>Ga0308159_1000257_pt1 | contig 157909 bp, 152 predicted proteins | sample PhyCR1_FD_201040 | JGI IMG/M metagenome (GOLD analysis project Ga0308159, IMG submission 201040) | Phyllosphere microbial communities from UC Gill Tract Community Farm, Albany, California, United States - DLSLC.R1 | ecosystem: Host-associated > Plants > Phyllosphere > Unclassified | place...
AGCTTCGGCATAGGGGTGATCGCTGAAGGTGTTGAGACTGAAGCGCAGGCACAAATGCTGAAAAACTGGCACTGCGACGTAGCCCAAGGGTACTTGTTCGGAAAGCCTGTCGAAGCGGAGCTCGTACCCTCCTTGCTCGCCGGGTGGTCAGCTGAAGATGCAAAGTCGTTTGTAGCGCGACAGCGGAGTTAAGCATGGCGGCAGAACCAGGCTTTGCAGCATTCTGTACTAGCTTGCTTATCGGTCGCTACCGGATACAGAACATCGACAATCGCGAGGATAAGGTGGCACACCAGAAATCTATTGAACTCGTTGATGTCGAGGTCGGCGCAAGGATTAAGGAGAGACGTAAATTCCTGGGTCTTTCGCAAGCCAATCTCGCAGAGAAAATTGGCGTGACATTTCAGCAGGTGCAGAAATATGAAAAAGGCACCAACCGTGTTGGATCGAGCCGCCTTCATCAGATAGCCAGCGTGTTGCAAGTAGAGCCTGCAGCGCTGTTTGGTCAGGTACTCGAAGGTCAGGAGTCCGGCGCAAGAGACGTTGCGGCGCTTGCACAAATGATGGGGTCCCCCGAAGGGCTCGCGTTCAATCGAGCCTTCGCCAAGATATCAGACGGGGCAACTCGACGATCGATCCTTGCGCTGGTGAAAGTGATCGCATCTGCTTCGGAACCCACCTGACTTTAGTCACTTGAGTTATTGAGGGGGTGGTCCTCGGTGACGATGTAGCGGCTTAGTATTTCCGAAATATCCGGGCCATCGTCTTGCTCGTCGACTTTGGCACGATCTTCTACCGCGTGCAGGTGATGATCCATAATGCGCGTTGCTTCTATTTGATCGAGGTTTTTCAGAGCCTCGATCAGCTGAATATGCTCGTCGATACCGCATTCAGCCGAATGAGGACGCCCGAAGCGGGCTAGAATCAGCGACGAGCGCGACACGATCTGGCTGATGAAGTCGACCAGCAGTTTTGAACCGGTCAGTTCAGCGAGAAGAATATGGAATTCCCCGGCCAGCCTGATCGAGCGGGGCGAAGACGCCTGGAGAGCCCGCTCCTCTTCGCGCACGTGACTGATCAGCGCATCGATGCCGTCGCGCGGCATTCTCTTGCAAAGCCGGTCGATGACCTCGCGCTCCAGGCAGCGGCGCAGTGCAAATACTTCCTCCGCCTCTTCCAGCGTCGGCATGGCAACTGCGGCGCCGCGGTTCGGCTTGATCTCCACCAAGCCATCGGAGCCCAGCCTCAGCAGTGCATTGCGTGCACTCGTGCGGCTTACTCCAAACGTATCGCCTATTGAATCTTCCGGCAGCTTGGTGCCGGGCTTCAAGGCCTGTTCAAGGATGGCACGGCGCAACGATGCGTAGATAGCATCGCTTCGGCTGAGATTGGTGGACATCGTTCTCTCGCTGGAATGCAATTGAACGGCATATCGCACAAAAATTGTACGATATTCAATCAAATAAATTGCATGCAATTTCTTCTTGAGTTTGTATCCCGTGTCGGTTAGCTTGTGTTCAGATCCGCCGAGAAGACGCTTAAAGTGCGCTGGCAGGACCCGGCTTCAACCGCATGCCCTCGCGCCCAGCTCTGAATGTCGGCGCTTTTGCATGCAATCCGAGGGGAATTTCGATGCAGTTCAAGACATTTCTTGTGACAGGGGCCGCCCTGCTCGCACTATCCGCACCGGTCATGGCCGGCACACTCAAGTGGGGCGCGTCGCGCGACATCAGCTCGCTCGACCCTTATTCCTACGGCGACAGTTTTGCGCTCGGCGTGCTCAATCACTCCTATGAAGGCTTGATGCGCTACGATCGCGATCTCAAGATCGAGCCCGCGCTTGCCGCCTCCTACGAAATCATCTCGCCGACCACCTGGCGCTTCAAGCTGCGTGAGGGCGTGAAGTTCCACAATGGCGCTGACTTCACCGCCGAAGACGTTCAGGCCTCGCTGTTGCGGGCGACCAACCCGAAATCGCCGCTGCGCGGTAATATACCCGCCTACAAGGGCTCGCGCGTCATCGATGCTCATACGATCGAGATCGATGTTTCGGCCAATTATCCGCTGCTGCTGAACGACCTGACGACGATCTACATCTTTGATGCGGGCTGGCTGAAGGACAACAATGCCGAAGCCCCGACCGATGTCGGCTCGGGCACCGAAGGCTATGCGACCTATCATGAAAACGGCACCGGCCCGTTCAAGGTCGAAAGCCGCCAGCCGGACGCAAAAACCGTGTTCGTCAAATACGATGGCTGGTGGGATAAGCCGCAGCACAATATCGACCGGATCGAACTGACGCCGATCGCCTCGAGCGCCACACGCGTCGCAGCGCTTCTCTCCGGCGATATCGACTTTACCGACCAGGCACCGGTGCAGGATCTGCCGCGCCTCGAGGCGGCCTCGTCGCAGGTCAAGCTTCTCGAGGGAACCGACCTTCGCACCGTGATGATCGGTTTCAGCCAGCGTGACCAGTTGCTGTCTGGAGCCCCGAACCCCATGAAGGATCTGCGCGTTCGCCAGGCTATGCAGCTCGCGATCGATCTGGATCTCATCCAGAAGCGGGTGATGCGCGGCAAGTCGCGCAATGCCGGTGCCCTCGTCGCACCGTTGATCCCAGGCTATGACGCTGCCCTCGACGAGCCGGTCAAGGCAGATCCGGAAAAGGCCAAGGCGCTGCTCAAGGAAGCTGGTGCAGAAGGTTTCGAGTTCGAATTCAACTGTGCAGACAGCCTAGTCAACGAGGAGCAGATCTGCCAGGCGGTTGCGTCCATGTGGTCGCGCGTTGGCCTCAAGCCGAAGCTCGATCAGGGGCCGCGCGCCGTACAAACGCCGAAGCGCTCGGCAGGCAAAGTCGATGTCTATACGCTCGGCTGGGCAACGTTGCCGATGCTCGACGCCTATAGCCTGACATCCCAGGTGCTGCACACCAAGGAAGGCTCCTTCGGGATCTTCAACTGGGGCGGCTGGTCGGACAAGGAGTTCGACAAGGTGACCGAAGCGTCCGCCGTCGAACTCGACCGGACCAAGCGCCTGGCGCTGGAAGCCCAGTCGCTGAAGATCGCCAAGGATCATGCGCTGATGATCCCGCTGCATCAGCAGCCTCTGGCCTGGGCGACGAGTGTCAAGATTAAAGACTTCCCGCTGTTCTCGGACAACCTGCCGCGTCTGTGGCTGGTCAAGATGTAATCCCAAAGTCCCCCGCCCGATCCCTGCGGCGGGGGCATTTCCTTCTTGTCATTGAGATCAAGGACCGGTCGCCATGCTCGCATTCCTCATCAAGCGGATCGGCAATGCCGTTCTCGTGATGCTGACGGTCGCATTCTTCGCCTTCCTCATCTTCCGTTTCCTCGGCGATCCCGTCGAGATGATGGTCAACGAGAGTGCGACCCAGAGTGACCGCGACGAACTTCGGAGCCGTCTGGGGCTGAACGACGGTTTCCTCGTCCAATATGTCCGCTTCGTCACCAATGCCGCACAGGGCGAATTCGGCCTGTCGTGGCGAAACCAGCAATCGGTGCTCGGCCTGATCGCCGAACGCTTTCCCGCCACGTTCGAGCTGGTGATCATCGCCACCCTCCTGTCGCTTGCGATCGGCATTCCGCTCGGCGTCTTCACCGCGATCGGCCGAGGGCGATGGTGGGCGGAAAGTCTGCAGTTCGGGTCGATCATCGGCGTTTCCCTGCCAAGCTTTCTCGTCGGCATCCTGCTGATCCTCACGTTCTCGGTGACGCTGGGCTGGCTGCCGGGATATGGGCGCGGTGAGGTCGTCAATCTCGGATGGTGGTCGACCGGTCTGCTGACGCAATCGGGACAGGCCGCCGTGGTTCTGCCTTCGCTGTCGCTATCGCTGTTCCAGATCACGCTGGTCATGAGGCTGGTGCGGGCCGAGATGCTGGAAACGCTGCGGGCGGATTTCATCAAGTTTGCCCGTGCCCGCGGCGTCAGGCGACGCGCTCTGTGGTTCCGCCATGCGCTGAAGAACTGTCTGATGCCGGTGGTTACGCTCACCGCCATGCAGGTCGGCAATCTGATCGCATTTGCGCTGGTCACAGAAACCGTCTTCCAGTGGCCGGGAATGGGGATGCTGTTCATGCAGGCGGTAACTTTCGTCGATATCCCCGTAATGGCCGCCTATCTCTGCATCGTATCCTTCATCTTCGTAACGCTGAACACTTTCGTCGACATTGCCTATGCGGTCATCGACCCGCGTCTGCGCGCCGCGTGACAGGAGCCACATCATGACCGCTATCGAGCCAACTCCGGCAACCGTCCGCAAGACGCCTTCGAAATGGACACGCCTGCGCCAATCCGATCTGGGATGGAGTTTTGCCCATCATCCCTCGGCCATCATCGCCGCCATCCTGCTCGTTGCCCTCATCCTTTCGGCCTTTCTGGCGCCGTGGTTCACGGTGCAGAACCCCTATGATCTTGCGTCCCTCGATCTGCTGAACGCCGAAATTCCGCCGATCTGGATGGCGGATGGCCAGTGGCCGTTTATTCTCGGTACCGATGTTCAGGGTCGCGACCTGCTGTCGGCCATTCTCTATGGTTCGCGTGCCTCGATCATCATCGGCGCCGCATCGGTTGCGGTCTCGCTGGTGATCGGCTCGACGCTCGGTCTGATAGCCGGCTATCACGGCAAATGGGCGGACAGTTTGCTGATGCGGGCAGGAGACGTGCTCCTGTCGATGCCGACCATGCTGATCGCCATTCTCGTCTCGGCGCTCGCGCGCCAGATGCTGCCGCCTTATCTGCGCGAAGCGGGAGCGTCCGGCGTCATCGTCTTTGCGATCTCGCTGTCGGCCTGGGTGCAGTATGCCCGCACCGTCCGGGCGCAGACCATGGTCGAGCGCAACAAGGAATATGTCCAGGCGGCCCGGCTGATCCGGGTTCCGACATGGCGGATCATGCTGAAACATATCCTGCCCAATACCACCACGCCGCTCCTGGTGACCGCGACCCTGAATTTCGGTCTCGGCATCCTGATCGAGGCGACGCTCTCGTTTCTCGGCGTCGGCATGCCGCCGGAGCAGCCGTCGCTCGGCACGCTGATCCGCATCGGCAACCAGTATCTGTTTTCCGGGCTTTGGTGGATCGTCCTGTTTCCAGGCCTGCAGCTCTGTCTGCTGGTCGTTTCGATCAACGTGCTCGGCGACTGGCTGCGCGACGCCCTTAACCCCAAACTGCGCTGAGGCATTCCAATGAGCGATCTTCTTATTACCAACGCAAGCCCGATGGGCGGCGCAAACGCCGATATCCTGATCAAGGACGGTCGGATCGCGGCGATCGGCCCTGATATCGTTGCCAAAGGTGTGGCCGTTGAAGATGCCGGTGGCCGCATTGCCATCCCGGGCCTTGTCGATGCGCATACCCATCTCGACAAATCGCTGCTCGGCTATCCCTGGTACAAGAACGAAGTCGGCCCCCGCTTGATCGACAAGATCGACAATGAGCGAAAGGTGAAGCGCGAATACGGGCTCGATGCGCATGTCCAGTCGATGCGCCAGTCGCTGCAGTCGGTCGGCTATGGCACGACGCTGATCCGCACCCATGTCGATATCGATACCGACCAGGGGCTTGCAGCACTTGAGGGCGTGATGGAAACCCGCCGCCAGCTTGCAGGCGTGGTCGAAATCGAAATCGTCGCCTTTCCGCAATCCGGCCTGATGCGACGTCCCGGCACTGCCGAGCTGCTTGACCAGGCGATGACGATGGGTGCTGATCTGGTCGGCGGTCTCGACCCCTGCGGCATGGACCGCGACCCGAAGGCTCATCTCGACACGGTTTTTGCGATCGCCGAGAAACACGGCAAGGGCATCGACATCCATCTGCACGAACTCGGCGAACTCGGTGCTTTCTCGATGGAAATGATCTTCGAGCGTATCCTCGCCATGGGCATGCAGGGCAAGGTCGCCGTCAGCCACGCTTTCTGCCTCGCACTCCCGGACTGGAACGTCTCGCAGGCGCTGATCGATACCTGCGCAGAGCTCGATGTGCCGATCCTGACGACTTCGCCGCCTTCCCGGGAAATACCGTCGCTGAAGCGGCTGCATTCGGCCGGCGTGCGCTTTGGCGCCGGCGTCGACGGGTTCCGCGATACATGGGGTCCCTATGGAAACGGCGACATGCTGGAACGAGCGATGCTGCTCGGCATGAAAAACAACCTGCGCCGCGACGACGAACTGGCGATGGCGCTCGACGTCTGCACCACCGGCGGTGCTGCGGCCATGGACCGTAGGGCCCATGCGCTTGAGGTCGGTGGACGCGGCGATGTCGTGCTGATCGAGGGCGAAAGCGTCGGCGAGGCGATCGTCACGCATCAGCCGCGCAAACTGGTCGTCACCGCCGGCAACGTTGTCGCCCGTGACGGCGCAAGCCTGAGAGCCCGGCCATGACCCCTACAACAAACTGGTCCGCACTCCCGCTTGGCAAACGCCCCTCCGGTCGCTGGGCGCTTGCCGCACGCTTCGTCATTGCCGATCTGCCGCAGGGCCGGCGCCTCATCGAAAACGGCGAGGTGGTGATCGAGAACGACCGCATCACCTGGGTCGGGCATCGGTTCGAAGGCGACGTGGCCGCCCGCTACGACATGGGCGAAGCGCTGATCGGGCCCGGTTTCGTCGATCTCGATGCCCTGTCCGATCTCGACACCACGGTGCTCGCCATGGACAACCAGCCGGGCTGGAAAAAAGGCCGCGTCTGGCCGGCCGATTACGCCGCGCGGGCATATGAGATGTACACGCCCGAAGAGCTGGCCTTCCAGAAGCGCTATGCCTTTGCGCAACTGCTTCTCAACGGTATCACCTCGGCGCTGCCGATCGCCTCGCTGTTCTACCGCGCCTGGGGTGAAACGGTTGCAGAATTCGAGGCTGCGGGAATTGCTGCCGAAGAACTCGGGCTTCGCGTCTGGCTCGGCCCTGCCTATCGCACCGGCGGCGTGATCCTCGATGAGCGTGGCGCGATGCAGCCAGTGTTCGATGAGGAACGCGGACTAGCAGAACTTGCCGAAGCGGCAGCTTTTGCCGGCAGAGTGCACGGCACAGCCAGCGGCCTGATCTCTGGAATGTTCGCACCTGACAGGGTCGAGACCTGCACCGAAGCGCTGCTGCGACAGACGTTCGCGCATGCAGACGATATGGACATGCCGGTGCGCCTGCACATGGCGCAGGGCGAGATGGAATTGCAGACCGTCCGCCGCGTTCAGGGCGTGACCGCTCCCCACTGGCTCGACAATCTCGGACTTCTCTCCCCCCGCCTGATTGCGCCGCATGCGACCGTCGCGACCGAGGACGATCTCGCGCGCTATGCGGCAAACGGCGTGACGGTTGCCCATTGTCCGCTGGTTTCCGCGCGTCACGGATCATCGCTCAAATCGTTCTCCAGTCTGAGCGCAAAGGGCATTCGCATTGGCATGGGCACCGATACGGCGCCGCCCGACATGGTGCTGAACCTGGCCGTGGGTCTGATGGCCAACAGGATCGCCGAGGGCAGCAATACCGCCGGTTCCGCTGCGCAATTCTACGACGCCGCGACACTTGCCGGTGCCGACGCTCTCAACCGCGCAGATCTCGGCCGTATCGCGCCTGGCGCCAAGGCCGATATCGCCGTGTTCGACATGGCCGACCGGATGGTTGCACCGCGCATCGATCCGATCCAGACCCTGGTCTATGGCGCCACCGGCCGCGTCACGCGCGCGACGATCGTCGATGGCCGGATTTCGATGCGCGACGGACAAGTTGCCGGCATGGATCTGGGCCAGGCCCGAGACCAGGCGCAGGCGCAGTTCGATCGGCTGGTGCCGCGCTATCCCGAGCGCACGTTTGGCCATCCGCCGGTGGAGGAGATCTTTCCGCCAAGCTATCCCTCCTTGCAGAGCGAACCGTCGTCATGACCTCCGCCAGCCACTCTCCCGCACTTGAAGTCAAAGGCCTTTCGGTCGAATTTCCAACCCGCAGGGGCATGCTGACGGCGCTGTCGGATGTGTCGCTGACGATCGCGCGTGGCGAAATCCTTGGCGTGGTCGGTGAGTCCGGTGCCGGAAAATCGATGACCGGCATGGCGGTGCTCGGGCTGCTCGAACCGCCCGGGCGGGTTTCTGCCGGTGAAATCCACATCGGCGGAAAACGGACCGACAATCTCGACAATGACGCCATGGAAAGCGTGCGCGGCCGTATGGTCGGGGCGATATTTCAGGATCCTCTGACCTCGCTCAATCCGCTGTTTTCCGTCGGTCAGCAATTGATCGAGACGATCCGGCTGCATTCCGACCGCAACCGTGGCGAGGCCCGTCTTCACGCCATCCACCTGCTGAAACAGGTCGGCATTCCCGGTGCCGACGAGCGCATCGATCACTATCCGCACCAGTTTTCCGGGGGCATGCGCCAGCGGGTGGTGATTGCCCTGGCGCTTGCCGGCAATCCGCAACTGATTATTGCCGATGAGCCGACGACAGCGCTCGACGTCTCGATCCAGGCGCAGATTACCACCCTTTTGCGCAGGCTGTGCCGCGAACAGGGGGCCGGCGTCATGCTCGTCACCCACGACATGGGCGTCATCGCCGAGACAGCCGACCGGGTGGCCGTCATGTATGCCGGCCGCATCATCGAGATCGGTTCGGTCGAGGATGTTCTCGCCCGGCCGAAACATCCCTATACCCGCGGATTGATGGGCTCTATCCCGGCACTTGGCGCCCGTGTCGAGCGCCTGACGCAGATCGATGGGTCGATGCCGCGGCTGAATGCCATTCCGCCCGGCTGTGCGTTCAATCCGCGCTGTTCCGCCGTCGGCCCGCGCTGTCTCGAGGCCCGCCCGGTGCTGGTGCCCCACGTCCAGGGTGCTGTCGCCTGCTTTTTACATGATGGAGGTGTCGCATGAGAAGCTCCGAGAACGCGCTTGAAGTCGATCAGCTGACGCGGGTCTTTGATGTGTCGTCGCCATGGCTCAACCGGATGATCGAGCGCAAGCCGAAACGCTACCTGCGCGCCGTGCAGGACGTTACATTCACTGTCCAGAAAGGCCGCTGCCTGGCGCTGGTCGGCGAGTCCGGCTGCGGAAAATCGACGGTCGCGCGGCTGGTGACCGGTCTCTACGATCCGACCGAAGGTGCGATCGTTTTTGCGCCGGCTCGCAAGGGCATCCGGATCGGCAAGCCGATGGAAGCGCAGATGATCTTTCAGGATCCGCATGCCAGCCTCAATCCACGCTGGCGCGTCGGCGACATCGTTGCCGAACCGATCCGCGAATTTGGCCTGCGCGACACCGCTGAAGAAGTCGATGCCCGCGTTGCGGACCTCCTGAAGATCGTCGGCCTTTCACCGGACGACAGCCGGCGCTATCCGCACGAATTCTCCGGCGGCCAGCGGCAGCGCGTCTCTATTGCGCGCGCATTGGCGAGCGAGCCCGAATTCCTGGTTTGCGACGAACCGACATCGGCGCTCGACGTCTCGGTGCAGGCGCAGATCCTCAACCTGATGCGCAGCCTGCAAGACGAGCTTGGCCTCACCTACCTTTTCATCAGCCACAACCTTGCCGTGGTGCGCCACATGGCAGACCGGATCGCGGTGATGTATCTCGGCCGCATCGTCGAGGAAGCCGATACCGAAGCGCTGTTTGCCGATCCGCAGCATCCCTATACGCAACTGCTGCTGCAGACGATCCCCGACGTTGCCGCGCCCAATCGCGACCGCGAACTGATGGGAGGCGAACCGCCGAGCCCGCTCGATCCGCCCAAGGGTTGCGCATTTCATCCCCGCTGTCCGCTGGCGGCCGACATCTGCAGCCGAGAGGCGCCGCCATCGCGTGATCGCCAAGGCGGCGGTGTCGTTGCCTGCCACATGGCGCCGGCGACCTGACGCCGCGTCCAACGATTTTGAGTATTTGAGGAAGCCCATGACCACCAAGAGCGTCGTATTCACCAACGCGAACCTGACCGATGGCCTGCGCGACATTCATGTCGAAGACGGCCGGATCACGGCGATCGAACCTGCGGGATCAGCCACGGCAACCGCCGAAGTCGTCGACATCGCCGGCGAGCTGCTGGTTCCGGGGTTCGTCGAAGGGCATATCCATCTCGACACGAGTTTCTACGGCGACAAGTGGGTGCCGCACCGCCCCTGCACGAACGGTTTCGACGTGCATGAGCGGGTTGCTTTCCAGGCGGAAAACATGGCGGCGGCTGCTCCGATGGACAAGCGCGCCCGCGACCAGCTCGACCTCTGCATTGCCAACGGGACGCTTTCCATGCGCAGCCATGTGATGGTCGATGGTTCGGTCGGGCTGAAGTCGCTGGAGACCATTCTGGCGGTTCGCGAGGACTATAAGGATCTCATCGATATCCAGCTGGTGGCTTTTCCGCAGAGTGGCATCCTGAGGAGCCCCGGCACACCAGCGTTGCTGGACGAAGCCATCGGGCTTGGCGCTGATCTGGTCGGCGGGCTCGATCCGGCCAGTTTCGATCGCGACGTCAACGGCCATCTCGATGTGGTCTTCGGCGTTGCCGAAAAGCACGGCGTCGATGTCGATATTCATCTGCACGATGCCGGCAGCATGGGCGCTTTTACCATCGAGGAGATTTGTGCCCGCACGGTGGGGCTGGGCATGCAGGGCCATGTGGCGATCAGCCATGCCTATGGGCTTGGGGATCTCGGGGCTGACCCGGCGCGCAAGATCGCCGGCATCATCGCAAAAAGCGGCGTGTCGATCATGACCAATGCGCCGGGCAATCACAATTTCCCGCCGGTTGCCCTGTTGCGGCAAGAAGGCGTCACAGTGTTCAGCGGCAGCGACAATATTCGTGATAGCTGGTGGCCCTATGGCGATGGTGACATGCTGCACCGGGCGGAGATCATCGGCTATCGCTCGGGCTTCTATACTGACGAAGACCTCAAGGCCGCGTTTGATATCGTCACCTCCGAAAGCGCTAAGGCGCTGCGGATCGAGGACTACGGCATCAAGGTCGGCGGAAGAGCCGATTTCGTGACGTTGGCGGCCGCTAATATTCCAGAAGCGGTCGTCTCGCTTCCAAGAGCACGAAGAGTGTTCAAGCTGGGACGATTAATCGAAACAGATAAATTTCGTTATCAAGCAGCTCCATAGTCGCCACGGTCTCCTCTAACCTGCCTCCAATCGTTGTCACCAGAAAGCCGTTGCATATTGACAATACGATTAGCCAGCCGCTGGATGCACCTCCGAGCAATTACAACGGCCGTACAGATCGTATCAGCGTCCACGTCTGACAACATGCAATGTCGAACTTTCCGATACCGTACTGCTCTATCGCCGACTCCATTTTATGTCACGCAGTTAGCAAGAAGAGTTCATCTAATCCCGTCGGGCGGGGGATCGGTAGTAGTTGAACCGCTTCGAGCTGGCTGAAGGTGTTCTGGAGCTAATTCTGCCGTACAACGGTCCGCAGTATGGCTCGTTCATTCCGAGCCCACTGGAAGTGGTTTGGCCCCATTCACCAAAGCTCTGTCCCAGGCGGACCTTTGAACGGACCAGCAAAGCCTGAGGTGATCCATCCGCCGTAGAACGTCCCGGCCTGGGGCACAACGGCCTCGCCGTCTACAAGGCACAAATCCATTGTCTGTGGGTAAAAGGCTATGAAATCCTTAATCAGGGCAAAGGATGTCGTGGGATACGGATAGGCCCAGGCTGCGTTCCTGCTCGTTTTGTCGCCCGATTGAATATCGAAATAGCGCGCCTGTCCTTTCCACTCGCAGACCGACCTACTGCTGCTTTCGCGGAGCAAAGAGAGATCTACGTCGGCGGGCGGAAAATAATAGGTCGGCGGATGACTTGTTTCGACCGTGCGCACTGCGGCCGTGGTCTCCGCGAGAACGTGGCCGTTGTAGATGATTTTCAAATGATTGTGTACCGGCTGGGCGATGCTCGGCCTTGGGAAAGACCAGACACTCTCCTGCCCGGGCAGGCATGGGTCAGGAATAGGATGCGCAAGCCTCGTCATGATGTCCTCCGGTGCGAGCCAGCATGCAGCAGCAGCGATATTTTACAAGCCGAAACGAATTCGCAGAAGGGCCTGAATGGCTTTCTAACACCCGGCTGTTACAATGAGACGCCTTGATAGGAATCGAACAGCTGGGCTTCGACCAATCCAGCTAAGCCTCTGATTTTTAAATAATGCTACCCGACATAAGCATCTAGTGATGGCATCCAGTCTGCAACGGTTTCCCGACCAGACGCAGCAGGCGTTCAAAAAACAACTCAACGCCTGCAACATCGAAGGCTACTAACGGGTGAGGCTTCCCGCAACCAGTACGGCAGTTGCAGGAAGCCAGCGGCGTTTTACTTCGCGACCTTGCGATCAAGGAAGCTTCGAATGAGCGGCGCCATCTCATCCAGCTTGTCTTCGAGCGCGAAATGTCCCGTGTCCACAAGATGGAACTCAGCCTCAGGAAGATCGCGCAGATAGGGATGCGCGCCTTCTTCAGGGAAGATCTGGTCGTTCTTGCCCCAGACGATCAGCGTCGGCGGCTTGCGGTCGCGGAAGAAGGCCTGGAACTGCGGATAAAGAGGCAGGTTGGTGCGGTAGTCGTAGAACAGGTCGAGCTGGATATCCTTGTTGCCAGGCCGATCGAGCAAAGCCTGATCATGGACCCAGTTGTCGGGGCTGATGCGCGTCAAGTCCTTGACACCATCGGTATACTGGAACTTGGTCGTTTCGGGTGCCACGAGTACCGAGAGCGCTTCCCGGTCCTTTGTCGCGCCCGACTTCCAGTAGGCGCGGATCGGATTCCAGAAATCGCGAATGCCTTCGTCATAGGCATTGCCGTTCTGGACGATGAGGCCGGTGACGCGGTCCGGGTACTTGAGCGCCAGCCGGTAGCCGACAGGTGCGCCATAATCCATGACATACATCGAATATTTGGCGGCGCCGAGCTTGGACAGCAGCGTATCAACGATATCGGTATAGTGGCTGAAGGAATATTCGAATTTGGTGTGCTCGGGCGCATCGCTCTGGCCGAAGCCCGGATAGTCAGGGGCGATGACGCGGTAGCGGTCTGCGAGCAACGGGATCAGGTTGCGAAACATGTGGGACGATGTCGGAAAGCCGTGAAGCAGCACGAGGACGGGGCCGTCGGCCGGGCCGGCTTCACGATAGAAAACGTTGACCCCATCGATTTTCATGGAGCGATAATGGACCGTTGCAGGCGCCTGCTGAGTGATCACCGTTGTTTCGGCGAAGGCTGTCGCGGCTGGAGCGGAAGCAGAGATGCTGGCGGATGCGAGAAGCAGTGCGGCGAGAGTACGAGACATTGTGGTTCTCCTCAGGAGTGATTGCGGGCGGCTTGTTGCCTGCAGCCACCATCGCTCTTTCGGCCTGGAGGGAGAATGCTCGTACTCGACAAGGGATTATTTCATCAGGTGATATAAATGCGATGGAATGGACATGCCAAAAGCAACCTGATCGCCGACTATTTGACTCTGGAAAGCCAACTATCAATTCAAAAGCCGGTTCTCGCGTAGTCTGGATGCAGCCATATCGACGAAGGCACGGACCTTTGCTGGAGCATGCCGTCCTTCAGGATGGAGTATATGAATTGGCAAAGCTGGTTCCTCGAACTCGCTGAGAACGATCTGGAGTTCTCCAGCGACGAGGGCTGGGCCGATCTGGTAATTGAGAACCCTGGTCAGACCCCATCCCTCACGCGCGGACTGTATCGCTGCTTCGTTGGTATTGCATTGCAGAGCCGCATCCACGGATACCCGCAGATCGCTGGCAAACTTCCATTCAGGTGAAGCCCATGCCGCTGTCGATGCAGCGATGCGGTGGTCTTTGAGATCGTCTGGCGATTTCGGAACGCCGTAGCGCTCGAAATACTTTGGCGAACCGCACATGACGCGCCGGACACTTCCGACCTTGACGGCAGAGAGATTTGAATCCGGGAGATGGCCGATACGCACAGCGACATCGATCCCTTCCTCCACGATGTTTACCGGTCGATCAATGAAAAGCGTCTTGGCTTTCATCGTCGAATGTGTGTCGAGATAGCTCGTCACGATCGGGAGGACGTACATCTGCCCGAACAGCGCTGACGCGGTTATGGAGAGAGTTCCCGTCGGCGTAGCATAGGAGCCGCCGGCGGCGGCCTCTGCTTCAGCGATATCGGCCAAAATCCGGCGGCAGTCTTCGAAATAACGAACGCCCGCTTCGGTCATCTTCACCGAGCGGGTGGTTCGCACAAGAAGTCGCGCGCCAATCAGGTTTTCGAGCGAAGCAACCGCTCTCGTGACGGCCGGGGCGCTCATGAACATCTGGCGAGCGGTGTCTGCGAAGCTCTCTGTTTCGGCGACCTTCACAAAGATCCTCATTGCCTGCCACCGGTCCATCCGCGTCCCCAATCACGTTTGTTTCCAGCACCTTAAGTGCTTGGAACCGAAGCCTCAAGAGGCAACGCATGTTCAGGCGGCCTGCGCACGAAGAGAAAGCGCGAGGCGTTCTATTTCCTCGCAGGTTTCCTCGGAAATGCCAGCGCGTATTGCGCGCTGGCGCGTTTCGCGACAGGCATTCAAAGCAAGTGATACGGCGATCGATGTATTGAAGTCGAAGCTTGAACCGCGCCTTGCCACATCCATCTCGGCGCCGGTCATCCCGAGGGCACGACCGGCTTCTTCTTGTTTGGCAAGTAGACGCTTGTTCGCATTCGTTCCTGTGAGGGCCAGTTCTATTGAAAGTCTTGCCCGTGGATCCATTGACGAGCCGACCATTGTTCATCTCCTCGGGTTAGGCCTTAAAAGCCGAAGTCGCTAAGGCCGGGGTGGTCGTCGGGCCGGCGGCCCAGCGGCCAACGGAACTTGCGATCGGCTTCAGCAATCGGGTGTTCGTTGATGCTGGCATGACGTTCCCGCATCAGGCCATCCTCGGCGAATTCCCAGTTCTCGTTGCCATAGGCGCGGAACCACTGGCCGCTGTCATCGCGATATTCATAGGCATACCGGACGGCGATACGATTGCCGGTGAAAGCCCAGAGTTCCTTGATGAGGCGATAGTCGAGCTCCTTGTTCCACTTGCGGGTCAGGAAGGCCTCTGCCTCGGCGCGGCTCTTCGCGAACTCGGCGCGGTTGCGCCAGCGCGTATCGAGCGTGTAGGCAAGCGCGACCTTTGCAGCATCGCGACTATTCCAGCCATCTTCGGCAAGGCGGACCTTTTCGATGGCACTCTCTCTGGTGAATGGGGGAAGCGGCGGACGAGACATGGAAAAATTCCTCTGAGGTTGATGGTCAATCGTAGGGGGGAGGCGGTACGTCCAGCACCGCCTCCAGGCCAGGCATCACGCAGCCGCGCGATCGATGCGGGGAAAATCGATCTCTGTGTCGAGGGCCTCATTCACATAGTTCGTGAAGGTGTTGAGGGCGACATGGGCAATGATCTCGACGATTTCCGCGTCGCTGTAGCCTGCATCGCGAACCTTGGCGATTTCCGCTGGCGCAACGGACCCGCGAGCCATTGTCAGTGCCCGGGTAAATTCGACGGCAGCCGCCGCCTTGGGATCGTTAGACGTGCCGTTTCGGTTGGCAGCAATTTCGCTTTCGTCAAGTTTGGCGAACTTTGTGCCCGTGAAGGTGTGCGCCGAGAGGCAGTAGTCACAACCGTTGGCTTCAGCCATGGCGAGCGCGATGCGTTCGCGGGTGGCCGGCGGCAGCTTGCCCTTGCCGAGTGCGCCCTGGAGCGAGGTCAGGCCCGTCAACGCGGCGGGGCTATTGGACACCAGCCGGAAGATGTTCGGAACGGAGCCGATCTGCTTCTGGATGGTCTCGAGGATCGGACGGGACGCTTCCGGAGCTTCTTCGATGGTGGCCGGGGTAGGAATGCGTGACATTGTAATCTCCTTTTTCGGTTGAGAGAGACGTTGCTCTCTTGAGATTGAATATGATCGGGTGGCGTAATTTGCTGAAGATCGAAAGGAAGCAAGGGACTGTTGCGCTGGACGCAGCAATCGCCGCTTACACAGCAAGCTGCAGGCCGCCTTCCTGTTCGGCTGGAACGGCGCAGCAGAGCAGCACTTCGTCGGCGTCGATCTTCGCGGTGGGCTGCTTGACATAAGCGACGGCACCTTTGACGAGCTTCGTCCGGCACGTCCCGCAATTGCCTTCGCGGCAACTGAATTCGGGCTCGAGGCCGCGTGCTTCTGCGAGTTCCAGGAGAGTGCCGGAGCCAGATGTCCACCGTGCTTCTTTCAGGGAATTCGTGAACACGACGGGCACGGGTTTTTCGGACGGCTGCAAGGCAGAAGGCACGACTGCTGGTGTGGGTTGCCCCGTGCGGATCAGCGACGACGGACCGAAGGCTTCAGCCTGGATGCGATCATCAGCAATGTTGAGGGCCCGCAGCCCGTCGTAGAGGTCTTGCGTGAATTGTGCGGGGCCACAGAGATAGAAATCATAGTCGTTGAAGGGGAGGAACCGCGTCAGCATCGCCATATCGATCCGACCTGCGGCGTCGTAATCCCAGCCCTCTTCAGCATCCGTGGTGTCGCTAAGGACCCTGATCAAGCGCACGGCGCCCTTGGTAGCACCAATAAGGTCGGCAATCTCTTTGTCGAACGGCCGCTCAGCTTTGGTGCGGGATGCGTATAACAGCGTGACGGAACGGACCCGCTGCTTGCGTAGCCCTTCATAAACAACATGACGGAGCATCGCCAGCAGCGGCGTGATGCCGATGCCACCTGCAAGAAGAACCGCCGGACGTGTGGCGTGGGCGTCAATGCCGAAGCCGCCGGCAGGCGCGCGCGCCTCGATGACATCGCCGACGGCAGCATTATCATGCAAGAACTGCGATACCCGACCGTCTCGCTTGACGCTGATGCGGTAGATAGCGTCGGAGGGTGCGACCGAGAGTGTGTAGGTGCGGATGACCGGCTTTTCTTCATCGGGCAGCTTTATGCGTATAGGGAGATGCTGACCCGCCCTATGGGGGAGCAGCCCGGCGCCATCGCCGGGCTGCAGATGGAAAGACTTGATCGTCGCGCTTTCATCGACAATCGCGGTGACGGTCATTGGCCGCCAGCTTGTGGCAAGCTCTGTCGCACGGAGACGGTCGACCGCTTGGCTCCAGCTGCCTGTCATCAGGGAGCTCGGCGACCAGCCGTCCTTCTGAAACGCCCATCTCAGAGCCAGAGCATTGCGGCGACGAATGATACGTGTCGGCTTGAATGTCCAGAACCGCTCCGCGCCCTGGAAGGCGGCGATCTCGGGGGAGTCGAATATGATTTCGGCCTTCCCCGTCATCTGCAGCACGTCGCCCGTTGCGAAATCCACGAACAGAAGTCCTGCCTTTCCGTTCAGCAGGATGTTGCCAAGCGTCGCGAAGAAGAGATTCCCATCAAAGTCGGGGATCGTCAGGACGCCGTCGTCACCGATGCGGACGAATCCTGCGTTCCCGCCGCGGTGGGATACGTCCACTTGGCGCCGGTCCTCGCGATCGACGTAAGACGCAACGAAGAACGCATCGGCTTCCTGGATGATCGTGCGTGCCTGATCATCGAGCACAGGCAGTTCTTCCACCTTACCCTGGAACGGTCTTCCCGGCTGCCGCTCGAACGCGAAGTCTCGCAGCTGAATGTAACGCGGGCAGTTTCCGAAACTCTGGTCCACATCGACGCGGAAACCGCCCTCTATCGTCGAGACAAAACCGTTCATGCGGTTGCGGCGACGTGTTTGCATCTCGATGCCGAGGAGGCCGATCGGCAAGCCGTCGGCCATTCCTTCGCTCGCCGGATCGCTCGGATCGCGGTTTGCGAGAATGTTCAGGACGACAGGCGAAGGCGACGACATAAACCCTGGCTGGCCTTCGACAAAGGTAGCCCAGGCATCACCGGCTTGATCGACGCTGCTAAGGACGATGAACGGCAGTTGCGCATAAAAGTCGCGATGCTGGTCCGGCATGAAATCGCGAACGACACGCTGACCGACTGCGGCCATGCGTTCCTTTACGCCGAGCTTTTCCTGGATAAAGGTCTCGCCTTCATGCCACGTCGGCAGTTTTGTGAGGGTCATGGACATCTGCGTTCTCCAGGGGAAAGAGGCGAAGGGCGCGCGACGTATCGCACACCCTGTCGAGGGTCAGGCAGCAAGGCCGACCGGCGTCTTGACGAAGTCGACGAAGCCTGGAAGTTGTTCGACCCGACGCAAGAGAGCATTCACGGATGGATAGGCGCTCAGATCGACATTGCCTTCCGGAGCGCGCGCGACGTAGCTGTAGATAGCGACATCGGCAATCGTCGGGTGATTGCCCACAAGCCATTCCCGCCCTTGCAGCTGGCTCTCGATCCGGCCAAGGATGGTGTGTGCACGGCCAATGACCTCTTCCGGATTGAACTTGGCGCCGAAGACTGTCACCAGACGGGCAGCCGCCGGTCCGTAAGCGATCTCACCTGCCGCAACCGAAAGCCAGCGCTGGACCTCAGCCGCCCCTTTTGCGTCTTCCGGCAGCCATTCGGTCTGACCGGATTTCTTGGCAAGGTAAACCAGGATTGCATTGGAATCGGAAATGAAGACATCGCCATCCGCGAGCACCGGGACTTGCCCGAACGGGTTCATTTTGAGGAAATCTGGCTGCTTGTGAGCGCCTGCCTTCAGATCGACTTCGACCAGCTCGTGGGGGAGCCCGATCAGCGAGAGAAAGAGCCGGGCACGATGCGCGTGGCCCGACAGCGGATGGTGATAAAGTTTCATGTGATCGCTCCTGATTGAAGGCCGGGTCCGTTCCCGATCCATGCGCAAAGGATGCAACAGGCGATCAGCGCGTTGAATACTCATGTTTGACAGTGCATCGTTACGCTGGACGCAACAGTGCTTGGAACCGCTCCGCGCGGTGAGTTCCTTCCTGAAAGCAACGCATAGACGGCTGGGCCTTGCTCAGGCCTCTGCGTTACCTACACCCTGGCGAGACATTCCCTAATCTTGAGGCGGGCTCTCAACGTGGCTGCCGTGCCGAACGTCCTTGATGAGATCGACGAACCGCCGCAATTTGGCGGGGATATTTCGTCTTCCGGGATAATAAAGGCAGAGACCCGGATAGGGCGGCGTCCAGTCGGCGAGGACCTGCTCCAGCCTTCCGGCGGCGACGTCGTCTGATACCTGCCATTCATTCAGATAGGCGAGTCCGGCTCCGTCCCTGGCCGCCCGGAGCATCAGGTCGCTGTCGTCGAGCGTGAGCTTGCCGGGAACGTCGAGCGTGAAGCTCTCCCCTCGCTTTTCGAACTCCCAGCGATAGAGCGTGCCGCTCGCCATTCTGGCCCGAATGCACTCGTGGTTCTGAAGATCTGCCGGGACCTGCGGCTTTCCATGCTGCCGGAAATACTCGACCGAACCGACGATGGCCGGACGGACGCTGTCGCCGATCGGGACGACAACCATGTCGGGGGGAACAGCCTCTCGGATTCTGATCCCGGCGTCGAAACCCTTGGCATTGACGTCGACGAGTGCCCCCTCCGTGACAATCTCCACCGCCATCTGCGGGTTCCTTCGCATGTATTCCAGGATCAGCGGCGTCAGGATCATGCGGGTTGCGCCGACCGACGTGTTGATGCGCAGGGTACCGGTGGCTTCCACACGATGCTCGTCGACATGCTCAACGGCGTTGCGAATGGCCTCCAGCGCCGGGCCGACGCTCGCCACGAATTGCTCGCCGGCGGCGGAAAGGACGACGCTCCGTGTGGAGCGATTGAACAATCTGACGCCCATGCGCGCTTCCAGCGTAGCGATCTGCTGGCTGAGCGAGGAGGACGAGATCCCAAGCTCTCGCGCTGCGGCCCGAAACCCGCCTCTGGAAGACACCGCGAGAACTGCTTCGAGTTCGGCGAGCGAGCCACGCATCATTGTCCGTAATCCCTTATCAGGCTGAACGATTTTGGCCAGCTTATCAGGACAGTCCTGAAATGCCAGATAAGCCTGACAGTCGAAAGGAGTTAGACATGCGCAACATCGACAAGATCTATATCGACGGTCAGTTCGTCACACCGAAGGGCACCGAAACGGGCGATCTTCATAATCCGTCCACTGAAGAGAGGATCGGTACGGTCCGGCTTGCCGGCGTCGACGATGCGCGGGACGCTGTCGCCGCTGCGAAGCGCGCCTTCCCCGCGTTCTCACGCACGTCGAAGGCCGAGCGCATCGATATGCTGAAGCGATTAAACGCCGCGGTCGCCGCGCGCGTTACCGATCTCACCGAAGCGATGTCGCTCGAATATGGCGCTCCGCAGACCTTCACGCGCTTTGCTATTCCTCATGCTGCTTCGAGCTTTCTCACCATGGCGTCTGTTCTGGAGGACTACGAATTCGAGCGCCAAATGGGCCGCGCCCGCGTCATCATGCAGCCGTCTGGCGTCGCCGCGGCCATCACGCCCTGGAACAGCAATATCGGCTTCATCACCTCGAAGCTCGCAACCACCATCGCCGCCGGTTCGACCATCGTCATCAAGCCAAGCGAGATGAGCGCGATCCAGACGCAGATCCTGACGGAGTGCCTGCATGAGGCGGGCCTGCCGAATGGCGTGTTCAACATCATCAATGGCTATGGCAATGTCGTCGGCGCGGAACTCAGCCGGCATCCGGATATCGCGAAAGTGACCTTCACGGGCTCCACCGCGGTCGGCCGCGAAATCCTGCGCAACGCGGCGGATACCTTCAAGCGCGTAACCCTGGAACTTGGCGGCAAGGGTCCAAACATCATTCTCGACGATGCCGATCTAGATCTGGTTATCCCCGCCGTCTTGCGGATGGGTTTCATCAACAGTGGCCAGGCCTGCATTGCCGGTACCCGTATTCTGGTTCCGAATCAGTTGCTCGATGACGTCCTGGTCCGACTGAAGCAGGAGATCGAGACATTCAAGGTCGGCGCCCCCGACGATCCGGACGCGATGATCGGACCAATGGTCAGCCGCAAGCAGTACGATCGTGTCCAGTCCTACATCGAACTGGGAACGCAGGAAGGCGCCCGTCTCCTGACGGGGGGCCGGGGGCGGCCCGCCGGTCTGGATCGTGGCTGGTTTACAAAGCCGACAATCTTTTTAGGCGTGGACAACCAGATGCGGATCGCGCGCGAGGAGATCTTCGGACCGGTCCTGTCGGTCATCGCCTACCGCGACGAGGATGAGGCCATCTCCATCGCAAACGACACCCCGTATGGCCTTCAGGCCTATCTGCATGGCTCCGACGCCGCACACATGCAGGCGGTTGCGGATCGACTGGAGAGCGGTCGCGTGGTGATAAACGGCGCACCGCATGAGCCGCTCGCGCCCTTTGGTGGCTTCAAGCAGTCAGGGATTGGTCGTGAATACGGCGTGTTTGGCCTCGAGGCATTTCTGGAACCAAAGGCTATAATCGCGTAATGATAGGCGTGACGAGCGGAGCGTGAACTTCGCGCGTCACGCGCTTCACAAGCGGACCAGCATCTTGCCGACAGCCTTGCCGCTCTCCTGGAACTCGTGCGCATCGGCCACTGCATCAAGGGCATATGTTTTCGCAATCTGCGGAACGTATGCCCCCGACGCGGCGCAGGCTGAAATCTCCTCGGTTGCCTGACGCATCGCCGCTTCCGGCATGGTGTACACGTAGACGAAACGGAATGAGAAGCCTCCAAGCAGCGCCGGGAAGAACGGGATTGTGAGCTTAGCCTCCGGTGATTCCGTCGAATAGGCCGAGACGACGCCGTCGCGAGCGAGACAGGCGAGCGCCACTTCGATGTTGGCGGAGATATCGACATCCACGATACGATCGACACCACGGCCGCCCGTCGCCGATCGTATGGCCTGCGGGACGTCCTCCTGGCGCCTGTTGATGACACGATCGGCTCCAGCCACTCGCGCGACCTCCGCCTGCTCCTCGCGGCTGACTGTCGCCGCCACCCACGCGCCTGCCCATTTTGCAAGCAGGATCGCCGCATTGCCGACCGCGCCGGCACCACCCTGCACCAGAACCGGCTTGCCGCGCAGGTCTCCATCGGCGAACAGGCAGCGATGCGCCGTCATCGCCGGAACGCCGAGCGATGCTCCGATCTCAAAGGACACGTTGTCGGCAAGCGTGACGGCCTGCACGGAAGGTACGACAACGTATTCCGCCGCAGTCCCGAACGCACGGCCCCATTGCGCCATGTAGATCCAGACCCTCTCGCCGATGCGCGTCTCGCGAATGCCCGCGCCGACGGCATCAATCACGCCCGCGCCGTCCTGATGTGGCACGATCCGTGGGAATGGCATGGCCTTGCCGCCGAAGCCGGTTCTCGTCTTGATGTCGGAAGGATTGATACCCGAGGCGATCACCCTCACCCGGACCTCACCGGCGCCCGGCTGTGGATAGGGCAGGTCACCGACAACAAGCACCTCTCTCGCAGCTCCTTGTTTGTCGTAAAACGCAGCGCGCATGACACACCTCCAATCAACTCGTTCCAACTACGCGCGCCACAGGCGATCTTGCAAGTAGGCAACAGTTCTGCCTATAGGGATAGAAAGTACACCATTGGAGACCAGGATGAGCCTCCGCCAGAAGTGTCCCGTCGAGACCACCGTCGATGTGACGGGCGGCAAGTGGAAGCCGATGATCATCTACCGGCTGTTGGACGGGCCGCGCCGGTTCGGGGAACTGCGTCGCCTGGTCGGCGATCCGAGCCAGCGATCGTTGACGATGCAGCTCCGGGAGCTTGAGGCCGACGGGATTGTCGCCCGCGAAGTCTTCGCTGAAGTCCCGCCGCGCGTGGAGTATTCGCTTACACCGTTCGGCCAGACACTCGCGCCTGTGTTGATCGCCATGCGAGACTGGGGCGTCGCGTTTCAGGAGCGGAGGAGCGAGGCGCAGCGCTAGGTCGCGTCTCGTCTGGCGCTCGCCGAGAAGCGCTCTACAAAGAAATCGATCAGCACCCTGACCTTCCGCGAGACGTGCGATCCCGGCGGCCGCACGATGTAAACGCCGATCTCCGGCAGACTGTATTCCGCCATGATCGGCACGAGCGTGCCCGCTGTCACGTAGCTTTGCGCGATCACGACAGGAAGGGCCGCAACGCCCAGCCCGGCCGCCGTCCCTTCGGCGATGCCCACGGCGCTGTCTGCCTTGAACCTTCCCTGCCCGTTGACGACAACCGTCCTACTGCCGTCCGACACCTTCCAGCTTTCGGTCCCTTGAAGGATGGCCTGATGTTCGAGCAGGTCCGAGGGCTTCTTCGGGACGCCGTGGGCACTCAGGTAGTCCGGATTGGCGAACAGCCCCGCCGCAAAGGCGCCGATCTTGCGCGCCGTCAGGTTCGAGTCCTGCAGGTAACCGACCCGTATCCCGCAATCGAACCCTTCCGCGACCAGATCAACGTACCGGTCGCTGTAGTGCGCGTGGAGCTGCAGGAGCGGATGGAGGCGGGCAAGCTCGGCCAGCGCCGGCGCGAAGTGTCCGGGACCGAAGGACGAAGGAACCGCCACGCGCAATCGTCCCCGCAGCTCTCCGGTCGGCAGCATTTCTTCGCGAGCGACGTCCATTTCCAGGCACATGCGGGCAGCATGCTCGCGGAAGGAAACACCGGCTTCTGTGAGTGATGCCCCTCTGGTCGTCCGCGCCAGAAGCTGAACGCCGAGCTCGCTCTCGAGGCGGACGAGCCGCCGGCTGACGATCGATTTCGGTAGCCCCAGACGCCGTGCCGCAACGGTAATCCCGCCGCCGTCTGCGACCTCAACGAAGATCTGCATGTCCTCGAAGCTGATCATTCTTGCGTTCCATTTTACGTTCTACAGAGTGGCAAACCATAGAGCTACCGTGCCATTCATCGCAACGCTAAATTCCAGTCATCGAGCGGATCGAAACGAACTTCACCAACCCGCCGCCGACAAAAAAAGGAACACGACAATGCACAGCCAAGTATTCACCCCCGAAAATTCCGCAATGCTGCTGATCGACCATCAGATCGGCACGATGGCCTGGACCCACTCGCACGATATCAACCTGGTCAAGCAGAACGCGCTGAAGCTCGCCCGCATCGCCAAGGCCGCCAACATCCCGACCATCCTGACATCCAGCATGGAAGACCAGATCCAGGGGCCGCTGCTGCCAGAACTCAAGGAAATCCTGCCCGAGGCCTTTGACGCCCGGATCAAGCGCCCCGGTATTGTCAACGCAATGCACCATGACGGCTTCAACCAGGCGGTCAAGGCGACCGGCCGCAAGAAGCTGTTTGTCGCCGGCGTGACGACGGAAATCTGCGTCACCTTCCCGGTCCTGCAGATGCTCGACGAAGGCTACGAGGTGCAGGTCTCGGCGGACGCTTCCGCCTCCTACACCAAGTACGGCGACGACCTGGCTCTGCGCCGCATGGAAAAGGCCGGAGCCATCATCACCACCGTCGACCAGATCATCTCCGAGCTTGCCGTCGACTGGACAAGCCCGCTTGGCCAGAAGCTGGTCGGCATCCTGAACTATCACTGATGTCGGAACGATATTGAGTTTATCGGCGCGGGCGACAATCGCCCGCGCCCGAGATGGAAGGAAAAACTCCAATGACGATCACCAAAATCTCGGCAGGCCGGATGCGCGGTAACATAAGCCAAGGCTTCGGCGTCGAAATCCTGTATTCGGGTCTCACCCTAACGGCCGATGATAGCGGGATCGGTCCGATCGGCAGGATCGATCGCGCCCAGGTGCAACCCGGTCACCTCATTGGCATGCACCCGCACAAGGACGACGAGATCCTGACCTACATCCGCGGCGGCGAGATGCTTCACCGCGATACGGTCGGAAACGAGAAGAAGCTCGACAAGACGCACTTCATGATGATGAATGCCGGCCATACCTTCCAGCACGAAGAGCTGATGCTCGGGAACAGCCCGGTTCGAGCGCTGCAAATCTTCCTGCGGCCCAACGCTCCCGATCTTGAGCCGATGGTGCAGTTTCGTGATTTCGTTGACGCGAACAGTGACAACGAGTGGCGATTGATTGCCGGGCCCCAGGAGGCGCCGCTGACCGTGCGATCCGATGTCCGCGTGTTCGATGCGCGCATCACGAATGGTACCCAGCTGAGCCTGCCCGCCGCGGCCGATCCCCGGACGGCATTTCTGCTCTATGTCTTCGACGGGGCGATAGATTTTGGCGATGTCATGATCGCAACCGGCGAGAGCGCGTTCTCGCGCTCGCTGGATCATCAGCTCACTGCCAGGGCGGGTTCAGATGTCGTTCTGTTCGTGTTCGATCCTGAACCCGAGGTATTTCGTGGCGGCATGTTCAGCGGGAACCAGAAACGCATCGGATAAACTGGAAATGACGCATTGATGAATATCGGCGTGGAGAGAACATCATCCTGTTTCTCCTTGCTCTTGAAAGGATTTGAACGATTGAACCCGTCAATGTATAGGGCCTTGTCTTTGTTGTAATTTTGTCATCGTCGACTTCGCCGCTTTTGTTGATTAAACGAGAATATCACCTATACGGATCGTTCTCATGCGACGCCCTAACGCGATAACTCGCCAGTCCACTGAAGCTTTCGATGGATATATCTACCACGCCCTACACTCTCGGTGACGAGCTCGCGGCCCCGCAGTGCAAATTGTCCGCGCACCATAGTGTGCTCGATCGCACCCTTGAAGCGCTTGCCTTCATAGATCGAATACCCTGCCGAACTCAGCACGTCTGACCGTTCGAGGGTCCACTCTGCATTAACATCGATCATCGTAAGGTCGGCGTCCATACCGGGCGCTATCGACCCCTTGGCATGGTCAAGCCCCATAAGCCGAGCCGAATTCGTGGACGTCAACTGGGCAATTCGCTCGAGCGACAATCCACGCTTATGATGACCGTCGGTTAACAATACCGGAAGCATGGTCTCCAAACCGGGGCAACCCGGCGAGGACGACCAGATATCGGCCGACTTGGACGAGATGTCACGGTGGACATGGTCTGTTCCGATTGTATCGATCTCTCCGTTCAGCAGCCCCTGCCAAAGGCGCTCGCAATCGCTGCGCTCGCGCAACGGCGGGTTGATCTTGCCGATCTTTCCGCCCTCCCAAGAAACGTCGTGCGTCAGGTAATGCGGGCATGTCTCGAAAAACACCTGGGCACCACGCGCCCGTTGCATGAGGCCAAGTTCAAGGGCTTCAAGGGATGAAGTGTGAACGACGTAGAGCGTCGCGCCGGCCTGTTGCGCAAGGTAGGCAGAACTCTGTACCGCATCTGCTTCCACGAACGGCGGCCTCGATGCATTCCAGAGTGCAAGGTCACCCAGCCCGCGGCTGTCCACTTTGAGGCGGTCGCGCAGGATCCAAGCGACCTCGATGTTTTCAGGATGAGGGCACACCATCCCGTTGTTCGCCGCCGCAAGCTCACAAAGCTTGAACAAAAAAGCATCGTCGATATCCGGCAGACCGAGGCGTTTGCCCTCGCCGCCCCGGTTATTCATGAATATCTTGAAGGTCGGCGCACCCATTTCTTTGGCATAGCGAGGAACGCTCGAAAGCTGGTCCGGCGTCGAAATAATGAAATGATATCCGAAATCGATCCGCGAACCCTTCTCGGTAACACCCACCACATCATCGAATATTGTTTCGAACGGCTCTGGTGCGAGCAGATAGGGAATGAAGCAGGTAATGCCGCCAGCAACTGCCGCCGCTGTTTCACGCTCGGCATCTTCAGACACGCGGGGACGGGAGATATCTGATCCGTGGCCCAGGTGAAGATGGGGGTCGATCGCTCCAGGCATGATCACCAGATGAGCCGCGGAAAAACTCTGTTCGGCATCGATCGTCGTTCCGGGCTCTAGGATGCCGAGTATCCGACCATCGGAAATCGCTAAGTCGCATCTTGTACGGCCCTTGCCGGGCAGGATCACATCGCCGTCTCTAATGACAAGATCGCAGAATGGCATCGCATATACTCGCTGGCTGAATTTCGGTCAGATGGCGCTCAGTTTCCCGAGAAGATCTTCTGTAGTTCCAACATCGGCATATTTCGCTGCCATGTCGAAAAGATTGACGGCATGTGAAGTTGGCGAACGATCGTAGACGGCATCCTGCGGGACGAACGTCCTGAAGTTGAAGGCGAACGCATCAACCACTGAGCCGCGCACACAGCCGCTTGTGGAGCAACCCGTAACCACAACTGTATCCGCCTGCGCATTGATCAAATAGCTAGCGAGCGGCGTTCCGAAGAACGCGCTCGGATGCTTCTTCGGTAACAAGATATCACCCTCGACAGGCGCGATCTCCGCGACAAATTCATATCCTTTAGCGGGGATGCCCATAATGCTTGGCACCTTGTCGGACAGACGGCCGGTGTCGAAGCCAAATTTCGGCGCGACATGTGGATACATCACCGGCCAACCGCGGGAACGGAATAAGTCGACGAGCAGCCTTATTTTGTGGACGGCGGCCCAAGCCACCTCACCGCAAGATGTTGGGTATTCCTTGATGGCTTCCGACATCGGCATTGGTCTGGAGCCTACCGTGCGGTACTGTACATCTATGACCAGCAGCGCTGGACGTTTGCCGATACCGGAAGAGCTTCCAAAACCGACTGCTTTATAAGCAGCCTGCTCTTCCTCGCTGATGATGCCGTCCCACGGATAACTCATTCTGCTGCTCCTACCTTGGCCTCTTTGCCCGTGTAGCGGTCCTCGAGGGCATCCCAGACATGCTTGGAAACGACCCTTTGACGTTCATCGAATGTGGCAAGACGATCGGCTACAGCATCAAGCGAACCGTCACGCTTCAGGGCACCTAGAACCTCATAATGTGCCCGCACGGACGCCTGCAAGGCGGCATTTGCGTAAAGTACCAGTGAGAACCCCATCTCGGTGAAACGCTGGCGGCCCGGATCCGGGGTCTTGCCGCCGAAGACAATGTTGGCAACCTGCGGCGTTGTGATGCTGCGTGTGATCTTAGCAAGCTCCTCGAACGAACGCGGCGCCTCGACGAAGGTCATGTCGGCGCCGATTTCGGCAAACGCCTGCGCACGCTCGATGGCGTGATCCAGCCCTTCGATAGCCGCAGCGTCAGTCCGGGCAATGATCTGGATATCCTGGTCGATACGGGTATCAAGTGCCGCTTTAAGCTTGTCAAGCATCTCAGGTAGCGGCACCACTCCCTTGCCGGAGAAGTGTCCGCACTTCTTTGGAAAGACCTGATCCTCGATCTGGATACCGGCAGCGCCCGCGCGCTCCAACGAACGGATTGTCCGCACCATATTGAGAGGGTTACCAAACCCGGTATCCGCATCTACGATAATCGGCAGGTCGACGGCGTCGGCGATATTCCCGGTCGCCATGACAACTTCGGTGAGTGTGGTAAGTCCAATATCGGGAACTCCAAGGCTTGTGTTCGCAAGCCCGGCGCCGGTCAAGTAGACAATCTCAAAACCTAAATCTTCAATAACCCGCGCACTTAGCGCGTTCCCTGCACCAGGCACGGGCACAGCCTGCCTGCGGGCGATAATTTCTTTTAGCTGCTTCGCCATAGACATCGAGGATTATTCCTTCTGGCTCCCTAGACAATTTGCACCAGCATACCCGTCGATTGCCTTCTGTCAACAGTCTACAAATTAAGGTGACATATCGCTTTTTAAAGGCTATTCCAGTCGTAGAGTGTGGTTGTCGAACTTGTTATCTGTTCCGATACATGAATGACAGTGACTGATCAGCCAAGAATGTGTGCTCAGCAAACTGTTGACAGATGTGAAAATGTCATGGATTTTGCCTATGGAGAACGAAGTGTGAAGAACATGAGTGACAACAGCTATAAATTCGACATCTCGAATACGCAGGATGGCTACGGTGCGATCGACATTGTGACCAACTTCTACACGCCGCAAGTCATCGCGGAAAAACGCGTTCCAACTGACGAGACCTTCCGCGATCAGGTCCGCATGGAAGACCATCACCGCAAGGGGATGACTCAGGAACAGTACATCGAAAAGATGGACCGCGCCGGCATCGAGCGCTCTCTTCTGATCGCCACCCGCTGCGGCGACCGGCGCATGAGCACCTCGACTGAGATCCCTTACGAATACGTGTACGAGGCATGCAAGGCCTATCCGCATCGCTATTCTGGCTTGGCAGGCATCGATCCGCTTCGCGGCATTGCAGGCCTTAAAGAACTCGATAAGGCTGTCCACGAGTACGGCTTCGTCGGCGCGCACCTCTACCCACACTGGTTCGGCCAATCACCGGATGCAGCGATCTATTACCCTTATTATGCGCGCTGCGCCGAACTCGGTATACCGATCATGATGCAGGTCGGCCATTGCCTCGTCTACCGTTCGGACAACCGGCTGGCGACGGTGGCTCGGCCGATGGCACTAGACCGTATTGCGATCGACTTCCCGGAACTGACGATTATCGGCATCCATCTCGGCTATCCCTGGACCGAAGAGATGATCAGCGTTGCCACGAAGCATCGCAACGTCTTCATGTGCGGCGACGCTTATGCTCCAAAGCATTGGGGGGCCTCGGCCGTTCATTTCGCGAATACCTACGGTCAGGACAAGTTTTTGTTCGGTACCGATTGGTGGGTTATCGACCCAGAACGGGCAATGAAGGAAATCCACGAGTTCGACATGCGCCCTGCTTCTAAGCGCAAGCTACTTCGCGACAACGCCATCAAGGTTTTCAAACTTCCAGAGTAATCATAGAAAAAGGGGACAAAGCCCGAGCACGTCCCCTCTTTTTGGGCGTTTGAAAAACTCGATTATAGCGAGGCGGTCCGCGGGGGTGGATCAACATTGGCAGCGGCAAGCGAGCTGTAGCGAGCATTGCGGATATGCGTGCGCATTGCGGTTTCCGCCCGATCCGGGTCGCGGCTTTCAAGAGCCTCGACGATCTGCCGGTGTTCTTTGAGCGCTGCTTGCGCCCTCCCAGGCTGCGTACTTGATTTGCGGCGATGGATGCGCAGTTGGTAGTAAATTTCGTTCATCAACATGCGCTCGATCCGCTCGCACTGCGCGCCGTGAATGATCGCGAAATGAAAGTCGTCGTCCCGCGACCGCTGAACGTAGGCTTCGCCCGAAGCCAGTTCCGGCTGATGCGAGTGCCCTTCCAAAAGCGCGCGAAGATCGTCCAGTTGCTTGTCCGTCATGCGTTCGGCGGCAAGACGCGCGGACATGCCCTCAAGCGCTTCGCGGGTCAGGAAAAGAGATTCAAGGTCCTCGCGCGTGAAGGAGATCACGTGAACGCCGATTCTCGGGGTCCGCTTCACTAGTCGGCCCTCAAGCCGTCCGAGCGCCTCGCGCAAGGGGCCGCGGCTGATACCGAGATTGCGGGCGAGTTCCGCTTCGGATAGCCTCTGGCCTGGCTCAAATTCACCCGAAGTGATTGCTTCTACAACCTTGTCGAAGGCTTCGGCGCTTAGAGAGGATCTTATGATAGGCTGAATATTGGACATGCCAGACTCCTATACACCAAGGACAATAGAGCTGGCAGGAATTCCAGAAATAGCGCCATCAACAATAGGAGTCATACCAGCAAACTTTCTAGGTTGGAATTGGAAACCCTTAGTTTTCCAACCTTCAGTTGACTTTAACCGCGAAATTTCAGTGCTTTCTCGGCACAACGTTTTGGTCAAACTTGCAGATTTCAACTCAGGGCCCTTCCCGGACGTATAAAAACTCGCGAATGCGCGCTTCCGCACTCGTTATTCTCTCCCGGTAGCGATCGATGCAGGCGTGGCGGCTTTGGGAAAGGCCGAAAGCTATGGTCTCCCGCGAGTGCTCGGCAAGCCCTTCGACAAGCGTAGCAACGGTCACATCGAGCTGCACTCGCGGGACAATACTGGAAACCAGCGCGATTTCCAGCGCCCGCCCAGCTGTTACCGGTTGCGCTGTTAAAGCAAGCTCTATGCCGATGCGGTGCGCGATCCGGCCCTCCAGCGCCGCCAGCACCACGAAAGGGAAGATTCCGTGACCTACCTCGGGCAGGCAGAACCTTGCCTCCTGGCACGCAATCGCAAAATCGCAACTGGCGACGAGGCCTATGCCTCCAGCATAACAATGTCCGTTGATGCGACCTACGATGGGTTTGGATACGCCGGCAGCATAACGAAGATAGTCGCCTAGCCCTGTCGTACTCTTGTCGCCAAGGCTATGCAGGAACCCCTCCCCAGGCGAGAGGTCTGCACCGGCGCAAAAGGCCCGATCACCGGCACCAGTAAGAACGATGACGCTGACGCCAGCATCTTCGTTCGCCGCCCGCATAAGATCGGACAAGCGCTCGAAGTGGCGGCGTGCCAGCGCGTTGCGTTTGCTCTCCCGGCATATCGTTATCGTGGCGACGGCGTTCGACACCGTGTATGTTATGTCGTCGAGAAGCTCAGCCATCACCGAGCCTGGCGAAGATCAACGATCCGCTTCGGTTTTGCCGGAAAGGTTGGGTCGTAGATCTTGTCGCGCTCGACAAGTTCGATTGTCGGCCGAAGATTTGTGAGCCGCTTAACTTCCTCCGCTATCCGCTCGGATATATCCGCGGCATGGCCTTGCGCGGGCGCCAGCCTGAGGACGAGTTCGTCCATTGAAAATGGATCAGTGGGATCCTGTGATGTGACGACGATCTGATACTCGTCAATGCCAGGCATGCGGTCGAATTCTTCTTTTAGGTTCCCCAGATTGACCAACGCACCCCTGACTTTGATGATATCGCCGGTACGGCTCGTCTTCGAGGAAAGCCGCGGCGAGGTGCGGCCGCAATGCGGGCACGGTTCGTGATTGAGCGATCCGACGTCGCCCATCTTGTAGCGCAGAAAAACAGTACCTCGGCGGTTTAGATGGGTAACCGCCAGCATGCCGCTCTGGCCGTCGGGCACGCGCTTCCCCGTTTCTTCGTCGATCACCTCGTGGAAAAGCTGGTCTGGCAGCGCGCTGTGGAAACCGCTTCCCTCGCAGCACTCGACCATCGTCCCGCCCTGCTCGGTCGAGCCGTAGCGGTTTACAATGGCCGTATCAGCGCAGTTGAGTGCCCGCATACGCTGCCGGAAATCCTCGCGCATAGCGGGAGAGGAAGCTTCGCCGGTGGTCATCACCATCCTGACGCTGCTAAGATCCGTGCCGCTCTCCTGGGCTCGGATGAGCACGCGCCGAACGAAACCTGCAACGCCCCAGAGCACGGTTGCCCTGTGGCGGGCGACTGAAGCGACGGCCTGATCAAGCGACCGGTTGACTGGAAACATTGAGTCCGTTCGTCCGGTATTGCCGAACATGATCGACGCTCCAACAGCCCCAGCTTCGTCCGCCGCCCGTGAAAATGCGCCCATCGGAAAACCAGTCATGGGGAAGAGGTTGGCGATCAGATCGGTATCCTTCAGACCGATGAGTTCCTTGCGGTCCTGGAAGCCGTACATGTAGGCAAAGTGATCATGTGCGGTGACATAGATCGGAGCCGGGCGACCGGTGGTTGTGCCGGTCGTGTAGATGATCTTCCAAAGGATGCCCTCGTTCCCCGGCAGGCCTTCCGGGCGCATGCGAAATGCATCTGGGTCTGATAGGAATTCTTTTTTGGAACAGGGGGGCAAAAGGTCTAGATCGGTGCGGTTGCGTATGTGCTCGGGCTTCAGACCCTCGGCACGCATCAGTTTGAAGTAATAAGGATGATGATCGTAGCAAAGCTCCACCATCTGCTGGATGAGGCGATCTTGCAGAGCGTGTACCGCTTCGACTGGCTGACGCAACATGTCGGGAAGGGTGAAGTTACTTTCGGTGGACATCATATTCAGGAATCCGTGTGATGATTAGACGCTTGACGGGAACGGCAGGGGTTCATTTCCTGCCGCTCACTTTCGTCATTATTTGAAGTCGTAGAGACGAATGAAGCCATCCGGCCATGGCTTGTAATCTACAGTCTTCTTCACTCCGTAGGCCTGCATCTCGTCGTAAAGTGGGAGGTGGTATCGGTTCTCGTTGCTGCGACGGAATGCCTGGGCAATGAGTTCCTTCTGCTTGGCAACATCGGTTGTCGTACGCTGCTCCTTGAGAAGCCGATCGATTTCCTTGTCGACCTTGTAGGCATGCGACCCATCTTCATACATCGTCGTCAGCACGGTTTCCGCATGGTACTGCGATGATCCGAAAGCAAACAGGTACATGCTGTCGAGTTTCGACTGCAGCCAGAGCGGGAAGAAGGCCGTAAATTCCATCGGTTTGATCTCGACCTTGAGACCTATAGCGGTCATGTATCCGGCCATCGCCTGGACAACTTCGTTCGCCATGACGATGTTATTGTTGGGATACTGGATCGAGATAACCTCGCCTTTGTAGCCGGATTTTGCGATCAGTTCCTTAGCAGCGACTGGATCGAACTTGGTCGGTGTGAAGGACGGATCGTAACCTATGTTCATCGGCGGCACCATAATGCCAGTGGGCTTGCCGAGACCTCGGAGGAGCTTGTCGGTAATCGCCTGCCTATCAATACCCCGATCGATCGCTTCACGGATCATCGGATTGTCAAGCGGCGGTTTATTAGGATTGAACGCCGCAAAGATCACGCGGAAGCCAGGCGCGATATCGACATTTAGTTCATCCGAGGATTTAAGCTGTGTCATCAGCGACGGCGGCAGAGCGGGAACGAGATCGACTTCACCCGAGAGAAGAGCCGAAGCGCGGCTAGCTTCGGACGGGATCGGGCGGAAAGTCGCCTTCTTGATCGGCAGCGCACCGCGCCAAGATTTGTCAAACGCTTCGAGGACCATACGGTCGTCCTTGACCCATTCAACGAACTTGTAGGCACCGGTGCCGACCGGCTTGGTCGCATATCCCTGGTCGCCGACCTTGTCGAAATAGGTCTTCGACATGATATTCAGGTAGCTGATTTGACGGTAGAAGATCCCGTAGGGCTGAATTAGCGTGAACTTGACTGTGTGGTCGTCGACTTTTTCGACAGACTTGACCAGCTTGATAAAGGTCCGGACTGGGGTGGCGTTATCGGCAAGGACACGCTGCGTGGTAAACACCACATCGTCGGCGGTAAATGGGCTGCCGTCGTGGAAGACAACGTTCTTGCGAAGCTTGAACGTCCACTGCGTGAGGTCCGCGGATGGCTCCCAGGATTCTGCAAGGCGACCCCTCATGCTGCCGTCGCGCTGCAGTTCAGTCAGCGCGTCGAATACGTTGAGACGGTAGTTGAAACCGAGCGGCGAAGTATCCTTGCTCGGATCTAGCCCGGGGAAGTCGCCGGGCAGCGCCACGGCGAGCGTTTCCGGTGCGGCGAGAGACAGCGTCGGCGCGGTTAGCAGCCCTGCGGCGACGGTCGCGGCACCCATTGTCGTCATCAGCCTGCGAAAGAAATTCATGAGCGTCTCCTGAATGCAGGGGGTTCAATCACGATCCGGACCCCCACTCGGAATTCGAAGCTCAGCCAGGAGAAACAAAAGCCAGGGTGCCAGCCTTAATCATGGCCCATCACCTCGCACTCCACCCAATCGCCAGGGGGTTTTATAGTCGTTCCCCATTGCCCTGACGATCCTGCGCCTCGCTCTAATACCCGTACGGTAAGTCGCCTACTGATAACTGTCAACAGTTGTCTTTTTAACTACTATAGGTTCTATTGTCCTTTCCAGAGGCATGTAAAACGAGGAGACCGGCATGCGAGACCATATCGATTTCATCCAGGCGCAACACATTGAATGGCAGGAGGCCGAACTCCTCGGCTACCCGGATGCACGGATGAAGCTGCTGAGCACAGACGAGGCTACCGGCGCGCTCAGCACTATCCTTTCGATGCCTGCCAACTGGAAACGTCCGCCCGCAGTCAGCCTTTTCGACGAGGAGATCTACGTCCTCGACGGCTCCTTGACCATGGGCGGCGAAACCTTCCTCGCCCACAGCTATGCATTCCTGCCAGCGGGATACGGCGATAACGACATCGCTACGACAAACGGTGCGACGGCCCTCTACTTCAGGTCCGGCTCTGTGGGGGAGCAGCAGCGCCGTGATCCTGCCACGATAGAAGCCCGCCTCGTCAGGTACCTAGACGTCGCGAACGGCACGTGGGATGGAGATCTGGAAAGGCTCGGCCTGAGCAGCATGAAGGCAGGCTCGCGGATGCGGATGCTGCGTGAAGACCCGCTATCCGGCGAGATGACCTACATCACCGCAACGATCGCATTCCGCCGCGGCGAAAAGGCCGAGCGGCATCCGATCAGCCAGGAATTCTTCCTGCTGTCAGGCGAGCTGGCCGGCGAGCTTGGCACCATGCAGGGCGGTGCCTATTGCGTGCGTCCGCCAATGGCAAAGCACGGCCCGTACGGTTCACCGACCGGCGCTCTGATCTTCTTCCGGGGATTCGGCGGCAAGCAGGAGACGTTCTGGGAAGAAACCGATCCCTTCACCTTCTACCCCAGTCACCAGCCGATCTTGCCGGACTCTCTGAAGGCTCTCGGCAAGCCAGTCCCGCCGCCATCGCGCTACTAAGCAGGCTTGGGCGCAACTCGGAGGGCGATACCCGCGTCTTTCGCTGCAAAAGCAAAGAGATCCTGCGGATCGCTGATCAGCTTGCAAGAAGAATCCATCGTCCATAAATGATCGAGAAGTGGATATTGCAGGACGGTCTGCCATATGCACCGGTACTGCGCAGGCTGCCGAAGGAGGATCACAGCCCGGCGGTGCAGCCATTTAGGATCGATACGCGGCTCGGTGCACCGTGCATTGGCCGTCGTCCGCTGGTTCCAAGGCCACCAGAGTTCCTGATCCCGCATATGATGCCAGAGCTTGAGGAAATTGCCGCCCGTCCATTCCGGTGAAATATCCGGTGCATAAGCGGCTGCGAACGACACCCTGTCTTCCATCTCAAAGGCTGGAGGAGAACGGAACGTTACGTGCGTGACCCGCTGTGGGTACCGTTGGCTGAATTCCACTGCAATGGCTGCCGAAGTACCGTGCGCATAAATGTTGATCTTTCCAAGTCCAAACTGATCAATGATCTCTTCGAGCTGGGCCACCCAGATCTCTAACGAGGCCTGCTCCTCACCAGGGAGAATGGATAGGCCGTTGCCCCAGGGATCGATCGCCACCACCGGTCCCTCCCCCACAAGTGCCTTGATCTCTTCCAGGTGCAGGTCTATTCCGCCCGGCAGGTCCGGCAGGAAGATTGTCGGAACGCTGTCTTTCCCCATCGCGGCACAACGGAAATGCACAGCGCCCCGTGAGGTGGAAACATAGTTGCGCGAAAGTCCATCGCCGAGGACAGGCTCCCGATGCGGCGGCGTCTCGACTTCCGGCGCATGCCGGCGGAGTGTCGCCAGCTCCTCCACCGCGGCCGCCTGATGATCGCGCGGAAAAATCTTGACGGTGGCGGTTTCCGGATAGAGTGGCACCGTCTTGTACTGGCTGTCGCCCGGCCGATTGCCGTAGATCACCGGAACCTTGACCTCGCTGATCATACCCAGACCGGCATGTCGGAAAGCCGAAGAGTAGACGCGAACATAGGTTTCGCTTGCCGTCAGCAACTCCGTGGCGCCACGATAGAGAAAATCGATATCGGGCAGATCCGTGTCGGCGCGCTGCGAAAGCAATGGCTTGTCCCACGGCCAGAACATATGCTGCTCGCGATATCGGAACCACGCCCAGGTCAGGTGCCCGCCATCCCAGCTAGGCTCGATCGGCGTCAGGTATTCGGCCAGTCGTTCTTCAGTATATGGCTTTGCGAAAACCGGGAAACCATCGGTCAGTACGAAGCTGCAGAGATCGGGATGCCGCAGTGCCAGTTCGACCGCTACGCCGGCGCCGGTATGTCGGCCGTAAAGCATCACCCGTGAAAGGCCTAGCATTTGTATCCCTGAGGCCACTGCATCGGCGAGTTCTGCCGTCGTCAGATCCGGCTTTTCAAGCATTTCGGACATGCCGAACCCCGGAAGATCGAAGGCAAATGTGGTGAAATTCGCTCCCCATTCCGCCTGCAGAGGTTCCATCACCCGCAGCGAGCACGGGGCGGCATGCAGCATCACCAGCGGCGGCCCTTTCCCCTGCCGTGCGTAGTGCAAAAGCTTGCCGTCGATATCCAGAAATCCTTTGTGCATCGGCAGTGGTTCGGCGCATTCTTCCTGCATGTCTAGCTCCCTCGGGCAAATCTGTTGACAGTTTACATCCGAAATTAGTATGGATGTCCAGAGGGTTTGCTTGATTGAAATCGGACATGCCTCTTGCGCAATCCGATACGGAGAAGACGATGAGCGCGACTGGCGATACCAACCAAAACACTTTCCTCTTGGAACAGCTGGGAACGTCGGTTCCGGGCCTTGAACTGCAGATTTCTAACCTCTCCCTATACCAGACAGATATCTACTATGTTGCTGAACATCCGCCGCTGGCCCTTGCTTCGCCTGCGTCTGCCGAAGAGGTCAAACAACTTGTGCTGGCCGCCCGCCGGCTCGGGCTGAAGCTAGCCAGCCGTGGCGCCGGCCTGTCGTACAGCTCCGGTTACATCCCGGCCAATGACCGCACCGTCATCGTAGACATGACGCGCATGAACAGCATTGTCGATCTCCAGCCTGAAGATAGATATGTAACCGTTGAGCCCGGCGTAACCTGGTCGCAGCTACGCGAGGCACTTAAACCGATCGGCCTGACCACGCCTTTCTGGGGGACGTTTTCCGGTCTCTACGCGACGATCGGCGCGACGGTATCGCAGGGCGGCAAATTCTACGGTTCCGCATCGCGCGGCACCTCGGCAGAGAGCGTGCTCGGCCTGCAGATTGTAACCGGCACAGGCGAGATCCTGACGACCGGTTCTGCAGCGACGATTGGCGAAGCATCGCCCTTTTTCCGCAATTATGGGCCGGACCTCACCGGAGTATTTCTCGGTGACTGTGGCGCGTTCGGCATCAAGACCCGCATCACACTCCAACTCATACCGGCAGCAGTAGAAACCGGGTTCTGCTCCTTCTCGTTCGACGAACCTCTCGCCCAACTTGGCGCTATGGGCAAGATCGGAGCGGAACTGCTCGCCAGCGAATGCCTCGGCATGGACCCATTCACCGCCCGCAGCCGAATGGCCGGCGAGGGACTGACCAGCGACATTGCCACCCTTCTCGGTGTCATCAAGGGAAGCGGATCGATATTCTCTGGCCTGCGCGACGCGGCCCTGATCGCAGCCAGCGGCCGCCGTTTCTCCGAAAAGGTCGGATACCTCATGAACTGTATCTGTGAGGGCCGCGACCAGGCTGACGTCCGCTCCCGTATGCGCCGCATCAGAGAGATCGCAACGGCGGCAGGCGGACGCGCCATCCCTGCATCAATCCCCCGCGTCATGCGGGCGATGCCCTTCCCACCCATGAACGGGCTGCTGACACCATCGGCGAAGCGGGTGAATTGGCTGCACACCGTCGTGCCGAACTCCCGCGGCGGCGAATGCTTCAGCAAGACCGAGGCGGTGTTTGCCAGGCATGCCAGACTGATGAAGGATTGCGGCATAGACCGCGGATACTTGCTCTCGACACACGGTCCTTCCGGGGTCGGCATCGAAACGCTGATCCGCTGGTCGGACGCTCCTTACGCCATCCATACCCATTTCATGAGCGATGCAGAAAAGGCAAAAGTCAGGCAGCGCTCTGAAAATCCGAAATCGTCTGCAGCCGTCATTGAGATATCAAAAGACATCGTCGCGGACTGGCGCGACATGGGCGGCGTCCATATGCAGATTGGCAGGAAATATCCTTATCTCGAAACCCGCCAGCCGGCGACGGCAACACTGCTCGGAGATTTGAAGCAGAAGCTCGACCCCGACAATATCATCAACCCCGGCAACCTCTTCTCGACCCTAAAATAGCAAAAGAGGCGCTGCGGTCTGGCTTCACCGCAGCGCCTCTGCATATTTGATGGAAGAATCAGACGTTGGTGCGTTCAGCATGCCCGGCCGCTTCCCCTACCATGTCGGCCAACACATAAGACGGCTTGCCCGGAAACAGGCAGGCGCTTAGGTGATCGATACCGGTGCGCGGCTCGAGTTTCGGCTCAGCCCTTGCGCATTCCTCGACAGCGCGAAAACAGCGCGTGCGGAACGAACAGCCCGAAGGAGGCGACAGCGGGTTGGGCAGGTCGCCCTCTAACACGATACGCCCCTCGCCTTCCGACGCGTCCGGTCGCGGGATCGAAGACAACAATGCCTGCGTATAGGGATGCGCTGGCGACTCGAACACTTCGCGAACCGCTCCATGCTCAACGATCCGGCCGAGATACATCACCGCCACCTCGTCCGAGATATGCCGAACTACCGAGAGATCGTGCGAGATGAAGACATAGGTCAGACCCAGCTCTTCCTGCAATTTCTTCAACAGGTTGATAATCTGTGCCTGAATCGAGACGTCAAGCGCCGAAACCGCTTCGTCTAAAATGAGCACATCCGGGTTGAGCGCAAGGGCGCGGGCGATAGCGATGCGCTGGCGCTGCCCACCTGAGAATTCGGGCGGGCGCCGCCGTCCGGCATCGGGTGTCAATCCCACATGCGCCAACAATTCATCGATCCGTTGCGGATCATATCTGCCATGAATACGCAGCGGTTCGCCGATAACCTCATGGATCGTCATCCGCGGATCGAGCGACGAATACGGATCCTGGAACACCACCTGCAGATCACGACGCTTGGCGCGAAGGCGGGTGCCGCGCAGGTTCATGAATGGCTCACCGTTCAAATAGACGTCGCCACCTGAGGCATCAAGAAGGCGCAGGAGCACACGCGCCAGCGTGGACTTCCCACAACCGGATTCGCCGACAAGCCCAAGCGTCCGACCCTTGGGAAGCTCGAAGGAGATATTTCGTAGTGCCTTAAGCTGCTGGGAGCTTCTAAGAAGCCCAACACCAATCTGGAAATCTTTAGTGAGATTGTCCACTTTGAGGATTGGCGCCAGCACGTCTCGCTCATCGATCTGTTCGCGATCGACGATTTGCACGGCCTTTTCCTGCGCCTGCCGCCAAGCAGCAGTCTCCTCGCTGAAGTGACACGCCACGGCACTATCATCGCGGAGGGCATGCAACAGCGGCTTTTCCTCGCGACAGGGTATCCGGCCGTTCGACATCGCGCAACGTGGATGGAACACGCAGCCGCGTGGTCGATTGGCGAGGTCCGGTACAAAGCCTGGAATGGAATAAAGCTCCTTCACCTCTCGATCGACACGCGGCAGACTAGCAATCAGCCCGGCGGTGTATGGATGGTTTGGGTTGGAAAACAGCGTCTTCGCAGGCGAAGTCTCCATGATCCTGCCGCCATACATGACGGCCATACGGTCGGCCGTTTCAGCAACTAGGCCGAGATCGTGGGTGATTAGCACCATGGCCGCCTTGGTGCGTTCACGCACTTCCGCCAGCACGCTCATCACCTGAGCTTGTATGGTCACGTCCAGCGCCGTCGTTGGCTCGTCGGCAATTAGGAGATCAGGCTCGTTGGCCATCGCAATCGCGATTACCACGCGCTGCCGCATGCCGCCAGAAAACTCGTTGGGATACTGGCTATAGCGCTTTTCTGGGTTGGGAATACCGACAAGTTGCAAGAGCTCGATCACCCGGTCGCGCACCTGCCGGCTCGACATGCCGGGGTTATGCAGCCGCACGGCCTCGCCGATCTGCTTGCCAATCCGCAGTACCGGATTGAGCGTCGTCATCGGATCCTGGAAGACGATGGCCATTGTCTTGCCGCGGATCGACCGCATCTGCTCGAAGGACAAGCTGGTCAGCTCGCGGCCGCGCAGTTTTATGCTGCCGGAGACGATCTTCAGCGGTTCGGCCAAAAGACCGAGCACTGCCAGCATCGTCAAGCTCTTGCCCGAACCCGATTCGCCGACGATGCCGAAGACTTCGTTCTGCCGGACGTCGAACGACACGTCGTCGACAAGTCTCACCGGCCCCTTTGCGCCGGGAACCTCGATTGAGAGATTGCGGACGCTGAGGACGATATCCGTGTCGGCTGTCGCCATGGGAGTGCTCATCACTTTGACCTCTCGGATACACCGGCAACCTCACCTTCGGAAGTGAATGCCTGTGAGAGAAACTGAAGACCTGCGACCAGAATGAATAGGGCGATGCTCGGCAGGATCGCTAGCGATGGTGCTAGCGCCAGATAGCTCTGGCCTTCACTAACCATCATGCCCCAGCTCGGCAGAGGCGGCTGCACGCCAAGCCCGAGATAGCTAAGGGAAGCCTCCATCACCACGATCTGGCCGAACTCGTAGGAGCCGACGATCAACATCTGGGGCAACACGTTTGGAAGAAGATGTTTGCGGATATTCCATGCCGCCGTTGCCCCTTGCGTCCTTGCCGACAACACAAACTCCCGCTCGCGCAGGCTGAGCGCCATACCGCGTGCCACGCGGCCATAGGCGACCCAGCTTGTCAAACCGAGCAAAATAGCAAGGTTGGTAACGCTTGGTCCGATAATGGCGCTGACCGCGATCAGCAGCAGCACTCGCGGGATCGAAAGCTGCAGGTCAGCCAAGCCCATTATCAAGGTTTCGACCGGACCGCGAACGTATCCAGCAACGAGACCGAGGAATACGCCGACGACCAGGCTAACGGCGACCGCCCCAAGCCCGATCAACGCGGAAACCTGTCCGGCAAGCGCTAGCCTGCTGAGGATGTCGCGGCCCAAAGTATCGGTGCCTAGCAGGTAGAACTTTCCGTCGAACGAAGATTCGCCCATCGGCACTAGGCTGCCCGCGAGATTTTGGCCGTAAGGGTCGTAGAAGGGCATCAGCGGTGTCAGGACCATGAACATGATCATGATCGCAAGCAAGCTGACAGCAACTATTCTGGAAAGATCGAAGGTCATCAAACCATCCTCACGCGCGGATCAAGGAGACCATATAGAACGTCCACGATCAGATTGATGACGACGAACATCAGCGAGATCAGGAAGACGCCAGCGATGATAACCGGGAAATCTCGCTGGCTGACTGACTGTACGATCAGCCTGCCGACTCCTGGCCAGCTGAACACCGTTTCAGTGACAACTGTCCCGCCAAGAAGAAGGCCGAGATTGATACCCGCGACGGTGACCAGCGGCAGCAGAGCATTAGGAAGCATGTGGCCGAGCAGGACCTGGATCTTGCCCTGCCCTTTCGCATAGGCAGTCCGCACATAATCTTGCCGCTGCTCGGTGGCGAGCGAAGCATTGAACAGCCGCAGGTATAGTGCCAGCTCGTACGTGCCGAGGGTCAGCGCGGGCAGAATGAGATGAGAAAGGGTGCCGCGACCCAGCGAGGGCAGCCATTTCAGCCAAACGGAAAAGATCAGGATCATCACGAGACCGAACGAAAAGATCGGGATGGCTTGACGACCGAGCGCGATCCACATGATCAGCTGACGCACGAAGCGCGAGCCAGTCATTCGCATAATGATGCCCAAGATGAACGCAAGCCCCAACCCAAGCACGAAGGAGGTCAGTGCCAGCTCGAGCGTTGCCGGCACGCGTTCAAGGACAAGACTCATCGCGGATACGTTCTGCCGCAGCGATACGCCGAAATCGCCGCGCAGCACATTCCAGATAAAATCGAAATACTGGATGATCATCGGCCGATCTAGGCCAAGTGCCTCCCGCACCCTTGCAATATCCTCTGCGGACGCTTCGGCAGAAAGGTTTAGAACAGCCGGATCGCCGGCAAGCCGAACAAGGAAAAACGCAGCCGTTATGACGCCGAGAACCGTCAGCATCGACTGAAGGACGCGCTTAATCAGAAATGTTGTCATCTCAATCTCCTATGCCCGTGGAGCGTTTGATCTCCGTCCATGAGCGTGAGAGTTCCCAGCCGTGTAAAGCCATTGGTAACGCGACTTCTGCATAACTGTCAACAGTAAGCAGGGTTGTCCCGTAAGTTCGTAGCCCGTAGTCGCTGTTGGGAACGCTTTCGAGGTGCTTGCGAACACATAAGGCACTGACGCATTCGCCGCTTTGCGATATTCGACTTACAGAATAGCGGTTTTCACGGGCTGATGACGGATTTTCTGACTGAGTCAATAATGTTCACAGCTGCTCTTGACGTCAACTGTCAACAGATTGCACTATGGGTCCTGAACAGAAATTTCGAGCAGGATGGAATCCATGAAAGCTGCAGTAATCTGGGAAGCCGGTCAGCCGATGACAATCGAAAACGTCGAGATTGGAAAGCCTGCACGTCGTGAAGTTCTTATTCGTACCTCATATGCTGGGGTATGCCATTCGGATCTGCACTTCGCTGATGGCACCTATGCCTATCCTATGCCTTTCGTTCCCGGTCATGAATCCTCCGGTATCGTCGAGGCGGTCGGCGAGGATGTCACCTACGTCAAAAAGGGAGACCATGTCGTAACCTGCCTATCAGTATTCTGCGGCACCTGCCCAAACTGCGTTACCGGCCGTCCAAACATTTGCGAAAGCGTCGATGTAAAGCTACCGCCAGGAAAGGCGGAGCGGATGTGGCTAAACGGCAAGCTGGTCCACCAATTCTCCAACCTTTCGTCATTCGCTGAACAAATGCTCGTCCATGAAAACGCACTCGTTAAGATCAACCGCGACATCCCACTCGACCGAGCATCGCTGGTCGGCTGTGGCGTGCTAACGGGCGTAGGAGCTGTCGTACACGCTGCCAAAGTCAAGCCGGGATCAACGGTTGCGGTCATTGGTTGCGGCGGCGTCGGCCTGTCAGTCGTCAGCGGAGCGATGCTCGCAGGCGCCGGACGAATCATCGCCATCGACATGCTGGATAGCAAGCTCGAATTGGCAAAGCAGCTCGGCGCAACGGATGTCATCAACGCGGGGACAACCGATCCCGTAGCGGCGGTGCTTGAACTGACCTCTGGCGGCGTTCCCTATTCCTTTGAGGCTCTCGGCTTAAAGAAGACTGCGGAACAGGCATTCGCCATGCTGCGGATGGGTGGTACGGCAACGGTGCTCGGCATGATCAAGCCCGGCATCAAGCTTGAGTTCGAAGGATCAATGTTTATCAAGGACCGCCGGCTTCAGGGCTCCTCTATGGGGTCCAATCAGTTCCGCGTCGATATTCCCAACCTGCTTGAATATTACATGCAGGGCCGGTTGAAACTGGATCACCTGATCTCCGACACGATCAAGCTGTCACAGATCAACGACGCATTCGACAACCTGCGCACCGGGGCTCCCGTTCGGCAGATCATCGACATGGCAGCTTGAGGCAAGGAGAGACCGATGAACCTTCAATTGAGGTCACCCAGTTCAGCGACCGGCGAATTTCTTGCGCGCCGGCATGGGATGATGATCGGTGGTGAATGGAAACAAGCCGTTTCGGGCCAACTCTGCGATGTGATCGATCCCGGCAGCGGTAAGATCGTCGCTCAGGTTCCGAACGGCAGCGCCGAAGACGTCGATATCGCGGTGCGTGCAGCGCGGGGTGCATTCGAAAACCCGTCCTGGCGGGCCATGAAACCGAACGAGCGCTCGAAGCTTCTTTGGCGGTTCGCGGACCTGATTGAGGCTAATATCGATCTTCTGGCGGAAATCGAAACTGTCAACAACGGCATGCCGCTGCCAGTGGCAAAGGTTGGACATCTCGCCAGTTCAATCGACCTGATCCGCTATACCGCTGGTTGGCCGACCAAACTGACGGGCGAAACGATCCCTGTTTCCGCTCCTGGCGAATGGCACGCCTACACACTACGCGATCCGATCGGCGTCGTTTGCCAGATTGTACCCTGGAACGGTCCGCTGATGATGGCGGTATGGAAGATCGCTCCCGCCCTTGCGGCGGGTTGCACCGTCATTCTCAAACCCGCGGAACAGACGCCACTGAGTGCGCTTCTGTTGGCCGAACTGGCACTAGAGGCCGGCTTTCCGAAGGGCGTGTTCAACGTGGTCACGGGCGGCGGCTCGGTCGGCGCGGCGATGGCGTGTCACCCCGATGTCGACAAAATCGCCTTCACCGGATCGACACAGGTCGGCCGCGCCATCGTGACGGCATCGGCTGCCAGCAACCTCAAGCGCGTATCTCTGGAACTCGGCGGCAAAAGCCCGGTCATCATATTTCCCGATGCCGATCTAGAGAGCGCCATCCCCGGTATCGCCGCGGGTATTTTCTCCGGTGCCGGGCAGATATGCACCGCAGGCTCGCGCGTCTATGCCCACAGGGACGTATTCGACCGCATCGTCGAAGGCGTTGCAACGGCCGCCGAGGCTTTGAATGTGGGTTACGGCTTTAACGAAGGCGTCCAGATGGGGCCGCTGATCTCGTCGGCCCACCTTGATCGTGTATCTTCGATGACCAATGCGGGTGTTCGGGAGGGCGCAAGCGTCGTCACCGGCGGCGAGCAGATTTCGTCCGATGGATATTTCTACAAACCCACCGTTCTCGCAAGCCTCCGCCCTGACATGAGCGTCGTTAAGGAGGAAATCTTCGGACCGGTACTCAGTGTCCTTCGCTATGACGACGACGATCTCGACATGATCGCCACCGAGGCAAATAGCAGTGTTTATGGCTTGGCTGCCAGCATTTGGACTCGCGATTTCAAGGTGGCTCACAAGATGGCCGCCCGCATCCGCGCCGGCACCATTGGCATCAACCGCCATTTCGTCGGCGACAGCGCCCTTCCGTTCGGTGGCTTCCGTCAGTCCGGTTGGGGACGTGAACGTGGTCGCGAGGTGTTCGACAGCTATCTCGAGACAAAGTCGATCGCCAGCCCGCTCTGAAATTGAATAACACAAAAACGCCGGGCAGTTCATGACTGCCCGGCTTTGCGTTTCCTGAAGCCAACAGTGTCAGGCCAGCGATCGATAGGCCGCATCGATCAGGCTGGTGGCACGGCGACCCGTATCGGTACCGTCGTGCATCCTGTTGGTAGTGTAGCAGAACGACAGACCGGCGACCGGATCTGCAAAACTCTGCGAGCCGCCAGCGCCGGAATGCCCGAACGTCTCCATATTTGGCCCCATCGCCCTGTGAGGGGGCGAGTTCAGCATGAAACCAACGGCCATCCGAAGCCGGTTGGTTTCTGCCGTTTCGCCGCTCGGGAGCTGTTCCTTCAGGAAGTCTGCCAGCACGTGAGAAGATACCAGCGGGTCGGCGCCGTCTGCTACGCCGCCTGCCAGTGCATTGTAGATATTCGCGACCCCGCGAGCGGTGCCGTGCCCGTTGACCGAGGGAATTTCACTCGAACGCCATTGCTTCGAATTGTAGTTCTCGCTCTCTGGAACCGCTTTCCATATCCGGTATGCGATTGAATCTTCCGGCTCGCGTTTTGCGGCGTTGACGATATTGTCGGGGGACGCGACCATTGTCGCGCAGCGCGCCTGCTTCGCGTCGTCTAGGCCGATGAAATAATCGGCACCCAGTGGCCCGGCAATCTCGTCCTGCAGGAATTTGCCCGCCGTCTTGCCGGTCACGCGCCGCAGCAATTCGCCCGAGATGAAACCGAGCGTCGATGAGTGGTAGACCTGCACTTCGCCCGCCGGCCATAGCGGTTTCTGTCCTGCCACCGCAGCAACCATCTTCTGCCAATCGTAGATGTCGCCAGGTTCTGCAAGATCGGCGACCGGGATGCCTGCGAGATGTCCCAACGCCTGGCGAACAGTGATCGCCGCCTTGCCCTGCGCAGCAAATTCCGGCCAGTAGTCCGCAACCGGCCTGTCTAGTTCGATCCGCTTCTGGTCGGCCGCCATCGCGAGGCAGGCCATGGAAACGCCTTTCGCGACGGACATCATGCAGGCAATGGTATCTTCCTGCCATGGTTCGAGGGATGTGGTATCCCGCACCCCTCCCCAGAGATCGACGACGAGTTCGTTGCGATGATAGATCGCGATTGCGGATCCAAGCTCGCCATTCGAAGCGAAGTTCTCACGGAAAGCTTGGGCCACCGGCTCGAAGCGGGCCGAATGATGGCCTTCGATCTTGATTTCAGGCACGACGTCCCTCCATTAGCCCGAGATAACTTCGCTCTGCATGCGCCGGGTAATCTCCGTGAAGTTCTTCTGCACGGCGCCCCAGTCGATGCGCAGCAGCTTGTCCGCAGGCGCGATCCGGCTGGCAACCTTCTGATCGAGCACGACCTTGGAATTGGTGACACCGGTGGGCATCGCGTTGCCAAACTGGGTTTGCTGTTCCACACCAAGCGCGAAATCGACGAACTCAAGCAGCAGGTCGCGGTTCTTGGCATTCGTGGGCACGTGATAGGAAAGCACACCCATCGGAGCTCCTTCCTTCGGCGTCACAAACTGGCCGGGAACCCCCGCGTCGATCAGCGCATACGAACGGAAGCCGCCGAAGCCCGCAGCCACCGAGGCTTCGCCGCGCTGGATCAGCCCGTCGACCTCGTTGGCCGTATTGAACCAGCGGAGAACGTTGGGCTTCAATTCCTTGAGCTTGTCGATGCCCTTGGTATAATCCGAACCGCCACCAGCGATCTGCGCTGCAATCATCACCAGCTCGTACATCGATCCGGCGGCCGGTCCGGGGCAGATGACCTTGCCGGCAAGCGATTCATCCCAGAGATCCGCCCAGGAGGTAATTTCCTTCTGCACCATGTCCTTGCGGTAGAGGATGCCGTAATCGACGTAGTTGAAGCCGACCGCCTTGTTTTCGTAGGTATCCCGAAAGATCGGATGGATATCCGCAAGCGTCGGGATTTCCTTTGGCGTTAGCTCCATGAACAGGCCCGGAATACGGATGGCGCGCATCGCAACCGGCAGCGAAAGGAATGGCAGGTCGATTTCCGGGTTGGCTTTGTTGATTAGCGCATTGTTCAGCCATTCGTCCGCAGAACCATACTTGATGACGAACTGTGCACCGGTCTTGGCAGAGAACGGGTCGAGCACGAACTTGCGGTAACGTTCCTCGTAGGCGCCACCGAAAAGCGTCGTGACGATCGTCTTCGACTGGGCGCGTACGATCGCGGGAAATCCGGTGATTATCCCGGCTGCTGCGACGCCACCCAGCGTGAATGCCCGGCGACTGATGGATATGTTGGTCTTGGATAACATGCTCATCGATTCCCCTTTTGATTGTTAGAACTACGAACCAAAAACCCTAACCGCGGCGCGCTCCCAGGCAAGCACCACCGGCTGTCCGACGCCCTTCGCTTCGGCATCTGCCGATCCCTTGACAGAAAACACACCAACCGCGGTATCGACGGCGTAGACCCAGCGGTCTCCACGATAGCTCGCCTGCGCAACCTTCCCCGGAAGCCGGTTCACCCCGTCTGCGTCTTTTCCGCTGCCATCAGAAAAGCTGATCCGCTCGCTGCGTAGCCCGATCTTCACCTCGCCCGAGACAGCGTTGCAGTCATTGATCGCCTCGACCTGCAGACCGCGGCTTGTGAGGCGTACACTGCCGTTGCTCTGCGAGACAACGGTCGCTGAGAACATGTTCTCGAAGCCCATGAAATCGGCGACAAACTGGTTCGCGGGTCGCTCGAACACTTCCGCCGGTGAGCCGATCTGCTGGATAACACCCCCGTTCATCACAGCGATCCGGTCGCTCAGCACAAGAGCTTCTTCTTGGTCGTGGGTAACGAAAATCGCTGTCATCGACAGGTTCTTCGTCAACTGGCGAAGCTCGACCTGCAGCGTTTCGCGAAGCTTTCTGTCAAGCGCGCCGAACGGTTCGTCCAGCAGCAGCACGGAAGGATTGATGGCGATGGCACGGGCGATCGCAACGCGCTGCTGCTGGCCTCCCGAAAGTTCATGCGGCATTCGATTCTCGAAACCATTGAGCCGCACTAGCGCAAGCGCATCCCCCACCCGGTTGCGCCGCTCGTCCACCTGAATTCCTTGCATACGCAGGCCAAAAGCCACGTTGTCCGTCACCGACATGTGCGGAAACAGCGCGTGCGACTGGAAGACCATACCGATATTGCGGCGATGGATCGGCGTGTGGGTTATGTCTGCTCCATCAAGCAGAATGCTGCCTGTGTCGGCCATCGATAGCCCGGCAATGGCGCGCAGAAGCGTCGTCTTTCCGCAGCCGCTCGGGCCGAGCAATGTCACAAGCTCGCCCTTGGCAATATCTGCTGACACGTCGTTCAGGACGCGATTGTTGGCATAACTTTTTGTGAGTGAGTTACAGGTCAGTTTCGTCATCGACAAAGGTCAGCCTCCCAATGTACGGCGCAGACCGGCGAGCCGCTCTAGTGCGATTGCGGCGGCCAGCGCCATAAAGATGAGAAGTGTGGAGACCGCCGCCACAGACGGGTCGAGGTTATATTCAATGTAGCTCATCAGGCTCAGCGGCAGGGTATTGGTCTTGGCACTGGCAAGGAAGAGCGAGATTGACACGTTGTCGAACGAGATGATGAAGGCAAAGATCATCCCGGCGATAATGCCCGGTCGCAGGGCCGGCAGGGTCACGAACCAGAATGTACGAAAGCTGTCTGCCCCGAGCACCCGCGCCGCCTCCTCCGCGACCGGATCCAGTCTGACGAGACTGGATGTCACCGTCCGCACTAGATAGGGAAGCGTAATCAGCACATGGGCGATGAGCAGCCTTGCCTCGACCAGCGGCAGATCGAACCGCGCCGACGCCAGCAGGATCGAAAGGCCGATGACGATCGACGGTACGACAAGCGGCGCAAGCAGAATTGTCTGGATGAGTTCCCGCCCCGGAATGCGTCCCCTAACAAGCGCCATCGATGCCAGCACTGCAAGCGGTGCCGATATCAGCATAGTAACCACAGCGATCCAAAGGCTGTTCCATGCGGCTTGCTGGAATTCCGGTTTAGCTATTGCATAGCCGTACCACCGCAGAGTCCAGCCCCTTGGCGGAAATTCAAGGATTTCGCTCGCTCCGAACGAGGTGAGAGCAATCACCACCGTCGGTGCGAGGATGAAAGTGCAAAGCAAGACGATGACGATCGCGTTAAGGGTTTTCATGTCGCTGCCCTGCGCGCTGGTCCCATTTTCGATGTCGTCAAGCCGATTGCTAGAATGACAATGACTGCGCTCACCAGCAAAAGCAGCGCAAGCGTCGAGCCGACTCCCCATTCGTAGAGATTGACGAAGTTCTGGTAGATAAGCGTTGTGATAAAGTTTGGTCCACTTGGCCCGAGCACTGCTGGCGTAACATACGCGGAGATCGACAATGCGAAGGTCAACGTTGCGCCGGCTCCTATACCTGGGATGCAGAGCGGGAGCAGAACATGCCACCAGATGCGCGCACGATTGGCTCCGAGCATCGCAGCGGCTTCGCTGAGATTGGGTTCTATTCGGTCTAGAGATGCCACTAACGACAGGACCATGAACGGGAGCACAACATGCACCAGTCCGACGACGATAGCCGTGTTGGTGTATAGCAGTTTGATCGGCTCAGAGATTATACCCATGGCGATCAGCGAATTGTTGATGACGCCCTTGTTGCCCAGAATGACGATCCAGCCGTAAGAACTTGCAACCATGCTGACAAGCAGAGGAGACAGTACGAGGATGGTTAGTGGCGAACGCCAAAATGTCGGCACGCGCCATATCAGCGCTGCTAGCGGGAGCCCGGCGACCATCGTGACGAGCGTGACGATGATAGAGATTAAGAAAGTCCGACCGATTATACCGAGGTAATAAGGGTCCGAGAGTACGTGAAGATAATTCGCTAGTGTAATATCCCCTAACTCACCAGTCGCAAAATCACCGCTCAGGAAACTATATCGCAGAAGGTCGATGAGCGGAGTTACGAGAAACGCGAGGATCAGCAGCAACGCGGGCGCCAACATCCAGACGGCATATTTACGAGCGATAAAGGGCATGAGCTGTACCTCGACAAGAAACCCGAAGCTACGACCCCACCTGACAACTGTCAACAGATGTCAGTAGACATTTACGGGAGATATATTTTTACTCGTGCTGTTTGAGCCTGCGGATCGGGCTTTGATCGCGCCGCTTCCTCTCATAGCTTCAGCTCGCCTCCATCGCATCAAGTCACTCGTTGAAGAACGTCGTGCCAGCCTGGCGTGCCACACGGCTCACTAAGTGGTAGAGATATATGTCGCTGAACGCTAAAGCGATGAGTGCTTTACATGTTATCATCGATTGAGTGGCGCAAACTACTCTTCTCGGCAGGCTCAGACATAGTTTCAGGCTTCCAATTAACTGCCGCCGTCTGATGGTCCGTGCCACGATAGATAAGCGGGCAGGCAGTTGCGCTGTAAGCGTATTAATTCAAGTCTTGAAGGGATCTGAACCAACGATCCTGTTATTTAGTTAGAGCTAACTCACTGGATTTTCACAGCAGGGAACGTCGGTCGTTTTAAGGGGAACGGCTGATATGAGGCCGTACGGGGACAGGCCACTCCTACCGACGGAACCACGGAGGCGGGCACATCTGCTGGATAACCCAGCGGTGCGGAAAGACGGTTTGAATCCAGTCTCCTCCGCTAACTCGAAGCCATCTTCGATGTGGGTAAGCGTGGCCAAGGCGACGGCTGCCGCTTCGCGCTCATGCGAGTTCCAACCGCCGAAACAGGCCAAGTGCCAGCTGAGTTTCTAACCTTCGAGTAGCTTGAGACCGGGTTTATCCGGCTCGACCGCCCGCAAACAGGTAGAGATCTCCATTCAGTCTTCCTGGAACGCTACCTTGCGGCCACGGCGGATGGCCGGCAAAAGAACTGCAGAGAGAAGGACGGCGGCAACCAGAAGCAGCCCTGCGCTCACGGGTCGTGTCACAAGCACCATTGGGTCGCCCTTCGAAAACAGAAGCGCTCGACGGAGGAATTCCTCCATCATTGGCCCGAGAATGAATGCCAGCAGCATCGGCGCTGGCTCAGCATCAAGCCGTCTGAAGATATAGCCAGCCACACCGAACACAGCCATCCCGTAGACGTCAAAGATGTTGTTGTTGACGCTAAACACCCCGATCGCACAGAACACGATGATGATTGGAAAGAGGAAATGGTATGGGATGGCAATCATTCGAACCCACAGTCCGATCAGCGGCAGGTTGAGCACCAGCAGCATAAGGTTGCCGATCCACATGGAAGCAATCAGTCCCCAGAAGAGCTCAGGCTGATCCGTCATGACCGACGGTCCCGGCTGGATGCCCTGGATGATCATTGCGCCGATCATCAATGCCATCACTGCGTTTGAAGGCAGGCCGAGCGTCAGCATCGGAATGAACGAAGTCTGCGCTCCAGCATTATTGGCCGACTCTGGACCAGCGACGCCCTCGATAGCACCCTTGCCAAATTGCTCAGGATGCTTCGACATCTTTTTTTCGAGAGCATAGGATCCAAACGAAGCAAGAGCTGCCCCGCCGCCCGGAAGGATTCCGAGAACCGAGCCGAGAGCTGTCCCGCGAAGAATGGGGGCGATAATTCGCTTCCAGTCCTCCTTGGTCGGCATAAGGCCGGTGACCTTCTTGGTCATGACTGAGCGATCGGTCTCGTCTTCCAGGTTGGCGATGATCTCGCCAAGCCCGAAAACACCCATGGCTATCACCACGAAGTTCAGGCCGTCGGCTACCGAAGTCATTCCGAACGTGTATCGTGGCACAGCGGAATTGACATCGGTTCCGACCATCCCAAACAGTAGTCCCACAAGGATCATGCCGAGAGCATGCAGAAGCTGTCCGGATGCCATCACAATCGAGGCGATCAACCCTAGAACCATCAGCGAAAAGTATTCGGCGGGACCAAACTGCAAGGCAACTGCTGCGAGCGCCGGGGCAAAGGCCGCGATCAGGATGGTAGAGAGGGTTCCCGCGATAAACGATCCGATGGCGGCCGTCGATAGCGCCCGGCCGGCATGACCTTGACGGGCCATCTGGTAACCATCGAGTGCTGTTACGACTGAGGAGGGCTCCCCCGGTAGGTTTACAAGAATAGCAGTCGTAGAACCGCCATACTGCGCTCCGTAATAAATTCCGGCCAACATGATGAGCGAAGATTCAGGGGGAAGCCCGAACGTGATAGGGAGCAGCATGGCGATCGTCGCCACTGGACCGAGACCAGGCAGTACGCCGATGGCTGTTCCCAGGAACACGCCGACGAGGCAGTAGAACAGATTATAGAACGTACCAGCGATTGAGAGGCCAAGCCAAAGATTTGCAAAGATGTCCATGTTCGAAACCCCTACTTGAACCATTCGCCGATGATCGGCAGGGGAAGACCAAGACCCCCAACAAAAACGGCAAGGCAGAAGATGTTAAGCGCGACGAGACCGATTAGCGGTTTCGTCTCCAACCGAAATCTCTCACTGCCAGCCGCACTGATGAGGATCAAAGCCGTCAAAGCCACCGCCAAACCGGCAGTCTCCAGCAAGAAGCCGAAGGCGCAGACCGAGAACGTGACGAGCGTGAGGCCTTTCCAATTGATTTTGCCGATCCGCTCGCCATCGCGCACGAAACCCTTGGCGATCGTGACGAGGCCGAACAAAATCAAGAGCGCAGAAATGATCGTCGGGAAATAACCCGGCCCCATGCGGCCAGCGGTGCCAAAACTGTAGTTTCGGGCGACGATGAAACCGACAAGGCCCAAGGCGAGGTAAATTGCCCCTATCCCAAGGTCCTTCTCTCCTCGTATGCGGATCATTCCTCATTCTCCTGATAGTGGGTTTATTCCCTTGGGCGTTGGGTACCGACGGACAGGCCCTCTCGCTCTCTCATCGCCAGTAACCGCAGTCCGTAGGGTTCTTTTCGCTTCTGCCAGCGCTCGATGAGACGGCCGTATAAGCCGTCGACCTGGTCAGTAGTGGTGTAGCCGATCATCTGAAAGAAGCCGCCCGTCTCCGAATCGAGATCGGTGCGACCCAGCAAGATCACGGAAAGATCGGCAGGTACTGCCAGCCCTTCCTGTTCCAGCAGGCTCTTGAAGCGAGCACCATCTTCGACGCCCCAAACCACGACCGCCGGGGCTCGGTCGGTCGGGCTTTCAGAAACCGCCGAAACGATTGCAGCCACGACCGCCTCCTCGTAGTCTTTGGCGGGCAGCCTTGCGATTTTTATCTCGGGCCGAATGACGTCAGCCAGTTCCGCGGTGTCACGAAGATTGCGCCATCGATGCAGGCCCATCTCGTTGGCAAGGAAAAAGCTCGCGGTGGTGACGTAGTGGATGCAGTCGTGCCCTGAACTTATCAACCGGCGGACGGCAGTTTCGACGGATTGGCCCCATTCGAAGCCAACGGCATCTATATCCGTTCCGACCAGCCAAGCGCCGTCAACGATGATCGTATCGGTCTTGCGACGGATGGCAGAAATCATCTCGACGGGCATGATGTCGAAAGAATTTTGGACAATGCAGGCGTCGAAACGAGGGAGTGTATGGAGCACCTGTTTGGCATGCTCGGGGTCGGAATAGCCGACTTCGAGCGTGACATGGCCATCACTGTTCAAGCGATGCTGCAAGGACTCAAGGACCACTCTGCCGCGTAGGTTACTGGACGAGCGGCGAAGCATGATGACGCTGCGTGGCGCGTTATCATGCTTGTTGCTGGACGGGCTCTGCACAGACTCGCCGCCTTCGGCCCGCTTGTTCTTCGTGAAAAAAGTGCCGCGACCGACATGGGCATCAATGAGCCCTTCTGTCTTCAAATCATTGATCGCACGTTGAACGACCTGCTGGCTTAGCGAGAAATCGCGCATCAGTTTTCGCACAGTGGGTAAGCGATCCCCCTCCTCGGCCCCCAATGCGACGGATCGCAGATACGCCTGTAATTTGCTTGTCTCTCCCATGCCACAATCCCTAATACAATATAATACAATCTGGCAAGAATTATTTATTTCCTGCCGCTTGAGCTCCCATGAAGCCTTCTGTAATTACCATTGCGAGGAAATCGAAGCAATACAAATTGTATTGCTTGTTGAACAAAGGGAGGCTTCCATGTTCCGACGCAACTTTTTCACTGCCTTGGCCACCGTGGCCGCACTGACCACCATGCCTTTGCACGCTCTGGCCCAGAGCTCAGGTCCGATGACCCTGCTCGTCGGCTACTCCGCGGGCGGAAGTGCCGACTATGCTGCCCGCGTGGTAGCGTCAGAACTCTCCAAGAAGCTTGGACGTTCGGTCATCGTAGAGAATGCCACCGGTGGCAGCGGAATGATCGCGTTGCAGAAACTGGTCAACGGCAAGGCGGATGGCTCGACGCTTTATTACGGCGGCCATGACACTGTCGCAGTACCAATGCTCAACAAGTCGGTCGGCATTGACTGGAAAGAAGCAACGCTGCCTGTTGGCCGTACCGCTTTGACGTCCATGGCGATCGCGGTGCCCTCCGACTCCCCCTACAAGACCTTGGCGGATCTGGTCGCTGCGGCAAAAGAGAGCCCTGAATCCGTCACCTATGGCACGCCCGGAATCGGCACTGCCCAGCATTTCGTGGGAGAAATGATCAGCCATCGTGCAGGCGTAAAGCTGCTCCACGCGCCATATCGTGGGGGCGCTCAGGTTTCGAACGACATTCTGGCCGGACTTTTGAACTCGGCCGTTTTTACGACATCGACTGCACTTCCGTTCGTGAAGGAAGGAAAAGTCCGCGTTCTCGCAGTCACCAGCGCAGAGCGCTCGGCCGCCCTTCCCGACGTCCCAGCCCTGACAGAAATTGAAGGGTTCAATGGACTTGCGCTTCCTCTCTGGCAGGGCATCTTCGTCAAAGCCGGTACCGACACGGCTGAGGCCAAAGCAATCAGCGACGCGATCGCCGCTTCGCTCGAAAACGAAGACGTCAAGAAGCGCTTGGCCGACGGTGGTTTCATAGCGTCGCCGTTGCCGATGGGTGAATTTACCGGATTCATCGAAAAGCAAGCCGAGATCTATGGTCAGATCGTCCAGGATTCGGCGATCTCGATAGAGTGAAGGCAACGGCGCTCCGATGCGTTCGGAGCGCCAACTCATCATTGTCAGTAAATGGACGTATCATGACCGTAGGAATGTTCGACTCCTTCATCACCCGCTACTGGTTCAGCTACGAAGCGAAGGAAATCTGGAGCGATATTCAAACCCTCCAGGCCTGGTTGGACGTTGAAGCTGCTTTAGCAGACGCGCAAGCTCGACTGGGTGTCATTCCAGCCGACGTAGCGCCTGTCATCAGAGAAGCGTGCCGTCATGAGCGCTTCGATACGGAACGGCTGAGCCGCGAGATTGCCCATGCCCAGCATCCGTTTGTTCCGGTGCTCCGCCAGTTGGAGGAATTCACTGGTGAGCCGGCCGCCGGATACATCCATTGGGGCGCGACGACGCAGAACATCTTTGACACGGCTGCGTCCCTGCAAATGAAGGCAACGCATGGCCTGATCGATGGCAGCCTCGGCCGGATCGAAAGCGCGTTGTCAGCACTGGCGACCAAGCATCGTGACACGTTGCAAGCCGGCCGGACCCACGGTCAGCACGCTCTACCTATGACCTTCGGCTTCAAGGTAACGGGTTGGCTCGAAGAGGTCCGCCGGGATCGTCTGCGTTTGCAGGATCGGCTGAAGTCCTCCTTCGTCGCAAGCTTGGGCGGCGCGATCGGAACGTTCGCGGCCATGGGTGGACAAGGACCGGCCGTGGAGGCCGAAATGGCAGCCATCCTTGGCCTCGAACCCGCAATTTTGCCAATGCGGTCCTCTTACGACCGCGTCAGCGACTACGTTTGTGCCCTCGCGCTTCTCGCAGGCACGGCTGAAAAGATCGCGCAGGATATCGTGTTCATGCAGCGGACTGAGATCGGTGAGATCGAAGAAGCCTTCCATATGGGCAAGGTCGGTAGCTCGACCATGGCGCAGAAACGCAATCCCTCTACCGCCCTTATGCTAATCAGCCTTTGCCGCATGATGTCGGCACGCCTTCCCCTTGTCGTCGGCTCAATGGTGCGAATGGATGAGGGCGACTCTTCAGCCTCGAACGTTAGCGACGTTGCAATCCCCGAGGTCGGGATCCTCGGCGCCTCGATCGCAGCGACGCTCGACAGACTGATCGACGGCCTGGATGTGCATGGCGATGTCATGAGCAAGAACGCCGGAATCACAAATGGCCTGATCGTTTCCGAAGCAGCCATGATGCAGCTCTCGGACCGCATTGGCCGCCACCACGCACATCACCTTCTCTACGAAGCCGCCCAGCGTTCCGTTATGGAGGGCATGGCCTTCACACAGGCTATCGCTGAACACCCCCAGATGGCCGGGCGCGATATGGTGACGTTGGATGTGAGCGGTTATACGGGAGAATCCGGAGCCTTGGTGGATCGGCTCACTGGCGTAGACGGGGAGTCCTGATGAGAGTGGGACCGAAGTTAGGGCGGCGGCCCCTTCCTTCGGATGAGCCAATTCGAATCGTTGATCAGCATCTTCGCAACGGCGTCCGATAACGGCATAACCTCGAGTCCAGCTCGACTCCTGAAGTGTTGCCGAAGTAACCACTCGATGAGCAACCTGACCTTAATTGGGTATTCATGCGGTGGGTCTGAACGACCGAAAGATGGCGCAAAAGCTACCGTAGCGATACGCGCCTTCGCCTTGAACAGATATGAACCTACAACCCGTTCGGCGGGATTACCCTTGAGTACAAAACCGTTCTCATCGTCACGTCAAAAGCGACTAAACAAATCTGACCAACGTTCCAAAAAGCACTGCTGGCATCAGACTCCAGGCGGCTGCAGCAGAACCGCAACGCTCTCCCGCAATCGCTCGGCGAAATAGCGATCCGTCTCCGACTGCGGCGCGAGCCTTGTGATGTAGGTCTCGATATCGGCCGTGATGCGGGTACACAGGTCAGGATCGGTCGCGCTTGCTTGATCGACCAGAGCCCGCATCACTCTCTTGAATGCTGCTCTCTGTGCACCATCGGCGAGCTCGCGTCTTTCGTCGTCGTCCAATGCGATATCGCTCCTTCTCGTCCGTTGCTCCGCGTCGATGCCTTCCCAATGATAGGCGGAAATTCTCCGCCCGACCCGCAGAAGATGGGCCGCGCGTTTGGGGTCGCCGCCCTCGCTCGTTTGCATGTCTGCACCGCACCGGTTGAGAAACAGGAGATGTGGCGCGACCGAAAGAAAATAGCCGTCCCTCATCCTGATTGGATTGAGGCCGGCCGACCTCAGCTCGTCGTCGGTGGTGCGCGCGGCGTCGTCGCAGGCGTTAAAGATGGCGGCCATCATGGCCTGTTCATTTCGTCTCAGTATCTCGGATGTCTGGTCTGCGGCATGGGCCGGGGTCTGCGCATTCATCGGATTTCCCTCCTGCTGTTGAATGCAAAAGCGTAGCGCTCAATGATGATCCCCGCGTTTCCTTCGGATCTCACGGAGCATCCGCAGGTTCTCGCGGGCCTGTTCGGCATTGATGAGCGCCTTTTCCTGATTGATGAGTTGCTCGCGGTCGCGGTGCTGCTGCATATACATGCAATCGCGGTGATGCCGGTATTCGGAGCACCGTCGCCCGTCGGCGTAATCGCCTGATCCGGCAGACGTGCATCCGGCCAGCGTGAGGAAAGCGAGGCCCGCTCCGAATATCGATTTCAGGTGTTTCCCGAGTAAATTGAACTTCGTCATCATCATCATAAATCTCCTTTCGATTACTTCATTTCGCGAGAGTGGTTTTTAGACCGGTCCAGTAGGCGGCGAAGGCCCACATGTCGGCATGCTGGGCGATGACTTTGTCGATCGGCATGCCGGCGCCGTGACCGGCGCGGGTCTCAATGCGCACGAGGCGCGGTTTTTCACCGAGATCGGCAGACTGCAGTGCGGCAATGTATTTGAACGTGTGGGCAGGCACGACACGGTCGTCGGCATCCGCCGTCGTCGCCAGGATTGCCGGATAATCCGTGCCTTGCCGGATAGTGTGATAGGGCGAGTAGGTGATGAGGTTGCGGAAATGCCGCTCCTCGGCCGGACTGCCGAACTCGCCCTTCCACAATCCACCGCCGGTGAACCTGTCGTAGCGCAACATATCGGTGACCGCGACGCCCGGCAGCGCCACGTCGAACAAGTCGGGACGCTGGTTGGTGACGGCGGCAACCAGAAGGCCACCGTTAGACTCGCCTTGGATGGCAAGGCCGTCTGGTGAGGTGACGCCCGTTCGTTTCAGAAATTCGGCGGCGGCGATGAAGTCGTCGAACGAGTTTTGCTTGTTCTCGAGCTGGCCGGCGCGGTGCCACGCCTTGCCATATTCGCCGCCGCCGCGAATGTTCGCGACCGCCAGCACGCCGCCCTGTTCCACCCATGCGAGCTGGATCGGATTGTAGAACGGGATCTGGCTGATGCCAAAGCCGCCATAGGCATAAAGCAGGGTCGGCGCCGCAGAGATGACATCCTTGCGCCTGATCAGGGAAAGCGGCACTTCGGTGCCATCCTTGGAGCGAAAGAAGCGCTGCTCGACGCGGATGCTGTCCAGATCGATCGGCACCTTAGGCTCCGCCCACGGCGTAACGGCTTTTGAGGCGAGATCGTAGTGATAGATCGCTATCGGCGCGTCGTAGCTGGTGAAGACGAAGAAGGCTTCTCCGGCATCACCTTCCAGAAATCGCGCCGTTCCGACCCCCGGCAGATCAACTGTGCCATCCGGCTTTCCATCCAGCGTGAAGCGGCGGATCTCCGTCTTGACGTCGATCTGGTAGCTCACCAGCAGCGTGTCGCCCGCGATGACGGCGGAGTCCAGCACCGCGCCATCGGTGGCCTCGGGGATGATTTCCTTTGGCTCCGGCTTCGCCTCGGCCATATCCAGGTAGACGATGCGCACACGTTCGGCCCCGAGCGTGGTCGCGAGCAGCAGTTCGGTTCCGTGATTGCCGAGGACATACCATGAGGATTCCATGTCCGGCACGACCGTCTTCGGGGTCCAGTCCGGTGAGTGGAGGTCGATGACGGTCAGAGCGCTTTCGTTCGTACCGGGTGTCGAGGAAATGGTGAGATAGCGTCCGCCGGAAACCCGGTCCGCTCCGTGCAACAGGTCGGGGCGATCGGGAGTAGCGTAGATGAGGCGGTCGTCGGCCTGTCTCGTACCCAGCTTGTGGAAGTAGATGGCGTGATTGGCGACGACCGCGCCTCTGCCCGAGCCCTGTGCGGGCTTCGGCATACGCGAATAAAAGAAGCCCGATCCATCGGGCGCCCAGGCCAGACGGGAGAAGCGTGCGCCATCGAGTGAATCGTCGAGTTCCTTGCCATTTTCGACATCGAGCACCTTGATGGTTCGCCAGTCGGTGCCACCCTCTTGGACGCCGAATGCCACGTAACGGGCGTCATCGGACGCGCTCCAGTCGGTGAGCGCGTCGGCACCGTCTTGCGACCACGTATTGGGATCGATGAGCACGCGGCTTTCGCCAAGACACCGTCTCGGACGTAGAGGGATGGCTGATTTTCATTCCCCTTGATGACGTTGAAGAAATATCGGTCCCCGCGTTTTCTAGGGACGGTGTAGCGATCGTAGTCCAGCAGTTCCGTCATCCGCTTGCGGAAATGGTTCCTGCCGGGAAGCGCGTCCAGGTGCTTCTGCGTGACCGCATTTTGCGCCTCGATCCAAGCCGACACCGCGCGATCGTCCGGTGCATCATTCTCAAGCCAGCGATATGAATCCACGACGGTTCGGCCGAAATACTCCTCGGTGACGTCGATGCGTTCGGTTTTCGGATAAATGTTCTTCTGCAAATTATCCTCCATTGGTTGGGCGGACATGTTGTGAATCTGGAGAAAAAAGGAGATGGCAATTGCGATAGGTGTTCTCATCGGAAACCCCGGCGGGAAAAGATTGGTGTCGGAAAGTCTGGGCGTCTTAGCATGGACAGGCCAATAACGGCACTTAGTGTCATTATTGTGATGTAAATTTACATAAGTTAAGGCTGATAGCCGGTAATTGGCCTAAGAAAAGTGTCATTAAGCGTCATAACGCGCCATATAACGTGCGAATATCATGAGTTGGAGATGCAGATGAGCAGGACGATCCGGGACGGGGCGCATATCGAAGTGGCGCGAAGTGCCGCGCGCTTGTTCCTGGAAAAGGGTGTGGCCGCCACCAGTGGCGACGAGATCGCCGAGGCGGCGGGAATATCAAAGCGAACGCTGTGGCGTTATTTCCGCAGCAAGGAGAGTTGCGTCGAGCCGCTCTTCGCGCTGACCTCGCAGCGCTTTGCCGCCCGACTGGAGAACTGGCCGTTCGATATCTCCGTCGAACGGTTTCTGGAGATCAATTACGACTTCAGCAAAATAGAGAAGCAGGAAGTGGAGGACAGTGCTCTTGTCGTGCATCTGATTGCCAGGCTTGAGGAAGAGCCCGCGCTGCTCGAACCCTGGTTCATGTCGACCCGAATGACGGAGGACCGAATGGCCATCGTCATCGCCTCCCGCCTGGATCTTTCACCGAAGGATTTTGAGGTGCGGCTCTGCGCGGCGACGGTTGCGGCAGCGATGCGCATCGTCGACGAGACCGTCAGCCGGGGCGCGGTGAAATACGGACAGGTGCCGACGCTTGCAGAAATCAACGATCGGCTCGCCCAGGCGATCCGCCGCGCAAGCACCTTGACCTTCTGTGATCCTGTGACACAGCGACCGCGATGATCGCAAAAGAACTAAAATCAGGGGCAGCCGAATAGACTTGGGGTGTTGCGTGCATACTGACGAAGTAGGTCCACGCCGGCGGATAACTTCCACGATTATCCACCTTGAAGGGAACCGAACCGCCGATCCCAACGCTATGTTCGCATTAAATCATCTAACCCAGTAATTACTTTCATTGGAGATGGCGGCATAGGTCCGTGAGCGGTCTGATCTTTTCCTGAAACTCACTCCCTCGTAACCGAATAATTTTTGGGTCCACTGGGCGGGGAAGGCGTTTGGGACGTGGACATGGGCAGCGCATATCTTATATTCGACCTGGACGCGCTGCTGAGCGGAGAGCATAAACGTTGGCCGCGATACGTTTCTTGAACCGTCTCTTCCGCCGCACGCAGGCCGCACTGGTGCCGCTGACGTCTTGGCCAGACGGTCCCGTGTCGGCGGAGGTTCCATTACTTGCCGATGGCGTGAACCCGATCCTCTGCCTTGCGGACGGTTGGCGCTTACCCCGTCACGAAACGCGCACGGAGGTCTTGGCGCGCTGCGGCGTTCTGCCCGATCCAATCTACAAATGGCCAGCCCTCGTCCTTATCGACGCCGAACCCCTGCCAGGTGCACTTGCGCCCTGGACGGCAAGCGCCTTTGAGCGCATCCCACCCCAGTTCCCGATCACCCGCTTCACCGCTCTTGCTTGGTTCGAAGACGACGCGCACGCCAACCTTCGGCGCATCGCCGACAGTCTGACGCCATCGCTGGGGCCCACGCCGGTCGGCCAGCGGTGGAATACCGTCGTCGCCGCGTGGCGGTCGGGGCTGGCTGAGGTCTCGCTGACAGCCTGGCCGCCGGAGTGGCAATCGCAAGGTCTGCAGAACCCGTCCGAGGATCGCGACCCTCGCCTCAGGACCGCCTGCCACGTGACGCTGACGACGGGCTTCCGCCTGCCTCTAAGCGCAAGAGAACGAGAATGGGTGACAAGCTCCGTGCCTCTCGCATTCGAGGGGGATGTCGGGATAGAGCGCATGGCGCAGGCTGGCCGCCTTGCGCCGGGCGAGACGGAACTCGAATATGTGCGCGACCCAGAAGACCTGGTCGAGGACCGGCAGCGAATGCTTGGGCTGTCAGCAGACGGCGAAGCGCTGATTGTGGTTTCGGATCAGCTCTTTGTCATGCCCCGCACCGACATTCTGCATCTTGAGGTCATTCGTGTGACGCCGGCCAAGGGCGGGGGCGGCTCGTCGCTTTATGCCCATTGTTTCACGCATGCACCCGGCGCGGACAACCAGTCTGTGTTCATAGCGCAGCACAGCGATCCCGACGGCATGACGGCGCTTGGGCAGGAACTTGGTGAGCGGCTCGGTTGTTTGGTCGAGGTCAGCCCCTACTACCCGGATTGTTGACCATGTATGGATGACGACTGTGACCAGTGTCGATAAGAGCGCCAGAGCGAAACGAACAGAAGCGGGCTCGGCAATGGAAGGCAGCAGGACGGGCGCATACCGGACCGAGACCGGAACGAAGTGGCGCGAAGGAGTGCTTGACCGTTTACGACGGCTGGGCACCTTGGAGCTTCTCGTCCTCCTCCCCGTCTTGCCGGTTGCAGCGGAGGCGCACGAGCGCGGTTACGCCGAAGCAAAGATCGCCTCGCACGCACGCACTAGCCGCGCGGGCGTCCGTCTCGCCTTTCCTGTCGGTGAACTGCCCCGTCGCGGGATGCTGGTCACGACCGGCAACGTCCTGTCGCCGCTGGCTCGCTGGATCGTCGTTGATCTCGACCTCATGACGATCCGGCAGGCAACGACCCGTCTGTCTCATACGGGCGGGCCGGTGGAGATCGTAAGCGAACGCACCGATGCCTTTTCGGAGGACGAGCGGCGCAACGTGATTGCGTCCGGGAACGAGGTCTGGATCATGCCGGATCCCGATCCGCCAATGATCGGGGAGCCGACTGACCAACTGTGCAGCGTCGCCCTGTTCGATGGCGACGACGTCCTGCAGGAGGCCGGCTCCGATTGTCCGAGACAACGTTTCGTCGCAGTGCTGGAAGCGTTGGCGGCGTCCGCCAACCGGCGAGCCAATTTGCAGGAGCATGCGCCGGCTCCTCCTTCCGCGGAGGCGTCGATCGGCTCAGCGCATCGCGAGCCAGATGGCACGCTGGTCCTATGGCTGCGAGCCAAAAACGAAGACGGGTCCGTCGTCGGACATGGTGAGTTTCGCTACTCCCCGAGCGATCAGAACTATGACCGTGTGCTGCGCCATCTGGGACCGATCCCGCCGGGCGGTGAGGTTCTTGTTTTACCGTTTCCACCACGCTGGCCAGACGAAGTTGCGTCGCCTCAGCGACCAAGGTCGTAGGTCGCCGTCGCAATCACCTGGGCGCGGTCACGTCGTGCACCCGGCGCGTCGGCACGGCTGAGGACCAGCGCCAGCTTTGGCTCCTCACGCAGTCGGAAGAAGGTCGAGACCATGCCCTCCTGGCGCTCCTCACCGATCCGCTCCCAGCGATCAGAGAAGTCCGGCGAGGCGGCCATGGCTTCGGCCGCTGGCTGGAAGTCGACCCCGCCGCCGCCCGTGATGTGGCACATCGGGATGTCGCGCGAGACCACCAGCGCGTAACCCTCGTTGGGTCCGGCATTGATCCGCCAGTAGCGGTTGCCGCGACGGAGGGGCTCAGGGGGGAGGAGCGGCTCGGGCAGTTTCTCGGTCTCGTACACCGCGCTGCCAAGATCGATGGCCGCGAGGAAGCGCGTCGGACCGTTCACCCAGCTTGACGGGTCGAGGACCCAAGTCTCGCAGCCGCGCAGTGCGCCCTCCAGGCCGCTGCGCAACGGATCCGCGACAGGACCATCCTGCGCCGATGCGGATCCGGAGATGGCAAGTAGCATCGCGGCGAGCAGCAGGCGGAACAAGCGTTCAATGTCGATGCAACACCTCATGCGCAGCATTATCGGTTCTCCAGACCACGTGAGGCGCGCTCAGCTCTGATCATGCCAGCTTCTCGGCCGATCTGGTCTCGAAGGGCCGTCAGCCCTGCCCGCATCCGCTCGTGTACGGCCGGATCCAGCGAACGATCAGGATACCGTGCGTCCCAAAGAAGCACGGCGTCGATCGTCCGCTGGAGCTTGGGGATATCGCCGAAGGCCCAAGCATTGACGGGCGGCCCGAGTGTCTCGAACAGCGACGAGAACAGAGCGGGTTCGCCGGTCGGGTCCTGAGCTGGGCCGCCGTTCAGGCGTGAGCGCCAGCGAAGTTGTCCGGCATAGAACCAGAACGTCGCCTCGTCACCCCTCCCCGCCTGCATCAGGGGTGCCGCACGCAGCATGATTTCGCCGGGCAGCGCGTTACCCGCGGTCTCGGCACCTGGCGGCAAGGCCGGCTCGTCTGCGAAGGCACGTGGTGGACCAAGAAGGATCAGGGCTGCCGCTATGAGCTGCGGGAGGATGGTGCGATATGACATGTGGCGCGATGGCTCCCTGCGGCTTCTGCCTATACACGATGCTTAGGAATGAAGGAGAAAAGTGAACGGCAGTCTAGCGGGTGGACGAGCAGTTGTGCACGCCATCAGCTAGGCGGGACGCGAATCGTATGTAGCCACTCCATCGTCGACCATGAACACGTCCAGCCGCCTCGCAACTTGCAGGCGCCCAGTATCTCCACCGACTTTGTCAGCGCCAAACTCACCGTTAGTTCCACTAACCAGCAATAGACAAAGCCGTCCGCCTCATCAGCCAGCGCACCCCTACCCGCATTTGCAGGTTGGAGTTTCAGCGCCAAGCCATCCGTACTCTCTTGAGATCCGCTTACGCAGCGAGACCTGGCGGTGTTCCAGAAGCAGCTTTCTTCAAAAGCTCGCACAACACAGCGAACCGTCGGTCAGCTTTCGCTAACACGCTTGCGTCCGCAATCGGTAGTTCGATAACGCCGTGGAGCGAACGAGCGAGATTTCGAGCCGCCTTCCGCAATGCCGGAGAAGCCAAAGTTCCGGCCTCCCCGATCTCCATAGCGATTGCATACATCTGCCTATGGCTTTTTGCCTCTACAGCCGCTGCAAGCCATAATCTCGGGTGATCGTTGGTCATAAGCGACTCTACGCCTCACTCCGAAAAATAGTTTCAGTCGTCGCAAGACGTACTCAACCTCACGTTAACCAATATATTGAACGCTCATACACGGGACGCGCCCGGCGCAAGCTGGTTGAGATCACCCGTAACGGAACGTCAACCATTGCCGAGGACGGTGTCAAACGGATCGGAGCGCTGTATCGCATCGAGGCCGAGCTGCGCGGACTTGGTCCAGAGCAGACATTCCAGCGAGTTTCGTAACGAAAGCCGCCAGTAGCGGTCACAGATTGTAGCGTCGAACGATACCGTGCTACACCTTGGACGCGAGCAGGCTGCAATTTGCAGAGGCGCTATGACAACGAATTCAGTGAAGGGTCCAGCTTCCTATTTTCCGTCAATAGAAGCGAAATACGGCCGCCCAATAGCAGAATGGGAAGACCTCATCCGCGGCGAAGGCGGAAAAAAGCACATGGTACTAGTCGCTTGGCTCAAACATGGCATGGGCCACGGCCATGCCAATGCGCTCGTCGCGGACACTCTCCGCAAGTGAGAAGGCCGCCGGCTCATGCCTCAAGCTGTGGGCCGTCGCCCTCTATGTTGTCATCACCCGGATCTCGGTCAGCCTGACCCGCGGTTTGGCCTTTCGTACGAATGGACAGTAAGAGGCGGGATATATTGGGAGGAAGCACGATGAAGATGAATGGCCATGACGCCTATATAGCTGCCGCGCCGGAGCCGTTTCGGGAGTTGTTGAGCAAAGTGCGTGCGCTGTTATCGCGGGCTCTCCCGGACGCTGAAGAAGTCATTAAATACGATTTGCCGGGTTTCCAGATCGAACAGGTTATAATTGCTGGCTACGCCGCGTTCAGCAAACAGTGTGGTCTCTATGTCGATCCCGCCGCAATTGTCGCGCATGCCGATGAGATCGTATTTTCGAAACTCAAGGCAACCAAAACTGGTGTGACCTTCTCGGTCAATAGGCCTATATCCGACGAACTCGTTGAGAAATTGGCATTGAGTTCTCGGCAAGCGAAGAATTTGTAGTGGCGTCCTTCTACGCACCAAGCTTTTGCAATTTGTAAACAATCTTCGCATTGAGGGATAGGCTGCTTCTGGCGCTCAAGCTCGACATCTCCGCTTATAATCGCGAAATGTCACCTTCGGGCCGACTGCCATTATGGCTCGAGCGCCCCTGTAACGGCCATTGAAGCCTTCGACGGGTCTGGTAACCTAGTGATTTATACGGCCAGCTAAAGTAAGGTTTAACGTGGATATCCTCATCAAACCGGCAGAAGGCAATTGGAGCTCGTTTGACGATCCAGCCCCGAGAATAGCACAGTGGGAGAATAGTACCGGCAGAAAGCTCCCGGAAGATTACAAGAAATTTATGTCCAGATATGATGGCGGGCGCATCTTTCCGCTTATCTTCGACCGAAAAATCCCGCCGGACGTCTATTCGATGGGAGCCCCGGAAACCTTCCTCAATATGTTCTACCCTTGGGAAACGGTTGCTGGGATTTGGAACGGCGAAATATTCGACAAACGCACGCCACCCGACTTCATCGTCATTGGGTCCAGTCCCGGCAGTGTCGAAGTCGTATTGAGCCTTGCCAATGAAACATATGGTAAAATTTTTCTCTGGCTTCACTCGCAAAGTGACTGGGGGGCTTGCAACAACAACCATGTGTGGCCGCAGGAAGAAAGTTTCCGCGCCTTCGTCGAGAGCCTCTACGAGAACGACGGAGAGGAAGGCTACGACTACTGGTATCTGCCCGGTGAGAAGGGAATGGAGAAGACAGTCGGGTTCTGATCCCGCCGCTTTGGTGGGGACTGCGTCTCTGGCGCCGCGGCATAGATGGCGTAGAAGCACCCGTGACCCATACAACCCTAAAGCAACGACAGTCGTTCGGCTGCAGAATTTTCAGCGTCCGCGTACAGGGCTGAACCTGTAACAATGCTTGACATGGACAGGCGAGTAGAGGGCAGCATTCGCGATTTCGTCGGCTGCACTATACCTTTCATTGCGACAATAACGCGTGCTTGGCGCGCTTTGCTTTTCCTGCGAGTAGCAGAAGCTCGCCATGCTTGACCAAATGCTAAAACAGCAGTGTACTAATCTGAGGCTTTGTAGAGTCACCAGCAGACCCTAACCGTGGAGGAACGGCTATGGACAGAAACGTTTTGAAACCCGCGACTGAACTTGCCGCAAAGCGAAGTTCGCCATTCCCCAACGAGAGCGCCAAATATGCGAGCGCAAGACAGTCGCTCCTTGCGTCAGAGATCGAAGCGCGTCGTGTGCTCACCAATCTGGCCGAGCAGCGAAGAGCTTTACCTCTAGGTCCGGTGATCGAACAGGGGTGGCGGTTCCGTGACAGCGAGGGACGTGAGTTGAGTTTAGCCGATCTATTCGGCGACAAGAACACGCTGATCACCTATTTCTGGATGTATGGACCGGAACGCGAGAAGCCATGTCCGATGTGCACCGACACTCTCTCAGGCCTAGACGGTGTAGCCCGCAACGTCATGAAGCGAGCGGCATTTAAGGTTCTAGGGCGGAGTCCTGTATCGCGGCAACTTGAGATCGCGCGTAAACAGGGATGGAGCAATCTTGAATTTGTCCAGACGCTAGGTGATGCCTACGCCCACGACCTCGGGCTGCTTCTCAAAGATGGAAGCGAGGCTCCAGCGTTCACGGTTTATCAACGCGACGGCGACATCGTCCGTGTGTTTTATAACAGCGAGATGCCGATGGACGCTGCTGATCCTGGCCAGGATCCGCGCGGTGCAACCGACTTGTCACCACTTTGGAACGTGCTCGATCATACCCCTGAGGGACGAGGAGGCGATTGGCGACCGAAACTGGATTGACTCCATCGTCAACCACTACAGCAACCTGTCTCAGGGATGGCTGGCTTCAAGGCCTTACCGCCGCCCAGTTCACCGCATGGGAGACGTCGTTGAAAACTTAATAAGGAGAAAGCGCATGACGTATGTCGAAGGTTTTGTGACGGCGGTGCCGACCGCCAACAAGGATGCCTATATCAAGCACGCCCTTGAAGCCCTCCCGCTGTTCGAGCAGCTGGGTGTCATTCGGATGGCCGAGAACTGGGGCGACGACGTGCCGACGGGCAAGGTCACCGACTTCTATGGTGCGGTGCAGGCAAGGGACGATGAGACGGTTGTGTTCAGCTGGTTCGAGTATGCCGACAAGGCGACGCGCGATGCCGCCAATGAGAAGATGATGGCCGATCCGCGCATGGAGCAGATGGGCAAAACCATGCCGTTCGACGGCAGCCGTATGATCTTCGCAGGATTTGACGCCATCGTAGAACAGGGCGACGGACGCGGCGGCTATATCGACGGGTTCGTCGTCCCGGTGCCCTCGAAGAACAAGGCGAATTATCGTGCGATGGCCGAGAAGGCTGCAGGCTTGTTCCAGGAGTTCGGTGCGGTGCGCGTGGTCGAGGCATGGGGCGATGACGTTCCCGACGGCAAGAAGACCGACTACAAGCGCGCGACCAAGGCGGAGGACGATGAGACGGTCGTCTATTCGTGGATAGAATGGCCTGACAAGGCGACCCGTGACGCAGGCTGGGAGAAGGTGATGGCGGACGAGCGCATGAAGCCCGGCGATGACATGCCGTTCGATGGCAAGCGCATGTTCTGGGGCGGTTTCCGTCCGATCCGGGGCGGGCTAAAGCGCTAGGTTGACCAGTTTCAACGGAACCCCGATTTGGTAAAAGCCTTCCATAAACTGATTGGGACGCCGCAGAGGGATTATTTACGGCTGTGCTCGGGTTAGATCTGGCCGATGCCCGAACATGGTGGCAATCGCCACGCTGGACCGGGCAATGCGCGAGTGCGGGGTTGTGACACCGCCCACGATATGCCTGCTAATCAAGTTGGTTGGTCGATTACTTCATGTCGACGCAATGGTGGTTTATTGAAGTCGCTCGAAATTGCTTAGATTGGTCGCTTCGCCGTCTGCAGTCATCAATAATGAAGGGCTAGTCAAGATGACAGTCACGTCTCAAAAAGGGGCTCGCAGTAACGAGCTTGGCCTCTTGGGTTGAGCTTGCCACTCTCGACCCGGATGCCGCGATCGACAGTTACTGCGCGCTGTTCCGCCGGTACAGGCAAGGCGGCATGCTGTAAGGTTTTGACACACGATTGCGCTATCGTCAGGATCGATTTACCCTGAGCGACGTTCGTACCCAGTCGTCACCCGAGCAGAACTTGCATCCAAAAAGGGGAGTTTTCATTTGGGCAAGAAACTGAACAAGGTCTACGAGGCGCTCGTCGGTGGCGCAGCTGACGGTCTAACCGGTAGGGAACTCTATGCTCATGTCGTAGACCAGTGCCCGAAGACATCGAGCAAACGCATTGTGAAAGCCTCCCTGTTCGCGTTGTCCGACCCGGACGTCAAGGAGAGGGGACTGTTGGAAGCAATCTACGCACTTGCTATCGATTATCGCCTGTCCTCCCTTGGGATCGATGAAGAAAGTCACGACACGGATGAGGAAGGCAGTCCGGCTCCGCTTGTTTCACAGGAGCTGAGAAAACGTCTTGAAAGCACCGTTTCCTAACCCGGCAATTCATGAGGCGACAACGCCCAGAAAGCACAAAAGCGTTCACTAGGCGGCCGGCGGTCGACGAGGCAATAAGCAAACATACTCAAGCTTCGTCTCGTCCATCAACAGCGATATCGTGAAGGGCTTGGGTGGCGTCCGTGTCAAACTCGGTCGCAAGGATGACACTCAGAAAAGCCGCACGAGCAATGTCCTTTTTGGTCGCACCCGGATGCCGTTCCTTGACGGCATCTATGAGAGCCTTTGGTTTCATGCCAGGGACAGCCAGCTCCTTGACGGTGCCGGCTATCTCTTCAATACCGCGCTTATTCCCACGCATGATGAACTCCTTGAAATGCGGCTACTCAGCCGGCACTGGACTCAATCCACCTTCGTCCACAGCACGCGCCTCTGGCGTTACTCGGCGCGCTGCCGCACGTGCCAACACATTCTGCCGGTTGACCGATTTGCGCTCCGTATCGATCCGGTTGATGAGCAGCTCGGCGCGTTCAACTGATCCGAGGAGCGCGAGAATCGTTCCGCGCTCGCCGGCACCTGCATTCGGGCCAAGAGACAGGGTCTTTGCGCGAAGCTCTTCGATCGCAGAATAGCTGGCATGTCCAGCCGGCATTTTTGGATCTTTGACGCCGTAGGTCGGTAGGATCTGACGGAGTGCCCCGTCCAGTCGGTTTAGCGCAGTCTCAACGACGGCTTGAGCTTCTGTGCCGAACTGTTCGCGCTTAACCCGCCGAGCAACCTGGTGCATCGATTCCGTCAGCGCGGCGGTAAAATCGGCCTCCTCGATCAGGCTAGCGACCAAATCAAGTTGTTCATAAGGCAGGTCGTTTTGCATCAGGCCTGCGCTATAGACGCGGATATCACGGCTCAAGATATCCGTCGCCAAGTAATGCTCGCCGGGATCGGACGGAGCTTTTTTGTCCCCACGAGCGATGTTCAAGAACATAGCACCAGCTTGGAGATGCCGCTCAGTTTCCTTTTGAATGGCCGGTACGGCTTTGCCAAAATCGTTGGCCAGCTTGCCATCCAGGAAACGCGGCGTCGAATAATCCTCGATATCCTCTTCGTCCGTGCGGCCGACCCGCGAGAGTACCCTTTCGAAGACGCTGATGAAGGGAAACAGCAACAGGACATTGAAGATATTGAAGAAGGTCGAATATACGCCAACGGCCACCGGCACTAGCGGGAAGGTTTCCTTGCCATCGACAACAACCGGCGTTGCAGGATTTCCGCCGAACCACTGCATTGCCCATTCGAGAACGCCGATCGACACGAAGAATAGCGGCACGGTAATGCAGACGCCGATGATGTTAAACGAGATGTGGGCGTAGGCGGCGCGTTTGGCATTCTTGGACAGATTGAGCGACGCAATCCAGGAGGTAATCGTCGTACCGAGATCTGCACCGAGCGAGAATGCGACTGCCGTCGTCCAGTCGAGAATGCCAGCAGCACCGAGCCCCATGACAATGCCGATTGTTGCGGAGGAGGAATGGATCATCGCTGTGACGCCAGCTGCAATCAGCACACACTTGATCAGATTAAAATAGGAGTCGGCCCTCAACGTCTGCAGAACTTCCATGACTTCGGGCAGATTGCGTAGCGGCCGCAAGCCGCCGGTCATTAGATTCAGGCCGTAGAAAATCAACGAGAAACCCATGCATGCAAGTGCGATATTGCGCACTTTCTCGTTCTTGGCAAAGCAGTAGAGAAGCGCAAAAAGGCCTCCACAAATCAAACCAAGCGGGCCGAGTGGGAGAGCGATCAATCCATTGCCAAGGGTGGTGCCGATATTGGCGCCCATGATCACGCTGATTGCGGGACGCAAGCCGACGACGCCGGCATTCACAAGTCCAACGACCATAACGGTCATTGCCGTCGATGACTGGATAACGCCGGTAATGAACGTCCCCGCGAGAACTCCCTTCACCGGCGTGCCGGCAGCTTTAGCAAGGAAGGCCCGCATCTTGTTAACGGAGAGAGCCTGGATGCCGTTGGCCATAAATTCCAGGCCAAGCATGAAGATGCCCAGGCCGCCAATGACGGGTACCAGGATGTCCTTGAAAATATCGATTTGCATGGTAACACCCATTTCTATCTGCGTATGACGACGTCAGCATTCAGTTGTTGGCAGAGGCACTGAGTTTGTTTGCCCAATACGCTTCGATCTTCGCGGCGAGGTCCGCTGAAACCGAGATGTATCCCAGAGCGGTTGCCTTTCCCGCGCCTTCGGACAGCGCAAGACGAAAGAGATCGAGAACGCGGTCGACGCGATCGCGGCCGATTTTGATTGGAATGATGGCATAGGTGACGACGGCGATTGAATAGGCATCCGCACCCGCTAGGTTGGTCGTGTCGGCTTGAAAAGCGTTGGCAGGATCCCACGCAATATTTGCGAGGCCGGCCTGGAAAGACTTCACATCTGGCTTGATGAAAGCGCCGGACTGGTTCTGCAGGCAAGCGTAGGACATGCCAAGGCGAATAGCTTGTCCATACTCCAGGTAGGTGATGCTGTTGTCGGTCGCCGCGGCAATGTTAGCGAGCCCACCAGTTCCTTTTTCACCACGACCGTTCGGCCATTTGACAAGCGCACCGGATCCAACCTGATCCTTCCACTGGGAGCTCATCTTAGACAGGAAGCTTGTAAAGGCGGCCGTCGAGCCAGAACCATCCTCGCGGTGAAGGACCGCAATGTTCGCATCCGGCAAGCTAATATCGGGGTTGATTGCTTTGAGGGCCGGATCCGACCACCTAGTAATTTTGCCGAGATAGATGTCTGCGAGAACCGGGCCGGAAAGACGGAGCTGGCCTGGCCTTACTCCGGCAATAATGGTGGTGACGACGATACCGCCCATGACGACGGGAAACTGAGCGAGATTGCGCTTCTTCAGATCTTCTGAAGCAAGTGGCGTATCGGTCGCCGCGAAGTCCATTTCCGGCTGGTCGAGCCGCATCACCCCTGCCAGAGATCCGATCGGCTCGTAGTCGACACGCCATTCAAGCGAGGTGAAATCACCGCCATCGGTCCTCGATTCTTGGTAGTCGCTTGACCACTGCTGAATGATGGGTGCGGCGAACGTTGATCCCGCACCGCGGATCGGTTCGGCGTTGACCACGGGTACAACCGCCAACATGCCTATCACAGCGACGACCGCCACCAGTCCCCTACCGTTGACGACATCAAAAGACAGCAGCATAACTCACCCCATGATCCCGCATGGCAAGACGCCTGCCGGTAGCTCTCTGCGGGTCGCCATTCGTAATGCTCTGATCGGTCCACCCGACGCCCCACGAAAGAGGACCCATCTGTCGAATTACAGCTTTTGGTTGACGGTTGGATGACACCGTTATGCGCCCCAATAGGTTCCTCGAAACGTCATTGAAGTTCTCGCTAGCAACTCCTCCCCTGCTACCGGGTAGATTTCAGTGCTGATCTGAGACTGACCGCGTGAGCTCAGACGAAGTTGCAGAACGTGTCATTCGGGTGACACGAGGTACGGATTACCATTCCACTCGACGCAGATGCGAATTTCCTTGGGGAGATAGCGAATGAACCTCAGTGATCCTGACCAACTCGATCGCATCAAGGCAGAGATTGCCGATAGCTTCGACGAGGAGCTTGAACTGCAGATGGATGAGGACCGGCTTGACGATCTAGTCGCCGACGGCAAGCACCCGAGTGCCGGAAACCTTCTCGACCGGAAGATCTATTTCCAGGACCTCTTCCGCCTCCAGCACGAATTGGTGAGGCTGCAGGACTGGGTACAGCATCAGAAGCTGAAGGTCGTGGTTATCTTCGAAGGTCGTGACTCTGCTGGGAAGGGCGGCGCCATTAAACGCGTCACCCAGAGGCTGAACCCGCGAGTCTGTCGCGTCGTCGCCCTTCCGGCGCCCTCGGAGCGTGAACGGCATCAATGGTATTTTCAGCGCTATGTGCAACATCTTCCGACCGCAGGCGAGATCGTCTTGTTCGACCGCAGCTGGTATAATCGAGCAGGCGTCGAACGTGTCATGGGCTTTTGCACCCCGGATGAGCTGGAGGATTTCTTTCAATCGGTTCCGCAGTTCGAAAATATGCTGGTGCGCTCAGGCATCATCCTGATCAAATACTGGTTCTCCATCACGGATGAAGAACAGGAATTTCGCTTCAACATGCGCATCCAGGACCCGCTGAAGCAGTGGAAGCTGTCGCCTATGGACTTGGAGAGCCGCGTCCATTGGGAAGCCTACACCAAGGCCAAGGAAGAAATGCTGGCACGGACCCATAAGCCGGAGACGCCATGGTGGGTCGTTGACGCTGTCGATAAGCGTAGGGCGAGACTGAACTGCATCTCTCATCTATTGAAGCAGATCCCTTATAGTGACGTGCCGAAGCCGTCGATTGAGCTGCCGGAGCGGGCTCGCAACTCTGACTACAACCGCGCTCCAATACCAGTGGAAATGCACGTTCCGGACCTCTATCGATAGACCTGAACCGAGAGCCCAATCTTTGGCTCGGCGTCTCATTGCCTTCTATCAAAATAGTGTCGTCAGCGCATCGGCCTGTTAACCGATGCAGCAGAGACGAACGCTGTCTTGAAGACAGCCGGCTTTAGATGTCCGTAATAACGTAGCGACTTCTTTCTGTTGCGTTACGTTCATATCCGTCAGCTTGTTGATTTGACCGTACGCAACCACGCTCAGACTGGCGAGGACGAAATGCGAGCTCCACCATACGCACGTTGCGGTCGGGGCAGATGGTCGACATCGAGTGCGAAAGCCGCCTACTCTCCTTCCGCCGGTTGGCAAGTGGGCGGTCCGTTCTCACGGTCGCTCCAGCGAATTAGCTTCGACCTATTATGCCAGTCCTTTTCCTCAACTCAGCTTGGACCGGGTGCCAGCAGCAACCAGGCCAGAACAGCGAACGCGACGAGAACGTTGACCAGCCAAACGAGAGTCACGAGGAGGCTACCCGCCCATCCCGATGACGGTAGCTCCCGCTCGTCCAGATTACGATCGTCGTCTCCGCGCTCGCGGCCCGCCAACGCGAAAGCCAGGCGTCGAGCAAGCCAGAGAGGAACGTTGTCGATGAACATCGGGACGACAAAAAGCTCGTGCAGCCACCAAAGAAGGGGAGCTCGCTCGTAGGCAGAGACAATCCTTGCGATCCCTCTCGACAACAGCGGTACGCTGCGGTCGCGGCTCAGATCATAGGTCGCGGGCACACGACGCGCGAGCCGCTCGGTATAGACGTTGATCCCCATGTGATCGGGAGGTCGATGCTTGCAAAAAGACGGTCGGCCCACGCTCTGATACACTCCTTTCGGCGCCCTTCGATCGGGCGACGGTGTTCAATTCCTCAAGCATGACAGCTACTGGGTCGTCTTCCTCAGACTCGACTGCTCCACCTGAAGTGATAATCCTGACAAGATCATGGCTTTTGGACATAAGGCGCAGTCCATCCTTCAATCTTGGCAACCAGAATCCGGGAGAGTTAATCTCGTAAGCGTCCGACTAAAACAATCATTCGTTCTCTGCCCGTACTCATTGTCCGCTTTCCGCGGATGATCGCTCGAAAGCGGACTGAACTCAAGCCACCCAAAGTTAGACACACGCGTAGGTAAGCGAATGGACGCTTTAAAGGAAAAAAAGGGCGAACAACGGAAGTGAAGGCCCGAAACCGACGGCCACAAAGAAGCCGCCCTCCCTCCGCTTTGCGCCGTGTCTGGTTCCAGCTCCGTAAACGGCCACTGACATGTAGCAGCTGGTTTGAGCAGATCTCCAATATTGTTGGCTGCTTGCAGCTGTTGCGGTACTCTCAGCTTCATTCTGACTTGGGCCGTAAAGTGACTTCTCCCGGAGACAACGCTGTTGGGACCCATCGAAGTGTTACTCGACGTCATATACCGCTCTATTGAGCGACGCGATCGCAAGGATTGGCTCACGTGGTTCGGGTGTATTGGAGTACTCAGTCTAGTCGCGCTGAGCGTGTTCCTGCAGTTTCGATGAAATTGGCACGGCTCGAACGACGGTGGATATTGAAAGGCCGCTTCAGCTGGTAGGGGTCACGACATGAGGCGTATCCGAATTGCCCGCAAGACCGCTTACCTGGTGTTTGTCCCAACTTCTGTTGTGGTGTTCTCTTGGGCGTGGTGGTACTTCGGCCCGTTTTCGCTTGGCGCGTTCGCCTTCCTTATAGGTCCTTATGTCGCGACACGCATACTCGTGGCAAAGCTTTTTCGGATTGACAGATAGACGCGATGCAGTCGTTATCTTCCGCATCTTCCGCATCTTCCGCATCTTCCGCATGGCCCAAGCCTCGAGAACGCGGCGACCTGAGGGCTTCAGGTCAGGCCACAGCTGGATGAGGTAGCGGTCGTCTCCATCGAGACTATACTCGCTGATCGTATCCAAACCTGACATGTTGACGCGAATACCAATTGGTCCAGCTTTGACCGAAAACTGTTGTGCTGTTGGATCGTAGCCTATAATGCCAGCCAGGACCATAATTCCAGAAGGACAGTTGAATCTGACTTCAACCACATGCTGAGATCGATCGATCTCTGGCTGTGGCCTTACGTCATACCACTCCACTTTCACTGGTACGGTCATGTTGCGCGCCGTGTTCACTATGGCCGCGTACGGCCCCGTCATCAGGCGGCTGGCTATGTCCTCGTCTCGATAATGGGACGGTAGCTCCGGATAGCCCTGATCTCTTACGTAGATTTGGACATAGTCCGCCAAGAGGTCACCGTTGAACAGCAAATTGGATGCGCTCTGCCCGCAGGCCGCCGGTGTCCATCCTCCCAAAAATGACAGAGTACGGCGGCTTAGACGCATGGTGCTCCATTGCCAACCCGAGGCGCATGTCGGCCACATGCAACTCGTGTTTTTTCCGTCCTCGTGCGAAACCACTGAAACAGTACGTCCTCCTCGCAGCGGTGGGCGAAGATAGGCAAGATCTCACTCGTTCCAATGAGCGACTAATGCGGGGTGACAGGCTTCCTTCAGAGCGTCATTGGTCTGTAAAGGGAAAGGTCGACGCCCCTGACGCGAGGGCTAGCGCGCCAAAGGATCGACCGATCGGACGGGTTACCCTCCACATAGGCATCTCCAGCAGGATACGCGCCACCCGCGACCCGCAGGAACTCGAACAGAAAGACGAAGTTGGCCGGGAAGACGACTTCCTCGTTGAGGATCACCGGTGTTTCGCGAAGCGTTGCGGCGATATGCCTGACGACCTCGATGGGTGGCGCCTCGAAAACAAGCATGTCGCCGAATTTCAAACGCCTGGCGGTCGTATCTGCCAATATCTCCACGAGGCGATCGGATGCGTACGTCAGCACGAGCCTGTCTTTGTCGCCGCGCACTTCCGTTTCGGCCGCAGCACTGGGTCCGCTCTCTTGATAGGCAGAAAGGATTTCCTGCTTCTCTTCCTCGGTCAGCCCCTCCCCGAGTTCGGCCAGTGTGCTGTGCAGGATGTCGTCCGGAATCCGGTCGGCGGACACACCCTTGGATGGTCCGTAGATCGATGCGAAACGATCGACCTCAGACTTCGACATTCCGAACTTCAAGTCACCAAGGCCAATCTTCGGCTCGATGCGCCAGTTGCGGTCCTCATCCATCACCCACCTCGCGTTACTGAATTATGCCATTGGTCTTCAGGCACGTCGCATAGGCCGTGGCCTGCGCAATCGCGCCGTCGTACTTTGCCGGATTGCCGGTGGCGGCGTGACGATGCCTGACGTATCGGGGGCGGGAATGCCGTGCTCGGCAAAAAGCGTCTCAACGATGTCGACGGCGGTCTTGTCCATCCAGATCCGGCAGTCGGAGCGTTGCGACAGGAGCCACATCTGCGGCAGCAGCACCATCGAAGAGGAGCGCAGGCAGCGGGTGATCGGCGGGCCTTCGTCCATCTCCGTCACCAGCCCGCCTCAAGCAGACACCTGTCCGCCTTCCTCTTCAGATAACGCCGCCAGTCTTGGCTCTGTCGCGTTAGTTTGCTGCAAGAACACCCCATACGGTTCATTGCGAATTTCAGTGAGAGCCTTTTCTGGATCGATGACAACAGGTGCCTGGTGTTCGTCATATTTGTAAAATTCGAGAAAACCGCGCTCGGCCAGCCGTCCGGCAAGCGCCAGAACCTCATCCGTCTCCACGTCCGTCGCCTTGGCCACCACATTTTCCGCGGCACTCAACGCGGCATCTTCGTCCAGGGCGCTAAAGAGAAGTTCACGTTCAATCCACCTCATATCCATGTTGTTCTTCTCATTGTCCGAGCGGCACACGGTCGCCGGAAGGCTGAATTTTCATGTAAGGACCTCTATGAACCGCATCGCCGCCGCCGCCCTTCAGCCCTTCTGGATAACCGCGGTTGAGTGATACTGCGCCGCCTTTGCTATCATAATATCACGCCGTCGCCTTTGCCGAGTGGTGCCTTTGTCCAGTTGGCACCATCTCGTAACTCGCGATCCAGAATTTCCTCCGCTTCCTCGTAACGTTTCCCCCGCAGCCGATCTGCATAAGGTTTGGTATCGCGCTTTTGCGGCTTCGGTTTTTGTGATGCGCAGTTGCCACTGCAATTTTTCCGTTGCTGCGAAGCACTGCCCTGCTGGTCGGCCTTTTGCTGTGCCTGCTGCGGTTTTGCCGGGGGCTTTGCTGGCGGCCTTACAGGCGGCGGCCGTACGGGATTGCGTCGTACACCACCTTTCAGCAACTGCATCAGAAGTTTGATCAGCCCCCCCATCAGCCGCTCTCGCCCCAGAACCCTTGCCAGTCATCGCCGGCAGCCTTGTCGAAGGCGGCAAGCAGGTCGTCAATCGCGTCGTCGGGATGTTTTGCATTCTGGCGGAAAAACATTTCTGCCTCGGGGGCGTGAACGCCGCCCTCGGTGATCGACACCAGATAGGCCCATTTCATATGCGCCCGCTCGGATGCCAGACCCAGCCTCGTACCGGATGCCTCGCAGGACAGGACATGCTCCATCATATCCTTCTCGGTAAGCTCTTGCGTTACCGGATGCACATCGCGCAGATAGGCCGCCACCTTCCGGCGCGATGCCTGCATGCGGGCATCCTCGATCATGGCGATCATCTCGGATGAAAGATGCAGCGACCCACGCGGCACCTCGCCGCTTGCCGGACGACGGCCGCGCTTGATCCCGCCGCCCCAGATCGCATCGGGTGCGAAGAAGATTTGCTCAGCCGGGCCGAAAAGCCGCAGCGCCTGCCTCTCGTCCAACGCTGGAAAGACCTGCATCATAACGTTGGGATCGGCATGGCGAAAGACCATGGTCTCCTGAAGTCCGTTATCCGGCGACGAGACGTCCCCGTCCACATCGCCCATATCAGCCGCCTCAAGATGCGGCTGTCCACCTTGCGGCGGATCCGCGCCGTCGCGGCGAGGCATGACGATCTGGTTGATGCCGCGCAGATGCCGATAGATCCGTTCCGCCGTCAGGCTTTCGTCCCCCACCCAGAAGACGATCGCCGGCCGGCCATCGGTGATCGACAGCAAGCGGTGCAGACGGGCAATCACCGCCTGCGCATCGACTACGCCGGTCCCCGGCAGCATGCCGCCACCTGTCGCATCTCCCGCATCAAGCGCCGCCGCCATCCGTGCGGACAGTTCTGCGGAGCGCAGTTGCAGTGCCTCGTCGGACAAATCGGCTTCCCCCTCGTCCAGTGGCAGGGACTCGTCCAAAAAAGCGTCAGGCATGGATGACCGATATGTATCGACGAACCAGGGCCCGCCGCGCACCACGTCAAAATCCCCGCCCGCATGCCGGTAGAGCGGCCGGTGGGAAATATCGGCGGCCCTGAGGAGCCCCGTCACGTCATCAAAACGCGAACCGTCGATGACTGCAAAGACGCGTCTCGAAGCATCGCCGGCAATCTCGCTCAGCCGTGCAAAATAGGCTTCACCGGTGGTCGACAGTGTCGCAGGCTCGCTCACCGCATCCGTCATGCGCTAGCCCCGAACCGTTGGCATGGACTGGGCTGCCATGCTCTTCTGGCACATGGTGCCGCTGCCCCCATCCGCCACGGCAGAGCCGCCGCCCGGGGCCTTGTCGCCGATCAACACATTGGACGAGCCGGTTTGGGCCTGCCCGCCACAGTCGATCGCATCGCCGATGCGTCCCGCAGGCTTACCGTTGATGAAGACCGTCGCGGAACCGGCCGCAAGCGCCCGCCCATGCGGCCCTGCATGCCCCGCCACGCAGGCATGCGCCGCATAGCTGTCACCCACACGCATCAGAGGACGGTTGTTGACATAAACGTCCGGACTGCCGCCGGTCGCCGGTGTCGGCGGGAAGTGACAGGAATGCGCGGAACCGATATCGGCACGACGGTGAGCTTTGGGCATAATTGCTTTCCTCTCCTGATCGCCTGGCGAACTCGATTCATGCCAAAGGCTAGAAATTGGGCTTCAGCTCGACAAGCACCTCACGGGCGTTGTCAGGCGTGATGGACCATTTTTCCGGCTGCCCGACCGCGCTTGAAAGCAGGGCGCGCCGTGTCTTCCTGTCGTATAGGAGCAAGACACGGCAAAGGATGCCGCCGGTGTCGCCATGCGCATCCCCGATGAAGGCAACAACGGCCGACCTGGTGTCCATCACCGAAAAGCTGATCGACCACCAGTCGTCCGCTTCGCCATAGGCGTAACCGCTATTGCCGAAATTGCGACCACCGGCAGTCAAGGAGAACACCACGGACAGCGAAATCCAGCGAGGGTCCTCGAGCTTCTCGTCCGACAGAACAGCAGTTAGTATGTGCTGAAGATGATCGCGCCGACGGTCTCGGGAAAGACCAACGCTCGGGATTTGTGAATCTTGGTTGCCGGTCTGCATGTCAGCCTCCGAGCTTGAGTTGACGCCTTTCCAATAACGTTTCTCCTGTCAATGTCGACATCAAAGTCTAGGGCGGAGTTCGTCTATTACCGTTTCGAGGTTCGCTGGCGTCACGCTCCAGCGCGCAAGATTGTCGTACTCAAAATCGGCATTGACCTTCGAGTTTTCCCTATCGAACTGAAAAAGCATCTTGGCGAAACCTTTGTCGCCATCCTGACGTAGCCATTCGCGATAGGCCTGCACCGGCTCCTCGATCTCGTCAATATCCGGCGCCACTGCGACAGGAGCGGCAGCCCCGTTATAGGCATAACCGTAAGTTCCTGTGACGTAACCGTCATCATCGACTTCGAACACGATCGAAACCTGCTTCCAACTTATTTCCTTAAGGTCTTGGGAGACCATTATCGCGTTCGCAATGTGGCCCATATATTCCATATTATCAGACATCATCTACTCCATGTCTCGGAAAGGTACGCGGACAAATTTTTGACCTGCCACGTTCCGAAAGCGGTTTTTCTTGGTGTATTTGGCTTCGCCAGTCTTGGGATCGCGAACGGTGTATTGCACGTCGAAAGCATCGGGTCGGACGGCGCCCGGGGGCTTAACGTCTATGTTGTAGTCGATCTCGTAGCCCTTCTTGACCCAATCTGCCCACTCGTTCTCCATCGTCTTCCAGGCCCCCATCTTAAGGTTCCCAGCCTGAGGGGCGATGCCTGCATCGGGAGTATCGCCCGTGAAACGGTGCGCCACAAGATGACCTCCCTGATCTCCAGGATCGCCGAGCTTGCCGACGGCAGTCGCATTGTCGCCGCGTGTGGTCGCGCCAAAATCCTGCCTCACCGTGCCGTTCGCATTGATCGGCCGCCCAGTCTTCGGATCGTATGTGATATCGGCGTCGTTGCGACCGCGGGTCAACTTTCGGCTATTACCAGCCGAGGCGGCACCGCCCGACTTTACGTCGCGGTTGGGGTCCTCGTTTAGGACACCCGCATGATTCTCCTCGGGTTTACCGTACTTAGCCTCCAGTTCCTTCTGCGTGAACTCCTTGGCAAAGCTACCGCCATTAGGATTCTTCACCTCGACATGGATTTTGCCACTTGGCAGGCGTCTGAAGATGAACTTGAGGCTTTTAAGGGCTTTGGCAGACAACCCTGCCACGCCTGCGCCAATTGCAAGTTCCCCTAGAAAAAAGGCACCATCGGTTGCGGTTGTAGAGAATGCGTAGGCAAAACCACAATCCTTGTAACGACGGACGATTTCGTCGTAGAGACCCTGAAAGTAGCCCGCGAGCTTGTCCATGGCGATGCCGGCGTGGCGCATCGATTCCCGCGAATTTTCCATGCTCTGGTTCATCAGTCGCTCGGCTTCGGCCTTGCGGTTGCCGAAGCCGAGAAAATCGAGGATCGACTGGGTCATCGCCGCATTGGCATCAGCTTTTGCCATTTCCGAATGGCCGATCGAGGCGAGACCGTGATACCGGCCGCTCTGGGAAAGCTCCTCGAACAACTGCCTGCGTGCATTGGCATCTGTCGCCAAAACGTGAATCATCTCGATGATGGCGACATATTCGTAGAACTTCTCGCCCAGATAGGCGGAATACGAACACTGGTTGTTCAGGTGTGAGTTGCCGGTATGGTCCAGCCCCACTCCAGAATTTGATCCCGCAAATGTGTTGGCTGGTACACCTACCATCGGTCAGCCATCCGCTCCAAACTTCGCTTCCTCATACGACGTCATTTCTGCTGTCAGGAAAAACGACCGCAAGCTCGCCGGCGCCATCAGGTTCATGTCGAGTGCCATGCTAGGTCCGCTATACGAGAACGAGCCGATCGCAATATCCGCTATCTCCGCCAGTGCCTGCTGCGTTATATGGCGCAACTCGCCATCCTGCTCCTTCCCACCGATCGTCAATCCGCCCAGTTGCGACAGCAACTTCAGACGGGCCGCCGGCGCGATATCGATGTCACTGCTGTTCTTGGCGGGTTTGATGCCCAATTCGGTCCAGAATTGCGCACGCAAGGTGTCCCGGATCTGCTTGTTGTCCTATTCGACCGCCATCCAGGCATGGGTGAGAAGCTTGATCATTCGGGTGGCCTCAATTGAGCTCTATTTTACCGGCCTTGACTGTCATTCGCTCCTGCTCGTTGATCAGCAGCTTGACTCCCTCCAGCGTGATCGTGCCGTCACGCTCCATCAGAATGCGTGACTTCCCGCAGACGATCTCATACTTGTGCCCAACGACCGTCACTTTGGTCTGACCGACCTCCTCCCAGGATCCGACAGCGACGCTCTCGTTCTCGACGCCGCCGACAGTCAACTGATATCCGCCGCCGACGGTGGTCGCCTTCGCCGCTCCCACGATTTCTGTCGACGAAACCATCACCGTCTCTGCTTTGTTCTTCCCGACTCCGATGATCATGTTGCCTTCCCCCATGGTCAGATCCGACAGGAAGCCGAGCTTGTCGGTGAAACTGCCGAGCTTGTTTGTCAGAACATCTCCAACCGCACTGCGCAGCACCCCCATGGCGGCCGTCACACCCTTCTGCAGGATGTTCGGCCCGACCATCAGCGTCATGTTTCCGCCAATGACCTCATGATGGTTGTTGCCGACCTCGATCGTCTTGTTGTGCCCGACCGATTCCGCCTGGTTGTTGTCGATTCGTTTCGAGCGTGAGTTTTCCACGTTGAGGCGTTGGTCTTTCTGCGCATGCAGATAAATTTCCTCGCGGCCAGCCTCGGCAACGGTCGAGATACGGGCCGGGTATTCGTAAAGCTCGCGCTTGATGGCTTCTGGCATCTGCACCAGCGACGGCGTCATCGTGCCCGGCACCATGCGCGGCGTCTCGAAGTTCCAGTCGGCGCCAGCCCTCTGGCCGGGCACATAGGAAAACCGTCTTGCCCATTCGTTGATATGGTTGCGGTCGGACGAGCCCTGCGCGAGGCGCACCTTCGTCTCGCCTTTGGCGGACGGCGAAGGGCCGAGCCAGCCCGCGGCGCTGTCGGCCACATGCAGCTTGTGTTTTCCCTCCTCGTGGGAAAACCAGTAGAACAGCCCGTCCTCCTCGAACCGGCGGGTGAGATAGGCGAGATCGGTCTCGTTCCACTGCACCGAATAATGCTGCGGCGGGGGCGGCGTGACGATGCCGGATTTATCGGGCGCGGGAATGCCGTCACGAAAAGCTGATACTCTCGAAGTCGCCCATTTTTTCGTCCCATAGGCCGGCTGCAAAAGCGATCACCGAATGGCCGGTGCGTGGACCTTCATCCAGACGGCCGGTCGTCAGCCCGAGCTTGTCGAAAAGGATAACACCGACAGAGACCCTTGCACCGCCATTGAGTTCCTCCAGATGGCGAAGAAATGCGGTTCCGTCTGTCTCGAAAACAGACATCCCTTGGAACGTGACGGATTCCAAGTCGTAGAATGCTTCGACTTCCCTAACCCGGTTTTCATTATAGCGCACGATCGGCGCTTTGGTGCCGCGAAACTCGTTGAAGCTCCCTGGCCGCAGGCCGCGCCTCGATCGGTCGGGCGCGCCCACAAGTGCCGCGACCTCCTCTTGTGTCATTCCAAACCGGATAGGCCCTACACCCTCGAAGGCAACGATTTCCCATTCCATGCTCGCTCCCGGGGCCTCCCTGGTCAGTATCCCGCCTCACAGCGATCGAACCATAAAACTACAGGAAGCTGATGGTCTGCATCGTTGACCTTTTCTCGATCCAGGGATGATTGTGGCCAAAGATAGTAATCGCCTTCTGCTCCGGCATCTCGGCATGGAAGCCCGTCAATGCGACGCCCAGGCCGCAAAAAATGATGAAGCCGTTGGACTCGCGCACGTTCGGATGGTCGTGCTCCAATTGCCGCAATACCTGGTCTTCCGGCAAGGCAAAGAGATCCATCCCCTTGTATTCGAACGGTTCGGCAACGTCCGGCAGAAGATTCATTTCGATAAGTTCGCGGTCGGCGAACACGAAAGCAGGCATTGACATGCTATATTCAAGCCTTGTCTTGCCGGTATATGTCCGCTTGACCTTTTGGGGTTTGCCCAGAACTCTCTCGATATCCTCGCGGTGCTGTCCAAAACGAATATCCGATAACCCTTCGTAGGGGGTGAAAACCCACGCCATCCGCCATCCGACCTCTGTGTGCGTTCCGATCAAAGGAACGTCAACTCCTTGAACCTGCCGATCCGGTCATCCCAGAGACCCTGGGCGAAAGCTGTCACTGAGTGATCGCCGCGTGTGCCCTCATCAAGCCGACCGGCCGTAATGCCGATATCCTTGAACAGCACCGTACCGACATTCATGCGCGCCCCGCCGTTTTCCTGCTCGAGGAACTGGATGATCGCCAGTCCCGGCTCATCGAAAATCCGCCTGCCGCGAAAAGTAACGTTCTCCACATCGTAAAATGCCTCGATCTCGGTCACGACATTCTTTTCGTAGGACACTATCGGCAACTCGACTGCGCGATACTCGCTCAGATATCCGTCGTCGTCATCGGTAGATTCGGGCGGGCCGATGATCGCTGTAACCTCCGCTGGCGAGATTCCGAAACGGATTGGTCCCATGCCGATAAAGGGTATGATTTCCCATTGCATGCTCGCTCCCGGGGCCTCCCTGGTCAGTGTCCCGTCTCAGACTCAAAGTGATCGAACCATAAAACTACAGGAAGCTGATGGTCTGTATCGTCAGCCCACTCCATTTACTTGCTCTTTTCAGGCACACAACAGACCGCAGCTAAGAAAACGAATGGCACGATAGACAATGTGGCAACTCACCCAATTGGCCGCATAGCCGTATATTGGCCTTGCTCCAGCTGGCAGCTCAAAGCATCGAACCTCCAGTATGGCGGTGACGCGTGCGCCTCCGCTTCCGTCAACGGCGTCGCTGGCATTGGCGGCTTTTCATTCTCGGGCCGGCATTTCAATTGCGGGCGGGACAAAGCCCTTTTGGCAGGCACCGCTGGAAAAGACTAGCCGCGTTCAGCCGATAGGGCGAACCGGCACGATGTCGGTTGCCGTTATCTTCATCAAAGCGAACTCGTCAAGTTGGGCTAGAATGCTGAAATGTTCGAGCGCCGACAGGCGTTTGATGTTTTCGACGCGCTGAAGCGCACTAAACGCACCGGAAATAGCAAGTGCCGGCACGAAGCCAAAACACTCGCCTTTCTTCAGCGGTCCGTAGCTTGCCACGCATCGATCGAACATCGGCTCACCATCGACGTCGAGAAAGTCGGAATCTTCTCGGTCCGGCACCATGCCACTTGCCACATGATCGGCAGAAGCAGCCTGCTGCCACCCAGGCATGGTAAGAGGCGGGCAGTAGACGGCGCCCAGCGGAAGCTCGACATCAACTTCAAAGTATTTTGGTGACCAACACCGCAGGTTACCGAAAGCAGTATACCCCACGACATGGCATTCGTCGTGGCGGAAATTTGGATCCGCCTTGAAGACAAGTGCCAGCACACTCCTGAACTCGTCCGGATCGCAGAGCTGGAACATGCCGCCATGGAAAGATGGAAAGCCGTATTCCGAGATGAACTCGACCAAGGATGCGGGATAGATGTGCGACAAGCGGGCAATCACCTCAGCAGCCGGCTTCTCCTCGACCGACACAGGCTGGTACTTTTCTAGGTAGTATCTAAAATTTTCGTGCATCGTAGGCCTATTCGCAGAGTCTCAGTTCGACATTCATCTTCTGCAGCGCCGTGCCGTTGCGCCGCATGTTTTCGGCTTCCGTCCTCAACGAAGCCGCTCGACCTTTTTGGGTCCACTGGTTCCCAATATAGGAGTTCACTTCAGAATCGCCCAAAACCGGATTACCCTTCGGATCCGTGGAAAAAACTGATGGATTTCCGCCAGCAACCATGTCCAAAAAGTGTGTAGCCGCCTGCCCTTCGACCGCATCGTCAATTTCGGATTCTGTCTTACCCTGTTGACGCAGGTATTGCTTGTAAAGATTTCGGTGCTTGGTCTGCTGGTACGACTGGCGAAGTGCACCGGTCCCACCGGCCTTTTCCAACACCCAATGCGCATAAGCCATGTCGTCAGCCGTCATCTTAGAATTGATATAATCCGTCTGCTCGTCAAGCTGCCGCTTGTATTCGCCGGCCTTGTCCTTGAGATTGTCAGGTAAGTCGAAGCATTCCACATGGAAGCGTCGAGTGACGCGTCCGCCACCGCTGCCGTCGACATTCTCACTGGCGTCCTCAGCTTTCTTTGAATCCCTTGCATGCTCGGCCTCGCGCGCAACCTTACCGATATCGCCGGCCTCTTCGAGGCCTTCCCCAGCCTCTTTCAGCATTTTCAGCTTCTTGCCGGGACTGATCACGCCGGCAAGGACACCCGTTCCGGCCCCGAGAGCTCCAGATACGCCGTGCTTGTCGTAACCTTTCTCGACGCTGTCGACGGCTCCCTCGACACCATCCACGACATAATCCTTGGCAGCCTGAGCGCTGCCGAGTGGGTCGTTGATCACCTTCCCGCCGACATCGGCGACGCCACGGCCGATATTCTGGGTTCCTTCCCAAATCTCGGCTCCGGTCGGCAAGCTGTTATAGAGCCCCTTGGCGTCCTCTAACATGGACGCTTCGCCGTTGTACCATTGGCCAATCTTGTTGACGGCGCCGTCCACGAAGGATGCTTCGTCTGACGTCGCTTTCATGCCCGACCAGAAATGACCCGCCTGCTCCCTGGCGCCGTCGAAGAAGGATTTGTTCTGTTCGTCGTTCCCGTCGGGCGCCTTCCGGGTATCCGTCGATTCGACGTAGCAGTATTCTCCGTCAGTATTGCCTTTGTTCAGCGTGCAGCGATTCCCGTGCCGCTGGATCGGAACGCCATTCGCTCTCACAATGGGCGAGGACGTGACCGGTTCAACCACGTCGCCGACCGTGCCCGATTTGACGCCCAATCCAACCCCCGGCTCATCGCCATAGGTGGTCGTAAACTTAGAATCTCTGCGCTTAATGATTTCGCCGTTGGCGCGAACATCGGGGGAGTAGTTGTGGTCGTTATCCGCGGTACCGTAGACTGCATACGGAACAGGTTTTACGGTGACTTACAGACGTCCGGCGACAGACATATAGCAATGGCTTTTTTGTTGTCCGGGATAATCTCCGGCGGCGCAGGGTCCGGCGCGGCCGGGCGAGGCTTGCGCGTCGACTCGCGGGTATAAGGCGCCGCGATCCGGTCGGCTTCCGCCCATGCCTGTTTCGCCGCATTCACATCGGTAGGATAAAGCGCGTCGCCCTTTGCCAACGCGGCATTATACGAATCGAGCACGCCTGGCGGCATGGCTGCCGTATTAACGATCTTGCCGCCGCCAACGATCTCCACGACCAAGGGCTGATCGTCAGACATGATCGCGGACCTCTCCGGTTACGCCCGTATTGACGACCGTAAGCTTTGGCAGACCACGTCGCTCCGGCCAGGGGAGACCGATGCGCCAAGTCAGAAATACACGGCCGACACCAGGCCGCATGTCGAAATGGACACCGTCGAGAACCATCGGGGCCCGCGCCGGACCATCGCCCTGATCTATTTCGACCTGCAGCCGTATATTGGGCAGGTACCCCCGAAACAATTTCCGGCTCGGTAGGAGATGATCCAGCCACCACGTTCCCAGTGATTAGGCCGTAAATTTCTAACCCGTAAAAGCCAAAGGTTCCATACTTTGAAAGAAAATATTTGTAAGAGGCAGGAATTTTACCAACCAGCAACTCGAGTTGCTGTATCTCGGATTCGGAGGCACCGCCAGTCGTCCGGACCCTTGGAAAAGCACTTTTCGCTTATTCAATGATTCTGTCGATATCATTTGTGCTCATGGGAAATCAACCGCTCGTGTTCGCCAATATTGTCTTGACCCAGTTCTAAAAGCACCGCGATCTATGAGACTTCTATCCGCCAGCCGACTTAAAGCCCGAAAATCTCCATTAAAATTTCATTTCTTTTCGCGACCGCCATGTCAGCCGAGGATCGCCCAGCCTTGTTTTTGCGGTGAGGATCCGCACCCTTAGCCGTCAGGAGGCTGATCAATGGCAGGCTCGGGCGTGGATTGAGAACAGCCGTCCAAAGCGCGTCGTTCCCGTATTTGTCCAAACGGGACAAATCAGCACCCGTATTCACGATCTCTATGGCGATATCGTACATGCCACGAGAGATCGCATATTGTAGAGCTGTCTGGCCATTGTCGTCTTGATGGTCGAGAGGTACGTCGCATTTTAGGATAACTTCTGCATGCTCGGGCCTATACGCGATTGATTCCTGAAGATAACTGCGATTATCAGCACTTATCTCCCGACAGTCTTTAATGAGAGAAGGACCGAAATTTGGATCTGTCCGTAACTCCGAAAATAAATTTGCCATATTGATCCACGCCATCCGCCACCCCGCCGCTGTCTGCGTCCCCGATCAAAAGAACGTCAGATCCTTGAACCTGCCGAGCCGATCGTCCCAGAGCAAAGGCCGTTACCAAATGATCGCCACGCGCGCCCTCGTCGAGGCGCCGGACGTAATGCCGATATTCTTGAACAGCACCGTCCGGACATTCAGCAGCGCGCCCCTGTTTTCCTGTTCGTGGAACTGCGTAATTACCAGTCCCGGCGCGTCGAAAATCCGTCTGCCGCGAAAGGTCACGTCCTCGACGGCAGGCTAAAATACCTCTCAGCACTTCCCATCGAACTGATCTCAGTCAATCAATTTCTGCAAGCGGTAGGACAACGGATTAACGCGGATAGACTCGAATGGTTCTGGATCAGAATCGCGATCGGTAGACGTTTCAGAAAAACCCTGGCGCCGAGCGCCACACCCTGCCCATCGCGTTCGCGCCAGAGCGAAAGCGCAACGTTCGAAATCGTCTTGCAGCATAAACGGAAGCCAATTTCACACGTCCATGGCGACCGACATCCAGTTGTCGAAGAGATCCCAGAAATCCATATTGGTCATGGGTTCGTCGTCATCGACCCAAAGCAGTAGTCCTTCGGGCTCGTCGTGGATTGTGCTCTGAAGACTGATATAGCCCTGGCCCTTGCCGCCGCTGTTAAAGATGTGAAGGTAATCCTTTGACTTGACCTTTTCGAACAAAGTCGAAGACGGTTCGGTCCAGTATTCGTTGCCATCCTGGCCGATGGGACGAATCTCTCGCTCTGGAAGCAGGCCGCCCATCGAGTGGAAATCGCAAAATCCGTCGAGCGTATTGTAGAAATCTCCGACGCTACCCTTGAACCGCGAGGGGCCGGTCGGCGCAAATCCACGATAGGATAGGAGCAGATCGTCCGCCGGACGGTCAGCGACAAGGGCGATGTCCTCCTGCACCTTGACGAGATAAGCGTCGATTGTCGTCTCTCGAAGCAGGGTGGCGGTCTCCGGCATGGAGATGAAAACCCGGTCGACAAAAACCTTGAAGGCAGTCAACCGACGGCCCTGGTCTTCGTTCGCAATGTCGCCCCACAGGGGTGGCAGGTCACGGCCGGCTTCGGTCGGAGCAGTCAGGACGCGAAAATCGCTTCCCCAGAAACGAGTAAGATAAGCTTCGTTCATTTGTGCCTCATATACACAGATTACTGGTTGCCTAGCGTATTGATTTGTTCTTGCAACTGCGGCTGGATCACGTTCGAACGGTCGATCATCTCTTGCCGAAGTTGCGGAGTGATTTCGATCCGATCGGCGCCTTGTGCCGAGGGTGATGGGCCGAGCCGTTGGCGGTATCGGCCACATGCAGCCGGTGCTTTCCATCCTCATGCGAGAACCAGAAGAACAGCCCGCCCTCCTCGAAGCGGCGGGCGAGATAGGCGAGATCGGTCTCGTTGAACTGCACCGAATAATGCGGCGGCGGGGGCGGCGTGACGATGCCGGATGTATCGGGCGCGGGAATGCCGTCACGAAAAGCTGATACTCTCGAAGTCGCCCATTTTTTCGTCCCATAGGCCGGCTGCAAAAGCGGTCACCGAATGGCCGGTGCGTGGACCTTCATCCAGACGGCGGGAGGGTTTGGGACATGGGAACTCCTACTGGACGATAAGGTTCAAGCGCATCAAGTGGCAGCCGTCGCCTATCTCTAATCGACGAGTTTTTCCGCCTTCAGATAGTCTAGGTAAGGGCCGCCGAAGGCGCCAAATATGTCGTTGCCCTCCAGCATATAGGCCCGCAGCAAGGAGTCCCTGGCTTCCTTCGTTCTTCCCAAATCATACAGCGTTGCGCCGAGGCTGATCTGCACGAAAGGATTGGTGCCGCCGCCATCGCTGGCCGCCGCCGCCTGGAACTGTTCCAGTGCCTTGTCCTCATTGCCTTCTGCGCGAAACGCATCGCCCATCGAGGCATGGAGCCACATTGCGGCTTCCCATTGCTGTTGTGGTGGCGGCAGCAGATCAAGCGCTTGCCTCCAGACCCGGATCGCCCCGGCACCGTCGCCAGCATCCAGAGCCCGTTTCCCTCGTTCCGATAGGACGGCGATTTGGCTGTAAACATTGTCTGGCAGTTCCATTCGACTACCTCTGCGTGCCAGCCTGTTCGTGTACATAAAGGGCTAGAAACTGCTTCTGGTCGCCCTCGAAGCCGTTTTCGCCGTAGATTTCGAAAATGCGAGTAAACACGTAGGTAGCTCTCTCGCGCTCGCCGAGGTGGTGATAGGCTTCACCCTCGACCATCAGCACCAAATGATCCTCGTGGTTGGGATCGTCATAGGCGTTCGCCATCACTTCGATCCATTTCCGCGCATTGGTCTGATCGTTGACTTCGACATAGAAGCCGACCAGCCCGCGGGTCATGATCTGCGGGTAGAAATCCCAATCGAGCCGCGGTTCGGGGAGCAGTTCCCAAGCCGAGAGGGCACTGACGATGGCGCCGGCAACGTCGCCGCTCTGATGGCGGACACGCGCTTCCTTGAGCAAGAGGTCGACCTTGCCAGAGATCGCGCTTGGTAATGTATTCTTCATCGTGCTTATTCCTATGTTCTAGTCGCCGACTGGCGGCAAATATCTTGATTTAGTGGCGCCACCACGCGCCGAATTCAGTGGTCCCCACTCAAACTGATAGTTGTCGGAGTTAAGCATCCAGTCCCGAACTTCTTGAGATTTTGCACCGGAGTATCGGCCCGTTTGGTTCCAGTAGTCAACGGCGTCGATTGGATGGTGGCCCATGTGTGTCTGCGGTGAGTCCACAGGGCGCCAAACCCCTTGTTCATCCAAGAACTCGTCCTTACCGGTCAATGGGTTTTCGCGTAGCTTGCCATCCGCCCGCATGCGTTCGCGTACCTCTCGACCGGTTCGGCTAGTTTTCCCAGGTGTGCCTCCGAGATACTGGTCACGGAGCGACGGTGGGCGTGTGCTCCTTGCGCCTTGCGCACCGTCTTCGACTCCAGATTCGATCCGGCGCGCGTCATTGACGGTTTCGGCAACCTCCTCGGCGCGATGCGCCTTCGACATCACGCCGGCCCCGATCGATGCCGTCTTGCCGGCAACTGTGGCAGCACCCTTAGTCGCCAGCGCTTCTACAGCAAGCTTGACGACATCGAACGTGCCGTGGCCGGCTGCCTGCGCAATGCCGCCTTCGGCATAGGCTTCGGAATAGGGATCGGCGACCGCATGCCAGATCGAACTCGCCGTACTGGCGACATTGTCGGCACCGCGCCCAAGCGTTGCGCCGGGGTCGTCATAGAGGTTCTGGGCTACCTCTCCAGTCCAATTGGCGGCGCCCGTGACGCCATCCGCCACGTTGGCAGCACCCGTGGAAAGTGTTCCACTTGGATCATTGTAAAGGTCGGATGCGAGATTTTTTGTCCCATCCAAGACATCCGATCCAACCTGTTTCAGTCCCTCCCAGGTCTCGCCCGCATTGTCGGCAAAGCCGTCGGCGAATTTCTCTCCGGCATTGCGGGTGTTTTCCGGCTTGGCGGTGCTCTGGTCCTGATTATCGGTGGCATCAGGCGCTTGATGCGCATCGAGGCATTGGACGTGGATATACTCGCCTAGAGTATTGCCGTTGTTCAGTGTGCAACGGTCGTCGTGGCGCTGCACCCAGATGCCATTTGCTCTGACGAGCTGAGACGACGTTACCGGCTCCACGACATCGCCGACGGTGTTCGACTTGACCCCCAGCCCGACGCCGGGCTCATCGCCGTAACAGCAGAAGAACTTCGAATCCTGCCGTTTTATCACCAGGCCGTTCGAACGCACGTCTGGCGAATATTGCATCTTGTCGGATGCCTGCCCCCAGGACATGTAGGGAACCGGGTTCTGTGGCGATTTGCAGACATCTGGAGACAGGCAGACAGCGATTGCCGCGCTGTCGTCGGGAACAAGCTCCGGCGGCGGCGGGTTGGCACTAGTCGGATTGGGGATCCGTGCCTGCTCCTCCTGTTTTTTGCGTTTTTCCTCGTCCTCCTTGACCCGTTTTGCCAATTCCGCGTCATAGAATTCCTTCGGCGGGTTGAGGCTCGTCGGGCTGTCGAACTGATAGAAATAGTCGCCGGCCATGTTCCAGCCGACCGACTGGTTGGGATCGAGACCGTGCCGCGCGATGGCACCGGTTTCGGCCGCCGCCGTACTGACATCGCGGAGATGATTGGCCGTGACGACGACGTCCTGTACCATCAGACTGGCTCCGCCTGCAATGGAACAAACTGCAGTTTTGGCTGGCCGATCCGTTTCGGCCAGGGGAAACCGCAGCGCCATGTGAGGAAGACGCGGCCGATGCCAGGGCGCATGTCGAAATGGACACCGTCGAGCTTCATCAGGCCGCGGGCAGGTCCTGTCCCGCGGTCGATCTCCACACCTAGCTGAATGCCCGGCAGCCTTCCTTGTAAGCGAGGATGCCCGGGCAAAAGGTTGTCGAGTTCGAAATCCTCATCGCCCTGCAGCCAGCTTTCCGTGGTGAGATCCGGGTGGGCAGCCTGCCAGAAGCGAAAGTCGAAATCCCGCGGCAGAAGCGGATGGCGCTTGTTCAGCCATTCATCGTCATAGGTGCCGGCACGCGCAACGCGGCCTTCCCAGAATGGAGACATGGGTCCGAAACCGGCCGGGGCATGGCGGTCCATCACGCTTTTGACGGGTTGGAATTCGTCCTCGATCTGCGGAGCCGGCCATTCCGGCCGTTCCTTGAAAAGTGCCTCGTCGACGAGCCCCTTTCCGATAGGGTTTTGCTCGAAGACTTCGCCGCCGTCGATTTTACCGCCAAAGGCGAGTCGCCAGTCGATCGGAACATGCGTCACCGGCTCGGCATCGGTCAGGTCCCAGCCGTCAAGCGCATCCTCCGCGTCGCGTTCGATTAGCCCTTTCCAAGTCTTTCGCGTCTTCGCCCGCCAGAAGCGCTGGCCATGCACCCGCAAACGCTTGCCGACGGGACCGACGCGCAGGCCACAGGTAAAGGATCGTGCCGGCTCCCCATCGGGGGTAAAGGCGGCCCCCAGAAAGGTGACATCCGTGCCGGGCTTGAAAGGGGCAAGATCCGTGCAAGCCGTTTGCGGCGTCTGATGCGGGTCACCATCATAGCTATCCGACATGGCCAGAGGATATTGCTTGTCCGCAAGCTGCAGAGGGCCGGCATTGGTGAGCCTGAACGTTCCCCGTGCGACGACGACGCCCAGAAGATCCCCGTTCAGGTTGTACTGGCGAAAGGCTAGCGACGGAAAGGGCGTATGGTTGTCGACCGACATCGGTTGTCAGCCCTTTGCCGTTGTGTCCGACGATGTCGGCGACGCCTCGGAGACGCCGCCGCCGGGTTTATTGAGATCAACGACGCTGCCGTTCAATTGGGCTGGTCCGGACGCGGTGAAATTGAAATGCGTGCCGAGGATGATGACCGTCCCGTCCTTGCGCATGATGAATTTTGAAGCGCCGCACTCGATGACGAATTCTTCGCCAACGATTACCTTCTTGAACTTGCCGACTTTTTCCAATGAGGTTTGGCCGACATGCGTCACCTTGCTCACACCGATCTGCTCGGCGCGGGCAATGCCAACCGTGTCCGATTTGAACGAGCCGACGATGGTGTTCATGATACCCGGCATGGGGAAAAGGCTCGAAGCATCGGAACCGACGCCTGTGCCGGAGCCTGCCAGCGCCGTCCCGGCGTCTGCGCGTGGGCTGGGGCCGGCAACCACGCCCTCGCGGCTGCCAAGCCCGCCGGCGCCAAGGAAACCCAAGGCTGAAGACGCAAGCGTACCGGCAAAAGCGGCGAGACCAGGCCCCCCGCCCGCGCCGCCGGCAATCTGCCCGGCCTGCGACAGCAGTCCTGCGGTCTGTCCTGAAATCGCTTGAACCGCGCCCATCAGGACTTGCGCCATCGGGCCTGTCCCGCCGACCACGGTGTTCACCGATCCGCCGATCTCGTGTTTCTGGTTGCCGGAGACTTCCACTGCACGGTTGCCACCGACCGAGGCCACCTCGTGGCGATCGACACGCTTGGTGCGGTCGTTCAGCACCCGCGTTGTCTGGTCCTTCTGGGCATGGAAGAACTGGTTTTCCTTACCAGCCTCATCCTCGAAGCTCATTTCGTTGAAGCCCTGGCCCTTATGCGTGTTGGAGCGCAGCACCATGCGCGTCTTGTTGGCCGGAAGATCGTAGGGAACACTGTTGGATGGATTGTTGACCACGCCGGTTACGAGCGGCCGGTCCGGATCGCCATCGACAAAGGCGACCATCACTTCCATGCCGATGCGCGGGATGATCTGTGCTCCCCAGGTGCCACCGCCCCAGGCTTGGCTGACCCGCACCCAGCAGGTATCCGTGCCGTCCTTCTTCGCCTTGCGGTCCCACGGGAACCACAGCTTGATGCGGCCATACTGGTCGGGATGAATCTCTTCGCCGGATGGACCGGCGACGATTGCCACCTGGGCGCCTTCGATGCGCGGCCGCTTTGTCTCGCGGTGCGGGGTCATCGGCACGCGTGACGGGATGGCTTCGAAGCGGTTGCCATATTCAGGTTCGTTCGAGTTGGTCTCGTAGGAACGGTCGACGATCTCGTAGACTGAGCGGGTGATCACGTGTTCTTCATAGGCGTGATCGGGATGAGCGACCTCATACGGGGTGAAGCGTCGGCCGGCCTCCAGGATGCGTGAGGTGGAGGCGCCGAACACGCGGTCGTGGTCGGCCTCGGAGGATTGCATCCGCAGTTTTTCGGCCCGCTCGGCTTCGGCGACGGTCGAGATACGGGCGGGGTATTCGTAGAGCTCTCGCTTCACCGCCTCCGGCATCTGCACCAGCGACGGCGTCATCGTGCCCGGCACCATGCGCGGCGTCTCGAAATTCCAGTCGGCGCCGGCCCGCTGTCCGGGTACATATGAAAACCGCCGTGCCCACTCGTTGATATGGTTGCGATCGGACGACCCCTGCGCGAGGCGCACCTTCGTTTCGCCCCGTGCAGACGGCGAAGGGCCGAGCCAGCTCGCAGCGCTGTCGGCCACATGCAGCTTGTGCTTACCGTCCTCGTGGGAGAACCAGTAGAACAGCCCGTTCTCCTCGAAGCGACGGGTGAGATAGGCAAGATCGGTCTCATTCCATTGAACAGAGTAATGCTGGGCCGGTGGCGGCGTGACGATGCCTGACGTATCGGGGGCGGGAATGCCGTGTTCGGCAAACAGCGTCTCGACGATGTCGACGGCAGTCTTGTCCATCCAGATGCGGCAGTCGGAGCGTTGCGACAGGAGCCACATCTGCGGCCGCAGCACCATTGAATAGGCGCGCAATCCGCGCGTGATCGGCGGGCCCTCGTTGAGTTCGGTGACGAGACCGTTGAACGGGCGGCGCACCGCACTGCCCTCCTCGCGGTCGCCCTGCTCGACCTCGATGGAAATATCCATCAGCCGGCCGATCAGATCCTCGGGCTTCACCTGCTCCTTCTTGGTGCGGGCCGAGACGCGGATTTCGAACAGCGTTGAAATCCCCTCCTCGATGACCGCGCGCTCAGGCAGAAGCTGGTCTTCGCCAAGCGGCGAGACGATCTTCAGAATGCGGCTAGCCTGGATGAAATCGCCGAGGGACGGCTGGTCGTTCATGAGGAAAACCCTTCGTTTCCGATCGTTGCCGCGGCATCGTCCGGACTGGTGAAAGCGCGGTAGCGGTCGGGATTGTCGAAAATCGCCGTCACCATGGCAAAGAAAGCGCCCGTTCCGGCCACGCCGCGATGCGCAAGCGGCAGGAACCGGCGCGAATAGACCTCGTCCGCCCGATCGCCGTACTCATCCGTAAACCGACGCATCTCGGACATGAGGGCAGCCTTTTCATCGGCATCGAGGCGGCCGGCATGGATCGCGATAGCATGGGCGGTGGAACTCGCACCCGGAACGCCGTGCCGCCGCGCCTCCTCGCTGACGAACGGCAAGTCGCGACATGCCCGCGATAGATCGGCCAGATGCGGATAGGCGCTCCGGTCGTCCGGGTGCTGGTAGGCGGTGACGGCAGCCGGATCGCTGGCGATGTCTTCCACGATGGTCAGAAAATCGTCAGCGGAAAGCCCGAGCTGGGAAAGATCGATATCGGACGCGTAACGCTCGGCAAAGGCCGTATCGAGATTGCCGGCATGGGCTGCCCGAAAGCGGGAGATGCAGTCGATGAGCGCGGCGATCTCGTCCCGGTTGGCTTGACGCGCGAAGACGGCAATTGCTTCCGGCTCGTTTTCGGCGATCAGGTCCATGTCCTGCCCGAAATAGGATCCGAGAAGCTGGTCCAGCTCGTCAAATGTGTCGTCCGTTGCCGCTGCCATGGGAAAAGCTCTCATCATCGTCAGGGAATCGGAAACGCGGTGAGGATATAGTGAAGCTTGCCGTTATAGGTTTCCTTCTTCAGGCGCACCTGGATGCGCGTCATCGGCGTGATGCTGCCATCCGAGCGCAGGACGCCGCGGCCGATCACCTTGCCGAGATCGGTATCGAAAGAGAACACCCGGCCTTTCGGCGCGGTGCGGGACCAGCTGACGATTGCTGCCTTCTTGATCCGCAGCGCCTGGGTCAGCGCACGCTCGGCCGTCATAAGATCGCTGAAGGTGGATATCGATTGTGGAGCGCGGCCCTTGGCGGCCATGTCCGCCATCCGCGTGTGAAGCATCGCATCCGACCAGCCGACGTGTCGTTCAAACGTGTGTCCACCAATCCGCGTCCCGGCTTTCGCCTCGTGTTTCATCAGCGCGATCCGGCCGGCCCTGACCGCCCCGACGCGCACGGCACCGGCAAAAGCCGCGCCCGAGATCGGCACCAGAAAATCGGTAGCAACGCCCATGCCGTCGGCAATCGACTGCGGGGCGCCGAGACTGCGGGCAAGCGATGAGACGCCGCGCTCGCTGAGCGACCTACCCGCTCGCCCGGTCCAGACTTCCCGGCCACCGGTCGTGCATTGATCGGCGCCATGCGCCGCAAGCGCCACGCCACCGGCCTTGGTCACCAGCGTTGGCTCGGGCGCTGCAAGCAAGGCACCGGCTCCGAGCAATTCGGCGCCGCAGCCAAGAATGCGCAGGCCGCCCAGCAGCCGTGTCGTGAGCTGCCCTTCCGCCTCCAACGTCTCCTCTTCGAAGACGGCGGCCATCTGGAACGGCGACATGACGACGCGCAGTCCGTCCTTCAGGATATCGGCCGGGTTGTCAGCGAGTGCAGTGGCAGCCATCGAGTTTCACTTTCTAAACGAAATCGTCAGCGGCGCTCACCGACCAGATAGGCGTAGAGATGTTTGGTGGCATAGTTCGGTGTCGCATCCACGGAAGGCCCGAAGAGCTTTTCCTGGGTCAGGATCTGGCTGGCATCGGCTGTCGAAGGAACAGTGCCGAGGAGATAGATGTCGCGGGACATAAAGACCTGCGAACCGAACGAATTGCCGAGCGAGTAGTTGACCTGCAGCACGAAGGCGCCGTGGCCTTTCTTCAGCATTTCTTCCTGGATCGAGGCCTCATGGGCCTGCAGCCACTTTCGCACCCAGACCGAGAGCGAGGTTTCGTTGATTGTCTTGGAGGCATACTGGACAGCTGCGGCAACCGCACCACCCATCTGCATCCGTTCGTTAAACTGTCTCGGGCCGTCGGGCAGCGTCATGTAGCTGAGGTCAGGGCCCCGTTTCATGCCAGCCGGTTTCGCAACATCGGTCGCCTGTGCGGGGCGCACGGTCAGTTTCTGGCTCTGAAGGTTGAAATTTGGCATCTGATCTCCGGACATCGCTGACGGTTGGCCGCGGCAATCACGCGGGCCAGCAACCATTGTCGCTGGGCAAAGGACGAAAGCGCTGCGCCTGGCGCAGCACTTCCGAGTTTGTCAGAGTTAGGCCGCCTTGGTGGTGGCCAGGTCGTAGGATGCAATCATCGGCGACTGCGGCGTCTGGTTCTCATCAAACGGCGTGTACTTCACTTCGAGTTTGGTGAAGTTGAGCTTGATCGTCTCTATCGGACGGTCGCCGTTGGAATCGATCGAATAGGCCGCAATCAGCGTGTTGGTGAGATTGTATTCTATATAGGTCTCACCAGGATTGCCCGTCGTCACCAGGTGGATGACGGTGCGCTTGCCGGTCCGGCCGGAGCAGGCTTCCTGGAACAGCTTGGTCGACGAGGAATCGCTAACCTTGGTGAGGATGACTTCCGAAATTGTCGGCTCGGAAGCTTCACGGTTGGCTGCGGAACCAGCGGACGTGTTCATGTTGCGGGAAACGTTCCAGTGAATGGCTTCAATATCCATCCATTTACGATGCTGCTCGTGCGTCGCGTCACCCTGGATACCATCGATCTGCAGATAAATCGGCATGCGTAAGCTCTCCTGTGATCGGAATAACTGCCTAGTTGCGTCTAAGGCGTATGTGCCTCTCGTCGTGCTGTTCCCCGAGTGCGTTTGGCATTTCGGGGATTTTCATCCATCTCCCGGTTTTCATCCGGCGCGACGAATTGCGGTTGGGCGATGGCGTCACCGGCATCGATGCCGAAGCCTTGCGCCCCAAACTGAATGGTGATGCTCGCAACCTTGCGGTCTTGCGAAATGGCATCGAGGAAAAATGTCGAAAGAACAGGCAAGAGATCGCGGGCAATCATCGTCTCGATCGCCCGGGCGCCGAGCTCGCTCGCCTTGGCTCGACCGACCAGCGCATCGCGCGCCTCATCCGAAAGTGAAAGCGACGTCCCGTAAGCCGCACCGATGCGTTGCCGCAGTCGCTCGATCTGGATGTCGACGATGCCGGAAAGCGTTTCCGTCTGAAGCGGCATGAAGGTCAAGATTGTCGTGCGGCCGAGAAAGGCCGGCTTGAAATGCTTTTGCAGTTCCGGCAGCAACAGCGCCTCAAGCGCTTCGCCCTCCGGCATCGTATCGGGGTCCGCGGCAAGCGTCGCAAGCAGTTCGGAGCCTGTGTTGGCGGTCATGAAGATCGTCGTGTTCTTAAAGTCGATGTCGCGGCCTTCACCGTCCCGCAACACGCCCTTGTCGAAGACCTGGTAGAAGATTTCCTGAACGCCCTGGTGGGCCTTGTCGATTTCGTCGAGCAGCAGGACGCCATAGGGACGACGGCGCACCGCTTCCGTCAGGACCCCGCCCTCGCCATAGCCGACATAGCCGGGCGGCGAGCCGAGCAGCATAGAGATCTTATGCTCTTCCTTGAACTCGGACATGTTGATCGTCGTCAGATGCTGCGGTCCGCCATAAAGCATGTCGGCAAGAGACAGAGCGGTCTCGGTCTTGCCGGTGCCGGACATACCGACCAGCAGGAACACCGCCGGGGGACGCCGCGGATCGGAGAGACCGGCGCGGGCTGCCCGCATCGATGATGCGATACGATCGATTGCCGCGTCCTGTCCGAGAACCCGCTCCTTCAGCCGCGCATCGAGCGATTTGACCGTCTCGACCTGGTCCGACAGAAGCTTGCCGACAGGAATGCCGGTCCAGCGCGCGACGACGGCGGCGACGACATCCCTGTTGACGACCCGAGGCACAAGCGGCGTCTGGCCGGCGACGGCCGACAGGTTCTGTTCGGCTGTTGCAAGCGCTGCTCTGGCGGTATCGATACTGTGCGGCTGGGGTGGAAAAGAGGCGACGTTGTCGCCCACGTCAGCACTCGACCCGGCGTCCGGATCGCCGATGCTTCCATCATCGCTGAAAACAGCTTCAAGCCGGTCGGCTTCGCTTGCCAGCCGCATTTCATCGTCGAGTTTGGACTGAACGGTCGCGATATCTTCTGCCACAGTCGCCAGAAGCGGCTCGATCTCAGCAAGCCGCGCCGTCGTATCCGGTGTCCGGGGCTCGGCTTCCAGCCATGCAGCCTCCTGTTCCAGAAGATCCCGCTCGCTGGTCAGCTGTTTCAGCGCCTCCGGCATGGTCTGCCGCGACAATGCCACCGCAGCGGCGGCCGTGTCGATCAGGCTGATCGCCTTGTCAGGCAATTGCCGCGCCGGCATGTAGCGGGCGGACAGCTGCACTGCTGCAACGATCGCCTCGTCTCGGATGCGGACTTGGTGATGTTTTCTGAGGTTCTCGGCGACGCCGCGCAACATGCGGATGGCGGTCAGCTCGTCGGGTTCCGGCACCTGCACCGTCTGGAACCGGCGGGTCAGTGCCGCATCCTTTTCGATGAAACGCTTGTATTCGCTCCAGGTGGTCGCTGCGATCGTTCTGAGTTCACCGCGCGCAAGCGCTGGCTTCAGGATGTTTGCGGCATCGCCCTGCCCGGCCTGCCCGCCAGCGCCGATAAGACCGTGCGCCTCGTCGATAAACAGGATGACCGGTTGCGCCGAGGCTTTGACGGCATCGACGACGCCGTGCAGGCGTCGTTCAAACTCGCCCTTCACGCCAGCGCCCGCTTGGAGGAGGCTCAGGTCGAGAAGCAGGAGTTTTACCTCCCGCAGCCGCTCCGGCACATGACCAGCCGCGATTTCGAGCGCGAATGCCTCGGCGATCGCCGTCTTGCCGACCCCTGCCTCCCCGACCAGGATCGGATTGTTCTGCCGGCGGCGCATAAGGATATCGATAACCTGCCGCAGTTCGCGGTCGCGGCCGATGACTGGATCGATCCGGCCGGCGCGGGCATCCGCGGTCATGTCGCGGGTGTAAAGACGCAGGAATTCGTTGTCGTCGGATGAAGCGGGCACGGCGCCAGGCCCAGACGGGGCTGCATCCTGTCCGCCATCGATCGCCGTCTCGAGAATACGATCGAGCCTTGCCCGGTCGAGGCTGCGAAGAGATGGCGCAATCCCGCGAGCGACCACGCGCAGGCCGGAATCACCTGATAAAGCTGCCAGCAAATCGGCCAGAGTGACCTTGGCACGGCCGCATTGCAGCGAGGCGATCAGCCAGGCTTCACGGCCAAGTGTCAGCAGATTCTGGGAGAGTGACAGTGACGCTCCGTCATCCCGGGACATGTCGGATATGGCCGACTCCAGGTCGGCTCGCAGAGCTTCTGTCGGAACTTTGAGGTCTTCGAACACTGCGGAACAATCCGCAATATCGGTCAGCGCACGCAGCCAGTGTGCTACTTCCACAATCGAATGCTGGTTGCGAGCCGCAATTGACGCGCCTGTCTCAAGACCGACACGAAGGTTGGGCTCAAGCGTTCTAATCAGCCGATTGAGATCGATATTCGACATCCAGCAAACCCTGCCTTGAGAGAAAGTTCTGTTGTCTTCGAATTACCAATCGACAACTAGAGCGGTAGACTAGGCTTGTCTAGGTCAAGAGCCGCGCTATTTTGAGAAATGTCAATTCTGCAAGTTGTCATAAAATTGACAAGAGTCTTCAGAGGTTGACAAGCCAATATAGGGCGCCAATTATGACGCTCGTAGAATTTAAACTACCAATGCTGGAGGCAAACTGCGCGTGAACGTGCTTCAAATTGCAGATCCACTTGTAGAAAATGGCCCGTGCGGAGTCAACGTTCGGACCAATACTGTATCACGTGAACTATACTATAGAATTAAGGATGCTCGAAACGCTGCAAGAACAGCTGAACGCGGGATAGATCCAGGCGAAACTATTGGCGTTCCACCAGCCTGGCAGGACGTCAGCAATCTTGGATTGCAGATCCTTTCTTCGGTGAGCAAAGATGTCGAAGTATTGGCTTGGTTAGCCGAAGCGCAGCTAAGGCTTAGGGGATACGAAGGTCTGGGCGATGTATATTCGGTAACCGCGTCGCTTTTAGAGGATTACTTCGACTTTGTTCATTCGATCGGGGACGATGATTTCGAAGAGCGCTTTGCACCGCTCGCAGGTCTGAACGGCATTGGCGGCGAAGGCACGATCATCCAACCGATCCGCCTGACGTCGTTGATCCCGGATGGGAAATTCGCGCAGCTTTCGCTCTGGGATTTCCAGCTCGGTCAGAGACCCGGCCATTCGCGGCTGCGCGAGGACCTGCAGAATGCGGCAGCAGAGGCTGGCACGTCCGCAATGATGAGCCATCTCGCGAGTTTGACGGAATGCCTGAAGGCCTACGACCGGCTTGTCGCAGTGCTCGACCTGCGGTGCGGCAATCAGGCACCGCCCAGCTCCAACACACGGAACACCTTGCAAGAGGCAGCGGCCGCCATTCGCGTTCTGGCCGGACTTGATGCGACTGCTACGGGCGTGTTCGAACAGCCGGCCCAAGCGCCGGAGCTTGAGCTTCAGCCTGCCGGTTCGGACGCTGTGCCGACCGCAGCAACCGACATTGCGCGGCCTTTGACCCTCGATGCTATCCGCTCACGCGAGCAGGCGTTCGAGATCCTCGCGACGGTGGCGCGCTACTTCCGCCGCACCGAACCGCATTCGCCGATCGCGATGTCGATAGAGACGCTGGTGCGGCGTGGGCGCATGGATTTTTCCGAACTCCTCGCCGAATTACTGCCCGAACAGAATACGCGCCACGCGGTTCTGACCGCTGCTGGCATTCAACCCTCCACAGACAATCGAGGAGGTTGAGGCAGCTCATTTTCCGGGCCTCGCCCGACCGCAATCTGCAACAAACTGAATTCGTGATCTGCCGATGGCAGGAAGGAGAACCCCGATGGCAAGTGTGCATGAGAAACTGGAAAGGGTGCGCAAGCCCCGCGTCCATATCAAGTACGAAGTGGAAACCGAAGGCGCCATGGTGGTCAAGGAACTGCCCTTCGTGGTCGGTGTTCTCGGCGACTTTTCCGGTAATCCGACGCAAGCGCTGAAGCCCTTCGGCGAGCGGAAATTCGTGCAGATCGACCGCGACAATTTCGATGATGTGATGCGCCGGATGACCCCGGGTCTCGTGCTTTCCGTCGAAAACACGCTGAAGAACGATGGCACCGAAATTCCGGTGGCGCTGAAATTCGAAAGCATGAACGATTTCGATCCCGGCTCCATCGTCAACCAGGTCCCGGCGCTGAAGGCGTTGCTTGATGCCCGCAACGAGCTGCGCGACCTGATGAGCAAGGCGGACCGTTCGGAAGAACTGGAGCGGCTGCTCGAGGACATCTTGCAGAACAAGGCCGATCTTTCCGAACTCGTGGCCCAGCTCGGCAGCGATAAGAAAGCCGGCGACCAGGCCGAAACAGTCAAGTGAGTGCCGGCAGCGCGCGTCGCCCCGTGCGCTGCGCATTTCCATCCGTTGGTTAAGAACAGCTCGGCCTCACAGTGTGACAAGCATTGGACCGCTGTTCCGGTTAAAAGGATTTGAACCATGAGCACTGACAGGCAATTACAGGCGAACGAACAGGCCGGTTTTGCGGCCGAAGGGGATCTTCTCTCCAAGGTCGTTGCAGCGACACGGCAGACCGAGCCCGACCGGGCCCAGGACCTTCTGCGCACCCTGACCGACCAGGCCCTCAAGGGCACCGTCACCTACGACCGTAACCTGACGATTACGCTGAACAATGCGATCGCGGAACTCGACAAGACGATTTCCGCGCAGCTTGCGGCCATCATGCAGGCGCCCGAATTCGTCAAGCTGGAAGGCACCTGGCGCGGGCTGCAATATCTCGTCAAGAACAGCGAGACGAGCGTGAACCTGAAGATCCGCGTGCTCAACGCTTCCAAGCGCGAAGTCAGCAAGGACCTGGCGAAAGCAGTCGAATTCGACCAGTCGCGGCTGTTCAAGTCGGTCTACGAAGACGAATTCGGAACGCCGGGCGGCGAGCCGATGGGTGCCGTGATCGGCGATTTCGAGTTCGACAACTCGTTCGACGACGTCCAGCTCCTCCAGGGCATCTCGTCGATTGCGGCGGCAGCGTTTGCACCGTTCATCTCTGCCGCCAGCCCGCGCATGTTCGGCTTTGACGACTACCGCGAGCTTGCCAAGCCCCGCGATCTAGAAAAGATCTTTGAAACCGTCGAATACGCCAAATGGCGCAGCCTTCGCGACAGCGAGGACAGCCGCTTTGTCACGCTCGCCATGCCCAGGGTTCTCGCCCGTATGCCCTACGGACCGCAGACGAGCAGGATTGACGAGTTTAACTACGATGAGACCGGCGGTTCGAGGAACGGCGAGTTGCCGCACGAGAACTATTGCTGGATGAATGCCGCCTATGTCATGGGCACACGTCTGACCGAGGCATTCTCCAAGAGCGGCTGGTGCACGGCCATCCGCGGCGCCGAAAACGGCGGCAAGGTCGAAGGCCTGCCGATGCATGTCTTTGCCAGCGACGATGGCGACCTCGATCTGAAGTGCCCGACTGAAGTCGGCATTACCGACCGCCGCGACGCCGAACTCGGAAAGCTCGGTTTTCTGCCGCTCTGCCACTACAAGAACACCGACTATGCCGTGTTCTTCGGCGCCCAGACGACGCATAAGCCGAAGCTCTACGACCGTCCGGAAGCGACCGCCAACGCGGCCGTCTCCGCCCGCCTGCCCTACATGATGGCGACCTCGCGCTTTGCCCATTATCTTAAGGTGATGGGCCGCGACAAGATCGGTTCGTTCATGGAGGCCAAGGATTGCGAGGCCTGGCTGAACCGCTGGATCTCCAATTATGTCAACGCCAATGACGAAGCCGGCGAGGAGTCTCGCGCCAAATATCCGCTGCGCGACGCAAAGGTCACCGTTCAGGAAATTCCGGGCAAGCCGGGCGCCTATAACGCGGTAGCCTGGATGCGGCCTTGGCTGCAGATGGAGGAACTGACGACCTCGCTTAGAATGGTCGCCCGCATTCCCTCCAAGTCCTGAGTCATCGACGGTGCGCGGCGCTTCCTGCGCCGCGCCTCGTCAACCCTCGCCGTGACGTGCTTTGGATTTGATACTGGATGACAATGGGTTCCAGCACAGAGTGGAGACGCCGGGCCGACCAGCTGATCGCGCTGATCGACGAGGCTCTCAATCGCCAGGTAAATGCTATTCTGCACCACCCTGACTTCCAGGCCATGGAAGCGCGTTGGCGTGGGCTGTCCATGCTGGTCCGTGAATCCGCGCATAGCGACGAGGTGAAGGTCAAGCTGCTCAGCTTCGGTTGGCGCGAGCTGTCGCGCAGCATGGAGCGCGCGACCGACTTCGACCAGAGCCATCTTTTCGAACTCGTCTATAACCGCGAATTCGGCATGCCGGGCGGCGAGCCTTTCGGCATGCTCGTGGGAGACTACCATTTTTCACCGACCGAGCCGCGCGAAGGCGATGCCGTCAGCGCGCTCACCCAGCTCGGCATGGTCGCGGCCGCCGCCTTTTGTCCCTTCGTTGCGGGCGCTTCACCCCGTGCGATCGGCATCGAAGAGTTCGGCGAGCTCAACCGTGTCCAGGATTTCTCCTGGCTGGCCAACGAGCCGACCCGCCTTCGCTGGAACGGCATGCGCGCTCGCGACGATTCCCGCTTCCTTGGCCTGATTGCGCCACGCGTCCTCATGCGGGCTCCGCACCAGCCGTTTGCCCGCCGGCGCGACGACGGGTTTCCATTCCGGGAAAGCATGGAGGCTGATGGCAGCTCGCTCCTGTGGGGCAATGCCGCATTCGCCTTCGCCACGGTGGTCATCCGCAATTTCATCGAGTCCGGCTGGTTTGCCGATATCCGCGGCGTCACGCAGGGCGAAGTGGATGGCGGCATGCTGAGCACATCCGAACTCGCACCTTATGATTTCGGCACCGAAAGCGAAGGCCTTTCCGCCCAGCCGCCGGTGGAGACGCGGCTCACCAGCGTGCAGGAACAGCAGTTCTGCGAACTCGGGCTGGTACCTGTCGGAACCACCTATCTGTCAGGCTCTGTCATCTTCAATTCCAACCAGTCGCTACATGCGCCTCCGCATTATGCCAACGAGCACGCGAGCCAGAACGCGCGCCTTGCGGCCATGCTGCAATATGTGCTCTGCGCATCGCGCTTTTCGCATTATCTGAAAGTGATCCTTCGCGACGAGATCGGCCAGCTCTCCGACGCGATCGCGATCCAGCGCAAACTCGAGGACTGGCTGACGAGCTACACGCTTGGCAATGACGATGCCGACCTGTCGCTTCGGGCCCGCTTCCCGCTGCGTTCGGCCGGCGTCACCGTGCATGAGGTTCCCGGCAAGCCCGGCACATTCTCCTGCACCGTGCGGCTTCAACCGCATTTCCAGCTCGACGACGTTTCGACGAGCTTCCACCTGATCGCAGAAACCGCAAACGCCGCCGCAGCGCCGTCGCGCTCGGCCGCGCCCGAAAGGATGTCCGCATGACGCTTTCCGAGAGCATTTCCCAGGCGCTTTCGAAAGATACGCTGAACGATGCCTTGCAGGAGGCACGGGCGCATCTCAAAGCAAAACCGTCCGATCAGGATGCCCGCCATCTCTATATCGACCTCCTGATCGTTGCCGGCGACTACGAACGCGCCGACAGCCAATGCAGCCTGGCGACCACGTTTGCGCCTGAAGCAACGATGGGCTTTGTCCTGTTGCGCAACATGCTGCGCGGCATGGCCGCCCGCGACGCCTGGTTTGCGACCGGCGCTGTGCCGGAATTTGCTGGCGGCCCGAGTGAGCTGGACAAGCTGGCGGTTCGCCTCGGCATTGCCAGCCGCCTGGGCGACCGAGAGGACGCGCAGGCTGTGCTTGCGGAGCTGGAAGAAGCACGCGGCGAACGCCCGTTGATCTGGAACGGTCAGCCGGTTTCCGACTTCCGCGACCTCGACGACCGCATGCCGCACGCGCTGGAAGTCATCATGAGCGGTGGCGGCTATTTGTGGGTCGATTTCGAAAAGATCGCGACGCTTAACGTCGAGCCGATTGCCAGGCCGCGCGACCTCGCTTTCCGCAGCGCCGAACTCTCGCTCGTCGACGGTGCCGTCGCGTCCGTGCTCATTCCGGCCATCTATCCCGGAACCGACGCAACGGAGACCTTGCGGCTTGGCCGCGAAACCGAATGGGTGGAGGAGGCAAGCGGCATCACCAGCGGTCGCGGCCAGCGCTGCTTCCTTGCCGGAGACGATCTCGTGTCCTTCCACGATCTGACGAGCCTCGAAGCCCCGCAGCCATCGTCGGCGAGTGTGGCCGGAAAGCAGACCGCCCATGGTTGACCCGCTCGAGCGCTATCGGCCGCGTGACCGCATTCTGGCACGATCGATTCTCGACCGGTTGATCGACGAGGAACCGGATCGCATGGCTGATCCGCCGACAGGCATGGTCGACCAGATCCGCGAGATGCGTGAATCGATCCGCCGCGATCTGGAATCGCTGCTCAATACCCGACGCTGCCCCGAGGCGCCGCCCGCAGCGCTTGCGGAACTCAAGGACGCGCTGGTCAGCTACGGTGTCGATGGCATGGTTTCGGCCAATCTGGCGACGGAGGAGGCCAAGCTGAAGCTTGCCCAGATGGTCGAGCGTCGCATCTCGATGTTCGAGACGCGCCTTTCCGACGTTCGCGTCACGATCCTCAAGAGCCGGACGATGTCCGAGCGGGCATTGCGGATGCGGATCCAGGCGACTTTCCGCCTGCATGAAGGCATGCCGCCGATCAGTTTTGAATCCACGATCGATCCGTCCACCCAGCGGTTTCTGGTGGAGGGCGCCAATGGCTGAGGGATTTCTGCATCGCTACAATGACGAGCTGCTTGCGTTGCGGCGCCGCGCTGCCCGGTTTGCCGATGCCTTCCCGAAAATCGCCGGCCGGCTGCGGATGACCGGCGACATCGCCGACGATCCGCATGTGGAACGCCTGATCCAGAGCTTTGCCTATTCAGCCGCCCGCGTGCGCCAGAAACTTGACGACGAGTTTCCTGAGCTGAGCGACGGCCTGCTGGAAACACTCTACCCGCATTATCTTGCACCGCTTCCCTCGATGAGCATCGTCCGCTTCAAGCCGAGCGAGACGCTGGCCTCCGTGCAGACGGTGCCGCGCCACACGGAAATTCTGGCCGAACCGATCGGCGGCGAGGCCTGCCGGTTCCGGGTCACCCAGGATGTCGAGATGGCACCGGTCGAGATCGCTGGTGCTGCGTTGACGGGGCAGCCGATCGATGCACCGCTTTCCCCCTATGGCGGGGCCGCCGGCTGCATCCGGCTGTCGTTGCGTTCGCTCGATGCGCGCAAGCCGATCGGCGAAATCGGCCTTGAGCGCCTTCGCCTGCACATCGCCTCGCCCTGGCAGCAGGCCGTCGGGATCTACGAGCTGCTTGCCAACAACACGCTGGGCATCGCGCTTGCAAAACACGCCGACGATCCGTCGCCGGTCTTTCTGCCGTCTCGCAATCTGAAGCCGGTCGGTTTCGACGCGCAGCAGGCCATGCTGCCCTATCCTGCCCCAAGCTTTATCGGTTACCGGCTGCTGACCGAATTCTTCGCACTTCCGCAGAAGTTTCTGTTCCTCGATATCGAAGGGCTGGAAGCATGGAGCGGCCCGACGATGGAGATCTTCATCTATCTGAAGGACACCGACGCCAAGCTGGAACGGGGCCTGTCGGCGCGGGATTTTGCCCTGCATGCAGCGCCAGTCGTCAATCTTTTCCGGCAGACCTGCGAGCCGATCTCGGTCGATGGCACCCGCACCGAATACCGGCTTCTTCCGGACGCGCGCCGCCAGAAGACGCGCGAGATCTACATGATCGACCGGGTGCTTCTGACCGGCACGCGTGGACAGGAAGAATTCTGCCAACCGTTCTTCGGCCGTTCGCAGAGGGTCGGCAACAGTGCTTCCTACTGGCAGTCCTATCGCCGCTTCGATGAAGATGACGGCACCAGCGACATGGACATCGCCTTCGTCAATCGCGACCGGCGGGGCGCCGGACCGATGGATGCCGTAGCAAGCGTCGACACGCTGTGCCTGAACCGCGATCTACCCGAACAATTGCCGTTCGGCGGCGGCCACCCCTACCTGCAGCTTGCCTCCGGTCATGAGGCGGTCGCGGGTGTCGAAGCGCTGATCCCGCCGACGCCATCGGTCCGGATGAACAATCAGGATGGAAGACACTGGCGGCTGATGTCGCATCTCCTGCTCAACCATCTGTCGCTGTTCGACAACGAGGGTGCGGCCTTGAAGGATGTGCTGTCGCTTTACGCGTTTCGCGACAGCCCTGAAACGAAACAGCTTGTCGATGCGCTTATCCGCATCCAGGCCGTTCATTCGACGGCGCGGCTTGGAAGTGGCGGCATGGTGCCCGGCACCGATATCGCCCTGGAATTTGACCCGGCCGCGATCGACCGCCCGTCCGCCTTTCTTTTCGGCTCCGTGCTCGACCGCTTTTTCAGCCTTTACACATCCGTCAACAGTTTCACCCGGCTCACCATCTCGATGAAGGGCCAGTCGCAACCGATCGCCAGCTGGCCGCCCCGCGCCGCCGAGCGGCCGCTTCTCTGAAAGGATCGAAGACGAACCATGGATTCTTCGACCGCCCGCAAGCCTGACGATCAGCTGGCGGCCCCATCCGGGGCCTCGCTGGCAGCGATCGTCGATCTTCTGGAACGAGAGCCTGGTCGCTTCGAACCGGTGACGGCCTTGCGCATTGCCCAGGCCGCGGCCGGCGGCGACCTGGAGATTGCAGCACATATGGGCGTCTCTCCGGCACCGATTGCGGTCAGCGGTCTGACGCGAAGGGGCGGACGGCTCGGTCTGCGCAGCGCGCTCGCCAGCCTCACCGGTCCGCTTGGCTCGATGCCATCGACCTATAACGAACATATCCTGCGCGAGGAGCGAAAGCGGTCACGCGCCCTTGCCAGCTTTTTCGATCTTTTTTCTGCCCGCATGACCGAACTCTTTGCTGATGCTTGCGAAAAATACCGGATCGCCCGGCGGCTGCGCTGGGGAGACGATCGCAAGTCGAATGCCTTTGTGACGTCGCTTCTGGCACTGTCAGGCTTCGGCACTCGCCGGCTGAAAGAAGTAAGTGGCGTCGAGGAGGATGTCCTCCTTCGCTTCTCCGGGTTTTTTGCAGCACGCAACCGCAATGCCGCAAACCTTCGCGCCATGCTCGAGGAATTCACTGGCCTGCCGGTCGAGGTGGAGCTGTTTCGCAGCCGCTGGCTGACCATCCCGCAGGCGGAGCGCAGCCGGATGGGCAGTCCGCAGGGCGTGCAGCTCGGCATCAATGCCACCGCCGGCGCGGCGATCCGCGATTTCAGCGGCGGCTTCCGCATCGTCATCGGCCCGCTCGGCTATCAGGACTATCTGTCGCTCACGCCAGGCGGCCGCAACATCACCGAACTGTTCGCACTCTCGCGCCTCTATGTCGGTGCGGCCCTCGATTTCGATATCCAGGTCGTCCTCAGGAAGGAAGACATTCCATTCTGCCAGCTCGGCACGGACAGCGGCGATGCCGAGCAAAGCGGGCCAAGGCTGGGCTGGAACAGCTGGGCACGGATTGAGCCGGCCGCACTGGATAGCGGCGACGCTATCATTGTCGAGCGCCCGACGGCTGAGACACAGGGAGGCGCCCATGCGGCTTGAGCTCCAACAGATCGGTGGTGCTGCCGCCCCTTCGAGCGCCCGGGCGAAGTGGTATTTCGAGCGGGGACGCCGCACGCTCGGACGGGCCCCCGATTGCGACTGGCAACTGCCCGAAGACCAGCGGGCGGTGTCGAAACTGCATTGCATCATCGAGAGCGATCGAGACGGTTTCGTCCTTCTCGACAGAAGCGCCAATGGCTCGAAGGTCGATGGCGTCGTGGTTCATGAAGGCGAGACGGCGCGCCTCTCGGACCGCTCGCGTCTCGAGTTCGGCGGCCTTGCCTTTACCGTGTCGATTTCAGGCGAGCGCGCCCGCGAGGTCGAGGATCCCGCAGCGAACATTGCTTTGAGCGATGAGGCGCTGACCATCTCGGCCATCCTTGCCGACATCTCGTCTGGGGGCGGCAGCGCCAGCGGCATTTTGGGCGAGCGCGAAGCTGACGCTTGGGCGATGCCGGCAACGGACGCGACCAGCCGCCCGGACCGCAACAGGCAAGGTGCGCCCTCGTCTCGCAATGTCGAGATCGGCTGGAGCGGCCCCCCGCAGCCGGAATCGGCGACCAAGCTGCTGCCCGACGACTGGTATACCGAGGGCTCTACAGGCTTTGGCGATCACCTTGAACATGGCTCGGCAACCCATGTCGCGGTGCCGATCGCTCGCGTGCGCCCCGCCGCACCGTCGGACATCGCCGCCGAACCCGTTCCAGTGCCGCAGACGACAGTCCCACTCGAAGACGTGGATTTCCCGGAGCTGGCGAACGGTCCCTCCAACGAGCTCACGCAGACGATGGAAGCGCTGGTGACGCGCATGGAAGACGCTCTCGACGGCGCCTTTCAGGTGTTCGACATCGATCCGCCGGCCGCTGCCATCGCGCGCGACCAACTTGGCGGTAGCCGCGAAGAGGAACTCGTCAGCCGCGCCCAGACACTGCTTTCGCTTCAGCAACGGCTTACCGATGCACTTGATGCTCTGATGCGGGAAGCCGGCCGGACGATGGAGCCGCGCATTCTTGAGGCTCGCGTCGATGCAACCGGTCGCAAGCTGCCCTGGGGCCGCGGCCGCGATTACTGGCAGGCCTATCGGATGCAATTCGAAAAGAACGGCAGGACGCTCTCCGTCCGCGAGATTTTTCGCGCGGCGATGATCGGCGACGACCCCGACAGGGCATCCCCCGTACAGGATTTTGGCGGCATTGCTCCGCCTGATGGAAAAGAAGGACGCCGCGACGATGAGAAATGAAAACCGGGTGGCCTGGAGCGAGGGCATGTTCCTTCGCGTTCAGCATTTCCAGCAGGCGGATCGCTGGACGGAACGGCTGGTCCGCACCACGACCCGTGGCCTGACCCCTTATCCCTGGGGCGTGTCCGAGATCGGGATCGACCGCAGCGCGCTCGCCATCGGCCAGTTCGCGCTGTCGAACCTGCGTGGCATCATGCCTGATGGCACGCCATTCGAGGCGCCGATCGATGCGGACCTGCCGCCGGCGCTCGATCTCGACGAGGAGACGAAGAACGCGATCATTTATCTGGCTCTCCCCGCCCGCCAGCCCGGCAAAGCAGATATGGCGCTGAACGGCGGCTCAAGGCTGAACAGCGTTCGCCTCGTTGCATCGAATTACGAAGCACCGGACGCCAATGTCGAGACCGACTTCATGGCGCCGATCGATGTCGGCCGCCTCAACCTGCGCTACATGAAGACTGGCGACGAGCTTGCGGGCTACGAGCTGATCGGTCTTGCCCGGATCATCGAGGTTCGCTCCGACCGCGCCGTCATCCTCGACCCGGAATTCATCGCCCCAAGCCTGAACTGCGCCGCCGGATCGCGGCTGAGCGAGCTGATGACCGAGCTGCTCGGCATCGTCCGCCACCGCGCCGAGGCGATCGCCGAACGGATCGGTGACCCGACGATCCGCGGCACGGCGGAGGTCGGCGACTATTTCCTGCTTCAGATCCTCAACCGCACCGATCCGATGCTGAAGCATATCAGCGCGAATGCGACGCGCATGCATCCGATGGATTTCTACGAGACCTGCATCCAGCTGGCCGGCGAACTCGCGACCTTCACCACCGACCGCAAGCGCGCCACGGACTTTCCGCCCTACCGGCACGACGATCTCAAGGCGACATTTGCCGCCGTGTTCGATGATCTGCGCGCCTCGCTCTCGGCGGTGCTGGAACAGGCTGCCGTCGCGATCGAGCTTGCGGAGCGCCGCCACGGCGTGCGCGTCGGCACGATCAACGACCGCTCGCTGCTGAAGGATGCGGGCTTCGTGCTTGCGGTGCGTGCCGAAATGCCGGCCGAGGACGTGCGCCGCAAACTGCCGGCGCAGATCAAGGTCGGACCAGTCGAACGGATCGCCGATCTCGTCAACGTCGCTCTGCCGGGCATTCCGGTTCGTCCCCTGCCCGTCTTGCCGCGGCAGCTGCCGTACCGGTCCGGGACGATCTATTTCGAACTCGACACCAAAAATCCGCTGTGGAAGCAACTTGAGACTTCGGGCGCCATCGCCGTGCATCTTGCCGGCGACTTTCCAGGCCTCGAAATGGAACTGTGGGCGCTCAGAGAATGACCAACGACCCCACCGCCAGCTGGAACGACCAGCCGACCATCGTCGAAGTGACTGATGATGGCGTCAGGAAAAACCAATCCGCCCGAAAAATGGCGGAGATGCTCGACGACGTGCTCGATGCCGGGCCGACACAGCCACAGACCGATCTCGCCGCAACGACCAAGGGCGGCTGGTCCGTTGAGGCGATGGTACGCGAATTCCGCTTTGGCGGCGAGGAAGTGCCGACTTTGGTACGCTCGGCAGCACCCTTGCTCAACCTTGCGCATATGCTGCGCTATACGGAAGAGCAGCCGGACATCGACCAGTTGCGGCGTGTCGCGGTGGAGGCCGTCGGCCGCTACGAGCGCGATCTGGCCGGGGCCCGCATCAGCCAGGAGCGTGCGCGTGCCGCCCATTACGTGGTCTGCGCAACGGTCGACGATGTCATCCTCAGCAAGCCTTGGGGCGTGCGGGCCGGCTGGGCCAGGTCCGGTCTCGTTTCCACGTTCCACATGGACGTGACCGGCGGCGACCGGGTTTTCGATCTGCTCGACCATTTCCATCAGAGCCCCGGCGCCAACAAGGATCTGCTGCTCCTGCTCTATCTGAGCCTGTCGCTCGCCTTCGAGGGTCGCACCCGCGTATCGCCGCGGGGCAACCTCGAACTCGGCCGCATTCGCGACAGTCTCTACAAGACCCTGCTCGGCCAGTATGGCCTTTTCGAACGAGAGCTTTCGCCCCATTGGCGGGGCGTTTCCGCACGGCACAAGCCTCTGCGCACCGCGGTTGCGCTATGGACACTGCTATCGGTTCTGGCGCTGGTGTTTGCGCTCGGCTACCTGTTCTTCACCCTGTCGCTCAACGGCGCTTCCGACGGCACTTTCCAGAGGCTCGCCGGCCTGCCGCCGCGCGATACGCCGAGCGTGCTGATCGCAGCCGCAGTCGAGCCGCCTGCGGCGCCGGTTGAGGTGGTGACGCCGATAGAGGCGGTCGAACCGCCGCCGACGATCACGCCGCCGCAGCCGAGCAGGCTGGACAACCTTCTCACATTCCTTCAGCCGGAGGTCGATAAGAAGCTGGTGACGCTGTCGGATTCAAACGGCAAACTGCTGGTCAGGATCAACAATTCCGGCCTGTTCGAAGTTGGCAGCGCTGAAGTGAGCAGCCAGTTCCAGGACCTGATCCAGCGCATCGGCGGCGCGCTCGCGGCAGAAAATTTCCGCGCCGTGGTCGTCGGCTATACCGACAACGTTCCGATCCGCACCATCCAGTTCCCCTCGAACTGGCATCTGTCGGAGGCGCGCGCCAAGGCGGTGGGTGAAATCCTCAGCGGCTTTACCGGCCCAAGCGCCATCCTGACCGAGGGCCGCGCCGACAGCGATCCGATCGCCGACAACGCCACGCCGCAAGGCCGCGAGATCAACCGCCGCACCGAAATCCTGGTTCTCACCGATCCCACCGAGCGCCTGACCGATGCAGGCCTCAAAGTCCCGCCGGTCCAGACGGAACGGCCAGACACGCCAGAAACCGAGCCGGCGCCAGGTGTCTCACCATGAACCCGTTAAGCCTTTTCTATACGCTGCGTTCCTATGTCGAGGCCTATGCCGGGCTGATCGGGCGCCGCTTCATCTCTGTCGTTTGGGTGGCGGCGATCTGCGTGGTCATCTGGTTCTACGGATCGCTTGCCGCCTACGGCAATTTCAAGCCTCTGGCACCGGCAAATGCGCGCATCACGCTGATTGCGGTGATCGTCGTTGGCTGGCTGATCTATCTCGCCTATTCGGTGATCCGCGATCGCCGCCGCGACAAGCAGCTGGTCGAAGGCATCGAGCAGGATGCCGCAGCTGAAGCAGCAGCCAGCCAGAACGCCGAAGTCGGCGAGATCCACAATCGGCTGAAAGAGGCTCTGCAGCTCCTGCGGCGCATCACCAAGAAGCGTTTCGGCTATATCTACGAGCTGCCCTGGTATGTCATCTTCGGCGCACCCGGCTCCGGCAAAACGACGGCGCTGTCCAATTCCGGCCTGAAATTTCCGCTGGGCGATGCGCTCGGCAGCAATTCCGTACAGGGAATTGGCGGCACCCGGAACTGTAACTGGTGGTTCACCGATGAGGCGATCCTGATCGACACCGCCGGACGCTATACGACGCAGGACGACCTGAACGGCACGGCCAAGGCCGGCTGGGAAGGGTTTCTGGGACTCCTGCGCAAATATCGCCGCTCGCAGCCGATCAACGGCGCGCTGCTAACCCTGTCGATCGGCGACCTTCTGACCCGCGACACAGAAGCGCAGCGCGAGGAAATCCGCGCTATCCGCCAGCGGCTGTCCGAACTCGACGACCATCTTCAGGCCCGCGTTCCGGTCTATCTCGTCCTGACCAAGGCTGACCTGCTGACCGGCTTTGTCGAGTTCTTCGATGGCCTCAACAAATCCGATCGCGAACAGGTGTGGGGAACGACATTCGGGCTTGAGGAAAGCTACAAGGCCGAGACGCTGCCCGATCGCTATCTCGAAGAATTCACCCTGTTGCAGGAGAGGGTCGGCTCGATGCTGATCGAGCGGCTGCAACAGGAGCCCAATCCGGAACTTCGCGGGCGCATATTCCGCTTTCCGGCAGAGCTTGCAGCCCTCAAGGAGCGTCTGCACGACGTGATGACGGAGCTTTGCTCCGGTTCGAAACTGATCGAGCCGCCGCTGCTGCGCGGCGTTTATTTCGCATCCGGCACGCAGGCGAACGAGGCGGTTGCCGCGATCTCGCAGTCGCGGCGCAGCTACTTCCTGTCGAGGCTGTTCAAGGACGTGATCTTCGAGGAAGCCTCGCTTGTGTCGCGCGACAAGCGTCTTTCACGCCGCCAGGTCTTCTTCCGCCGTGCTGCCTATGCCGCCGCCGTTCTGGTGCTGGCCGTCGTCCTGACAAGCTGGACCGCCACCTATTTCCAGAACACCGCGGCCATCGCCAGCGCCGATCGCCGCATCGATGCCTATGAGCAGGCGCTTCGCGGCGTGCCTGTCCGCGACGTTTCGGATGCCGACTTCCTTCGGGTTCTGCCGGCACTCGATAATCTCGCGACCGTCACCACCGATTTCTCGAAAACCCGCATCTGGCCGGTCAGCTTCGGCCTGGATCAGGAAGGCAAGGTCGCCGGCCGGCAGCGCGACGCCTATCAGCGTGCGCTGAATGCACTGCTTTTGCCGCGCATGCTTGTGCAATTGCAAAAGCAGATGACCGAGACCACGGATGTCGCAACGACCTTCAACGCCCTCAAGCTTTACGGCATGCTCGGCGGGCTCGGCCGGATGAACCCGGAATTCGTCGGCCTCGAAGCCGAAGACCTGTTCACGGCCCTCTATCCCGGCGAAGGCCGCGCCGGTGCCCGTGAGGCATTGATAGGGCATGCCAAGGCAATGGCGGGGGGCGCCCTTCCACCGATCGAGCTCGACACCGCCCTGATCGCCAAGGCCCGCGAGACGATCAGGACGCAAAGTTTCGCAAGCCGTGCCTACGACATTCTCGCCGATGAGCCATCTGCACGTCTCTTGCCGGCCTGGACGCCGGCACGCGCTCTTGGCCCGCTGGGCGAACAGGCGTTTGAGCGTGCATCCGGGGCGCCGATGCAGGACGGTATTGCCGGCCTGTTCTCGACGGTGGGATACCGCACCGTGGTTCTGCCGGACATTTCCGATGCCGCGCGCGAAGCGCTTGACGAACAATGGGTGCGCGGCACTGACAATCCCCCGGGCGCCACGATCGACGCGACAGCCGAAGCCGCACTGCAGCTGTATTTCAACAGCTTCGAACAGCGCTGGACGGCACTTCTGACCGACATGCGGGTCAAACCTTCGCAGACGATCGGCGACGCTGCGGAGACGACGCGGATCCTTGCAAGCGAGCCGAGCCCGGTCGAGGCTCTGGTGAAATCGATCATCGCGTCCACCGACCTCCGCGGTCCGGGTACCGAGGTTGCGTCTGCCGCCAGCGACGATGCATCGTCGGCGACGAATGCGCTGACCACCGCTGCCAATGCGCCTGATACGTTCGGGCAATTGCGAGTTGCGCTGGAAGTGCCAACCGGTCAGACCCCGCTTTCGGCGGACGCCAAGGATGCGCCGAAGTCGCCGGTCGGCCAACTTAAGCCGCTGCTGCAGAAGGTTCATGACCAGCTGTCTCGCGCAACCACCTCGACGGCGGAGGTTGCCAAGGTCTTCGACGTGGACAGCCAGCTTACCGACGCCAACCAGGACCTGTTGCAGCAGGCGCGGCGTCTGCCCGCACCTGTCGACACATGGATGGCGGGACTTGCGGCGGATGTCGGCTCGCTCGCAGTCAAATCGGCGCGCACCCGCATCAGCGAAGCCTGGACGGCGGAGGGCGCGAGCTTCTGCTCCAGCGTTGTTGCCGGCCGCTATCCGTTCGACCGGGCATCGCCGCGAGACGTGGCGATGAGCGATTTTATCCGGCTGTTTGGGCCGCAGGGCCTGTTCAAGACTTTCCTCAGCCAGAAGCTTGCCGCCTTTGTCGATACCAGCTCCAGCCCCTGGGGCTGGAAGGGGACGTTTGGCGCCAAGAGCATTCCCAGCGAAGCGATTGCCCAGTTCGAGAATGCCGACAAGATCAATCGCGCCTTCTTCCCCGCCGGCAGCGAAAGCCCGGCAGTGGCAATCAACATCAAGCCGGTTTCGCTTTCGGAAGGCGCAAATGCGGTGATGCTGGAAATCGAGGGAGAACGTGTCGTCTACTTCCACGGTCCGGTCCAGTCGAAATCGATCTCCTGGCCGTCTGCAGAGGCGAGCAACGTGTCACGCCTTGCCTTCCAGCCCGGTGGCTGGCAGCAGGCCCTGACGGAAAACGGCGACTGGTCGCCCTTCCGTTTGTTCGATGCGGCCAAGATCGATACCAATGGCGGCGATCTGTTCCGGGCGTCCTTCAACCAGGGGGGACAATCGGCTGAGTTCGACGTGCAGTTCGGCTCGGTCCTCAACCCCTTCAGGCTCGAAGCGCTCTCGGCGTTTTCCTGCCCGACGCAATTTTGAGCAGGTTAAGATGAACGACCGAGCCGCCCTTCGCCCCACACCAACCGAGGCCGACCGTGTCGGCTTTTTCGGCAAGGTGCCAAGCCATGGAGATTTCGTCTCGACCGGGATTGCGCGGGACCTGCAGGCGGCGTTCGACAGCTGGTTGCAATCCGGCCTGCAGCGACTTCAGCAGACCTTCCCGGCAGACTGGGAGGCACGCTTCAAGGCAATGCCGACCTGGCGGTTTGTGATCGAGCGTGGCCATTGGGGCGCGGCGACCCTTGCCGGCGTCATCCTGCCAAGCCTCGACCGCGTCGGCCGAAGCTTTCCTCTAGTGATCGTCGCGCCCATCCAGGGCTTTACCGACGATCCGCGCCGCCTCTGCCTTGATGACAGCTGGTTTACTGCTGCAGAGGGAATGGCCGAAAGTGCTGGCCGCGGCGATTTTGACATCAAGGGTTTCATCGCCGGCCTCAAGCGATTGCGCAGCCCGCATCCGGGAGACCTCGAGACCGACAATGGCAAGCCCCTGACCGGAAGCTTCTGGTGGCGCCAAGGCGACGACCGAAAGCTGATCGGCTTCCGCAACACTGGCGCACCACAGCCGGACGACCTTCTGAGACTGCTCGAGGATGGCACCACTGCAGCGCCCACGCCGGCCACGCCGGCCGCCAAGCCTCAACCAACTGTATCCCCAGTTCCAGCGGCAACCGGACAGGAAGTGCCATCGCCTCCCCGAGCCGAAACATCGGTCGTCGTCCGGCCGTTACCACGACGTGAACCATCCACGCAGCTGCGGGTGAGCTACAGCGTCGTCTCGCATCCGGGAACGCGTCTCTCCGTCAACGCCGACTGCCTTCTGACCGAACAGAAACGCGGGCTGTTTGCCCTGGCCGATGGGATCGGAAATGGTGCAACCGCTGCCGAGGCTGCCAGGATCGCCATTGCAGCCTTGGACGAGATGACGCCGCAAGCCTCCATGGACGAAGTCGTCCAATCCCTCAAAGGCAAGCTCGGCCGCGCCCATGGCCTCATTCAGGCGAACAAAATGTCGTTTGAACGCGATGCTCCCGGCGCGAGCATCGCAGTTCTTGCGATCCAAGGGCAAGGTTTTGCGCTTGTCTGGGCGGGGGATGTTCGATGCTATGTCACGCGCGATGGCACGATGCGTTGTATCAGCCGTGATCATCTCGAAATCGGTCTCAAGCGCGGCCTATCGCGATACCTCGGCCGCCCCGGACAATTGAGCCCGGACGTGTTCACGGACGGTCTGAAGCTGGGCGACCGGCTGCTGCTGGTCAGCAACCCCCTTTGCCGTGTGTTACCGGAGCGCAGCATAGCCGACATCGTCAACTCCAGCGACATCGACATGGCTGCCGCCGTGCTGGGCCAGGAAGCGTTGATTGCCGCATGCCGCGCAAATTTCAGCGCCATCGTGATCGAGGTCAGTGCCTGATATGGCTGATGAGGCCATCCCAGTCGGCTTCGATGAGGTTCAGCGGCGGTTTGCGGCACTTCGGCAGGCAATTTCGACGAACGGCGAAACGCTTCGAAGCACAGACGAGCGGCAATTATTAGTGGACCAGGTCAGGGACGCGCTCGACCGTGGCGAGGAACGCCTCTCCGATAACAAGACAACGATCGTCGCCAATACGTTCGTGCTGGAAGACATGATCCACCGCGGCACGCATACAGAAGTTTGCCGCGCCCGCCACCGCGATCTCGGCACTTACCATGCGATTAAGATGCTGAGACCGGATCACTCCGGCAATCTCCTGGCACAACGGATGCTGCTGCGTGAAGCCGCGATCGGCCTGCCGCTCAGGCACACGAATATCGTCGCCACCCAGGCGCTGCTGCGCCTGAACGACGGGTGTCCGGCGCTGGTCTTCGAATGGTCCGGCAACAGCCTTGCGGAATTCCTGCGGCAAGGCCCGATACCGATATCCGCCATCAAAGCGCTTATGACCGGCGTGCTGTCCGGTCTTGCCTCCCTGCATGACGCAGGCGTGGTTCACTGCGATGTCTCGCCATCAAACCTGTTGCTTGACGGAAAAAGGCCGGAGACGGTTCGCCTTGCGGATTTCGGAGTCGCGCTGGAGATCGGGAAGCGTCATGCCGATCTTGATCTGTCCTTTGCCGGGCAACCGGATTTCGCGGCACCGGAACAGCGCGCCGGGAAGCCGATCGACGGACGCTGCGATCTCTACGCCGCAGGCCGACTTCTTTCACTGCTTCTCGACATGTGCAGCGAGAGCACGGACGGATCACCGCTCTACGTGCTCGCCGCCCACCTGTCGCAACCTAGCCGCGACGCGCGCCCGGAGAATGGCAGAGCCGCCGCGGCGCTGTTCAGCTTATAGTCGCCGACTGCACCGTTTTTCGGAGCGTCAGTTGCTGCCGGGGATTGGCGCGACGGCAGATGGTGCGCTCTTCTGGTAGATCGTAAACAGCTTGGCGAAATCCACCATGCCGGAATTGCTGGCATAGAGAATATCGCCGTCCATGACCTGGAAGCGCTGCATCAGCGACAGATTGGCGACGTCCTTCATGTCGACGCGATAGATCACCGGCTTGGTCGTTACGACGGCAGGCATCGCGGCACTGCTCGCGGACGCCACCTGGCTATAGACCGGCTGGTTGCGCATCACATAGAAATTGCTGGCATCGGCCCGATCGTCGAGCAGCCCGCCGGCGCGGCTGAAGGCCTGCATCAGGGTCAGCTTGCCCGGTTCGAACTCGAACTCTCCGACGCTCTTGAAGGCGCCAAACGCCGTGAAACTGGGTGCATCCTTGCTGACATAAACCTGATCGTCGGGCAGAAGGTAGATATTCTGGCGGCTGTCGTCGATAAGGCGCTGCAGGGGCGCGGTGGCGCGCTGCTTGCCGCGGATGACGGTAACGCTTGCAGAGCTCGGTGCCGACGACGCGCCGCCGCCAAGGGCGATGGCATCGAGAACGCGTTCCTTGCGGGCGGTCAGCGGAAAACGACCGGCGGAGCGTACGTCGCCATTGACGGTAATACCGCTGCTTGGCTTGTCGACCACGGTGACCACGGCTTGCGGATTGACCGCTGAACCCTTCAAACCGTTGACAATGCGCGATTGCAGCGCTTCCGGCGAGGATTCCAGCACCCGCTGCTTGCCGACGAAGGGGAGCGTGACACTACCGGCCGAATCGACGGTAAACCGTCCCAGATTGAGCGTCTTTGCCTGCGTCGAGGAGAACAGACCATCCTCGCCCGTATCAAGGATCGTCACATCGATGACATCGCCGCGGCGCAGACGCGTATCGGCATATCCGCCGGATTGAAGGACACTCAGGCCAGGCTCCGTCGCTGTGTAAGCGAGCGGCGTCGCCATGACCGGGGTCATCGGCGCATCCGCAAGCCGCGTCACGGGGATCGGCTGGTTGGTGCGCGGATCCTTCGCATTATAGAAGCCACCGGCCCCCGGTCCGTCCGAAGGACGCGCACAGGCGCACAGAATCACCAGGAGAAAAAGTGGCGCAAGCTTCCGCATCACCGAGCCTTCGATAGAGTAGCGTAATTGATAACTATCAATTGGCGCGATGGGGGCAAGGCCGGCACAACCAAAAAAGGCAAATGTGACGTTCCGGAGGCAGGGTTTGTGGCTTATCGGCAACCTTATCCGCGGCAGCTGCGAGGAGCGCAATCTAGAAAGACTGCGCAAACGGCATTCAAATTATTATCAATCCGATGAGATCGCTTCTGCCGGTCGAGGGAATGGCCGTCTACAAAGCTAGGCATTCTCCAAATCTCACTCGTCAAGGCCGGCGAAACGCTCTTTATCAGAAGTCGAAGCCGGCATTTGGTTCCGCAGCCTCGAGCTGTATGATCCGGGGCAGATCGGCTTGGAGCAGAGGACTTACAAAGCATGGCCAACCCGTTTGGATGGACGTTGTTACCTATGTGTTTGGTATGGGTGCGAACAAAGAATATATTGGTTGCGGGGCCTGAGCGCACGGAGACTTGTAAAATCGGCCGCCTTGAAAGGAATCGAACCTTCGACCCCGCTAACTTGCCCAACCCGTGGCGCGATCAGTTAGCCTTTGCAGGCAGCAACTCGCTGCCTCCAGTTGATGGCGATCGATAAGCGCGACGTCTGCTCTAGCCGTCCACGTCCATGGAGAGCGTGAGGTCTTTTCGAGCTTCGAGTTCGACAAGCCGTGCTTCCAGAGCGGATCGGATGCCGCTATAGGCGGTGGATCCCATCGCCAGCCGCAGCGGCGGGTTCTCTTCATCTGCGCAAGCCAACATCGCGTCAGCCATTTTTGCCGCATCGCCGGTAAGAGCGAAGTCACCGTTGGCGAGGGCGCGGCGAACATCCCCGACCGCTGTGGCCTCGTAGACGCTGAGCTCGGGCGCTCGGACTAGACCCGCACCGAAATTGGTTCCTGTTGGGCCAGGCTCGAAGATGGTGATGGAGATGCCGAAGTTGGCGACTTCCTTGGCGACCGTCTCCACGAAGCCTTCGATACCCCATTTCGTTGCGTGGTAGAGCGAGAAGTTCGGGTAGGTGACCTGCCCGCCTTCGGACGAGACTTGCAGCACACGCCCACCGCCCTGCGCGCGGAGATGAGGAAGCGCTGCGCGGATGACTTGGATGGACCCGAGAAGGTTGGTATCGATTTGATGGCGGATCTGCTCGTCGCTCAACTCCTCCGCGGCGCCGAACAGCCCGTATCCCGCATTGTTGACGACGACGTCGATGAGGCCGAGCTCATCAAAGGCGCGATCGACGGTCCGGCGGATGGCGTCTCCGTCGGTCAGATCGAGCGAAGCCATCCATAGGCTGTCGCCGTAGCGTGCCTTGAGATCGTCCAGCGCATCCATGCGCCGCAGCGTGGCAGCGACGCGATCGCCGCGAGCAAGTAGTTTTTCGGTAAGTAGCCGACCGAAGCCGGAGGATGTGCCGGTGATGAACCAGGTGCTAGTCATGATCTGTCCTCTCGTGAGACGGAGCGGGTGCCCCGGTTGTTGCAGGGAAACATAAGCCGGACTAAGGGAGATGATAATCCGACCAATCCCGCATAGGCTGGTGAAAATCTGCCATGAATAGACCCGCTCTTGGAGATCTCGACGCCTTCATGGCGATCGTTGCGCATCGCAGCTTCCGTAAAGCGGCGGACGAGCTTGGGCTTGCGCCTTCGACCCTGAGCCACATGATGCGGACGATGGAGAAAAAGATGGGCGTGCGGCTTCTTCACCGAACGACCCGCAGTGTCGCACCCACAGAGGCAGGCGAACGATTGGCGGCTCGACTTGGCCCTGCGCTTAAGGATGTAGATGCCGCACTCGAAGCAGTGGATACGTTTCGCAGCGGTCCCAGAGGAAGCTTGCGCATCAACTCCAACATCTCCGCGTCGCGCCTGCTCCTGAAGTCGATCGTTCCGACCTACCTCGCCCGCTACCCAGAGATGACTGTTGATCTGGTGAGCGAAGGACGGTTGATCGACATCGTTGCGGAGGGTTTCGATGCGGGCGTGCGACTGCGAGAAGCGGTGCCTCAGGACATGATCGCCGTTCCGTTCGGAGGAGCCGCCCAGTTCGTGGCGGTGGTTTCTCCTGCCTATGTGAACAAGCAAGGTCGCCCGCAGGTGCCGGACGACCTTGCGAAACATAGATGCATCAGGTTGCGACTGCCGAGCGGCAAGCTTTATCGATGGGAGTTCGAGAAGAACGGGGAAGAAATCGCTGTCGAGGTGCCGGGCTCCCTGATCCTCGACAACATCGACTTGATGGTAGAGGTTGCGGCTGCTGGGCTCGGTATCGCCTATGTGCCACGGCTGGCGGCGGACGACTTCCTAGAGAGCGGGCGACTTCTTTTGGTTTTGGACGACTGGTGCCCAAAATTCGACGGTCTCTGCCTCTACTATTCCGGACATCGTCATGTGCCTGCCGGACTGAGGGCATTCATCGATCTGATCCACGAAAACACCTTGTAGACGGCAAGGAAGTTGCACCAGATCTTCACCTATCGATCGTCGTTCTCCGCGAGTAAGGTCTGCGTTTGGAAGAGGTGTCGTCGCGGGTTCTAGGATCGACATGCGCGATGGTCGGCCCGAGGACGTAGCGGGGGTGGTTGCCCGTCTGGCCGGACCGAGGCCAGCTTCGGGACGCATGGTGCACACAACTGACGGCGGCTTCTGGAGCTCGATCGATTAAACGGCACTTTGGTGTCCCAGCGGGTTCAACTTCAACTTAAGCGGTGGTGCAGACCGAACTCACGGCCTGGCTCAACGTCAGCCTTGCCTATGGAGAGGAGCGGTAGGCACCCTCTTGACCAGGTCTCTCACACAAGCGCGTTTGCAACACCGGCTCTGTTCACGCGCCGGAGACGGTGCCTTGCCTTCGCGATTTGGGTCCATCTCAATACCGTACGGTCCACGAGGTCTTTCATAGTGTCTCTCGTTGATACGATCACCCGCAGGTCATCAATCGAGTTTCTCCAAGAAGGTGTCCCAGCCCAACATTGCTGTCTTTACTACCGCTTCAAGCTCCTCACGGGTCGCTCCATCACGTGCCAGGACAGACATCCCACTTAGTACAGCTTGCACAAATCGGGAGAGCGTGTGGACGTTGGTCGACGCCCGCAACTCCCCGGCCTCGACAGCATCCTCCAATCTCGCCTTCAAACTGTTTAGGAACGAGGCTCTTTCAGCGCGTACTAGCTCGCCAAGCTCTTCGTAGCCTTCGGTGGCGACCGAGGATAAGGTAACCATACATCCGCGTGGGGCATTGCAGGTCGAACCTGATAACGCCGCAGCGGTAATGCTGAGATATGTTTCTACGGCCTCGCGGACGGTTGGTGCGGACCGGAAACTAGCCCAAGCGTCGCTGCCAACGGTGTCCACGTAATAGCGTATTGCTTCCGCAAACAAAGCCTCTTTCGAGCCGAAGGCTGCGTAGAGACTTGGCGAATTGATCCCCATTGCTTCTTTGAGATCAGAAATCGATGTGGCTTCAAATCCTTTCGACCAGAAGGCTCTCATAGCCTGGGCAAGGGCCTTCTCACGATCAAATGCGCGCGGCCTTCCGCGCGGAGGTGCCCGATCAACCCCGGGTGCAACATCATCTTGAACATCATTTTGCATCGAACGTTACATAACCGTTTTCGTACCCTCCTGCAAATTATTCAACTCCCCACGGTAAGCGCCGCGACCGTAGGCCAAGACGTATATTTGTATCGAACGACACATATTTGTTGACACCACAACAAGTGGCCGATAGTCGTTTTTGTGTCGTTCATTACAGAAGGTGAGAACATGGCTGAACTAACAGGAAAACGGGCGTTAGTGACGGGAGCATCTCGCGGAATAGGCGCAGCCATCGCATTGGCTCTTGCCGAGAAAGGCGCTGACGTCGCCATCACCTATGCAGGCTCCGTTGAGCGAGCGGCGTCTGTCGTTGCATCAATCGAGGGGTTGGGGCGTAAAGCGCTTGCGATTCAAGCCGACAGTTCTGATGCTGCCGCAGTGAAACGTTCAGTTGAACAGACCGTTGAGACGCTCGGAGGGCTGGACATTCTGGTAAACAATGCCGGGATCGCACTCTACAATCTGATCGCGGATATCACGCTTGAACAAATTGACGCAATGCTGAAAGTCAACGTGCGGGGACCTATCTTGGCGGCTCAGGCAGCCATTCCCCACCTCAAAGAAGGGGGCCGCATCATCTCGATTGGGTCGGCCGGTGCAGATCGTATCGTAGGCGAGCCAGGATCAGTCTACTATATGACCAAGTCGGCCCTCCAATCGATGACTCGCGGTCTTGCCCGCGAACTCGGGCCGCGTGACATCACTGTCAATCTGGTTCAGCCGGGATCCACCCACACGGACATGAACCCGTCGGACGGGGAGTATTCAGATTGGCAGCGCTCTTTGATGCCTCTTGGACGTTATGGTGATCCATCCGATGTCGCGGCCGCGGTCACGTTCTTGGCTTCTCCTTCAGCAAAGCACATCAGCGGCGTGATCCTCAACGTGGACGGGGGGTTGAACACCTAAATTATTGAAGATGAAGCTGCCCGAAAGCGCTACATTGGGAGCGGTTCGGGCGGCGAATGCGAGAGAAGGGCAACCGGTTCAACCCCGGCCTCGGCACACGAGCCTAGAAGCCTGTTTACTCTCCCTTCCGGACATGCGGTCGTGAGACGACGCTGGTGCGATCGGTGGCGCGGCGTCGACGCTCAAGGCCCTGACCGCCTGGTTTGCCACAGCACCAATAGCAGCCCTAGATTGTAGCACAGAATGATGTCATGCTGCACCTTAAGGCGAGCTGGCTGCGATTTGAGAGGCACTATGACAACAAACTCGGCAAAGGGTCCTGCTTCCTACTTTCCGTCTATTGAAGCCAAATATGGCCGCCCGATTTCTGAGTGGAAAAGCCTCATTCGTAGTCAAAGCGGGAAGAAGCACATGGAGCTGGTTGCTTGGCTCAAGCAGGAGCACGGCTTGGGCCACGGTCACGCCAATGCCCTTGTCGCAGACACCCTTCGCGAGTGACCGTCTTAAAGTTCGTATGCCGTTTGAAGACTTTGCGGCGTCAGTGCCCTTGAACCGGAGATGAACCAGCGACGCCCTGTCCGGATAGACTAGGCGCTTGCTATCTAAACCGCAATCATGGTGCTCGAGATCCTTCGTGGCCACTTGCCCTAACGGAGTAACGAGCGGGATGGATCCGGGTCGAGTGGCCGCCCTGGAGCGGCCAGTGCAGGTGATCAAACCGCAACAACGGTGCGGCAGTCATAGTCGGCGGTCCATTACAGCGATGGCCGCTCGCGGCAACGCTCAATCCAGGCCTTGACCACGTCGCTGTCCGGCGTCGCTGCAGGGTACCAGGCAAAGGGCGAATACAGCAGCAGATCGACGGCTGTGTATCGCTCTCCCATCAGATAGGGCCTATCCTTGAGCGCGGTTTCGAGGCGTGCCGCAAGTTCCGCAGGGCTGCGGAAGGTAGCATCCACAAAAGGATGGGAGACCCCGGCTGCCTGCAAGATCAACACAGGTTCGACCACGCCGGCATACCACGCGAGCCAGCTGAGATACCGACCGCGCTGCGGATCGCCGGGAGCAGGCGCCATCTTCTTTTCCGGGAAAAGATCCGTCAGGTACTGAATGATCGCGATGCTCTCCCAGATGAAGACGCCGTCATGCTCGAGCAGCGGCACCTTGCCTTCCGGATGCGGGTTCTTCGAATCTTTGCGGCCGCTGCCATCACTGCGGGTGATATCGACGATCTCGATCGCGACCTTGTCGATGGCGTCTAGTTCGCGAAGAAGGGTGACGATACGCGTCGAGCGCGAGCGGGGGGCGTGAAAGAGCGTCAGCATAGTCTGGATCCTTGGTTGCGTTTGGCAATGCAGATCTTATACAGTCCCTCAACTGCCAATTTCCGGCAGTAGGCTTCATTTATCATGGCTCGTAGTGATCGTCTGTTTCGCCTGCTCCAGGCGCTTCGCAATCTCCCCTCCCCGGTCACGGCCGCACGCCTTGCACAGGAGACCGGCGTGTCGTTGCGTTCGCTCTATAGGGACATCGAGAGCCTGCGCGCCGCGGGTGCCGTCATCGATGGCGAGCGCGGCTTCGGCTACAGGCTGACGGAAGACATCGCCTTGCCGCCGCAGACGTTCACACGGCTTGAAATCGAAGCCCTGGTGCTCGGCCTCGCCGAGGTGCGGCATATGGGTGAACCTGCTCTCGCGGCCGCCGCAGGTGCCGTACTTTCGAAGGTCACAGCAACGCTGCCCGACAGATTACAACGCCAGGCACTGCACGCCGCCTCCCAGGTCTATCGCTTCGAGCGCCGCGATCCGCCGGTCGTCGATGTCGGCGTTCTGCGCGAGGCTTGCTGGCAAGAACGCGGGGTGGTGATAAGTTATGTGGACGCGGACCAGCAACGGACCGACCGGCAAGTGCTGCCGCTGGCGATCGTCTATCTGGAGAGGACGCTGGTGTTGCTTGCCTGGTGTTGCCTGCGCCAGGATTTCCGCAAGTTCCGCGTCGACCGCATCGCCGACATCCAGATGACGGAGGAGAGCTTCCGTCCGCGCCGGGTTCAGATGCTCAGGGACTTCGTTGCCATCCTGAACGCCGGTGCGCCCGAAACATCAAAGATGATCTTGAGCAGCCAGTGAGCAAGATGACGATCCGGCCGCTGTGGCCACGTACAGCGTTCGGACTGCTTTTGCATATGTCCGAACGTCTCGCTGAGGGCAATGCTGTCACTGCAAGTGGGTGGCATGGCTTCGAGCAAAAATGCCCGGCCGCGTCTTCGCCTTGAAAAGAATCGAACCTACGACCCGTTTGGGCTATGACACTAAGATGCTGAATAAATGTAAAGTCCCTTAGCAGCTGTGAACAGCGGTAATTTCGCCGGTCGTTAGTGCTGTCAGCCTTCGTCTTTGTCGTGGCCGAGTTCGCGCCACCAGTGTCCCAGTCCTGATTCTTTAGCCAACTCTGATCGCTTGGCCGAATAGTTTGGGGCAACCATTGGATAGTCGCTACGCAAGCCCCACTTCGACCGGTACTCAGCGGGGGTCATGCCGTATTCGGTCATCAAGTGGCGCTTCAATGACTTGAACTTCCGTCCATCCTCAAGGCTGATCAGGAAATCGTCTTTGATAGATTGCCGGATCGGGACGGCTGGCTTCTTGATCTCTGGGACCTCGGAAGCGACGGGCTCCTGCCCAAGGTCTTTCAGCGCGCTAAACGTCCGCTTAATGAGATCCGGGATCTGGGCAGTCGGAACCGTGTGCTTCACGACATAGGCTGCTACTACACGGGCTGTCAGAGCAACCACTGGATCGGGTCCAGCGGCGCCAAGGTTTTCATCAGTTGCGTCTGCAAGCATCATTTTCTCCGAACTGAACATGCACTTCGATTTTGCAATAGCCTCCATTCCACAGCTATGACAAAGCATTATCAACGCTTATTAAGTGAAATCTGAAATATCATACAAATCACCTTCTGCACTGTCTGCTCTCTTAGGCGCTTAGTGAGCCTGTGCGGGGTTGAGCTAAACCATCCGGTCGCAATCTATATGGTTGTCCATGGCGTTCCGCCGCGGAGCTGAAAGGGATGTTTCAGCTCAGTTCGTAAGCCGAATAAGCGGCATCTGCTGCTGGAGAAAATTCGTTACCAGAACTGTTAACTCATCTGGACTTTCCATAGGAGACATGGGGCAGCTGTCCAACAGCGTGAAGCAGCGTCTGGGATCCGCTTTGTGAGAGCCGTTCCGTGCACCAACACGAGCCCACGGCCAGCAACAACGACACTGTATATCTGATCCTTCGTTATCAAGATGGCGGGCTCATAACGTGCTATAGTCCCGTGGGATGGCTGTGTCGGGACATTGATAAGCAAAATGAATCCCTTTATTGTTAAGAAGTGACGGGGACTACTGAACCACCGCGGCTGAGTGCCAAACTCCCGCTGACTTGTCTCAATGCGTCATGTTTGCAGGGCGCTTCATCTTTGGCGCCATTTGCGTGAACATGGAGATACCGATAGCCGCGTTGTCCTGTGCACTGCCCAACCAAACACCGTGTTCAGCCGCAGCTGCACCGAACGCCTCTAAGTCGTGGGGCTGGGGCGGACCAGCGGGAAAAGAGCGTCCGACGCTGAAATAAAATGATGCCAGTGCCATCGTCGTGACATGCACGGTAGATACCTGGTGGGCAGACGTATTGCGCAGCGCGTGTCTCACATCGGGCATGACATCGAAGACATCCCCGGCGCCTAGCGCCTGCCATTCATTTCCGTCGAAGACGTCTAGGATACCGGATGTGATATAGAATGTTTCCCTTGACGGGTGACTGTGCAGTGGAACGGCTACGCCAGCAGGAATGATCGAAGTGCTCAAGCAATATGAGCCGGCATCGGGTAAGAATTCCGTCTTGAATTCCATCAATGGACCGAGAATATCGATCGCTCCGATCCGGTGCTTTGGATTAGACATGATTTCAGTCCTTCGGTTTTAGGGCCGAGTTGAAGTTGGCACGCTGACGCGACGCCTTCCGTTGAATTAGATTGTTGAGCTGGAAAGTTTCGGTCTGAACCAACCGCAGGCGGAGTCCGTGATAGTGCTATCGAAGGCGGATCGGACGATGTAACCTTAGCTGTATCTAGCGCGCCTGGTGCCGAGCACGCAGCCGTACTGTTTGCGAGCACGCTTCTGCAATGCGCTAGTTGCTTGGCTCAAACCCCAGTCGATCGAGAGTTCGAGAAGCGGTCGTGTGATCCCGATATCCTTCAGCATCCTTTCAGCAAAGTCACAAAGCGACAACAGCCCAATCCGATTGGAGTTCCAGCAATGATAGCGCCTCCAGTAGTGGCGCATGGCAAAGCCAATTTTTACAAATGTTGTGGAGCCATCGCTTAGGCTCTTTTCAAACGACGCAGCCTTGAGGTTTGCAAGCATCTGATACTCCCCTTTTCATAGGAGACCGGCTCGCCCTCTTCCAACGTTGCAGCCCATATCGCATTGAAGGGAGTAAATCGTGAGGCCTGGATAATTGCCGTTCTCTCCCGGGCAAACTATCAGGCCACCTGGTTCAAGCTATAACACCGGTATCACGCTGTCATGGAAGTGCTATTTGATATGCGGTAGATGCTTGGCGGTACCCCAAATTTTTCGTGAAATAGTTTTGTCAGGTGTGCATGGCTTGCAAACCCCGAAGAATGCGCAATTTCGGTGATCGACATGGACGCCCCAACAAGCTGCTGCCTGGCATGTTCGAGCCGAACATCTTGAAGATAGCGGTGTGGGGTTTTGCCGGTCGCGCTTCGAAACATTCGAAGGAAATGCGACCGACTGTATCCGCTTTCAGCTGACAGCGCCTCGAGGTTAAGATTTTCAGAGAAATCGCTGGCAATCATATCGAGTACACGGCGGAGTCGAGGTTTCGACAGGTACGGTTCGTGATTACCCCCCGTGTTTGGGACATCATGTGCGAGCTTGATAAAGCGGCTAACAATCGCAATGGATAAAGAGTCGGCGTAGAGCTTTCCGGAAATTCCACCGTCGACAGCTTCGTTTGCTGAAAGCGCAACCAGTTGTGACAAAGCCGAGTCATGCCCGCCGAGATGCTCATGAAAGTCTTTCGGTGGTGGCAGGTCAGCTTCTTCCGCAACTTGAGCAACAATTGATGGATCAATCAAACAAGCGATCATCTTAAAAGGCGTGTGCGCACGCACCTCGGGCTGTATTCCTGCTGGCCCGACCGAGAGGCTGCCTGCCTTTTTGACATGCCTGGCGAAATTACCCGATCGCTGCTTGTATTCCCAAATTGATGGTTCGCCCTCCCATACCAAAACATGATGGTGATCGACAATGACCTCCTTCCGCTTTTGAAAAGTGTCACTCCATCGTCTGTCTATGGTCAGTCCGTGCCACTTCGGCCCGTCGTCAGCCAGGCCATCAGCAGTCGTGCCATCAAGTAGGACATCTAGCTTGTCTGTCGAGTTCTTGCTGCTGCTCATTACAGGGCCTTACAAAATATTTCTTGCGTCAGTAGACCGAATTTGATGCTGGCCAGACGGTAACACGAATGATCTCAATTATGAGATATAGTCACACCCAGGTTTTTCTGAGGTGCGACTTCGAATCTGTCTGAGAAAGACTTGCGCCCGTACTCCGCCGCGTGTTGATTTCCAACTACGAAGTTAACATCAGCTCTGCTTTAGAGCCAATTGTCTGGTGGACCTGCATCCATACATCAATCCAAATCGTATAAGTGACAATGGGTCTAGCGATAGTGGATCGCTCCGAGAACCGGACTTAGCCGATCGTCAGTACTTCGATCAGCATCATGGCAATCTCGAGCTCCGTTGCCTCTTTGAACCGATGGATGTCGCGATCGTCGCAGTCGGGCTCGACTTTGTCATTAGGATGTTCCGAGCCTCTGACTGGGCACAGCTCAACACCTCGATGGCCTTCGCCCTGACACAAGTTATTTTTACGCATAATAATGAACCTATTGGGCGCTAAAACGGTCGCTCCGCGCGAAGTCGACCTCGATCAAGCTGCCGCCATTGATCGGGCCAATTGTGGATTTAAACACAATTCCGAAGCATCGCCGGTAGGATTTGCCGCAAGACGCCATCCACGCCGTTACGAACCCCATGCCGAGCCGGGCAACGTATTGAGCGGGATCTTCAAATACCGTTGTCCATTTTCCTCAACATAGGGCAGCGCTCCCGCGCGTATGTTAACCTGCAACGCATGCAGCATCAGTTTTGGAATCGGTAATGTTTTATCGCGGCTCTCGCGGAGACGGATGAAATCCTCTCGCGATTGACCAACGATGTGCGCATTCTTTTTCTTTTGCTCTGCCACCGTTGTCGCCCAGGCTGCCTCCCGCCCTCCGGGCCTATAATCATGTCCAACGAACAGGCGCGTCTCCTCGGGCAAGGCCAGGATGTCTTGGATCGATTGCCATAGCGCGGCGGCACTGCCGCCGGGGAAGTCGGCACGGGCCGAGCCGCTGTCCGGCATAAAAACCGTATCGTGAATGAAGGCTGAATCGCCGATAACATAGGTTACTGAAGCCAGCGTGTGCCCCGGTGAGTGCATAACGCGAGCCGTCAGATCTCCAAGTTTGAAGCTCTCGCCATTGCTAAACAAACGATCCCACTGCGAGCCGTTACAAAGGAGATCCGCGTAGTTATAGATATCTTTCCAGATTTCCTGAACCCGGCAGACATGCTCGCCAATTGCAATGGGCACACCAGTTCGCGACCGAAGGTAGCTTGCGGCTGAGAAATGATCTGCGTGCGGATGGGTATCAAGTATCCACTCAAGCTCCAAACTATGATTTGCGATATATGCGAGGAGCAGATCGGCATTGGTCGTCCGTGTCGAACCTGACTTTTCGTTATAAGCGAGCACGGCATCGATTATAGCGTATTTGCGCGTGGTAGGGCAGGCAACAACATACTGGATGCTGCCCGTACGGGCGTCGTAGAACCCAGCGACTTCAGACTGCTTCATGATTTCATCTTTTGCGACGTCGCAGGAGCGAACAGAGGTTTCTGCTTGGACTGGATAGTTTGCTCAAAGAAAACAAGTCATTGGTTATCTTTGCCCGCTAGTTATTCACCTAAAGCGAAAGCGCTGAAGTTAGCCGAAAGAACCGTTTCTTCGTGAATTCGTGCCGCAGAATTGGTCCCTGAAACTCCGCGATCGGAGCGACGTTGAAGAGAGCCCAGTTCGGCGTCGAACAGCGTGTAGCTTTCACACTGAACAGCAAGCAAAAAAAAAATGGACCACTGTCTGAAGGCAATCGTAAACCAGAAGGATGGAGACAACTGTCGGGACGTCCTAAGCAACACCTGTAGCTACCACTGAGCGTAATTTGCAAAATCCTCAATCCTCGGCTTACTAACAACTATTGAAACCTGGGTCGTCACTGCCCGTAGTTCAAACAAGCGGTAAGGATCAGGCTGTGGGATGCTTTGTCGTCCTGAGATAGGGGAGAACAGTTTTGAATGGACCGAAACGCTCGGCTGCTTCTTGGTCAGAAACTGCGGCGGTTATGATGACATCTTGGCCAGGTCGCCAGTTAGCAGGGGTTGCCACTTGGTACTTCGCTGTAAGCTGGACCGAGTCTATCGACCGAAGGATTTCGTCGAGGTTTCGGCCCGTGGTCATCGGGTAAGCTAGTGTTAGCTTGATCTTCTTGTCCGGGCCGATGAGGAAAACTGAGCGTACCGTCGCATTGTCGGCAGGCGTGCGGCCCTCTGAACTGACACCTACATTAGAAGGCAGCATGTCGTAAAGTTTCGCAACCTTGAGATCCTTGTCGCCAATCAGCGGATACCCCATGTCGAAGCCGGTCGCGGTCTTGATATCCTCCTTCCATTTCACGTGACTCTCAACGGGATCAACTGAAATGCCTATAATTTTCACTCCCCGTGTGCGAAACTCATCCTCAAGCCCGGCCATCGCCCCCAGCTCGGTCGTGCACACCGGGGTAAAGTTCTTAGGGTGAGAAAATAGCACTACCCACTGCTCGCCCATCCATTGGTGAAAAGATATCGGCCCTTGGGAGGTCTCGGCTAGAAAATCGGGCGCTATGTCGTTTATGCGAAGGCTCATATTATTACTCCATTTGGGCCTTATATGCTGAAGTCGCAAAGGCAACTGTTCGTCCCAAAACATTCGATGTTCAATAGAGCTGAACCTGTGGAAACGCAGAGCAAGGATCCAATACGATCTCTATGCGCGATCCAATTGATTGCCGCTTGCGAGTTTTTTTGACTTGCTCGATTTCTGCTGCCGCATGTCAGGCATGGTGAAGGTGACATTATTGTTTTTGCAGCTCGGTGTTCGTGGCTCCCCGTGGCGCTTGATCGAGCACGAGTAAGCGGAGGGGCTCCTTACCGGGGTTCATCCCAGAGTGCCACTGGCCGACAGCTTCGATCACTAGGTCCCCCGACGTGAACTGTTTGGCTTGACCGGTCTCCGCGTTGGTAACACTCAGCGCACCTGACAGCACATAGCCATACCGTGGAAACGGGTGACGGTGGACCGCGAGGGAAGCACCGCCAGGAATTATAAATATCGACGCCGTCACTTCTACTTCGCCGGAAGGCAGCACTATAGGCTGACCCGAATTTGTAGTGAGGACCTTGGCAACGGGATTAACAGCGAGTTCTTCCGCACGGGCGAGGCCATTCGACGCAAAAATTGTCATAGCAACTCCGACCAACGTCTTTACCAGCTGGCCCCGCATTATGAGCGTGTCGATATTCGAGCGATTGGTCAGCCTCGGACGGTGAGGTTCGGAATGCTCTATGAAGCTGCGGGACAGACATACAGTCATCTTTTTCTTGCCGGCAGCGCTACAGGCAGAGCTGATGCGCCGTTCAAGCAACTCTGGACACAGATTTGCAAGCATATGAATGCTCTCCTTTTGCGGTGAGGCGATTGGCGCGCCATACCTTACGTAGTGCCCTGTTGATGCTTGGTGGGTACGTCAGAAGGCCTGGATAACAATGCCAATCCATTGAAGGCAAACTATCAGGACGTGCGGCTCGCGCTATAACGTGGGTTCCATGTTGTCATGATAGTGCTATCACGCGGCTTCGAGCCAATGTCGAACCCTTCCACCGCCTTGAACCGATGTGATCCGTCGGCCTGCAAATCAAAAGTTGCTGATGTGAGCCACGTTTTCTATCGCTATCTAAACACACTTTGCTCACAGCACTTTCCGCTTATACTGCTAGCAAAAACCCGCCTCTGCCGATGTGAACATCATGACGTCTGCGATCAACCGTTGCGCGGTTGCCGGTCGAATGCTCTGCCTCAATTATAGCGGCAGCCTTTCCGCCGAGCGTTTTCTTTGAACTTCCGCTCGTCGAGAAAGGCTGCAGTTGGTCAGTCTAATCGCCTTCGCGTGACACCGCGTCGAGCGCTGCGCGGAGGTCGCCCCTGCTGAGTGGAACACAATAAGCGGGAGTGTCGGGTTGAAAGCGGTAGCCCTCTTTCAACGGCCCAGCGTCTACGATATCGAAGCCCAGTTCCTCGAAGAGCTCGCTGACGATCCGCTTCGCCGTCCGGTCATCGCCGGCAATCGGCAGTGCCCGACGGTCTGTCGCTCCTGCAGGTCGGCCATCTTTCTCAATGTCCGCAGCAGTGACTGCGTTGAATGCTTTGACGATCCTGGATTTTGGCAAATGCTGCGCAAGAAGTTCGCTGCTCGTTAGGCGGCCACGATCCAGCTCAGTGATCTGCCCGTCCCGGACCGGGTAGTAGTTGTTGGCATCCAAGACAATCTTGCCGACCAACTCCGCGTCGGGAATAGACTTATAGGCTTTCAGAGGAATAGCGATCACCACCAAGTCGCCAAATGCTGCGGCCTCTGCTGGTGTTCCGGCCATGCAGCCAGTCGTGCCCGTAAGACTGAACAAGGTGTCAGGGCCACGACTGTTTGACACCATGACCTCGTGCCCGCATTTCATGGCAACTGCGGTGACAGCACGGGCAATAAAACCCGCTCCGATGATACCGATTTTCATGTTGTTTCCTAACTAGGGTTGGATTTGCAAGGGCTTGCAGCCAGGCATTCTGCGGCGGCCTGGAAGGCTATTCGCCTGCTTGCCGAGATCGCCGGACGTGTCCTACACGTCCGGCTCCCCCTTATTTCCCGGATGCGGCCGTCTTGATTACTTCGACAACTGCCTGTGGCTGCGACAAAAACACGGAATGGCTCGCGTTGATCTCGGTGACCTTAGATCCTGCACGGCGATACATGGCACGCTGCAGTTCCGGATTGATCATCCGGTCCGCTGTCGTGACAACGGCAAAGCTTGGCTTGTCCTGCCAAGCGGGAGCACCGATTGGCGTCCCCCAGATCTTGCCGTTGATCGGCATTTGCGAGATCGCCATAAACTCTGCCACCGGCAAAGGCAGATCAGCCGCAAAGTCGGCAGGGAACTGGGTAGCGTCGACTAGCAGATAGCCGTCGTCTGTCGGCGAAATACTGTGGGCCGCAGGCGGCGTGGCACTGGATACCTTGCCAAGGACCTCGCCTTTGTCAGGCGCAAAGGCCGCGACGTACACCAGGCTGTCGACTTTCGGATGATGCCCTGCTTCCGTGATGACAGCACCGCCATAGCTGTGGCCAACGAGAACCGCTGGGCCTGATTGCATGTCTAGGATCCGCTTGGTTGAGGCTACGTCATCTGCAAGTGAAGTCATGGGTTGCTGGACGATGCTAACGGTGTAGCCATCGGCGCGAAGCAAGTCGGCCACCGGCTTCCAGCCCGAACCGTCGGCGAAGGCCCCATGCACAAGCACGACGTTGCGGACAGGGGCCGCAACAGGATTGGCAACGGCAGATCCTGCAACGGACGCGGCACATAAAGCTGTCAGAACTAAATTGTAAAGGGTCATGGCGTTCTCCGGCATCCCGCATGCAGCGGCGGATGCGTCAGGTTAAGGGTTCTTTTCTCGCCTGAGACCTCTTTCATGGATTTAACTTCAGCGGAAACGATGGCTCTTCATGATACTGATGCATAGAATTCAGTATGGAGGCGGCCATGGCGATCGGACGGATTGATCTTAATCTGATCAGGGTCTTTGACGCCGTATTCGAGGATCGCAACCTGCTGCGCGCTGGCCGCCGATTAAACTTGAGTCCCTCAGCAGTCAGCCACGCCCTGACAAGGCTACGACAGGTCGTGGGCGACGAGTTGTTCGTGCGGACGGCGACCGGAATGATGCCGACCACGCGTGCCATCGCAATGGCCGACGATCTTCGAAGTTCCCTGCACAAGATTGTTGCGACGTTAGGCGTGGATGCGTTCTATCCTGCGACATCGACCCGGATATTTGTCGTCGCCGCAAACGATCACCTCACGGCTGTGATCGTGTCGCAATTGACTAGGCTTATGGCGGTCGAAGCGCCCAGCATCGATCTGGTCGTACGCCCATCGACACGGCTTGATCTTGCAGAGCAGATCGACGTTGGTCGGATCGACCTTGCGCTAGGTATATTTCAGCAAGTCCCTGCACATTTCAGGTCCTGCGCTCTCATGACGGAAGGCGACAGAATCGTCATGCACAAGGCGCATCCAGCAGCGGGGAGAAAACTGACGCTCAGGGACATGGCAATCTACCCTTTGCTGACCGTCTCCGTCGGGGGCGAGGAAGAAGGTGCCGTTGGCGGCTTTATCCTCGAGCGTGGCCTGGCACGCCAGTCCGAGATGTTTGACCGAAGCGCACTTCAGGCAGCCCTGACTGAGATTGCGGAGGTGCCGCGCTACCAAACAACTGTGCCACACTCTCTTGCAATACCAGCGCTGATGAAGGGCACCGACCTGCTCAGTATTCTCCCCGGCTCGCTTGCGCGCCATCTGGTGGCCGACGAGGATTTCGTATTGTCAATTCCACCTTATGAGGCTGCCAGTTCCACGTTCCGCGGGATCTGGCACAGCCGAAACGACTATGACCCCGCTCATTTGTGGCTACGTCAGCTCGTCATTCGCGCTGTGGAACAGGTGAAGGAAGAATAGATCATTCCGTGGCTAAGCTCGGTTGGAGGGGCCCAATGACGTTCATGAACGACCCGAGCAGTCGCAGATCGATCCACGCGGACCATGATCGGCTACACCTGCGAGACACCGCCATCTATGGCCAGTTCCGTTCCTGTGATGTAGCTGCTTTCCGACGATGCTAGGAAGAGCACTGCAGCGGCCACCTCTTCAGTTTCACCAACGCGACCGAGCGGGATCGTAGTCGCTCGATGGGCCACGAAAGCATCGAGGTCTTTCGTGGTCGGGAAGGCGGCGGCGACCAGTGGCGTGACGAAAGTGCCTGGACTGACGGCGTTGACCCTGATCTTCCGTGCCTTGAGTTCCGTCGTGAGAGTTCGAGCAAGAGAACGGATGGCTGCCTTGCTGGCGGCGTAGGTGCTGAATCCGGCGGCACCCATCCCGGTCACCATGGAAGCATTCATGATGATCGAGGCGGCATCGGGCATTAGAGGAAGAAGCTTCTGGATCGTGAAGAACGTCCCCTTGAAGTTGGTATCGACCGTCATGTCGAAATTTTCTTCGGTAACGGCGGCAAACGGCGTCACCTGCCCTGCCCCGGCGTTGGCGAACAGCACGTCGATCCGACCGTGGCGATCCCTCACCTCTGTGTACAAACGATCGATATCGGCAAGGTTTGCGATGTCGCCGCATATTCCTTCGACGTTTCCGCCGATCTCGGCGGTGGCGTCTTCAATCGCATCCTTCCGACGACCTGTAATGATGACCTTGGCGCCCTCGGCGACAAATCGCTTGGCCGTGGCGAGGCCTATGCCGCTACTTCCGCCCGTGATGACGGCGATCTTATCTCTAAGTTTCAAGATGATATTCCTAACTGTGTTCTGGAGACTGATAGCCTTCCCGAATGCGGGCTCGCCGATATTGGCGACGACGATCCATCAACTTGACTGGCTGGTTGTGTGGAGCGCCATATGCTGCTGGAGGAACGTTAAAATCAGACGTTCCAGTTCTGCTGGCCTTTCCAAGGGGCCCAGGTGCCCACTGTCCAGCAGTGCGAAGGAAGCACCTGGAATCCGCTTTGCCACAGCTTCTGCGAGATGCGGGGGAGCGATCTGGTCCTGCGACAGGCCAATGCTGAGTGTCGGCGCTCGAACGCGCACTGCCTCGGCATTCACGTCCAGAGCGAGCGCCAACGCGACTTGGCGCGCCATTCCGAGCCAGTCGGTGTCAGTCGAGATTGCGTCGACCATCCCCTTCAGTGTCGTCTCGTCGAGCGACGCCAGGAACGGCTGACTGAAACCCGTCAGTACGATGATCTTGGCAAGCGCTGCTGGATCATCTCCAATTAACGCTTGCCAAAGGCGAAGCTGAAGCTGCATCCGTGGATCCTCGGAGGTCAGCAAACCGCCGACAAGCACGAGCGAACGAACCTTCTCCGGATGATGAGCGGCGATGTGGACAGCCACCGCAGCGCCGAGTGAAAACCCGACCAGATCGAAGGGTATCGCATCTGCAGCTTTGGCAGCAGAGATGACCTGGTCCGCAAGCGTTGCCACCGTCAAGGCGGCACCAGTGTCGGTCGTGCTCCCCGATCCGGAATAGTTTGGACGTATCACGGTCCGGATTTTCGAGAGCGGCTCGACAAGCGACACCCAGTTTGTGTCAGAGTTCAATGCCGTTCCATGCACCAGCACAAGCGCTGGTCCGACACCATCGACACTGTAGGAAATGTCCGCTCCGTCTTCATCGAAATGGCGAGCGTCATAGCGTGCCGGCTTCTGGATAGACTGCGGGTTATGGCTTTTGATGGACATGATAAATTCCTTTAAATCGAGAAGGTATGCGGCAATAGACCTATCGGCTCGAACGGGATTTGAAGCCGTCGCTTTGCCGAGAGGCTACCTTCAGTCTTCAGTTAGGTGCCTGACCAAGTGCCGTGTTCGACGGCGGCGTCGCTAAGGCATGATCTGCCAGGACGGAAATCTGACCCGCTCACACGCCGGCGGATCGGAGAGTTCGTGACGTCTGCAAGTCTCCCAGCAAAGGTCGAAGCCTCATCAGACCTCGTACCCATATTGTCCACGGGCGTGCCTCTGCAACGCGTACGTCGCCTGGAATACTTCCTGGTCCATCGCTAGTCTCAGCTGAGGGCGGGTAATGCCGATATCCTTCAGCATTCTATCGTCGAGGCTGCAGAGAGCCTGGAGGGCGATCCGATTACTGTTCCAACTCATATAGCGCTGCCACGCGTGGCGGGTGAACCGCCAGATCATGTTGGGGATAGCGTAGGCGGCATGAGGCGGCCTCTCAGGCAATGTCTGCGTGAAGTGTACAAGCATCTTGTGCTCTCCTTTTTGAACAGGAGGCGGGCTTTTTCCTCTTCCAACCAGGTCTCATTATTGAGGCCCGATACTGTCAGAGCGCTGGATAGGATTGCCGTTCTCTTGGCCTCAAACTATCAGGCCAGGCGCTTGGCGCTATAACACCGGTGTCAGGCTGTCATGCTGGTGCTATTCGATGCGCGATATACGCTCGGCGGCACACCGAATTTCTCGTGGAACAGTTTGGTCATGTGCGCATGACTTGCGAACCCTGAGGAATAGGCAATCTCGGTGATCGACATGGATGCCGTGAGCAGCTGTTGCCTGGCATGCTCCAGACGGACGTCCTGGAGATATCGATGCGGTGTCTTGCCGGTCGCGCTTCGAAACATCCGAAGAAAATGCGCCCGGCTATATCCGCTTTCGGCAGACAGCTTGTCGAGGCTGAGATTTTCTGAGAAGTTGGCGGGTATTAGATCGGGAACACGGCGAAGCCGCGGCTTGGACAGGTAGGGTTATGGATCGGCAATGAGACACCACTGAAACGGGAAGCCGCCAACCTAAACCTTGAGGCGTTCTCATATTCAGGCTTTTCTGAGAAGTATATGATCGGCGATGTGACTTGAGAGACACGGATACTGATCGACGATTGTCGATTTGTCCGCGCTCCGGCAAGCAGAACGCGGACAATCTCATGACGAATAAGGCGTCTGGGACGTTCGATATGGCTACATTTCAGCGGCCAGAATTTCCGCCATCCTCTCACCGATGATAACGCAAGGCGCCATGGTGTTTCCGGTCGTCACACGCGGCATTATGGAGGCGTCGGCAATGCGAAGCCCCTCTATGCCGTAGACTTTGAGTTTGGCATCGACCACCGACATTGCGTCCGTGCCCATCTTTGCCGTGCACGACTGATGCCAGACCGTCGATGCGGTACTGCGCACGAAATCCTCCAAGTCCGCCGCACCCATCGCCCCCGGCATCACTTCCCGTTGTGCAAATCGGCTGAGAGCCGCTGCATTGCCGATCTCACGCGAAATCCGGACGCCTCGCACCAGCGCCTTCAGATCATCCGGGTGCGACAGCGCGTTTGCCTCGATCCGAACCGGATCGCTCGGGTTCGGGCCTGTCAATGTGATGTGACCTCGGCTTTTCGGTCGCGTCAGCCCTGGAAGGATCGACCAGCAATTTGCTGTCGGGTTGAATTTGGCGCTTGCTTCCGGGGTGGTAATGGGAATTTCAACGATGAATGCCTGAATGTCGGGCTCCGGCAAATCCGGCTCGCTCGTCCAGAAGAATGTTGCTTCCCCGAGATTGTTGCGAGGCACGATTTCCTCTCCAGCTTCCCATACCAGCCCCGCCACCATGATATGATCCTGGAAATTCTGCCCGACGCCCGGCAGGTCCCGCACCAACGGAATACCATGCTCGGCCAGGTGTTTCGCCGGCCCGATCCCGGACTGCATCAGGACTTTCGGTGTGTTGATCGCGCCAAGAGACAGGATGGTTTCCTTCCTGGGCGAGATTGCCAAGATCTGTCCTTCGAAATCGACCTCGACGCCGGTGGCGCGGTTTCCGTCAAAGAGAATGCGATTGACCGTGGCGTGGCAGAGGACGGTGAGGTTGGGCTGCGCCATCGCCGGATAGACATAGGAGCGGAAGATCGAAAGGCGCTTCCCGTCCCGGATCCGGACATTGGCGAGAGCCGCGCCTCCGGGGCCTTCCATCATCCGTCCATTATGGTCGGCGAAGGTTGAAATCCCGCAGGACGCTGCAGCACCGAGCATGGCACCAGCTAGAGGATGCGCTCCCGATGCTGGTTGCACGAAGACCGGTCCGCCCACCCCGCGACGCGGGTTCGGCTCGCCTGCCCAATCCTCGATCCGATTATAGATATCGAGGACTGACTCGTAGTTCCACGCAGCGTCATCAGCTTCGCTCGCGAAATACTCCCAGTCTGTCTTATGGCCACGGGCCCAGATCATGACATTGATGCTGGAGCCGCCCCCGAGGACCTTTCCCATAGATAGAGGGAGCGAACGACCATTGACGTGCGGGTTAGGCTCGGCGACGAATTGCCAATCACGCTCGCTGCCAAGGTTCGCAAACCAGATGCCCGGCTCGGTAACGGCGGCATCCGCATCCGAGCCACCAGCTTCCAGCAGTAGAACCGATACATCAGGATTGTCGGCGAGGCGTCGGGCGACAACGGATCCAGACGAACCGGATCCACAAACGATATAGTCGTAATGCGAAGCCAGTTCGCGCTTCAACCGGTCTTGATTTTCGTTGACCCGGCGAGCGAGATCATCAGCAGCGCGTAGCGCGCTGCTGGCTGCAATACCATTGTTAGGCATGTGAACCTCGAAGTGTGAGAATTGTCGGTGGAGAACGCTCTAAACAAGCCCCCTCCGGGTGGCGATCATCAACGATGCGTGCCGGCTACTCGATTAGGTCTCGCAGTCTCGCCCTCAGTGTCATCCTGCTGCTGGCATCATGATGGCTTTTGTCTCGAGAAATGCCTCGAGTCCTTCGGGACCGCCCTCACGCCCAACGCCTGACATCTTGTAGCCGCCAAATGGGAGCGCAGGGGACTGATCGAGCCCGTTGATCCCAACCTGACCCGTCCGGATTTGGCAGGCCACATCGTAAGCCAGTTCGACGTTTTGGCTGAAGACCATGCCGCTCAGTCCCAGATCCGTGTTGTTTGCCAGGCAGATGGCGTGTTCGATTGTCTCGTAGCCTTGGATTGTCACCACCGGTCCGAAGATCTCTTCTCGCGCGATCGCCATATCGGGTGTGACGTCGTCGAAGACAGTCGGATTGACGAAGAAGCCGCGCTTGGGCAATTCGCCGCGAATTTTGCCGCCGGCAACCCGCGCACCCTGGTCGATTCCTGACTGAATGAAGCCCTCGATCCGATCCTGCTGCCTTTTGTTGAGGACTGGGCCGATCTGCGTCGTCTTGCACCAGGGATCCCCCACCGCAAGACTGCGTGCGGCATCCGAAAACCGGCCAACGACCTCATCCTTCCGGGAAAAGGGCACGAGGATGCGCGACTGGGCAAAACAGAACTGTCCGGAAAATGGCATAGACAGCGGACTGAGGATCGGAAGAACAGCTTCAAGATCCGCGTCCTCCAGCAGGATGGCCGCAGACTTCCCGCCGAGTTCCATTGTGAACCGGTTCATCTTTGCGGCGGCGGTCGCTGCAATCTGCGATCCGACGGCAAAGCTGCCAGTAAAGCTGATCTTGTCGATGTCCTTTGACTCGACCAGGTGAATACTTTCATCGCGGTCAGCAGTGATGACGTTGATCACACCGGGCGGGAAGCCGGCAATCTCTGCGCATTCGGCGAAGACGAGCGCCTCAAGCGGGCTTTCCGGCGCGGATTTAACGATACATGTGCATCCGGCTGCCAAAGCTGCACCCAGCTTCTGTGCCAGGATCGGGAACGTGGCATTCCAGGGGACGATGAGGACCGCCACACCGACCGCTTCGCGTCTGATCCTCGCATGTCCGCGCTCTGTCGAACGGGTTTCGTCAAACGCATATTCCCTTGCAAGATCTGCATAATAGGCCAAGCGGTTCACGCTGACCGGGGCAAGCGCGCTTGTCAGAGAAATCGGCGCGCCGACCTGGAAGGTCCAGAGGTCTGCCATGAGCTGGACACGGACGGCGAGTGCATCGGCCATTCGCTGAATGAAATCGGCACGTTCAGCTCCGGACATCCGGGGCCAGGGGCCATGATCAAACGCATGCCTTGCGGCGCCAATGGCAGCATCAATGTCCCTGCTGTTTGCAAGCGGAAGATCGATCTGAACCATCTCGGTTGCAGGATTCACAAGCGATACGCGATGATCGGAGCCGCTTGAAACCCACGCGCCATCAATGAAGAACTTCTTGCGTATGTTAGACGATAGATCGCGTTCAGGGCTGAACATAGGAGCTCCTCGTATGGAAGTAGTCTACAACTGCTCGAGAATATCTCTGAGCTTCGCTGCAGCCGTACATTTCGGCGAGAACTTCATCGCATAGGCGGACGTGCGCTTGCTTTCACGCCGATCTCTTGCTTGCAGGAAAGTGCTATTGTTCGAATTCAGAAGGCTGCGCGATCAACTTCCATCGTCCTGTCTAGTTCATTCCCTTCACCTGCTCAGACTGAAGCAGCGATATCGCCAATCGAGCGCCAATGCTTCGCTGAGCACCGTAGTTGCTACGACGCGTGCCTTGCGACAGGAATAGTAGAACGCTCTTCTCGAACCAAACCCTCTGCCTTGAACCAATTCGGACGGAAGACATGTCGAGCCTCACAACTCTATCGGTGACGCTACATTGAAATCCTTAACTAATCTTCGGGTCAGTGTGCATTCTCGCTACGAAATTTCTCGGAACGCTTCGCTGAGCCTGCCCCTCCTTCTTGAGACTGTCATCGTCCTGAAGCTACTGGTTCGTGACTTCTGGAGAAGGGAATCCCTCCTCATTCCGGGTTGGATATCCCGAGGTTTGTAGAAGGCCTGCGTTTGGTCGTTGCCGTTCGAAACACCATTCAGTAGGTGACCGTCACAACGACCGTATCGTTGTAGATTCCGGCAGGTGGCGTGTTCTGCGCTTGGATGCGGCCGAATACCGGGTACGGCTGCGCCGTACCGGTCCCGATGGAACCGATCGTCTGTGCAGCGGACGTCCCCCATGGCAGTGTCCTCTCCGCGTTGCGATAGAGGCCATACGTAATGAAACGGTCCAGCCGCGTCATTCGCCGTTGCTCGGGTGACGTGCCGGTCTGGCCATTGTTCAGCGCGACAGAATAGGGAAGGCCCGTTGAGCAGATGACCGAAATTGAACTTGAAGCATCAACGACCGATTTCAGGACCCCGTGGCTGCCAAAGTTTAGAGCCTGCGCCAGCACGTTGCAGGTGCGGTCTACGGTTGCCTGCACGGTGAATTGAGGCCGTGTGGGGTTCTGCGTTATTGCGCTACAGGCGGTCGCGAGCGCTAGCGGCGCGTAGGTAAAGTTGGCACCGAGTACACCTGAGAACAACGAGGTATGTAAACCGCCAAGTGACGACGGTTGCGGCCCGCTGATCCGCCCATAGATCGTCCGGGTTGCCGTCAGCGTGGCACCGGGCAGCACCAGCAAGTTCACCTGCGGCGGGGTCCCAAGCGCCGTTGCAGTCGCGGAGCCCCAAGGCGTCGTGCGGGCGGCATCCTGAAACAGGCCGTAGGTGATGGTGCTGGTTCCGTTCGACAATGTTCTTGCCGAGCTCACTGCCGGACCGCCGCCGCCGGCATTAAGGTTGAGGCAGATCCGGTAGGTCAGCGATAAGATGTCAGTGTTGGTGCAGGAGATGTTAACGGTTGCAGCACTGTCGCGGTTGCCAGCGCCAAGCAGGTTGACGGCTCCGAAATCAAGGTTGGTCACCGAGAAACTGCAGGCGGCCTGGCTGATCGGCGCAGACAGCATCAGAAAGCCGGCCACCAGGCACCAGCGAATGAGCCCCCTTAGGGTACAGGTATGCATACGACCTCTCCTTCTCCCATGCTACCGGCGGCCACGGTGACGGCGGGGATGACCACACGGCACGTCCCACCTGTCGGCAAGGCAAGGTCGATGGTTTGTACGCCACTAACGTCGTTTAGGAAAAGCTGCCCGTCATAGCCGACCAAAAGGTCGGCGCCGTCGGCGGTCGTGCCGGCGGCACCTGCGGCGAGATGGGCGCCGGTCTCGTCCCTCACGATGATCAGCGCCGACTGCAAGCCGGTCTCAACGTTGAAATCGACGACTGCGCCGGCGCGATCGGTCGGCCTGACCACCTGGTGCGTCGTATCGATCCTAGCATCGAGCGGCAGGTTCGTCGGATCAATGGAAATCCGGTTGTCGTCGTAGGAGCGGAGGTTGGGCAGCAGGATCTTGCCGCGGCGGTTGGTTCTGCCGATCGGCCGGTTCTCACTGAGCACCGCGACATCCGGCGCGCCAGCGTCAACGACACCGAATGCATCGTCCACGCGACCCGCGAAAAACATGTCGCCGTCTGCCACCACGATCGATCCCTCGGCTTGGCCGTAAGCGCGCATCCTGCGGTCGATCTGTTCGACGCCCGCTTCCAGACGCGCGACTGGCGTGCGGTAGCTTCCGCTGGCGGCGGCTATCTTGGTCTTGCCCATCGCGCCACGTAGGCGCCAGCCGTAGCTGCCTATTTCCGGCTTTTCCGCTTTCGAAACATCGGCGGTGACGGCATAGCCCTCATTGCCGTACGAACCGCCGACCGACGCCGACAGGTTTTCCCCGAAAGACCAGGAAAGCCCGGCGAAGATACCGTAGGATTGATCGCTTCCGAGATCCTTGTAAGCGGTAAGAAACACGTTGGCACGCTCGCCGATGGGCCGATTAGCGGTCATCCCAACGATCCGCGTACGGCTGTCATCAAAATTCTCGATCTGTGTGAGGGACAGGTTCAGCGTCGTCTCGTCGAAAGAGAGCGGCGATGAGATTGACACCTGGTCCAGCGCCCGCGGCGGTTGGCCGCTGATGCCGTCGCCTGGTAGGCGCGCCCGACGGTCTTCCGCGCCAACCGAAGCAAGGTCGTCATAGTCGCCGAAGGTGCGCTGGGTCCGCGCATAAACCTGCGCGCCTAACAGGTCGGCCTCGATACTGGCGGACAGCTGGAAGCCGCTCTCGGCGCCGAACCGGCTGGTGGAAGCCGAAAGCGTGCCGAGCGCATGGTTGGCAAGCGTAAATATGCCGCCAATCCCGACATTGTAGAAATCCTCGCCAGCTTCCATGTGGCCTTCGACTGTGAGGCTGGGCGTCAGCCCGTAGCGAGCGGTCAGCGATCCGAGCAGCGCCTCGTCGTAATCGAACGAGTCGATCCCGAACGAGCGGCGCGCATAGCCGATCTCGGCGGAGAAATCGAAAAGGCCTGCAGCTAGCAGGTCGGCGGAAGCAAAGAACGGCTGTTCGGTTACGGTTTCGCGGCCGAGACTATCGCGCACGACGACCCGCGCGTTCCCGTTGCCGGTGACGATCGGGATGTTAGTGACGGCGAAGGGGCCGGCCGGTACCTGCTGGGAAAGCCGGCGAGCATTGTCGACGTAGATGTCTACGGTCGATGGAACCGCCGCGGATCCCGAAAACACCGGCAGCGGCATGGTAACGAGATCCGGCCGCAGCGCGAAGTTGCGCTGGATCTGCAGGCCGCCGAGCCGGGTCGGTCGCGACCAGGCGAGCCCTCCGGTGATGAAGTCGCCAGCTCGGTACGTGATCATGCGCGCCTCGTCGGAATAGGACCAGGTGGTATCAAGCCGTGTCATGTCAAACGTGTCGGTCACCGTACTGCCGACGATCTGCGATGAGGATAGTACGCCGTACGGGGTGAAGGTGCGGGCCTCGAGCAAGGCGGAGGCACCTTGGAAGTCGTGGATCTGCGACCAGGTATCGCCGCCGGCCGAACCATAAAAGGTATAGTTGATAAGGGCCCCGGTTCCGGCACTGTTTTGCTGCGCTTCCTCCTTCACCTCCACAGCGAGGAATGGTGACGCGCCGTCCGCTGTGGCATCTATGACCTTCGGTGCAAGCGCGTCCGCAGCGGCCGAGAGCCGCAGAACCTGGTTGCCGCGATCGTATTCCCACCCGATATTGGGCAGTCGGGCAATGTCGATCCAGCCGTCTGGGCGCTTTGCCTGTTCGGCTGGGAGGATGCCGACATTGCGCAGCTGGGCTGGCTCGATTGACAGGTTGCCAGCGGGATCCTGACGAAGGGTCGCGATCAGTTCCGACGACACGTCGTTGACATAGACCTCGAGCTGCAGTTCGGCTCCGGCGGAGGGCAAGGCCTCCCCGTCCGACGCAGGGGGCAAGCCCTGCGCCGTGCTGTCGAAGCTGAATGTTGCCATGACCGCAAAGACCAGTATCGTCAGTTCGAGGCGGCTAGCCGCCCTGGACGCTCGACGTCGCATGGACCCGGCCGGTATCGCTGTCGGCGGCAATCGTCAGGGAACTGCCACCAGCCTTGCCACCGGAAGCGGGAATAAACCATGTGGCTTTCGATCCGCCAAGAACATAGCCGACTAGCCCGTTGTGCTTGGCGATCGCCGTGCCGCCGCTGAGCAGCTGAAGGTTGGCGATGCGAATCCGCTTGCCGCCCGTATTGGTGACGTTGACTTCGTAGCCTCCCCGCATACGGCGGATCGACCAGGCCGGCTTAGGGGGAGAAATGGCCCCGGGAGAGAAGAACACTGGAATCGAGTGGCGAACCACCAGGCTCACTGTGCCGGTCTGTCGTTGGACACCCTGCGGCAACTCGTCGACGATCACCCGATAGCGTTCCTCTGCAAGGATTGCCGCTTTAGACGTCCTAACGACACGGATCATGTTCTCGGCGCCCCCGCGCAACTGCGTCATGGGCGGGCTGACGACCACGTCCCGCGTGGGCGTATAGACGTCCTGGCCGTTAATCTGGCTCCAGCGGAAAATGCGAACCTGCACGTTGATGACGCGTTGCGCATCGTTCCAGATCCTTAAGGTGCTAGCGGAGGCTGGCGCGCTTAGGTCGACAAGGACCGGAGAGACACGCAGCGATGCGCCATTGGCGCCGGCGATCGGCAGTCCGGCCAGAAGTGCTGCTACGAGAAGAAAGGCAAGCATGCTTGGTCCCCCTCTCAATAGGTCAAGGTTGCGGTGACAGTGTCGTCGTATAGCCCAGCGCCTGGTGTATCTTGTGGGGGTACCCTGCCGTAAACGGTAAATGTCTGCTGACCGCCGGTACCTGTGCCGGGGACCGTATTTGCGTCCGGCGTGTCGCCCCAGAGGATCGTTCGCTGGGCATCGGAATACAAAGAATAGGAGATGGTGCCGCCGGGGCCTTCCATCAGCCGCGCCGCCGTTGTGCCACCGGTCGTCGCACCGGCATTAAGGCTGATGTCATACGGCACGCCGTCGGTGCATTGGACCGCGATGGCACTGGTGGCATCAATTGCTGCGTCGATGACGCCGTTTGTGCCGAAGTCCATGTTAGTCGCCGAGTTGATTTGGCATTCGGCCTGGATTGTGATCTGGACGTTGAAGTTGGCGGTGGATGTTTGTGAAAGGCCAGGCGTCGGCATCATAGTGACGGCGACAGCCAGCGCCGACAGCGGCTTTTTGAGTGGCGGCATTTCTGATCCTTCCTGCTGCTCTTTGAGCTGTTTCTCGCTGACGATGAGGACGAGCACACCAGCTCGCTTACAATCAGTGATTTATATATTTGAATACTCTCATATATGATCTTAATCAAAAGTTAACGTCATTTCCGGGCTTAGAGCAGAACTGGAGTTAGACCAGCATCCGAGATTGTCTCAAACCCTCTATCTCCCGGCATCGCCGTGCCAGCGGCAGGCATCATGAATGCGAGTTCAAGCCTAGCGGATTAGCTTTCTTTGGTTTTCCTGGTCGTTTGAAGCTTGAGCTTTGGCCGCAGATAGACGTCGCTCGTACACTGGCCTGCCGCTAAAGCCTCCTAGCTCGACGGTGTTCACGATCGGGCTTATTGGCTCGACCAAGGAAAGGTCAATGTGGTTGTAAATGCCACAGAGCGAGCGGGAGCCGAGATTGTGAAAGCGGAGGCATCTAAGTTTACGGAAGATACGCTGGCTACTTCCGTGATCCAGACGGACATCTATGGGATGTCGTTTGGAACCCTTACTTGCTTTCTGCGACGCATTGAACCTTCGAATATTATTCCGCGGTACGAGATAGCATGACAGATCGCGTGGGTATTCGTTTATCGGATACGACGTGCACGCATCGTCGGCCTCGGCTATGCGGCTTTGGCCTCCGTGGCCTACTGCAGTCGGAACTTTGACTAACGCAGCCGCCAATCACTATGCTTCTCGAAGAATTTTGCCGCCGTGCCGTCTGTTCCTTCGCCGGAAGGTCTGCCATCGTGGCAAACGAGTTCGAGAACATCCCCCGCGGTCGAACTTCCTGGACCGATTTCCAAAGCTGTAGTGCTCCGGCTAAGAGGCTCGCCGACTGAGGGCGAGCCATTTACGGCGGATGCCTTTTTAAGCGCAGCCCTGCTCTTCCACGATAGCGTGAAACAAACCTCTACAGTCTATGACTTCTTCGATGGCTGAGTTAATTCGCTCAATCAGGCCGAGCGTAGCCGATCTTTCTGGATTAACAAAGTCTCCAACGAACATGATCACGTTATCAACTGTCAACGGGGCACCAGCTACCGAGCATTTCAGTATGGCTTGGTTAGCGATGGCCGTCGCGCCGATTCTTTCAAACAGCGTAATGCTCTCTTCCTGCGTCAGTCCTGGTAGCAAGGCAATAGATCCTGTGTGGGGGATGATAGCTGTTAGCACTCTCTAACTAAATCTTAACAGGCGCAGCCGTTTACCATACCACTTATCGTTGCTCCATGGGTAAGCAAGCAGGTGAGGTATGCCTCCAACTCATAGCGCAAGCGCATGCGAGAAATCATGCTAGCAACGCGCCGTCCACCAACAGAGAAAGCAGAGGTGCAGGCATCAGCACTGCAATATAAAACCGCCCTAGCGCAACAGAACGACTCTTCGAATGACGGAGGCTGAGACAGAGTTTAAGGCGATAGTCGGGCCGTTCGAATTAGGAAACGCACTGATCGTAGGCGTTTGGATTCGCGGCCAATAGGAATAACCTCCGTCGCGACCGTTGCATTACTGTAGGCAACTTGACTTGGACGGCTATACGTCAATCACACGATACAGTTGCGGTGCTCGCTGGATGTACGAGTACGAGAGGAAATGGTCAGAGGTTATGAGCCACTTCAAGGAGCATAAAGTTCGCTTCAGCCTATGCAGCTTTGGAGTGTTCTTTCGATGGCATGAAAATCGTGTGCAAGGTTGTGAGAACCTGAGCGACAGCGTCAGATTGACAAGAGTAATAAATCGTCTGAGCGTCCCTGCGTGCAGTTACGATTTTTAGATCCCGCATTTTCTTGAGATGTTGCGACAAGGCTGATTGACTCAGCCCGACTTCTTTAGCCAGGGATGAGACGTCCCATTCCCGTGCAACAATCAAATTGAAGACCCGGAGCCGAGCGCCGTTTGCCATAACCGAAAGGAGATCAGCTGCTTGTTCGAATTCAAGTGCGGGTAATTTAGTCAATGGCTTTCCGTTCAACCTGTGTGCGCCGCACAAACTGCCACAAAAGCAGAGATGCTGCACCACGGTAATTGTTAATTCTATAAAGTCTGCAGATATCGTTATTTCAGTTAGATTAGCAAGGGGTTACATTTAATAAAACAAACGAAGCTCCTCGGTTCGGAGCTCGTTTTGATGTCATTGCTGCACTGCGTTAGGCCGCGTTCTTTTTTCAGCGGAACTCAATGAAAGGCTCCTCCAGATGCGGCAAACTGAACTCAGCGCCGGGTCCCTTAGCGACATCGGAGATCAATCAGACCGCTATCATCGCTGTCTCTGCTGAATGTAATCGATGGCCGCCTGTGATATGGGCTTCTTGCTATCGTTGAGCCGCGATCGAAACACGAGGGACTGATGAGCCGAGGCAAAATAAACACTGGGGGGCCGCACCCTGTCGATATTCACGTGGGCCGGCGCGTCAGGATGCGACGAAACGAGGTAGGAATGTCACAGTCAAACCTCGCAGAGGGGTTAGCAATTACATTCCAGCAAGTACAGAAATATGAGCGAGGGACGAACCGCATAAGCACGTCGAAGCTCTACGAGATAGCGATCGCTCTAGGGACGCCAATAACTTACTTCTTCGAGGATCTGGATCTCAGCGACGAGTTGGCTGGAGAATCCATAGCGAACCTCGAACGTCAACAGTCTTACAGATCGAGCAAAGAGGGATACGACGTCATCGATTCAATGAGTAAGCTTCCGCGTTCAACGAGGTCGAAGATCCTATCGCTCCTACTCGTACTTCAACCTGGACAAGACGGGGACGACAGCGGCGGCACCAAGGCGTAACGCTCGACATGTTTCAGATGCGCAGCGCCAATTATACGCCACAAGCGAACGTAGTCAGTGGACGTGCTTCGAGTACGCTTAGTGAGTTGTCGTAGGCATTCGAAACGGACTAGCGTTTCGCTCGTCAAAGAGGTGAACAGTGGATTGGCGACATACCTAGTTCTCTCGTTGATTGCAGGCATCTTTACATCTGTTGCTGCGGTAAAGATCCACAGGCGTCTCGCGCGCGGTCGTCTAGGCAAGTTTGCGTTTTTCGAGCACATCTTGTTGCCCGCAATGCTACTCACAATGGCAGCGTTTTTTTCAGCCTCAGCCTATTTGTTGACACAGATGGGGTAACTATGTCGCCCGACTCGCGCCGCGTATGTGGCCTAACTTACACACCTGAAGCTTACCGTGTAATCGTCGTTCGTGATCGCCTCGGTGAATTTCTCATCCTTGCAGAGCGTATCACAACTTTTCGGTCGGCAAACCAGTACTATATCCGGCCCTGAAGCGAAGCGCTATTGGGTCGTTTCGGTAGTTCGACAGTAGCTCTGAAAACCCTTGTTCCAAGCCCTGAAACGCTTGGGTTCATACTTTAACGTATAGGGGCACTCGGCTTCGTTCAGGCCTTGGATTGCGGCAGCGCGGCCTTGGTCAAACGCTATGCCAGCGCTTCCGGGAAGGAGCTGATCAGCCGTCAGGATTACCTGTCTGTCGAGATGCCACGAAAATTCCGAGCGGTATTCGTAATCGTTATCACTCATTCTCAGCCTTTCGCCTTCCCCAGCGGAATTTAATTCTAATTCAGCAAAAATAATACAAGAGTCCGAGGGCGTAAGTAATGGAACTGTACGTTTCCGCACAAAGAGGACTCGAGACCCAACACATTTTTACCTGTCCCTTTGTCGTCCTTTCGAAAAGCAACGCGGAGGGCGATGATGAGCGATAAGCATCGACGGAAAGAGGTCTTTCATTCAGTGCGCGCAAGGCGGAAGCCCTGGGTCTCAAATTCGAAGACGACCAGTCGTATCTCAGCGCTGTCGAACGATGGTCGATGGAAAATTAGCGCGGCGGACCTTAGGGAGCGTCGGCTCGATGAGCGAAAATGGAACGCTGCATAAGGTACTTCGCCCGACACTGCTTGCGGTCGAATTCGTACCTCTGAAAGCCAATTTTTATGAAACAATCGTACCTGACGTTCAGTAGAGTTTTGTTTCAGATCAACAACACGACAAACCCTACAACGTGTACGACAATGATCAACAACAACGCGACGTACATGGCCCACATGGAAACCTCCAAACCAACATCGGCTGTTTACACGAAATTGAGCTCGAATATATTACATATTCCTAATGTAGTTAATCGCAGCTGGAACCTTGCGCAACTTTACAGAGCATCGACTTCATCGTCAGCGATGTCCAGCATTGCCATGCTTTCGACAACTCCCATTACCCAATCGAATGTAATGGCTGCTATTCGGCAATGACCAGCTTGCGATCCGAAGAGCCTGGCATGGTGCCTTTAGTTAACGCTTCATAAGGATATCGACAAACGGTTCGATCGTGTCCGAACCGCGTAGGAGAGCAGCCACTGACGCACTTCTACTTGGAAAGCAGCTTCCTCATTAATGGGGGCGCAACTGAAAAGAACACCGTTTGCGATAATAGTATCGTAGGTGAGGCTAGAAACTTTACCGTCAAAGTTGCGGGCGATCTTCGTTTCATTGTTAAAGGTTTTCGTGCGGATCTCGCCGGTAAAGATAAGCCATCGGGATATTTAGAAGGCCTACAAGCTGCCGCTTGTGACTAGAACGATCGGGAATTTCGGCAGTATCGCAAACCGGGATGGATCGGCACCATGTGCCGGGGACCGCCAGTACACTAAGAGGCGAAGCCCTGAATGCACAACCTAACCCTACAATGTTGAGGAACAGTGGTATTATAGAGCGCCCCAAAAGCTTTTGTGACCGAATTAACGAAGTCCGACTAATCTGTGTGTGACTTATCGCTTATTGAGACGCTACGTGCGGAATGACAGATAAACGACTCATATGGCTGGTAGCGTCTTTGGGGGTTTCCAGCCATCGAAGCATGTACACCTTAGCAACTGAAATCGAAGGTAGTGATAGGTCGTCACCTGAGCTTAAAGCTGCTGCGAACGATGTTCTCCAATCGCTTGAGCGCGTCATAGACCTGGCGGTTGCGTCGTCGCGAGTATTGGGAAAAGCTTCACGAAAATTCGATAAGCTTGTTCTTGTGCTGGAGCGACAGGACAGCGTTGCGCGTCTCGAAGGTCTCGTTGACCGAGTTTTCGTAGAAATGTAAAATTGCTTGAAGGTACTAATTGACCTGAGACCCAACTCCCCTCCAGTTTTCGAGAGAGTCTTGGGTTTTCAATCTGGCCTCATGCGGCCTGTTTTTCCATAGCCATTTTCGTTGCGAACTCTCTGGGTGTGATGTTGCCCAGCGACGAGTGGGGTCTGTTCCTGTTGTAATCCTCCTTCCATGCGGTGATGGCGGCGCGGGCCTGGGTGAGTGACGAGAACAGGGTCTCGTTGAGGCACTCGTCACGGAAGCTGCCGTTGAAGCTTTCGACGAAGCCGTTTTGCATCGGCTTGCCGGGGGCGATGTAGTGCCATTCGACCTTTGTCTCCTGGCACCATTTGAGGATGGCCATGCTGGTCATCTCCGTGCCGTTGTCCGAGACAATCGTCTTCGGCTTCCCCCGTCTGACGATAAGGGTGTCCAACTCGGGGGCAAGCCGAGCGCCCGACAGAGATGTGTCGGCGACCAGGCACAGGCATTCGCGGGTGAAATCGTCGACAACCGCCAGCACCCGGAAGCGGCGACCGTCGGTGAAGGCATCGCTGATGAAGTCCAAACTCCAGCGCTCGTTGGGGCGTGACGGCAGAGCCAGGGGGCGTCTTGTCCCCAAGGCCCGCTTTCGGCCGCCGCGCTTGCGCACCGTCAGCTTCTCCTCCCGATAGAGACGTCGAAGCTTCTTCAGGTTCATGACGATCCCCTGACGGTCGAGCATCACGTGGATGCGGCGATAACCGAAGCGTCGGCGCTCCGACGCCACTTTCTTCATTGCCTCCCGAATAGTCGCATCGTCAGGCCGCACGCTGCGGTATCGCATGCTCGACCGATCTCACGACAGAACCTCGCACGCCCGACGCTGGCTCACCCCATGCTGCGCACAGACATGAGCCACCACATCCCGCTTCACATCGGGCGTCACCATTAATGGGATGGTCCGCCTCGTCCTCCCGTAGCATTATGAGGCTGTCAAACCGAAGGAGGTTGCAATGCCACAACTCAATGTGCCGCGTTCAGCGGCTGTCTACGGAATTGATATCGGTAAGAACATCTTCCACGTCGTCGGTCTCGGAAGCGATGGCGTGCCAGTTCAGAAGGTTCGTTTCCGACGCGATACGCTGCTACAGTTCTTCGAGCGCGCAGCGCCGGCGATCGTGGGAATGGAATCTTGCGCTGGCTCTCAATGGATTGCCAGGAAGATAAAGGCTCTGGGACATAAGGTGCGCTTGATCCCGGCGCAATTTGTGAAGCCCTACGTAAAATCGAACAAGACCGACATCATCGATGCGGAGGCGATCGCTGAGGCAGCTACGCGACCAACGATGCGGTTTGCAGCACTTAAGAGCGAGGAACAAGCCGATCTTCAGGCTTTGCACAGGGTGCGAGACCAGATGATCGGAACGCGCACCCGGCTGATCAATCAGATGCGAGCCTTTTGCCTCGAATACGGGATCGCGCTGCGTCAGGGCGCAGGTCTGTTCAAGCTCGACCTGCCACAGGTTCTCGAAGACAAATCGAACGACCTTTCGTCGGCGATGCGTAAGCTGCTCGCAGATCTGTTTGCCGATCTACGCCAATTGGAACAACGTATCGGTGACGTCACACGCGAGATCGAAGCCATAGCCAGTCGAGAGGATGTGGCTCGACGGCTCATGACGATCCCCGGCATCGGAGCATTGGGGGCGACTGCACTTCTTGCTGCGATTGGCAACGGTCGGCAATTCCAAAAAGCCCGCGATCTGGCTGCGTGGCTTGGCCTCGTGCCGCGAGAATACTCGACCGGCGGAAAGCAAAAGCTTCTCGGCATCAGCAAGCGAGGAAACCGCTATGTTCGCAAACTTCTCGTGCATGGCGCACGATCATGCTTTCGGCATCTCGACCGAACACGGGATCGACTGGGGAACTGGCTGGATGGCCTTCAAGCCCGGATGCACCCAAACAAAGCTGTCGTCGCACTTGCCGCAAAAATGGCCGGGATTGTCTGGGTCGTCCTGACCAAGCCTGGAGCACTCTACGAACGCAGAGACCCTGCCTTCACCTGAAGCTCCAAGCTCGATTGCAAGGCTCGGGAATAGTGATGACGAAACAGTGGATCAACATGCCGTAAGTCCTGTGCAAAAAAGCGGGCTTCGTGCCCGAACCATTTATTGGGAACGGCGTGTGCGGATCTCATCATGGCCTGGCTGCAACCGCAGCCCACTCGCGAGAGGCCGGATACATTTATGCAACTGGAATCGTCATTTGCGAT
>Ga0308159_1000259_pt1 | contig 157401 bp, 146 predicted proteins | sample PhyCR1_FD_201040 | JGI IMG/M metagenome (GOLD analysis project Ga0308159, IMG submission 201040) | Phyllosphere microbial communities from UC Gill Tract Community Farm, Albany, California, United States - DLSLC.R1 | ecosystem: Host-associated > Plants > Phyllosphere > Unclassified | place...
GCGGCCTCAGTTTCGAGCGCGGCAGCACCCGGCTCTACTACTCGCCCAAGTACCTCGGCTACGACGCGCGCGTGCTGTACGGCGAGCTCAACGCCTTTTACCCGGTCCACCCGCGCTTCAACCTGGTAGGCCATATCGGCCTGCTGCGCAACCTCAGCGGTGGCTACTTCCCCGGCATTCCCACCTCTTCGCGCTACGACGTCCGTATCGGCATCGGCATCCCGTTCGGCCGCTACACGCTGCAAGTGGCCCGCGAACACGTGCAGGACGACGGCCGCCGCTACACCATGTACCCGGTGCATCCGCCACGGCAGTGGAGCCTGGGCTTGAGTTATGCGTTCTAGGAGCGGCCATGGCCGGCGCTGACCCGCATCCGCATACGCCGGACGGACGCTACTTCGTGGTCAAGGGCAGGCTGTGGAGGCTGAGCAATCCCGACCTGGCGCCGGAACGCCGCGAGGTGCTGGTCAAGCAGCTGATGGCGGCGCGGCGCGAAGTCGGCGCCGCGCGCAGGACTGGCGACAGGCAGCGCGAACACGCAGCGCGTGCGGCGGTGGATCAAGCCAAGCATGGGCTCGGAGAACGTGGACCCGTGTGGTGGACCGATGGTGCGCCGGATTTGAACCGGCACATGGTCAAGAATACGCCCTATGCGCACTGGTACGCTGAGCTCCCGCCCGCGTGAGCACGGCAAGAATAACAGCACTTCAAAAAATTATTTACCTCCCGCTACATCCTCGCGCAACCGCTTTTCCTGCCGCGTTCGATACCATAAGACACCGGCGCCAGCACAGAGAACCAGGCCGACCTGGGTAAACTCGCCAATCGGCAGCACCCCCTCCTTGCCCCAGGAACCGTAGCACATCAGCAGTCCCATGATGACCAGGGAAATAGCTTCCACCCACTTGTTAACGCGTTTCATTATCTTCACCATTCAGTAAAGGCTTTCCGCCTACCGTTACACGCAAACGTTCACCGCTGAATCCGGCCCGGGTACTGCCGTAGATCGCCATGCCGATCGCCTCGTAATGCGCGGATTCCTCAGCTTCGATGGCGACGATCAAACCCGGCCTATTGTCCAGAATTTTTTCCAGCGCCTGCGCGACTGCGCTGGTTGTTTCCAGTCTCTGCCCTTGCAGCAGGACGTGGATGTCGCCATCGCCGGGAATGTTCAAGACCAGCGTATCGCTCATAGTCAGATTCACTTCCACAGTTTGAGCAGAAAAGCCACGCAATACATAAACAATGTGGCACCCTCGAGTTTGGCTTCCCAATCGAAAGTTAATTTTTCCTCCATTAGCGGCTTGCCGGCTGCCAGGCGCCGCAGGTCCACCGGTCCGGCCGGCCGCGTCACCTCCAGCAACCGGGGCAACTGCCCGGCCTCCAGCCACAGGCCCCGGCATTCAGGACAGACGTCCATCGAGACACCCTTGAAGCGCAGCGATTTCATCATCTTGCCGTCGCGGGGACAGGGCCGTACGTGCGCTGGCTGGTCCGGTTGCTTGTGCAGCTCCAGCGCCGCGTAGGCGCGGACTGCGGGCAGCACATTGCCCGCGACCGCCACGCCCAGGCATTGCGGGCAGCGATGCACTTCGTAGCCGTTGGAGGCGCTGGCCGCCAACGGCGTATCGTCTGCTGGACAAAGCATGGCCACGCTCCTTACCCCAGGCGCGCCGCCAGATCGTCCACCGAGGCGCGCCACTCGGCGTAATGTTCGCTCTCTTCCCACAACTGGCGCAGCTCCGACTGTTCGGACACGATGCGCGCCAGCGCCTGCTGCGCCTTGGCGGCGAGGTCGGTGCGCGGCTTGACCGCACCTTTCGCCTTTTCCTTGCGCGCATCCACCCATTCGTCGATCGCCGCGCTGTCCTCGGTGCGAGCGCCGCCCTTGCCCTGCAGCCGTGCCAGTACTTCGATCGCCGCCAGCGCTTCGGCTGCCAGCGGCGCTTCGAGTTCGCCACCGGCGTCGGCCCCTGCCAACGCCGTATCGAGCGTATTCTCGATGGCGTCCATATTGGTCGTCTCGTGCAAATCTTCGGCCCAATCCTGGGCGAAATCATTGCCGAAAGCGTCTACAGCCCATGTACCCATGTCCAGCTCCTGCTAAATTATGGCCGCGCCGGTTTGACCAGCGGCACGTCTTTTTGTGATTTGACGACCTGCATCGCGGTAGCGATCAAGCCGCTGATGTCGCCCAGATTGGCCGGCACGATGATGGAATTGTTGGTCTTGGCCAGCTTGCCGAACGCCTCCACGTACTGCTCGGCCACTTTCAGATTGACCGCATCTTCGCCGCCCGGATCGCGGATCGCCGAACCCACCTGGCGCAGCGCATTGGCGTTCGCCTCGGCCAGTGCGACGATGGCTGCCGCCTCGCCCTCGGCGCGGTTGATGGCGGCCTGCTTGTCGCCTTCGGAGCGGGCGATCTGCGCTTCGCGTTCGCCGTTGGCGATGTTGATCTGCTCCTGCTTGCGGCCTTCCGAGGCGGCGATCAGCGCGCGCTTTTCGCGTTCGGCGGTGATCTGCGCCTGCATCGCGTGCAGGATTTCCGCCGGCGGCGTCAGGTCCTTGATCTCGTAGCGCAGCACTTTCACGCCCCAGTTGGCGGCCGATTCGTCGATGGCGTTGACGATGGTGGTGTTGATATGGTCGCGTTCCTCGAAAGTTTTATCGAGCTCCATGCGGCCGATCACCGAGCGCAGCGTGGTTTGCGCCAGCTGCGTGATGGCGGCGATGTAGTTGGACGAACCGTACGAGGCGCGCATGGCGTCGGTAACCTGGAAGTACAGGATGCCGTCCACCTGCAACTGCGTGTTGTCCTTGGTTATGCAGACCTGCGGCGGCACGTCGAGCGGAATCTCCTTCAGCACGTGCTTGTAGGCGATGCGATCGACAAACGGGATCACGATATTGAGGCCGGGGCCCAGCGTCGCATGGTATTTGCCGAGCCGCTCCACCACCCATGCATGCTGCTGCGGCACCACGTTGATGGTCTTGAACACAAACACCAACGCCAGCACAAACAGCACCAGGGTCACATTGCCGAAACTGATATCCATCCAGGTCTCCTTCGTTTGAAATTGGTTAAGCCGCGACAATCAGGCGGCTGCCGCGCACTTCGCGGATGATGTACTGGCCCGGCGCCGGGACCGAAACACCCGCCGCAGTGCGGTCGAGCTCCACGTCCCACAGCGCACCGCGATACATCACGCGCGCCACGCCGTCCTGCCAGGCCGGCACGGTAACGGTCTGGCCGATATCGAGGTTCACATTGGGATCGCGCTCGGCTTCCACGCGGGTGCCCATTCTGCCGTAGCGGCTGCGGCGCAAGCCGATGGTCGCGGCCACGCCGACGATGGCGGCCACCATTGTCTGGATCGGCAGCGCCAGCCCGATGGCGGCAGCGAGCGCGCCGAACACCAGGCCGATGGCGATCATCAGCAGGTAGAACGTGCCGATGAACAGTTCGACAGTTACCGCAACGCCGGCGGCGATCAACCAGAAACTCCAGTCAGCCATGATGTCTGCTCCTGTGGATAGTTAAGATCAAATACAAAGACCCCCGGGGCCCAATATGGGCCACGAGGGTCTTGGATGCAAGAACGTTTTTTGTGGAGTAAAAGGCTACTAAATTCATTAACTCCAGTCTAAACGATTTTTGTCTTGCGTCAACTCTTATTGGCTACCTTATTTAGGTTGCAGGCTTGCCAGCTTCTGCCACGTGTCGATCACCGAGTCCGGGTTCAGCGACATCGACTCGATGCCCTGCTCCATCAGCCACACGGCGAAGTCCGGGTGGTCGGAAGGACCCTGGCCGCAAATACCGATGTATTTGCCCTTCTCGCGGCAGGCCTTGATGGCCAGCGACAGCAAGGCTTTGACGGCCGGATCGCGCTCGTCGAAGTCGGCAGCGAGCAGCGCCATGCCGGAATCGCGGTCCAGGCCCAGGGTCAGCTGGGTCAGGTCGTTGGAACCGATCGAGAAGCCGTCGAAGAACTCGAGGAACTGGTCGGCCAGGATGGCGTTCGATGGCACTTCGCACATCATGATCAGGCGCAGGTCGTTTTCGCCGCGTACCAGGCCGTTCTTGGCCAGCAGGTTCACGACTTTTTCAGCCTGGCCCAGTGTGCGCACGAACGGCACCATGATCTCGACGTTGGTCAGGCCCATGTCGTTACGCACGCGCTTCATGGCCAGGCATTCCATTTCGAAGGCGCCCGCGAAGTCTTCGGCCAGGTAGCGCGCAGCGCCACGGAAGCCCAGCATCGGGTTTTCTTCGTCCGGTTCGTAGCGCGAACCGCCGATCAGCTTCTTGTACTCGTTGGACTTGAAGTCCGACATGCGCACGATGACTTTTTTCGGCCAGAACGCGGCAGCGATGGTGGCGATGCCTTCGGCCAGCTTGTCGACGTAGAAGGCTTTCGGCGACGCGTGGCCGCGGGCGACCGACTCCACTGCCTTTTTCAGGTCGGCGTCGATGTTCGGGTATTCCAGAATTGCTTTCGGGTGCACACCAATATTGTTATTGATGATGAACTCGAGGCGGGCCAGGCCCACGCCGGCATTCGGCACGGACTGGAAGTCGAACGCCAGTTGCGGGTTGCCGACGTTGAGCATGATCTTGGTCGGCAGTTTCGGCAGTTCGCCGCGCTGCACTTCCGAAATTTCGGTTTCCAGCAGGCCGTCGTAGATCTTGCCTTCGTCGCCTTCGGCGCACGACACGGTCACGAACGTGCCGTCCTTGAGCACTTCGGTCGCGTCGCCGCAACCGACCACTGCCGGCACGCCCAGTTCACGGGCGATGATCGCCGCGTGGCAGGTACGGCCGCCACGGTTGGTGACGATTGCCGAGGCGCGTTTCATGACCGGTTCCCAGTTAGGGTCGGTCATGTCGGCCACCAGCACGTCGCCGGGCTGCACGCGTTCCATTTCCGATGGGTCGGTAATCACGCGCACCGGGCCGGCGCCGATTTTCTGGCCGATGGCGCGGCCGGACGTCAGCACGGTGCCGGTCGATTTCAGTTTGAAGCGCTGCTGCACGTCGGTCGCTTTCTGCTGCGATTTGACGGTTTCAGGACGCGCTTGCAGGATGTACAGTTTGCCGTCGCGGCCATCCTTGCCCCACTCGATGTCCATCGGACGGCCGTAGTGGTTTTCGATGATGACGGCGTACTTGGCCAGCTCCACGACTTCGGTGTCGTTGAGCGAGTAGCGGTTGCGCAGTTCCACCGGAACATCGACGGTTTTCACCGAACGGCCCGCCTTGGCTTCGTTGGTGAATTCCATCTTGATCAGCTTGGAGCCGATGTTGCGGCGGATGACAGGCGATTTGCCTTTTTCCAGCATTGGCTTGTGGACGTAGAATTCGTCCGGGTTGACGGCGCCCTGCACCACGGTCTCGCCCAGGCCATAGCTCGATGTAACGAACACCACGTCCTTGAAGCCGGATTCGGTATCGATGGTAAACATCACGCCGGCGGCGCCCAGGTCGGAACGAACCATGCGCTGCACGCCGGCCGACAATGCGACTTCGGCGTGCGTGAAGCCTTTATGCACGCGGTACGAAATGGCGCGGTCGTTGTACAGCGAGGCGAACACGTGCTTCATTGCTTCGAGCACGTTGTCGATGCCGACCACGTTCAGGAACGACTCCTGTTGACCGGCGAACGAGGCGTCCGGCAAGTCTTCGGCGGTGGCCGACGAACGCACGGCAAACGACATTTCGGTGGTTGAGTCGGCAACCAGGCGCTCGTAGAAGGCCGTGATTTCGGCCTGCAGGCGTGGCTGGAACGGGGTTTCGACGATCCAGCCGCGAATCTCGGCGCCCGCTTGCGCGAGGGCGCGCACGTCGTCGATATTCAGGTCGGCCAGGCGGTTGGCAATGCGTTCGGCCAGCGGCTTGCCGCCGTCGACGCTGTGTTCGAGGAAGTCGCGGAATGCCTGCGCCGTGGTGGCAAAGCCACCAGGCACACGCACGCCGGCGCCAGCCAGCTGGCTGATCATTTCGCCCAGGGACGCGTTCTTGCCGCCGACCGATTCCACATCGGTCATGCGTAAATTTTCGAACGATGCGACGTAAACCGCTTCCCCTGCCTGCTCCTTCAATGCTGCGTTAGACATAAAAAACACCTTTTTGATGATAGAAATCTTTCAGCCGGGTGCAGACGTCTCCGTTTTGCTTGTTCTTGTTATTCTGGTCGTCGTGCACCACAATCATGCTATTGGCAACCATTCTACAGCCTGTAACGACAATTGACGATTCCTGAACACCACCGGCAGAAAAATACATGACACAAGAACAACGAACCTCCTTTCCCACCGCATCACGCACGGTGTTCTTCGTCTCCGACGGCACCGGCATCACGGCTGAAACCTTCGGTCACTCGGTGCTGACCCAGTTCGAACTGCGCTTCCGCCAGATCCGCCTGCCGTTCATCGATACGCTCGACAAGGCGCACGACGCTGCGCGCAAGATCAACGAGGCGTTTGTGACCGACGGTCAGCGCCCGATCATTTTTTCCACGCTGGTGCAGACCGAACTGTCGGACGTGATCCGCCGCTGCAAGGGCATGTATATGGACTTGTTCCAGACCTTCGTGGCGCCGCTGGAACAGGAGTTGAACGTCAAATCGACGCACACCATCGGCCGTTCGCACAATATCGTCGACAGCGAGGAGTACAAAAACCGCATCGAGGCGATCAACTTCTCGCTGGCGCACGACGACGGCCAGTCGCACAAGAACCTCTCTTCGGCCGACATCATCCTGGTCGGCGTATCGCGCTCGGGCAAGACGCCCACCAGCTTGTACCTGGCGATGCAGTACGGGATCAAGGCGGCCAACTACCCGCTGATCCCCGACGATTTCGAACGCGGCCGCCTGCCGTCGTCGCTGTACGAGTTCAAGTCGAAGATTTTCGGCCTGACGATCACGCCGGAACGCCTGAGCGAGATTCGCAACGAGCGCCGCGCGGGCAGCAAGTACGCGTCGATCGAGAATTGCCGGTACGAGGTGAACGAGGCGGAAACCATGATGAAGCGCGAGGGGATACGCTGGCTGTCGTCCACTACCAAGTCGATCGAGGAGATTTCGACCACCATCCTGCAAGAAATCAAACCCGACCGCCGCGAATACTAGGAGCGCCGGAGAAGCCGCCATGGCGGCGTTGCCGCTCCTTGCCGCATAGTCGTCCTGTTCGTCCTGCCTTCGTCGCGGCGCCTAGCTCTGGCGGCTATGCCAGGCGCTCCGCTAGACGCGTGGCGGGTCGGTATCGCGCGCGTACACGCGGTGCCGCGCCAGCACCGCGACGAACCGCGCCAACGCATCGGCCAGGTCGCAGGTATCGGCGACGATTACGCCGGGATCCGGCGCGCCGTCTGGCAGCCGGTCGGGAATATGCGCGGTACGCAGCAGCACCCCTCCTCCCCCTATCGCCAGCACCGGCTTCAGGTGCCGGAACTGCAGCTTTAAAAATTCCAACGCGCGTGCATCGCGCGACAGCGCGCACTCTCCCTCGGGATAATCGGGCACGATCACCGCATCGAACAGCACCGACGGTCCCGCCTCGAAACTGATTTCCACGTCCAGCGGCGCGTCGTCGCTGGCGGCGATTTTACCGATTTGTTCGCCGACCAGGCGCGGCGCCGCGCCCAGGTCCAGCAAGGCCGCATACAGCTTGCGCGTTTGCGGGCCATCGACGCCCGGCGCCACCAGCAGCGCTACCCGGCGCGTGGCCACGCCCACGTTGCCGGGGCGGTGGAACAGCGACAGCGGCGGCGATGGCGGATACTGGTATGGCGGACGGTTGGTGGCCGGCGGCAGTGGGTCCGGCACGTCCATCCCAAGGCTGGCGGCCACGCGCGCGGCCAGCCCATTATCGACATTGACCAGCGCCGCCAGCACCCGCTTGCGCACGGCCGGCGTCTGCACCCGCGTCAGTTCGAACCGGAACGCCTGCACGATGTGGTCCTGCTCGACCGGTGTCTGGCTGATCCAGAACAGGCGCGCCTGCGAATAATGGTCGGCGAACAGTTCCGGCTTGCCGCGCACCTCGTTGCCGTGCGACGCTTCCGGCACGCTGACAAAACCGCGCACGCCGGCCTGGAACGGGCAGCCGCCTGCCAGCGAATTCGGTTCGTAGTTGACCCGGCCCCGGTTGATCTGCTGGCGGTGCATGCCGTCGCGCTGGTTGTTGTGAATGGGCGCCACCGGCGTGTTGATCGGAATCTCATGAAAGTTGGCGCCACCGAGGCGCGAGATCTGGGTATCGACGTACGAGTGCAAGCGGCCTTGCAGCAACGGATCGTTGGTGAAGTCGATGCCGGGCACCACGTGGGCGGCGCAAAACGCCACCTGCTCGGTCTCGGCAAAGAAATTGTCAGGGTTGCGATTGAGGACCAGCTTGCCCACGGTGCGCAACGGCACCAGCGCTTCCGGCACCAGCTTGGTCGGATCGAGAATGTCGAACGGGAAGCGCGCGGCCTGCGCCTCACTGAATACTTGCAGGCCCAGCTCCCATTGCGGGAACTGGCCGCTGTCGATGGCTTCCCACAAATCGCGCCGGTGGTAATCGGGATCGGCCCCCGCCAGGCGCGCTGCCTCGTCCCACACCAGCGCATGGGTGCCGGCCATGGGCGACCAGTGGAACTTGCAGAAGACCGACGTGCCATGCGCATTCACCAGCCGGAACGTGTGCACGCCGAAGCCCTGCATCATGCGGTAGCTGCGCGGAATGGCCCGGTCCGACGTGTGCCACAACAGCATGTGAACGATTTCGGGACTGAGCGAGGCGAAATCCCAGAACGTGTCGTGCGCGCTCGATGCCTGCGGCATGCCGTGATGCGGTTCGGTTTTCACCGCGTGGATCAGGTCCGGGAATTTCATCGCATCCTGGATGAAGAACACCGGGATGTTGTTGCCTACCAGGTCCCAGTTGCCGTCTTCCGTATAAAACTTGACGGCGAAGCCGCGCACGTCGCGCACCGTGTCGGCCGAACCGCGCTCGCCGGCCACGGTGGAAAACCGCACGAATACCGGTGTGCGTTTGCCCGTCGCGCCGAACAGTGCGGCGCGGGTAATGGCGCTCTGGTCGCCGTAGCTCTCGAAATAGCCGTGGGCGGCCGAGCCGCGCGCGTGCACCACCCGTTCCGGTATCCGCTCATGGTCGAAGTGCGTGATTTTTTCGCGCAGAATAAAATCTTCCATCAGGGTGGGACCACGCAGGCCGGCCTTGAGGCTGTTCTGGTTGTCGGCCACGCGCACCGCCTGGTTGGTGGTCAATACGCGGCCGGTGTCGTCCACCCGCACCCGGTCGAGCGGGCCGTCGAGCGGATTGTCGCCGAGGTCCGGCTGGCCGGCGCCCAACTTGGGCGAGGCCACGGTCTCGGTGCTGGTGCTGGCCGTGGCCAGCGGCGACGTGGGCGTCTCCGTATCGCCCTCGTGCGGCACGTAGGCGGCATCGCCGTATTCGAGCGCCTTGGTGGGGTTGTAGGGCATGTCGGCGGCCAGCTGGGCGTCGCTGACGACCTTCTCGATCAACTGGCTGGCGATGGGGTTGGGCGGGCCGAGACGCGATGGGCGCGACGCTTTCGACGGGCCGCCCAGGGTGCTCAGGATGGAACCGGCGCCGTCCACGTCGCCGCCATTGCTTTTGCGTTTGGCCATGTCTCGACTCCTGTTCAATACCCGCTCCGAACGGCGGGCTGAAGTCGAGTTTGAGAGTCTTGGGATGACGCCGCTTGATGTCGCTCAAGCGCCGGGAGAACAGGAATGCCGCAGAAAAACGCCTAAAAAAAGTGGCGCCAATCCGATAGCCAGTCGGGAAACTCCTCGACCGGCATCGGCTTGGCGATGTAATAGCCCTGGGCATACGTGCAGCCCAACCCCTGCAGGAAATCCCAATCCTGCTTGGTCTCGACCCCCACAGCCACCGAACGCCGCTCCAGGCTGCGCGACAGGCCCAGGCACGAGCGCAGCACGGTGGCAATGGCCGGCTTGCGGAACGCGCCATCGACGAAACTGCGGTCGATTTTCAGTTCCGAGAACGGCACCCGCGCCAGCAGTTGCAGGTTGATCAGCCCCGTGCCGTAATCGTCGATGGCCAGGCCGAACCCCTTCATGCGCAGCCGCAGCAGCCGTTCGAGGAAGTGCGGCGTGGTGGTGAGCACCGCCTTTTCCGTCATCTCGAAGGTAAGATAGTCGGGCATGATGCGGTGGCGTTCCAGGCAGGCGTCGATCTGCTCCATGAACTGCGGGTGCGCCAGCGTGCTGGGATCGACGTTGACCGAAAACGAAATCGGAATGCCGTCGTCGTGCAAACGGCGGCAGGCTTGCACCGATTTTTCGATCAGCGCCCAGTCGAGGAAGTCGATGCGATGGTTTTCCACCAGTGCCGGCATGAACGACGCGGGACCGAGCAGGCCGTAACGCGGATGGCGCCAGCGTGCAAACATCTCCAGGCCTTTTACCCGGCCGGTTTCCAGCTCGATCTTGGGCTGGAAGTGCGGTGCGAATTCGTTGTTACTGAGCCCATTGCCCACCTCCGCGAACGACAGCGTGGGCACGCGCTCGCGCCGCATTTCGGGCGGTTTCAGGTGGGCGGCGATCACCGCTTCCAGCCGTCCGGCGATCAGCGGCTTGGTCATCACGCCCAGCACGTCGAGGCCGAAGGCGTCGGCCATCGATTCGATCGAGAACAGCACGGAATTGGTTTGCGAGCCGAAGATGATCAGTCCCGCGCGGCTTTGCAGGTCGCCCATGCGGCGGATGACTTCCAGCGCATCGATGCCGGGCACCTGCAAGTCGAGAATGATGATATTGACGGCCGGCTGGTAGCGCAGGCCCAGGCAGCGCAGCGCGGTGTCGCCGTCTGGCGCCTCGGTAATCTGGAGCGCCCCCGTGCGTTGCAGGATATCGACCAGCACGCGGCGCTGCGCGTCGTCTCCTTCTGCGACCAGAAAGTGCAACTGCCCGATATCCATAACCGCTCCGGTGGAAACTGCCTAGCCCTGATTCTGCCTGAGTTGTTCGAAAAAGCATACTGCTGCGCAAGCTGCGACGTTGAGCGACTCCACCTGGCCCGCATGGGGAATCACTACCTGGTGCGAAGCGAGTGCTAATAAATCGTGCGCTACGCCCTGCCCTTCGTGGCCGAACAGCCACGCCACCGGCTGGCGCAAGTTCACATCATACAGGCGCTGGGTGGCATAGCCGCTGGTGGCCAGCGACACTACCTGCGAATTCGCTACCAACGCTGGCAGATCGACGTTCTCGAAGATATCAAGCACGAAGTGAGCGCCCATGGCCGCGCGCAATACCTTGGGCGACCAGCAGAACGCGGTGCCGGCGCTGCAATACACTTGCGTAATGCCAGCCGCTGCCGCGCTGCGCAGGATCGAGCCGACGTTGCCCGGGTCCTGCACGCCATCGAGCAGCACTGCCGACACCTGCAACGGCCCGGTCACCGCGCGCTCCGGCGTGGGGATCAGGAACATCACGCCCACGCCGTGTTCGACCTGGCTGATTGCATTGTAGAGCGCATCGGGCAGGGCCAGCACGTGCGCGTGTTGCGCTTCCAGGCCGCCGACGATGTCCATCACTTCCGGGTTGTGCAGTGCCGTTTCGCTGACCACGCACTGCTCGGGCGCGCCGCGCAATTGCAGGTACGACTGGCACAGGTGCACGCCGTCGAGCAGCGTGCGGCCCAACTTGCGGCGCGCCTGGGCGCTGCCGGCCAGTTTGACCAGATCCTTGTACTGCGCGTTGTCGCGCGAGGTAATCGTCTTCATGCGCCCACCTTGATCTGGATGGTCGTGCCGTTCTGCAGGGTCAGCACGGCGCGCACTGGCGCGAACGAGCGACGGTGCACCGGCGACGCGCCGTGCTCGCGCAAACGCGCCAGGTGCAGCGCGGTGCCGTAGCCCTTGTGCTGGTCGAAGCAGTAATGCGGGTACTGCGCGTGCAGTTCGACCAGGGCGGCGTCGCGCGCAGTCTTGGCCAGGATCGATGCGGCCGAAATGGCATCGACCTTGTCGTCGCCGCCGATGACGGCGATCGACTGGATCTGCATCACCGGGCAGCGGTTGCCATCGATCAGGGCCAGGGTGGGCACGGTGGACAGCGCTTCCACCGCGCGGCGCATGGCCAGCATCGACGCCTGCAAAATGTTCAGCTGGTCGATCTCGTCTTCCGACGCCTGGGCAATCGCCCAGGCCAGCGCCTGCGACTTGATCACCGGTGCCAGCAGATCGCGCTTGGCTTCGGTGAGCTTTTTCGAGTCGCGCAAGCCGAGGATCGGGCGGTTCGGGTCGAGAATGACGGCAGCGGCAAACACCGGGCCAGCCAGCGGGCCACGGCCGGCTTCATCCACCCCGCAAATGATTTCGTCGGGGGAGTTCGGGAGGTCGTCGAACAGGCCGGGATTTGGGTTTTTCACGTTTTACTTCACTTATTCATCTAATTGGCTAGCCACGGCCGATCACCTTCAACACCGCCGCCGCACTCTCCACCGCGCTGTTGCGCAGCAGGCAGTGATGCATGTCGGTGAAGCGCTGGGCCAGGCGCAGCCTATGCGGCGCGTCGGACAGTTGCTGCCACATGGCGTCGGCCAGCGCCTGCGGGTTGGCGGCGTCCTGCAGCATCTCGGGCACCAGGAACTCGCGCGCCAGGATATTGGGCAGGCCCACCCACGGCTGGTAGCCGAAGTGGCGCAAGATCTGCCATTCCAGCGCCATCATTTTATAGGCGATCACCATCGGCTTCTTGAACAGCGCCACTTCCAGCGAGGCGGTGCCCGAAGCGACCAGCACCGCGTCGCCGGCGGCAATCGCCGTGTGCGACTGGCCGTCGAGCAGGTCGATTTCCACGTCCTGCAGGCCCGCCTGCGCCACCAGATCCAGGAAATACTGGCGCTGGCGTTCGCCCGCCATCGGCGCCACGAACCGCAGCGAGCGGTCGCGCTGCTTGAGCAGCTTGGCCGCCTGCACAAAGGCCACCGTATTGTATTTGAGCTCGGACATGCGGCTGCCGGGCATGATGGTGACCACGTTGGCGTCCTGCGGCAAACCGAGTTTGGCGCGTGCGCCCGCCTCATCCGGCACCATCGGGATCACTTCCGCCAGCGGATGGCCCACGTAGCTGACCGGCACCCCCGCCTGGCGATAGATCTCTTCCTCGAACGGGAACACCACCAGCATGTGCGACACCGCGCGCACGATCTTCTTGATGCGGCCACCGCGCCAGGCCCAGATCTGCGGCCCGATGTAGTGGATGGTGGGGATGCCCGCCGCCTTGAGCTGCTCTTCCAGCCCCAGGTTGAAACCCGGGTAGTCGGCGCCGATGAAGGCGGCCGGCCGGTCGGCCAGCAACTGGTCGCGCAGCTGGTTCTGGATGCCCTTGATTTCGCGGTAGCGCGGGATCACGGCCAGCAGGCCGCGCACGGTCAGCTTGTCCATCGGCACGTGCGACTCGAAACCCTGGGCGATCATGTGCTCGCCGCCGATGCCATGCAGGCGCACACCGGGCAGGTGCGGCTTGAGGCCGGAAAGCAAACGGGCGGCCAACAGGTCGCCCGATGGTTCCCCGGCGACCATCGCCAGCGACAGCTTGTCAGCGGACGATGCCACGCGACGCCGTATCGAGGAATTCGCGCATGGCGCGGATATGGACCGCCGCACCGGGCGTGGCCTCTTCTTCGGCGCGCAGCGCGGCCTTGGCTTCTTCCAGGGTGAGCCCCGAGCGGTACAGCAGCTTGTAGGCGGTGCGGATGCCGTTGATCTCTTCGCGCGTGAAACCACGGCGCTTGAGGCCTTCGATATTGACGCCATGCGCCTGCGCCGGGTTACCGTTCAACAGCACGAACGGCGGCACATCCTGCGTCAGGCTGGTGCTCATGCCCACGAACGCATGGGCGCCGATCTTGCAGAACTGGTGGACATTGGCGAAACCGCTCATGATCACCCAGTCGCCGATTTCCACGTGGCCGGCGATCTGCGCGTTGTTCGAGAAGATCGTGTTGCTGCCCACCTGGCAGTCGTGCGCCAGGTGTACATAAGCCGAGATCCAGTTGTCGTTGCCGAGCGAGGTCACGCCCTTGTCCTGCACCGTGCCGGTGTTGAACGTGCAGAACTCGCGGATCGTGTTGCGGTCGCCGATGGTCAATCGGGTCGGTTCGCCGGCCCATTTTTTATCCTGCGGCGCAGCGCCAATCGACGAGAACTGGAACAGCTTATTGTCGCGGCCGATGGTGGTATGGCCTTCGATCACCACGTGCGGGCCGACCACGGTGCCGGCGTCGATTTGCACGTGCGGTCCGATGACCGTGTACGCGCCGACGTCGACGCTGCTATCGAGCTGCGCTTTCGGATCGATGACTGCGGTAGCGTGGATGGTACCCATGATTACTGCCCCGCAGGCTGGCTGGCGTCCGCAACGCTGCGGATGGTGCACATCAGTTCCGCTTCTACCGCTACCTGGCCATCGACGGTGCCCACGGCCTTGTATTTCCAGATGCCGCGCGCATTGCGCAGGATTTCGACGTCCATTTTCAGCTGGTCGCCAGGACCGACCGGACGCTTGAAGCGCGCGCCGTCGATACCGACGAAGTACACCACCGAGCTTTCGTCAGGCTTGATGCCCATGGTCTTGAACGACAGCAGCGCAGCGGTTTGCGCCATCGCTTCGATCATCAGCACGCCCGGCATCACCGGCTTGTGCGGAAAGTGGCCATTGAAGAATTCTTCGTTGACGGTGACGTTCTTGATTGCGGTGATCGACTTGCCCTCTTCGTACGCAAGCACGCGGTCCACCAGCAGCAGCGGGTAGCGGTGCGGCAGGTAGGACTTGATTTCGCAGATGTCCATGGTCTTGGAGGTGTCGGGCTGAGTAGTGGTCATGATTCTTCGTTTTCTTTATTGGTCTTGATAATTTTTTCGAGCGCGCGGATTTTCTCGCGCATGCCCGGCAGGTTGCGCACGATGGCGGCCGATTTTTCCCACTCGGCGTTTTTCGCCAGCGGGTAAAAGCCCGTGTACTGGCCCGGCTCCAGGATCGAGCGCGACACCATGGAGGCCGAGCCCACGTGGACGCGATCGACGATGGTCAGGTGGCCGAGCACCATCGACGCGCCGCCGAAGGTGCAGTACTTGCCGATCTTGGCGCTGCCGGCCACGCCGGTGCACCCGGCCATGGCCGTGTGGGCGCCGATGTGGCAGTTGTGGCCGATCTGGATTTGATTATCCAGCTTGACGCCGTCTTCGATGATGGTATCGGCCAGCGCACCGCGGTCGATGGTGGTGTTGGCGCCGATGTCCACATCGTCGCCGATCACCACGCGCCCGGTTTGCGGGATCTTGATGTACACGCCGCCCTCGTTGGCGAAGCCGAAACCGTCGGTGCCGATCACGGCGCCCGAGTGGATGATGCCGCGCGCGCCGATGATGCAATGGGCGTGGAACGTGACGTTGGCAAAGAAGTGCGTGCCCGCGCCCACTTCCGCTTCGCGGCCGATGTAGCAGCCGGCGTCGATCACCGCGTGCTCGCCGATCACGGCGCCCGACTCGATCACCACGCGCGCGCCGATATGGGCGCTGGCGGCGACGTGGGCATCATCGGCAACCACGGCGCTGGCATGGATGCCGGGCGCCGGCACGAAGGCCGTCAGCGATTCGAAATACTGCGCCGCGCGGGCGAAATACACGTAGGGGTTGGCGACGACGATGCGCGCACCGGTGTAGCCGGCGGCGATGAACTCGTCATCTTTTTCGGCGACGATCAACGCTGCCGCGTGGCTGTCGCGCGCCTGGGCGCGCAGTTTGCTATTGCTGAGAAAGCTGATGTGCGAAACGCCGGCGTCTGCCAATGGGGCGATCCCGGTCACTTCCAGGTTCGCGTCTCCCATCAACCGGCCACCGAAGCGTTCGACCAATGTGCCTAGTCGAGTGCCCATCCTAATTCCTTATTAATCAAAGAACCTCGATAACCGTAGCGAGCGGCCTGTTATCGTCTTGAGTAGCGGAGGCGTACGAACGTACGCTGAGCAACGGAGAGGCGATAGCAGGCCGCGCAGTAGGTTAGCGAGGTTCTTTTATTTGTCTTTGTCCAGCGCTGCCAGGACCTTGTCCGTGATGTCGATACGCTTGCTGGCCCACACCGCATCCTGCAGCACGATATCGAAACCTTCGGTATCGGCCATCTGGCGGATGATCTTGGTGGCGCGGTCGGAAATGGCCTGGCGCTCTTCGTTGGTGCGCTGGCTCAGGTCTTCGCGGAACTCGCGCTGGCGGCGCTGGAATTCCTTGTCGAGGTCGAACACGTCGCGTTGGCGGCGTACCCGTTCCGCTTCGGCCAGGGCCGGCGCGTCTTTTTCCAGCTTGGCGGAAGCCGCTTTCAGGCGGCCTTCCATCTCCTGCATGGCTTTTTCGCGCGACTTGAACTCTTCCTGCAGCTTTTCGCTGGCCAGCTTGGCCAGCTTGGACTCGTTGTAGATGCGCTCCGGGCTGAGCCAGGCGATGCGCGACAACGAGGTCTGCGCCTGCGCCGGCGCCATGGCGCACCAGCCCAACGCTGCCAGGGCAAGCGTAGCGGCAAGCGAGGCGCCGTAGGTCTTGGTCATCTTGGCGGATGCAGTATTCAACTTGATTCTCCGATTAAATATAGATAGCCGAGTCGGGGGCACAGGTCAGAAACCAGTACCCATCTGGAACTGGAAGCGTTCCAGGCGGTCGCCCGGCTTGGCATTAAGAGGCTTAGCATAACTCAACTTGAGCGGGCCCACCGGCGAAATCCAGCTGATACCGAGACCGGCCGAGTAGCGCAGCTGCGAGTAGCGCATCTTCTCGCCTTCTTGGTAGACCTGGCCCGCATCGAGGAAGCCGAACCAGCGCAAGCTGCGATCCTGGCCGGAGCCCGGGAATGGCAGTTGCAGCTCGGCGTTACCGATTAGGCGCGAGGCGCCGCCCAGGGCATCGCCGTAGCGGGCATCGACCGCGCCCAGCGACGAACTTTCGTAGCCGCGCACCGAACCGATACCGCCGCCGTAGAAGTTCTTGAATACCGGGTACGGCGTGTCGCCAAGGCCGCGGCCGTAGTCGATCTCGCCCTTGAGCGCGAGCACGGAGCGCCAGATCAGCGGCTTGTAGTACTGCTGCTCGTAGATGGCGCGGTAGTATTTCTGTTTGCCGATCACGTCCAGTTCGAGGTTCAGGCGCTGGTAACGGCCGGCCGACGGCGTCAGGCCGGAATCGCGGCTGTCGCGCGACCATGCCAGCGTGAGCGGCACGGCGTTGGTCTCGGCCTTGCCGATACCGCTGGCGTTGCCGGTGACGTCGGACACGTATTGCAGGAACCGGGTTGGCGAGGTCGAATCGGTTTCGATCGACGAGCGTTCGAGGCCAATACCGAGGAACACGGTGTCGGTTTCCGAGAACGGCACGCCGTAGCTGATACGGCCGCCCTTTTGCTTGATGGTGTAGCTGCCGATGTTCAGCGCCGGCGGACGCTGCGTACGCAGGTACACCTCGTATGAACGCGAGATGCCGTCGTCGGTGTAGTACGGGTCGAACTGCGAGAACGAAATCGTGCGGCTGTACTTGGACGTGTTCAGTTCCATGCCCACGGTGGTACCGGAGCCGGCAAAGTTGGCCTGCTGGATCGCCGCCTGGAACGTGAATTTCTCCGACTGCGAGAACGCGCCGCCGATGGTGAAGTTACCCGTCGGTTTTTCCACCACGGTCAGATTCACATCCACCTGGTCGGACGTGCCCTGCGCTTCCGGCGTGTCGATGGTGACATCCTTGAAGTAGCCGAGGCGGTCGACGCGGTCGCGCGAGAGCTTGATCTTGTTGGCGTCGTACCAGGACGATTCGAACTGGCGGAACTCGCGGCGGATCACTTCGTCGCGCGAGGTGGTGTTGCCGGCGATGTTCATGTGGCGCACGTAGGCGCGCTTGCCCGGATCGATCATGAAGGTAAAACTCACTTCACGCTTTTCCTGGTTGATGTCCGGGTTGGCGTTGACGTTGGCGAACGCGTAGCCGAAGGTGCCCAGGCGGTCGGAAATGAGCTTGTTGGTGGCGGTGAGCAGTTCGCCCGAATACACGGCGCCCTTGCGCAGCAATACCAGCGAACGCAGCTCGTCCTCGCGGCCGAAGGTCTCGCCCTCGAACTTGATGTCGGCGACGTTGTACTTTTCACCCTCGGTGATGTTGATGGTGATGTAGATGTCTTTTTTATCGGGCGTGATCGAGACCTGGGTGGAATCGATGTTCATCTCGATGTAGCCGCGATTGAGGTAGAACGATTTGAGCGACTCGATGTCGCCGGTCAGCTTGGTCTTGGAATACTGGTCCGCCTTGGTGTACCAGCTGAACCAGCCGCCGGTATTGAGCGCCAGCTGCTCGCGCAGTTCCTTGTCCGAGAACACCTTGTTGCCGATGATGTTGATCTGCTTGATCTTGGCGATTTCGCCCTCGTCCACCGCGAACGTGATGTTGACGCGGTTGCGCTCGAGCGGGGTGACCGTGGTCACCAGCTTGACCCCGTACAGGCCGCGCGACAGGTACTGGCGCTTGAGTTCCTGCTCGGCGCGGTCCACCGACGCCTTGTCGAAGATTTTCGCCTCGCCCACGCCGATGTCTTTCAACGCCTTGACCAGCACGTCCTTTTCGAATTCCTTGGTACCGGTGAATTCCACCTTGGAGATGGCCGGGCGTTCCTCGACCAGCACCACCAGTACCTGGCCGTCCGCTTCCAGGCGCACGTCCTTGAAGAAACCGGTGGCGTACAGCGCCTTGATGGCGGTAATACTTTTATCGTCGTTGAAGGTCTCGCCCACGCGCACCGGCAGGTAGCTGAAGACCGTACCGGCTTCCGTCCGCTGGATGCCTTCGACACGGATGTCCTTGATCACGAAGGGTTCGATCGCCATGGCGTTGCCGGCACACAGTACCAGGACGGCGGTGCCAATCAGACTGCGGCGCATGGAAGATGGAGTAATACGGTCAGAATATAATTTCATCGGGGTTATTCAATGTCTCATTCAACGAACTACTATGTAACTATGTAACTGTGAGTGCAAACCGGGGAACTCATCGTGTTACATGAGTCTGGTGATGTCGTTAAATACCGCCAGCACCATCAGGGTCATCAATAAACCGATACCGATGCGTTGGGCGAATTCCGCTACGCGCTCGGACACGGGACGCCCGGTTAAAACTTCCAGCGAATAATACAGCAAATGCCCCCCGTCTAGAACGGGAATCGGTAGCAAATTCATTACGCCCAGACTGATACTGATGAACGCAATGAAGCTTAAATAACTGGCCACGCCCATGCGTGCGGTCTGGCCGGCATAGTCGGCAATTGTAATCGGACCGGTGACATTCTTGAGTGACGCTTCGCCGGTGACCATCTTGCCGATCATCTTGAGCGTCATGGTGCAGGTATCCCATACCCGCTCGACCGCCTTGCCCAATGCGCTCAGCGGGCCCGAGGGCACGTTGATCATATCCGGGCGCAACGCGACGTAAGCGCTGATCTTACCGACTGTTACAGCTTGCTTACCTGACTTTTCCCCGTCAGCGCCCTTGAGCATCTCGGCCTGCGGCGTGACCGCCAGCGTGCGCGGTTCGCCAGCGCGGATGACCTCGACCTGCACGGTCTTGCCGGGCGCGGCGCGAATCAGTTCGATGAAGGCAACGCCGTCCTGCACCGCCACGCCATCGACGCTTTTCAGCAGATCGCCCACTTGCAGACCACCGCGCTCGGCAGCACCGCCCGGCAGTACCTGCTGCACCACCGGCGACGGCAACGCCACGCCGATGCCGAGGTTGCCGACAATGTCACCCTCCAGGTCGAGCGCGGTCATGGTGGCCGCCGGAACGATGGCGTTGACGCGGCCGTAGCCGGAACGCTCGACCGTAAGGCTCGCTTCCTTCTTGTCCACGGCAGCCTGCATCAGGTTCCAGCGCAGCTCGGACCAGGCTGCCACCGGTTCGCCATTGACGGCAGTAATGCGGTCGCCGGTGCGCAGGCCGGCCAGGGCGGCAGGCGTGCGGTCGGCATCTTGGCCGGCGGCGGCGCGCACGCTGATCTTGCTGGTCGGCTCTTCCACGCCATGCATGTACAGGCCGGCAAACAGCACGATGGCAACCAGGAAATTGGCCAGCGGACCGGCAGCCACAATGGCGATGCGCTTCCAGACGCTCTGGCGCGTGAACTCGCGCGCCAGGTCTTCTTTCGGAATGCTGGCCAGGTCGCCCTCGCGGGCGTCGAGCATTTTCACGTAGCCGCCCAGTGGCAAGGCGGACACGGCCCACTCGGTCTGATCGCGGCCGAAGCGGCGCGACCAGACAACTTTACCCATGCCCACCGAAAAGCGCAGCACCTTGACACCGCACCAGCGCGCCACCAGGTAGTGGCCCAGCTCGTGGATCGTGATCAGCGAGCCGAGGCAGACGGCAAACGCCAGGATGGTGGTGAGAAAATTCATCGCGCGAGCTGGCCGATGCAGCGTTCGGCGGCGGCCCGGGCGGCGGCATCCTGCGCCATCACGGCCTCGATGCTGTCGGCGGCGCCGTGCGGCAGCTCCTCCACCACTTGCGCAATCACGCGGTCGATCTGGCGGAAGCCGATCTGGCGATCGAGGAAGGCTTGTACTGCCACTTCGTTGGCCGCGTTGAGCAAGGCCGGTGCGGTGCCGCCGGCGCGCAAGGCGTCGAACGCCAGCGCCAGGCACGGGAAGCGCGCATAGTCGGGACGGTGGAACTGCAGGGTGGCGATTTCGGTGATGTCGAGCTGGGCAACGCCGGACGCGATCCGTTCCGGGTACGCCAGCGCATGCGCGATCGGCGTGCGCATGTCCGGGTTGCCCAGCTGGGCCAGCACCGAACCATCGACATACGACACCATCGAGTGGATCACCGACTGCGGATGGATCACGACCTCGATGCGGTCGGCCGGGGCGCCGAACAGCCAGTGGGCCTCGATCACTTCCAGGCCCTTGTTCATCATGGTGGCCGAATCGACCGAAATCTTGCGGCCCATCGACCAGTTCGGGTGCTTGCAGGCCTGTTCGGGCGTCACGTCTTCCAGCGTGGCAACGTCACGCGTGAGGAACGGCCCGCCGGACGCGGTGAGCAAAATCTTGGCCACGCCGGCATTGGCATCGCGCACGGCCGGCATGCGGCCACCAAACTGCGGCATGGCCTGGAAAATGGCGTTGTGTTCGCTGTCGATCGGCAGCAGGATGGCACCGGACTCGGCCACGGCATCCATGAACAGCTGGCCGGACATGACCAGCGCTTCCTTGTTGGCCAGCAGAATTTTCTTGCCGGCGCGGGCGGCAGCCAGCGTGGGCGCCAGGCCGGCGGCGCCGACAATCGCGGCCATCACGCTGTCCACTTCGGGCGCGGACGAAATCGCGCGCAGCGCGGCTTCGCCGTATTCGACCTCGGTACTGACGTTGGCCGCACGCAGCAGCGCGGCGAGCCGCCCTGCTGCCTCGGCGGTGCCGACCACCGCGCGTTGCGGGCGGTGGGCGATACATTGCGCCGCCAGTTCATCGACGCGGCTGTGCGCGGACAAGGCATAAACAGAATAGCGCTCGGGATGACGAGCGAGCACGTCCAGCGTGGACACGCCGATCGAACCGGTGGCGCCAAGGATGGTAATGCGTTGCATAGGGATGTCTTTCAGAGCCAGGTCGAGAGCAGTGCTGCGATCGGCAGCACGGGAATCAATGCATCGACGCGGTCGAGCACGCCGCCATGGCCAGGCAGCAGGTTGCTGCTGTCCTTGATGGCCGCACGGCGCTTGAGTTGGGATTCGAACAGGTCGCCAATCACGGACGCGGCCACGATCACCAGCAGCGCCAGCATGGTCACGCCCCAGCCGAAGCGCGCCTGCAGGCGCACGGCAAAGGTGTCTTGCAGCCACGGCGCACCGGCGGCGGCCAGGATCGAGATGGTGGCGATGACCAGTACGGCAATGCCGCCGCCGATCGCACCTTCCCACGATTTACCTGGGGAAATGGTGGGCGCCAGCTTGCGCTTGCCGAACGCCTTGCCGGAGAAGTAGGCGCCGATATCGGCAATCCACACCAGCACCAGCACCGACAGCAGGTACACGGGCGAGCGCAGGTACAGGCCCACGATGGCAAAGAAGCAGACGAACACGGCAAAACCGAAGGTCAGCGCCATCGACCAGTTGGCGGCGGTGCCCAGTTGCGGCAGGCCCAGGCCCAGCGACGGTGCATAGCGGATCAGCCACAGCAGCGAGGCAATCGCGTACAGCGCGGTGGCGGAACCCGGTTGCGCCTTGTACATCAAGCCCACGAACAGCAGCGCGCCGACGATGCCGGCAATCCGGGCCGGGCCGTCTTTCAGGCCGAACATGCGTGCACCTTCCCACACGGCAGCGCCGAGGAACAGCGTGACGATCACGGCAAAGGCCGGGAAATACTGGAAGAACAGGACTGGCAGCAACACCGCCAGCAAGACCAGAGCGGTAATAATCCGTGTTTTCAGCATCAGTTTTTCTTTTCTGCCAGTTGCGCGCCGGTGCGGCCGAAGCGGCGTTCGCGGTGCTGGTAGGAGGCGATCGCCTCGTCGAGGCGCTCGATCGAAAAATCGGGCCAGTAGGTGTCGGTGAAGAACAGCTCGGTGTACGCAAGCTGCCACAACAGGAAATTGGAAATGCGCTGCTCGCCGCCGGTGCGAATGAACAGGTCCGGCTCCGGCGCGTACGCCATGGCCAGGTGCGGCGCCAGTTGTTCTTCGGAGAAGTCGGTGGCGCCGGGATGGGCGGCCACCATTTTGCCGACCGCCTGCATGATGTCCCAGCGGCCGCCGTAATTGGCGCAGATGGTCACGGTCAGGCTGGTGTTGTTGGCGGTCTTGCGCTCGGCGTTGGCAATCATCGTGCGCAGCTTCTCGTCGAAGCGGGACAGGTCGCCGACCACGCGCAGGCGGATGTTATTGGCGTGCATCTTGGACACTTCGCGCTCGAGCGCGGTCATGAACAAGCGCATCAGGAGGGACACTTCCTCTTCCGGGCGTCGCCAGTTTTCGGAACTGAAGGCAAACAGGGTCAGGTATTCAATGCCGCGATTGATGCAGGCCTCGACCACGGTGCGTACCGCTTCGACGCCCTTGACGTGACCGGCTACGCGCGGCAAAAAGCGCTTGGTGGCCCAGCGGCCGTTACCGTCCATGATCATGGCGACATGGCGCGGCACCTGTGGCGCGTCCGGAACCTCGGTAGTCGAACTCGTATATTTCATGAAAGCTTTGCTGCCAAAGGATAAAGTATTGCAGGTGGAACGGAAAAAGACAAGACGCCAGCACCAACTTGCCACGCGCACGCGCATGACAAGCTGGTTGCTGGCGCCTCGGCCTGAGGGCTTAAACCGTCAGAACTTCTTTTTCCTTCTCCGCCACCATCTTGTCGATGTCGGCGATGAACTTGTCGGTCAGTTTCTGGACTTCATCCACGGCACGACGCTCGTCGTCTTCCGAGATGGTTTTGTCCTTGACCAGCTTTTTCAGCGATTCGTTACCGTCGCGGCGGATATTGCGCACGGCAATTTTCGCGTCTTCAGCTTCGCTCTTGCACAGCTTGACCATTTCCTTGCGGCGTTCTTCGGTCAGGGCCGGGGTCGGCACGCGGATGATGTCGCCCTGCGCCGACGGGTTCAGGCCCAGGTCGGCGTCGCGGATGGCTTTTTCAATCGTCGAGGCCATGCGTTTTTCGAACGGCTGCACGCCGATGGTGCGGGCATCGATCAGGTTGATGCCAGCGACCTGCGACAGCGCGGTTGGCGAACCATAGTACTCGACCATCACATGGTCGAGAATGCCGGTGTGGGCGCGGCCGGTGCGGACCTTGGCCAGGTCGGCGCGCAGGGTTTCCAGCGATTTGGTCATGCGCTCTTGCGCATTCTTTTTAACGTCAGCTACGGACATTGCTGCTCTCCTGTATACGGATGGTGTAAATCTTAAACGTGAACCAGTGTACCCTCATCCTCGCCCATGATCACGCGCATCAGCGCGCCGGGCTTGGTGATCGAGAACACCTTGATCGGCAGTTTCTGGTCGCGGCACAGCGCAAAGGCGGTGGCGTCCATCACTTGCAGATTGCTGGCGATCGCTTCGTCGAAGCTGATCTTGTGGTACAGCGTGGCGTTCGGGTCCTTCTTCGGATCGGCAGTGTACACGCCATCGACCTTGGTTGCCTTGAGCACGATTTCGGCGCTCATTTCGGCACCGCGCAATGCAGCGGCGGTGTCGGTGGTGAAGAACGGGTTACCGGTGCCGGCGGCGAACACGACAACTTTACCTTCTTCCAGGTATTGCAGCGCTTTCGGGCGCACATACGGCTCGACCACTTGCTCGATGCCGATGGCCGACATCACGCGGGCGGTGATGCCGACGTGGCGCATGGCGTCAGCCAGGGCCAGGGCGTTCATGACGGTGGCCAGCATGCCCATGTAGTCGGCAGTGGCGCGGTCCATGCCCTGGGCGCCAGGCGCAACGCCACGGAAGATGTTGCCGCCGCCAATGACGATCGCCAGTTCCACGCCCAGTTTCGCGACCTCGGCCACGTCAGCCACCATCCGCTCGATGGTGCTGCGGTTGATGCCGTACGGGTCGTCGCCCATCAGCGCTTCGCCGGACAGTTTGAGGAGGACACGCTTGTAGGCTGGTTTGGACATGAGACGGGGCTCCTAAATATGGTGGGTTGAAGGGCTGCCGGCGCCTATCATACCTTGAGACGGCGGCGGCAGCGCGACTGTTACATTAGTTGCAATATTACGTGATCAGGCTAAAAAAACGGGCCTCGCGGCCCGTTTTCTAGTCTTGCCCGGAGATTAACCCTGGCTGGCGGCCATTTGAGCGGCCACTTCTGCTGCGAAGTCGTCAACCTTCTTCTCGATGCCCTCGCCCACCACGTACATGGTGAACGATTTAACCGTGGTTGCTTTTTCTTTCAGCATCTGCTCGATCGATTGCTTGTCGTTTTTCACGAAAGCCTGGTTCAGCAGCGATACTTCTTTCAGGTACTTCTGTACCGAGCCTTCCAGGCGCTTGGCGACGATGTCGGCAGGCTGCACTGGCTTGCCGGCCGCAACTGCTGCGGCTGCATCTTCGTCGGCTTTCAGCTTTGCAACCGAACGCTCTTTTTCGATCAGTTCGGCTGGAACGTTGTCCGACGACAGCGCCACTGGCTTCATCGCGGCGATGTGCATGGCAACGTCTTTACCGACTTGTTCGTCGGCGCCGTCGAACTCGACGATCACGCCGATGCGTGCGCCGTGCAGGTACGAAGCCAGCTTGGCGGTGGTTTCAAAACGCTGGAAGCGGCGGATCGACATGTTTTCGCCGATTTTACCGATCAGGGCAGCGCGCACTTCGTCCAGGGTCTGGCCGTTGCCAGCTGGCAGAGCCAGCAGGGCAGCGACGTCGGCCGGGTTGTGTTCGGCAACCAGCTTGGCAGCATTGGCAGCCAGGGCCAGGAAGTCGTCATTTTTTGCAACGAAGTCGGTTTCCGAGTTCACTTCGACCAGGGCGCCAACGCCGCCGTCGATGAAGCTCGCTACCACGCCTTCGGCGGTCACGCGCGACGATGCTTTCGATGCCTTGCCGCCCAGCTTGACGCGCAGGATCTCTTCAGCACGACCCATGTCGCCTTCGGCTTCGGTCAGTGCTTTTTTGCATTCCATCATTGGCGCGTCGGTTTTCGCGCGCAGTTCGCCTACCATTGCTGCAGTAATCGCTGCCATGTGTTTTCTCCTGTTGTTCGGTATTCGGGGGGATGGGGAACCAATCTGGCTCTAACCCATTGATGTTAAAAAAAAGGGGGAGCTGGTGGCCACCCCTTTTTTCCTTAGCAGACCGTTAGGCCGACTAATTAAGCTTGCTCGACTTCGACGAATTCGTCGCCGGCGGCAGCTTTAACCATTTCAACTACTTCGTTACCGGCAGCAGCACGGCCTTCCAGGATGGCGTCGGCTACACCACGTGCGTACAGGGTGATTGCTTTCGACGAGTCATCGTTACCTGGAATGACGAACTTCACGCCTTCTGGCGAGTGGTTGGTATCGACCACGCCGATAACTGGGATGCCCAGTTTTGCGGCTTCGGTGATGGCGCCTTTATGGTAGCCGACGTCAACGACGAAGATTGCGTCAGGAACGCCGCCCATGTCTTTGATGCCACCGATTGCTTTTTGCAGCTTGACGATTTCGCGTTGGAACATCAGCGCTTCTTTTTTCGACAGCTTCTCAACCGAACCGTCTTCAACCTGGGCTTCCATGTCTTTCAGACGCTTGATCGAGGTTTTGATGGTTTTGAAGTTGGTCAGCATGCCGCCGAGCCAGCGCTGGTCAACGAAAGGAACGCCTGCGCGTGCAGCTTCAGCAGCGATGATGTCGCGTGCTTGACGCTTGGTGCCGACCATCAGGATGGTGCCACGGCTTGCAGCTACTTGCTTAACATGCTTCATCGCTTCTTGATACATACCCATCGTCTTTTCCAAGTTGATGATATGGATCTTGTTGCGGTGACCGAAGATGAACGGAGCCATCTTTGGGTTCCAGAAACGGGTTTGGTGACCGAAGTGGACACCGGCTTCCAGCATTTCGCGCATAGTTACGGACATTTTTTAACTCCAGGGTTGGGTCTGGAATCCGACCAGTGACCCGGTTATTACGCCAGGCACCCTTGTCGATCGGATTCGAGTTTATTAACAAAAATAGTGATTTTTACTGCATTGCCCGAATGAGAATTCAGGCAACCCGGGATTTTACACCAAATAGCGCCCAACTGGCAAGCGCAGCCATTGCAGAAGACCCAACCCGGGCCAATTTGGTGCGGACCGAACGCCGCCTCGGCCACGTTGGTGCGCGCCGTGTACGGCGGCAACATTATTGCACCAAATTGTTGCATGGCACACATGGACATAGCGGTCGTTTATAATCCTCTCCATTAAGCTTTTACTTTGCAGATTGCGATCTTTTATTATGTCCATTTCCATTAAAACCGCCGAAGATATCGAAGGCATGCGCGTCGCCGGCCGCCTCGGTTCCGAAGTGCTCGACTACATCACCCCGTTCGTCAAGGCTGGCGTCACCACCGGCGAACTCGATCGCCTGTGCCACGAGTACATGAGCAATGTCCAGGGCACCATTCCCGCACCGCTCAACTACAGCCCGCCAGGCTACACGCCCTACCCCAAGGCCATCTGCACGTCCGTCAACGACGTCATCTGCCACGGCATCCCGGGCGACAAGGTGCTCAAGAGCGGCGATTCGGTCAACCTCGACATCACCGTCATCAAGGACGGCTACCACGGCGACAACAGCCGCATGTTCCTGATCGGCGAGCCGTCGATCATGACCAAGCGTTTATCGGAGATCACCTACGAATGCATGTGGCTGGGCATCGCGCAAGTGAAACCGGGCGCGCACCTGGGCGACATAGGCCACGCCATCCAGCAGCACGCAGAGAAAGCCGGCTACAGCGTGGTGCGCGAATTCTGCGGCCACGGCATCGGCAAGGTGTTCCACGAAGAGCCGCAGGTGCTCCACTACGGCAAACCGGGCACGCTCGATGAACTGAAACCCGGCATGATCTTCACCATCGAGCCGATGATCAACGCCGGCAAGCGCGAGATCCGCGAAATGGGCGACGGCTGGACCATCAAGACCAAGGACCGCAGCCTGTCGGCGCAATGGGAACACATGATCCTCGTGACCGAGACCGGTTACGAAGTACTGACCCTGTCCGCCGGCAGCCCGCCGCCGCCAGCCTTCATCACCAACGCCGCCAAGTAATCCACTCCATGGACAAGGAAATCCGCGAACAGCTGAAACGCCAGTTGAAGGCCGAACGCCAGGTCATCATCGGCACCTTCCGCACCGACGGCATGCCGGAGAAGCTGCTGCGCAGCCTGCGCCAGAGCGTCGATGCGGTGCTCACGGCCGCCTGGCACCACGCGCGCCTGCCCGCCAACACGGCGCTGGTCGGCGTGGGCGGCTACGGCCGTGGCGAGTTGTTCCCGTATTCCGATGTCGACCTCTTGATCCTGCTGGAAGTGGCGCCGGACGCCGAAACCACCGAGAAGCTCGAAGGACTGGTGCAGCTGCTGTGGGACCTGGGGCTGGAAATCGGCAGCAGCATCCGCACCGTCGATGAATGCCTGACCGAGTCGAAGGCCGACATCACGGTGCAAACCAGCCTGCTCGAGGCGCGCCTGATCTGCGGCGACGAACCGCTGTTCGAGCAACTGCAGGCGCGCTACGACGAGGCCATGGATCCGCAGGCCTTTTTCCAGGCCAAGCTGCTGGAAATGCGCCAGCGCCATGCCAAGTACGAAGACACGGCCTTCAGCCTGGAGCCGAACTGCAAGGAAAGCCCGGGCGGCCTGCGCGATTTGCAGGTGATCCTGTGGCTGGTGAAAGCAGCCGGCCTGGCCAACTCGTGGCGCACGCTGGCCACCAGCGGCCTGATTACGCAAGCCGAAGCCAAGGGGCTGATGGAAAAGGAGCGCGCCTTCAAGGATATCCGCGTGCGCCTGCACCTGCACGCGGGCCGCCGCGAAGACCGCCTGGTGTTCGACGTACAGACGGCGATTGCCGAATCGCTGGGCCTGGAGAATACCGGTTCGGGCGTGGAGATGCGCCGCGCCAGCGAATACCTGATGCAGCGCTACTACTGGGCCGCCAAGGCGGTCACGCAACTCAATACCATCCTGCTGCAAAACATCGAGGAGCGGCTGTTCCCGCGCGAAGAGCACGCGGTGCAGATCAACGCCCGCTTCAACGACGTCAATGGCCTGATCGACATGCGCGACGACGACACGTTCACGCAAACGCCGTCGGCCATCCTCGAAATTTTCCTGCTCATGACCGAGCGGCCTTCGCTCAAGGGCATGACCTCGCGCACCATGCGCGCGCTGTGGAACGAGCGCTTCCTGATCGACGCCGCCTTCCGCGCCGATCCGGCCAACCGCGCGCTGTTCCTGCGCATCCTGCAGGCGCCAAAGGGCATCATCCACGCGCTGCGGCGCATGAACGACCTGTCGATCCTGGGCCGCTACCTGCCCAACTTCCGCAAGATCGTCGGCCAGATGCAGCACGACCTGTTCCACGTGTATACCGTGGACCAGCACATCCTGATGGTGGTGCGCAATATGCGCCGCTTCTCGATGGCCGAACATGCGCACGAATACCCGTTCTGCAGCCAGCTGATGGCCAACTTCGGCCAGCCCTGGCTGCTGTACCTGGGCGCGCTGTTCCACGACATCGCCAAGGGCCGCGGCGGCGATCATTCCACGCTGGGCCGCGTCGATGCCGAGCAGTTCTGCCGCGAACACGGCATGAGCGACGCCGACACCGAGCTGGTATCGTTCCTGGTCGAGCACCACCTCGACATGTCGCAGGTGGCGCAAAAGCAGGACCTGTCCGACCCCGACGTGATTGCCGCCTTTGCCCGCAAGGTCGGCGACGAGCGTCACCTCACCGCCCTGTACCTGCTGACGGTGGCCGACATCCGCGGCACCAGCCCCAAAGTGTGGAATGCCTGGAAGGCCAAGCTGCTCGAAGACCTGTACCGCGTGACCCTGCGCGTGCTGGGCGGCCAGCCGCACAGTGCCAACCACGAACTGCAAAACCGCCAGCAGGAAGCGCTGGCCACGCTGCGCCTGTACGGCCTGGCGCCGGACGCCCACCTGGCGTTCTGGAAGCAGCTCGACGTCGCGTACTTCCTGCGCCACGATGCCTCCGACATCGCCTGGCAAACGCGCGCGCTGTACGACCGCTTCAACAGCGAACAGCCGGTGGTCAAGTGCCGCCTGGCGCCGATCGGCGAAGGCTTGCAGATTGCCGTGTACCTGCGCGACCAGCCCGACCTGTTCGCGCGCATCTGCTCCTACTTCGACCGCAAGAATTTCAGCATCCTCGACGCCAAGATCCACACCACGCGCCACGGCTACGCGCTCGACACCTTCCTCGTGACCGAGCAGAATTTCGCCAAGAGCTACCGCGACATCATCAACCTGATCGAGCACGAACTGTGCGGCGCCCTCACCCACCCCGAGCCGCTGTCGTCGCCGTCGAAGGGCCGGCTGTCGCGCCTGTCGCGTACGTTCCCGATGCAGCCCACGGTGGACCTGCGCCCGGACGAGCGCGGCCAGTACTACCTGCTGTCGATCGCCGCCAACGACCGTACCGGTTTGCTGTACGCGATTGCCAACGTGCTGGCCAAATACCGCCTCAACCTGCACACGGCCAAGGTCATGACGCTGGGCGAACGCGTGGAAGACGTGTTCCTGATCGACGGCGCCGCGCTGGGCAACCCGCGCAACCAGCTGCAACTGGAAACCGACCTGCTCGACGCCATGAAGGTCTAGCGCGCGGGTCGTCAACTCTCACTATAAAGAAGCATCATGTCAGAAGAATTATTACGCCTGTCCAAACGCATGTCCGAACTGGGCCTGTGCTCGCGCCGCGAAGCCGACGAATGGATCGCGCGCGGCTGGGTACGCGTCGATGGCAAGGTGGTGTCCGAGCTGGGCACCAAGATTTACCCGAGCCAGCGCGTGTCGGTCGAACGGCAGGCCGCCGCCGAGCAATCGAAGCGCGTGACGGTCCTGATCAACAAGCCGATGGGCTACGTCAGCGGCCAGGCCGAAGATGGCTACCAGCCGGCCGTGGTGCTGATCAAGCCGGAAAACCGCTGGGCCGAAGACCCGTCGCCCGAGCAGTTCCACCCTACCCAGCTGCGCTCGCTGGTGCCGGCCGGCCGCCTCGACATCGACTCGGTGGGCCTGCTGGTGCTGACGCAAGACGGCCGCGTGGCCAAGCACCTGATCGGCGAAACCACCGACGTGGACAAGGAATACCTGGTGCGGGTCGAATACACCAAGCCCGGCAAGCTGCCCGACAGCGACCTGAAAAAACTCAACCACGGCCTGTGGATGGACGGCAAGGCGCTGCTGCCGGCCAAGGTGCGCTGGCAAAACGACGACCAGCTCAGCTTTACCCTGCGCGAAGGCAAAAAGCGGCAAATCCGCCGCATGTGCGACATGGTGGGCCTGAAAGTGATCGGCCTCAAACGCGTGCGCATCGGCAAGGTCAAGCTCGGCGATCTGCCGGTGGGAGAATGGCGTTATCTGCGCTCTGACGAACAGTTTTAAAAAAAACGGCACCAAAGGTTAAAATGACTTGCCAAAAAGCAAGCCAAACGCCGCAATAAAATATACACTGTGCGGTCCGACCTCGCACAGTGAAGTTAGCAAAGTGATATGCCGTTGTGAACGATCCCATACCCAATGACATGCGCCGTGGCCCGCCGCTGCTGAAAGACGCGGTGGAACCGATCCCGTCCGGCTCCCACCCGCATGAAATGCTCGACGAGCATGACATCGCGGAGGCGCTGACGCTGCTGGCGCAGAACGGCGACCCGGTGTCGATCTACCCGTCTTCGTCCACCAACGTGGTGCTCGGCCGGATCAAGTCGGTCCACCCCGAACTGCCGCACTTCACGTTCGAATTGAACGAAGGCGAATTCATTCCGCGGGGCGAAGCGACCTTTGTCGCGTGGCTGCGCTCGTCCAAGATGCAGTTCAACCTGGCCTACGACAACTGGACCCCGGTGCCGGACCAGCCGACGATCATCCCGCTCGACTTCCCGCTGCGCTGCCTGGTGCTCAACCGGCGCTCCTCGACGCGCCTGGAAACCCCGCTCGGCATCTACTACATGGCGTCGTTCGTGTTGAACGGCAAGCCGTACGAATTGCAGCTCTACGACTTTTCTGCCGGCGGCGTGGGCATGCGCGCACCGCCGCGCGACACCGTGGGCCTGCACGTGGGCCGCAAGCTGCAACGCGTGCGGCTCGAACTGGGGCCGGACACGGTGATGATCGCCGACCTGGAAGTGCGGCTGTCGCGCACGTTCCGCTCGTTCCTGCTGGGCGAGCAGGTGCAGATCGGCTGCCAGTTCGTGAACCTGTCGCCGGCCATGCAGGAAGAACTGACGCGCGTGCTGCAGGAATTGAACGCCAGCCGCCAACGCTGATGCGATTTTAGGTACACTTTTTGCTTGATAGTTCGGCATGACTACAAGCGAGACAATGACCGGGCCGGAACCCACCCAGCGCATCATCAAGATCCGCCGCGACTACAATACCTGGGTGGCCAGCGAGACCATCGAGGACTACGCGCTACGTTACACGCCGCGTTCGTTCCGGCGCTGGTCGGTGTTCCGCGTCTCGAACACCGCGTTCGGCGCCATCTCGTTCCTGGTACTGGAAGCCATCGGCGGCACCATCGCCGTCAACTACGGCTTCATCAACGCGCTGTGGGCGATCCTGGCCGTGGGGCTGATTATCTTCGCCACCGGCCTGCCCATCAGCTACTACGCCGCCAGCTATGGCGTGGACATGGACCTGCTCACGCGCGGCGCCGGCTTCGGCTACATCGGTTCGACCATCTCGTCGTTCGTGTATGCGTCGTTCACGTTCATCCTGTTCGCGCTGGAGGCGGCCATCATGGCCTACGCGCTGGAACTGTATTTCGGCCTGCCCCTCTACCTCGGCTACATGGTCAGCGCATTGGTGGTGATACCGCTGGTGACCCACGGCGTGACCCTGATCAGCCGCATCCAGATGCTGACGCAGCCGGTGTGGCTGATCCTGATGGCGCTGCCGTTCATCGCCATCCTGCACAAGCAGCCCGAATTGCTGCCGCAGCTGTTCGACTACGCCGGCCGCGATGGCCAGCACGGCCACTTCAACATGCTGGCCTTCGGCGCCGCCACGGCGGTGGGCGTGGCGCTGATCACGCAGATCGGCGAGCAGGTGGATTTCCTGCGCTTCATGCCACCCAAAACGGCCGAGAACCGGTGGCGCTGGCACTTCGGCGTACTGATCGCCGGTCCGGGCTGGATCCTGCTCGGCATTGCCAAGATGCTCGGTGGCGCGCTGCTGGCCTTCCTGGCCATCCGCGCCGCCGTGCCGCTCGAGGAAGCGGTCAATCCCACCCATATGTACCTGAACGGTTTCGGGCTGGTGTTCGACCATCCGCAACTGGCGCTGCTGGCCACCACCGTGCTGGTGGTGATCTCGCAGATCAAGATCAACATGACCAACGCCTATGCCGGCTCGCTGGCGTGGTCGAATTTTTTTGCGCGCCTCACGCACAGCCACCCGGGCCGCGTGGTGTGGGCCGTGTTCAACGCGCTGATCGCCGTGCTGCTGATGGAGCTCGACGTGTTCCAGGCACTGGACCAGGTGCTGGGCCTGTACTCGAACATCGCCATCTCGTGGATTACCGCCGTGGTGGCCGACCTGGTGATCAACAAGCCGCTGGGCCTGAGCCCCAGGGGCATCGAGTTCCGCCGCGCCTACCTGTACGACATCAACCCGGTGGGCGTGGGTGCGATGGTGCTGGCCTCGATACTGTCGGTGGCGGCGTTCATGGGCGCCTTCGGCGTGCAGGCGCAGGCGTTTTCCGCGTTCATCGCGCTGGTGACCGCTTTTATCACCTCGCCGCTGATCGCGCTGGCCACGCGCGGCAAGTACTACATTGCGCGCCCGGCGCCCCCCGTCCATTCCCGCACCTGCGTGATCTGCGAAAAGGAATACGAATCGGAGGACATGGCGCACTGCCCGGCCTACCAGGGGTCGATCTGCTCGCTGTGCTGCTGCCTCGATGCGCGCTGCAACGACGCCTGCAAGCCGCACGCGCGCGTGTCGGCCCAGTGGCAGCAGGCGATGCGGGCGATGCTGCCGCAATCGACCTGGCGCTACCTGAGCAACGGCCTTGGACACTACCTGCTGCTGATGATCGTCACGGTGCTGTTCCTGGGGGCGCTGCTGCGGCTAATCTACTATCACGAACAGTCGGTGCTGTCGGCCGCCGATGCGGCGCTGCTGCCGCAACTGCGCCTGGCCTTCGTCAAGGTGTTTGCGGCGCTGCTGCTGGCGTCGGGCATCGTCGCGTGGTGGCTGGTGCTCACCAGCGAAAGCCGGCGCGTGGCGCAGGAAGAATCGAACCGCCAGACCGGCCTGCTCACACGCGAAATCACGCTGCACAACGAGACCGACGCCCAGCTGCAACAGGCGCGCAAGATCGCCGAGGAAGCCCGCAAGACCGCCGAGCAGGCCAACGAAGCCAAGAGCCGCTACATCGCCGGCATCAGCCACGAGATCCGCACGCCATTGAACGGCATCCTCGGCTACGCCCAGCTGCTCGACAACGACCCCGCGATTCCCGCCCACCGCCAGCAGGCCGTGCGCGTGATCCGCAGCAGCGGCGAGCACTTGCTGTCGCTGATCGAAGGCACGCTCGATATCGCCCGCATCGAGGGCGGCAAGCTAACCTTCGCCACGCGCGAAATCGACTTCCCCGAATTTATCGGCCAGCTGGTGCGCATGTTCGAACTGCAGGCCGCCAACAAGGGCCTCACCTTCCGCTACGAGCTGACCGGCGCCCTGCCGCGCGTGGTGCGGGCCGACCGCAAGCGCCTGGGGCAAATCCTGATCAATGTGCTCGGCAACGCGGTCAAGTTCACCAGCGAGGGCGGCGTGGTGATGCGGCTGCGCTACGCGCGCGAAATCGCCTCGTTCGAGATCGAGGACACCGGCCCCGGCATCCTGCAGGAAGAACTCGACCACATCTTCGAACCGTTCACACGCGGCAGCGCCAGCGCCCAGGCCAACGCGGGCGGCACGGGACTGGGGCTGCCGATCTCGCGCATGCTCACCCAGCCGATGGGTGGCGAGATGCGCATCCGCAGCATGCTTGGCCAGGGCAGCACTTTCCACGTGCGGCTGTTCCTGCCCAGCGTGCACGTGGCCGGCAAGGCGCTGGCGGAGACCCTGGCGCCGCCGCGCCAGCGTAACGGCTACCTCGGTGCGCGCCGCCGGGTGCTGGTGGTCGATAACGAGCAGGTGGACCGCGAACTGCTGGTCAACATCCTCGCGCCGCTGGGCTTCGAGGTGGCGCAGGCCGCATCGGGCCTGGAAGGTATCGACCTGCACGCTTCGTTCGAGCCGCACGTGGTACTGATGGACCTGGCCATGCCGGGCATGGACGGCTGGGAGACCAGCTACGTGCTGCGCCGCCGCCACAACTCGCAGGCGGCGATTGCCATCGTCTCGGCCAACGCGTTCGACAAGGGCATGGACAACGCAGCCGGCATCACCGCCGACGACTTCATCGTCAAACCGGTCAATATCGCCGAGCTGCTGGACTGGATCGGCCGCCGCCTGGCGCTGGAATGGACCCACGAACCGGAGGCGCCGGCCGCGCCACCGCCGCCAGCGGCGCTGGTGCTGCCGCCGGACGAACACCTGTCCGCGCTGGCCGAACTGGTGCGCATCGGCTATGTGCGCGGCATCAAGGCGCGGCTCGACGAGATCGATGCGCTCGCGGTCGCCGATCAGCGCTACCGCGCCTTCACCGACACCCTGCGCGGCCACGCCGCGCGCTTCCAGCTGGACCTGATGGCAGACTTTATCCGAAAGAGCAAAGACCATGAACTTTAATCCTGCTGCACCGGGCATCGTCCTGGTGGTGGACGACATGCCCGAGAACCTGGCCGTGCTGCACGACGCCCTCGACGAATCGGGCTACACCGTGCTGGTGGCCAACGGCGGCGAAGTGGCCCTGGTGCGCGCAGCCGAAGCGCAGCCGGACATCATCCTGCTCGACGCCATGATGCCCGGCATGGACGGTTTCGAAACCTGCCGCCGCCTGAAGGCCAATCTCGCCACGCGCCACATCCCGGTCGTGTTCATGACGGGACTGACCGAGTCCGAGCACGTGGTGGCCGCCTTCGAGGCCGGCGGCAACGACTACGTGACCAAGCCGGTACGCACCAGCGAAGTCCTGGCGCGCATCGCCGCCCACCGCCAGACCGCGCGGCTGATGGACCAGGCCCGCAGCGCACTCGACGCTTTCGGCAACGCGGTGATTGCGATGTCGCCGCAAGATGGCAAGATCGTCTGGCAAACCCCGCTGGCGCGCACGCTGATGCAGGGTTACGCGGTGGAGAAGGAATTGCCCGAATGGCTCACTGCCACCCAGGCAGCGCATGCGAAAGGCCAGGCGCACCCGCCGCTGACTTTACTGCGCGGCGCGCGCCGGCTGATTTTTTCGGCGGCCGAGTACAGCGAGGACGAACAATGGATGATCGTGCTGCGCGAGGAATCGGACGCGGCGCAGATCGAAAAACTGATGGCAGCGTTCAAACTGACGCAGCGCGAATCGGAAGTGTTGAACTGGCTGGTCAAGGGCAAGACCAACCGCGATATCGGCGAAATCCTCGGCACCAGCCCGCGCACCGTGAACAAGCACCTCGAGCACGTGTTCGTCAAACTGGGCGTGGAGACCCGCACTTCCGCCGCCGCGCTGGCGATCAGCAAGCTGCATGGGTCGGGGCGCGGCGAAGAAGTGGTTTAGGGTTTAGCCTTGGCTGAGGCCATGGCTTCGGCAATCCAGCCATCGAACAACTGCTGGTGGAACTTGATCCAGCCGGCCGTGTGGCGGGCGATGTCGGCCTGGGTGTTCTCGCCGGTGCGCATCCGTTCGTTCTGGGCGTTGATGTCGGCGATCGGCAAACGCATCACCTCGAACAATTTGAGTGCGGCCGGATTTTTGCCGGCCCAGGCGCGGTTGACCACGATGCGCGTGGTGTTGACCGCGAAGCCGTAGTCGCTGCCGTCGTCCATGCGGGTGTTGGTCTTGTCCGGGTTGGACGAGAACGGTACCTGCAACCACACCACGTCCTTGCCCGGTACCAGTACGCCACTGACCCAGTACGGCGTCCAGGTGTAGTACAGGATCGACTCGCCGCGCTGGTAGCGGCCGATGGTGTCGGCGATCAGCGCCGAGTAGCTGCCCTGCACGTGCTGCACGGTTTCGCGCAGCTTGTAGGCATTCATGTGGTTTTCAATCATCGCCTCGCAGCCCCAGCCCGGGTTGCAGCCGGTGAGATCGGCCTTGCCGTCGCCGTCATGGTCGAACAGCTTGGCCAGGGTGGGATCGCGCAGCTGGTCGATATTGGTGATGTTGTACTTGTCGGCCGTGGCCTTGTCGATCAGGTAGCCCTGGGCGGCAGGACCGGCGTACTGGCCCACGCGCATCAGCTTGGCATCGCCGCCGGCATTGTCGTAGTAGTCCTTGTGCAGCGGGTCCCAGTGCACGGCCAGGAACGTGGCGTCGCCGTTGGCGATGGCGATGTGCGCGGTCGGGTATTCGACTTCCTTGATCGGCTGCATTTCGTAGCCGAGTTTTTCCAGCGCGCGCTCGACCAGCATGGTCTGGAAGGTTTCTTCCGCGATCGAGCTTTGCAGCGCCTGCACCTTGATGCCCTTGCCGGGCAAGTCGGCGGCGGGCGTTTGCGCCATGGCCAGGCTGGTGCCCAGCACCATGGCAGCAATGCCCAGGAACGACAACCACTGGAACTTGCGTTGCGATTTGCGGGTTTCTTTGAATTGTGCGACTTGATTCATGGAGTTCCTTTCTTATTGTGTGGCCAGGTGCGCTGGTGCGGCTTCCTGCACCGGCGCCGGCGTTGGCACGGGATCGCGGCGCACCAGGCGCATCACCAGGCCGGCCGGGCCGGTCTGGTACCAGTGGCGCACGCCACGGCGCGGCTGGCCCATCGCCTGGGTCAGGCGGTCGAGCGTAATGGCCAGCAGCACGATGCCCAGGCCACCGACGGTAGCGAGGCCCATATCGAGGCGGCCGATGCCGCGCAATACCATCTGGCCCAGGCCACCGACCGCGATCATCGAGGCGATCACCACCATCGACAGCGACAGCATCAGCGACTGGTTGATACCGGCCATGATCGACGGCATCGCCAGCGGGAACTGCACGCGGGTGAGCAGCTGCCATGGCGAAGCACCGTAGGCGCGCGCCGCTTCGATCAGGTCGGGACGCACCTGGCGGATACCGAGATTGGTCAGGCGCACCAGCGGCGGCAACGCGAAGATGATGGTGACGATGACGCCGGGGGCGTTACCGATACCGAACAACATCACCACCGGCACCAGGTACACGAAGGCGGGCGTGGTCTGCATGGCATCCAGTAAGGGACGCAGCAGGTTCTGCGCGCGGTCGCTGCTGGCCAGGAATATCCCCAGCGGCAAACCGATCAGCAAACAGAATGCCAGTGAGGTCAGCACCAGCGACAGGGTGATCATCGCCTCGGGCCAGATGCCCAGCATCGACACGACCAGCAGCGCCAGCACGGTACCGATGGCCAGCGCGCGGCTGGTGAACTGCCAGGCCAGCACGCCCACGATGGCGATCACCGCCAGCGCCGGCGCTGCCAGCAGCACGTCGCTGACACCGGTCAGGGTGGCGTCGATCGGCGCGCGCACGGCCTGGAAGAACGGCCGGAAGTTGGCCACTACCCAGCCCAGGCCCTGGTTGATCCAGGACTCGAGCGGCAGCGAGCCGTCGAAGATTTGCGACACGTGGAAGCCGGTAGCGTGCGCCGGTTCCGCAGCTGGCCCGGCAGCGTCGAGCCACGAGGTATCGGTCGGTGGCTGCGGCAGCCACGGATTGACCTGCGCGGCCTGCTCTACTGCCGGCTGTGCGGTACGGGCTGCATCGGCGGCGACCGCGGTATGTGCGAGGTTATCTGCTTTCATGCTTGTCCTTTCTGTGCTTGTGGTTCTGCAATCGGTGGCGTGTCGCGGTCGAGGAACTTCAGCAAGGTGGTCTTGCTGATGGCGCCGCGGAAGTTGCCATCATTGGCGACCACGGGGACGGCATACGGCAGCTGCGCCACCTGGCCGAACAGGCCGGCCACCGGCTCATCGGCATCGATGGTCGGCACGTCGGGCAGGTAGGCATGGGCCAGGCCGAGCGGGCCGACATGGCCGTCGAGCGCGGTGCGCAGCGAGTCGGCCGATACCACGCCGAGGAATTTTTTCTGCGGGCTGACCACGTAGGCGTAAGCGCGATCCTGCTCCTCCAGCATCGACAGCGCGGCGCGCGAGCCGCGCGTCGGTGATTCCGACACCACGATCTGGCTCTTGCGGGCGATGTCGCCGGCCTTGAACACGGCCGCCGCATCGACACCGCGCACGAAGTTGCGCACGTAATCGTTGGCGGGCTTGCGCAGGATTTCCTCCGGCGTCCCCACCTGCACCACGTGGCCGTCTTTCATGATGGCCACGCGGTCGCCGATGCGCATCGCTTCATCGAGATCGTGCGAAATGAAGACGATGGTGCGGCGCTTGATCTGCTGCAGGCGCAGCAGCTCCGACTGCATCTCGGTGCGCATGATCGGATCGAGCGCGGAAAACGCTTCGTCCATCAGCAAGATCGACGGATCGCATGCCAGTGCGCGGGCCAGGCCCACGCGCTGCTGCATGCCGCCGGACAGCTCGTCAGGGTAGCTGGCGCCATAGCCGGCCAGGCCTACCTGTTCGAGCGCCTGCAGCGAAGCGGCATTGCGCTCGTCCTTCGGGATGCCGGCCAGTTCCATGCCGAAGCCGGTATTTTCCAGCACCGTGATCTGCGGCAGCAGCGCAAACGACTGGAACACCATGCTGATGTCCTTGCGGCGCAGCGCCCGCAGTTCTTTATCGGGCAGCGTGTTAATGTCATTGCCGTCGATCAGGATACGGCCGTCGGTCGGCTCGATCAGGCGGTTGAGCATGCGCACCAGCGTCGATTTGCCGGAGCCGGACAGGCCCATGATGACGAAAATCTCGCCGGCTTCGATGGTGAAGGTGGCGTCGAAAACGCCGATGGTGCATTCGGTTTGCGCCAGGATGTCCTGCTTGCTGGCGCCCTGGCGGACCAGGGCCAGTGCTTCGTCGGGCTTGTCGCCGAAGACCTTGAATACATGATCGATGATAATTTGTTTAGCCACGTCGTGGTTCTCCCTCGATGAAACGAATGGATGAAACGCTGCAAGCCATACGGCTGCGGCGGCGTATATGTTGCGATAGTGCGAATTCAAAGCGAATTCCGTCGGCGATGTCGCGGCGCAAGGCGCACGCAAGCAAGTGACGTGTCGGGGGCGGACGCCGTTGCGGCATGGCGCCGGGTCGTCCTGATACGGGCAGAGGGCCCATGGTTGCGTTTCACGCTTGAGGTGAAATGCAGTGTGTAGCGGAAGGTGCTACCTGTTACAGCTGTTGTAAATATGCATCAATTATAGCAAGAAAAAGTGCGCTTGTCCAATAGCTTTCCGGCTCGAAACGTGCTAGCAATGTTAGTCGGCGCACATACCGGACCATAAACATGAGACTGGTTTAACGATTTGCTAGCGATGAAAAGATTGCTTTCAGTATCAAAACGGCAAATTTATCAACGCCGTGCGATGTCAGGATATCATCGCGCCATCGCTGTCACTTCCACGCCACCATGCACCACCCTGCCCTGTCCATCCTGGTCGTCGAAGACCATCCGACCATCGCCCGCCAGATCGTGGAATTCCTCGACGGGCTGGCGTGGCAGGCCGACCATGCCGCAACCGGCGCACTGGCCATCGACCTGGCGACCAGTAACGCCTATGACGTGATCCTGCTCGACCTCAACCTGCCCGACATCGACGGCCTGGAAGTATGCCGCGCCATCAAGGCGCGGGCGGCGCGCAATGTGCCGGTGCTGATGCTTACCGCGCGCGATGCGTTCGAGGACAAGGCGCGCGGCTTCCACAGCGGCGCCGACGATTACGTTACAAAACCGTTCGACCTGCGCGAACTGGCGCTGCGCTGCGAAGCGCTGGCCCGCCGCAACGCTCTGCACCGCGACCAGCAAACCACGGTAGGCCCGCTGACGCTGCATCTGCGCGAGCGACGCGCGCTATGCCACGGCGCGCCGGTGGCGCTTACGCAAACCGGCTTCCGCGTACTGTCCCTGTTATGCGACGCTTACCCGCATGCGGTGGCCCGCTCGGCGCTGATCCACGCGCTGTGGGGCGACGATCCGCCGGACAGCGACGCGTTGAAATCGCACCTGTACGCGCTACGCAAGCAGCTCGATCTGGCCGGCGCGCCGGACCTGATCGTCACGATCCCGCAGCTTGGCTACCGCCTGGCATTGGCAAACGGCGGCCATGTTTAGGTCGATCCGCCACGGCCTGTTTGCCGCGCTGGCCGGCTTCACGGTGCTGATCTGCGTTGGCTACACTGGACTGGCGCTGGTGATTTCCTACGTCACCGAGGACATGCTGGTCGATCACCTGCTGGCGCGCGAGGCCGACGGCATCGCCGTGCACTTCCGCCAGCATGGTGAGATCAAGCCGCCCGATTTGACGCTGATCCGCGTCTATCGCCGCGTGGCGGACTTGCCGCACGAGGTGGAAGGCGCAGTGATGGCCGGGCTCCAGCGCGCCGAAATATCCACCGACACCGGTCCCCACTACCACCTGCGCACGCTGGATCTGCGGACGTCCGATGGGGGACAAAGGTTGTACCTGGTGGCCGACGTCGCCCCGCTGCTGGTGGTGGCCAAGCTGTTCCAGGAAGTGGGCGGCTTGCTCACTGCCGTGGCGCTTGGATTGCTGACGCTGGCGCTGCTGCTGGCCTACCTGCTGTCGCGCAGGCTGGTGGCGCCGTTGCAGGTGCTGGCGCAAGAGGTGCGTGTAGCATCCGTGGCAGCGCCAGGCACGGCGGTCCGGTTCAGCGCCAGCGACCGGCGCGACGAAATCGGCTACCTGGCCGACAGGCTGGGCGCCACCATCGGCGACCTGCACGCGGCGCTGCAACGCGAAACCGATTTTACGCGCGACGTGGGGCACGAATTGCGCACGCCGCTGACCGTGATGCAGAACGTGCTGTCGCGTAGCGCTGGTGCTGGTGCTGGTGCTGGTGCTGGTGCTGGTGCTGGTGCTGGTGCTGGTGCTGGTGCTGGTGCTGGTGCTGGTGCTAACGCTGGCGCCAGCGCTGCAATTGGCAGCGCCGACGCGGAACAGTTACGCGAAGGAGTATCCAAAATGCGCGCTACTGTTGACGTGCTGTTCGCGCTGGCGCGCGCAGAACACATCGCTGCCGAGACCTTCGATCTGCGCGCCTTGATCGAAGAACGGCTGCTGCGCCTGATCGAGGACGAGGGCTGGGACGCAGCTGGCCTGGCACTGGCGCTGCCGGAACGCCTGCCAGTAACAGGCAACAGCCACCTGTGCAGCCTCCTGCTCGACAACTGCCTGCGCAACGCCGTCTTCCATGGCGGCGCCGGTTGCCGCCTGCAACTCGCGTTCACCGGCGGCGCGCTCGGCATCGTCAACACGGTGGCGCCGCAGCAAGCTGCCTCCACGCACGGCTTCCGCCACGGCCAGCACCTGCTGCGGCGCATTGCGGCAGCGATGCGGTGGCAGATCGCTTTCGACGCGATGGACGACGGTTACCGCGTGACCATCACGCCAACCATTTAAAAAAGACGGAAAACTTCACCGGCATTTCACCAGCCGCCCTGCATGCTGCGACCTCCAACCAATACCCGGAGTCGCACATGAAAATTCTCGTCAGCCTGTTCCTGATTGCCTGCACCGCCCTGCCCGCCGCCGCGCTGGCCCAGGTAAAGGCGCTGGTGCACAAGGAGGAAAAGCGCCGCTACCTGGTCTATACCCCGCCGTCGTATGATCAGCAGCCGCAAAAAGCCTACCCGGTCGTGTTCAACTTCCACGGCAGCGGCATGACCATGGCCGAGCAGATGCTGTACACGCAGATGAACCGCGCCGCCGACCGTCACCAGTTCATCGTGGTGTATCCATCAGGCGTCAAGCAGGACTGGAACGTGGGCTTCGGCATGTCGTACCTGGACGGTACCGACGATATCGGCTTTACGCAGGCGCTGCTGGCAAAACTCAGGCAGGACTACCGCGTCGATGATCAACGTGTGTATGCCACCGGGCTGTCACGCGGCGGCTTCTTCGCCCTGCGCATCGCCGCCGAACTGCCGCAGCTGTTCGCGGCGGTCGCCTCGGTCGGTGCCCCGATGCCCGAACCGGTCATCGCCCATCACACCGGCAAAGGCAAAATCGGCGTACTGCAACTGCACGGTACCGCCGACCAGGTGGTGGCATACGCCGGCAAGCCGACCGGCTACCTGTCAGCCGAAGCGACCTACACCTATTGGCTCGAGCGCAACGGCATCACCGCAGGCAACGGCCAACCGGTCAACATCGGCGCCGACGTCACCTGGCAGGAACAAGGCAACGGCCACCAGCGCGTGGCGCTCGCCACGATCCGCGACGGCGGCCACACCTGGCCCGGCGCCGATCCCTTCAACGTCGGCCTGCCGATCGGTAAAACCACCGCCACCATCGACGCCAACGACACCATCTGGCGGTTCTTCAGCGAACATCAACTCGGCAAATAACGCCGCGTCAGGTGAGGGCCAGCGGGACGCCGCGCGCCCAGCGGTTGGAGGACAGCGAGAACGTCAGGGCGCGCACCTGGTGGTACCAGCCGGCGGGAACGAACAGCATGTCGCCGGGGTGGACGATCACCTCGACGCAGTTGGCCTGGCGCGCCAGCGGGTAGCGGTCGTAATCGGGCGCCTCCGGGTCGAACGGGGAGCCGAACAGGATGGCATTCGCTTCCTTCGGGTACAGGAATTCGTCATGGTGGGGCGGCGCCAGGTAGATGCGCTTGGTGCCCCAGATTTGCGCGAACACGTTGTCGTCGTAGTCGCAGTGCAGTGGCGTCATGGTGCGCACGGGGCCGAGCCAGAAACGCGGCGGCCCCATTTTCTGGAAGTAGCCGGGCCAGTGGCACATGCTGTTCAATTCGCGCAGTTCGAGGTTGCCCACATAGGGCGGCAAATCGTCGGCGCCGGCCAGCGAGATATCGAGGTATTCGCGCATGGTCATGTCGCGCATCGGGCGGTCGGCGGCAAAAGCGTTGGCGATGTAGTCGCCCACGCGGGCGCGCACCGGCACGTCGCCATATTGTTCACGCAGCTGCTCGGGCGTGAGGCGGCACAGCGGCCAGCGGTCCACCACGCCCGTGATCAGGAATGGCAGCCCTTGCGCGGCGCGGGCGCGGAAGGCCGCTGCATCGAGATGGCCATAGCGCGGCACTTCGGTGATCGCGGGCAGGTCGCGGCTCACGCGGCGGATGGCGTGGCGCATTGCGTCGATCGACGGCACGCCGCGCACCTGGGCGTCTTTCAGCTCGCGCGCGTGCTTTCTGGCCAGTGCCTCTTCGGGCGTATCGATGAATTTTCGGGGCGGCAGGCGTGATTCTCTGGACATGCTGGGCAATGGTTGTGGGGATTATGAAACAAAAGCCGGTAGAGGCTGTAGTATAGCGGTTCGTCACGCTCTCAACGATCCATGATGCAAACCGGCGGCATGCGTATTTTTCGACTCTCCCTGGCAGCCGCGCTGCTGGCCGGCGGCGTGGCCCGCGCGGCCGACATCCCCGTCACCATTTATGCCGATGCCGGCTATCCGCCCTATTCCTACGACAAGGACGGCAAAGCCGCCGGCCTGTATCACGAGATCGTGACGGCCGCGCTGGCGCGCATGCAAGGTTACAAGGTCGATATCAAGCCGGTGCCGTGGAAGCGCGGCATGGCGCTGCTGCAGTCGGGCGCCGGCTTTGCGCTGTATCCGCCGTACATGAACACCAAGGACGAACCGTGGACCTGGCCCTACTCGCGCCCGCTCTACGAAGAACACGTGGTGGCGCTTTGCCGCAAGGACCTGCTGGGAGGTCGCGGCCGCACGCGCTGGCCCGAAGATTTTTATGGTCTCACCATCGGCAACAATTCCGGCTTCATCGTCGGCGGCGAAGCGTTCGACCAGGCGGTGCGCGATGGCCGCATGCGCGTGTCCGAAGCGCGCGACAGCGCCACCAACATCCTCAAACTAAAACTGGGCCGTATCGACTGCTACATCAACGACCGCTATTCGATCGCGTGGACCATGCGGCAGCTCAACGCCGAAGGCCGCATCAACGACCGCGCCGGCCAGGCCGAGGTGGTGGAAGCAGCAGTGATCGCGGTGAAGAACGGCTATCTCGGCTACACCAACCGCGACAAGGGCCGCTTCCCGTTCAAAGCCGACTTCGTGCGTCAGTTCGATACCGCCATCGACGACCTCAAACGCAGCGGCGAACTCGATCGCATCGTGCGCGGTTACCTCAAGTAGATTTTCAGAACGACGCCGGCCCCGAACACATCTCGACCATCAGCATCGGCACGCACGTCCACACGATGGCCACCAGAGACAACGCGGCCGTCACCAGCGTGGCCCAGTCGTGCAGTGCCGGTGCGGCATCGCCCTGCCGGCAAACACGCCGCAGCGACCGGGCGAACAACAGCGCTGTCGCCCCCACCGCCAGCACCGACACCGCGCCCAGCACCCACGCCGGATCGCCGCCACGCTGGCAGGCCACTGCCGCATACGCATAGCAAAAGAAGAAATGTACGCCCCAGATCACCAGCGGCAGCACGGCGGTCAAAGTGCGGGTCAATAAACGGTCCTGGGCGCGCATCATGGCTCCATCAGCTTGGGCAACACTTGCAGCACCACTGCGATGATCACGCCCTGCAGCGTGGCGTAGTGCCACACCAGCGCGCAGTTGTCGAGCGTGGCGCGGTTGACGGTGGACAGCCGGCCGGTCCATGACCTTGCGATCAGATACACGGCAAGGATGGTGAGCACCACCGCGTGCAGGCCCTGGTACGACAGCATGGCGGCAATCGTCGCCGCCCAGGCGTTGGCGGTTGGATCGAGACCGGCCAGGAACTGGCTGCGCAAGTCGCCGGCAAAAGCGCCCAGCACGCAGGCCAGCGCCACCAGCACGGTCAGCCGGTGCATGCCCGATTTGCCGTCGCTGCGACGGGTCCATTCGATCAGCGCCGAACCGATGATCAACAGGCTGCACGAGAGCAGCGGCCAGATCGCGTCCGGCACGCGGCTGCCCGGCGGCGGGCACACGTCGAGCCGCATGGTGGTGTGGATGTGGGCGAACAGGAACGACGCGAAGATGGTGCCATCGACCACCAGCATGATCATCGTGCCCCACCACGAGTGCGATGCCGGCCCGCTGGCGCCCACCGGCAGCGTCACCGTGTCGCTCACCTTGGCGGTGCGCTGCATCGGCAGCCGGTCCGACTGCCACATCCAGATCACCATCGCCGCCACGGCCACCACGCCGCACGTGGCCGAGACCAGGGTCCACTGGATGGTAAGCAGCAGGAAGAAGCCGGCCGTGCCCACGGCAGCGATCAGCGGCCACCAGCTGTCGGTGGGCAGCACTTGCAGGTATAGCGGACGCGCGCTGATCGGGCTGGTGATGATGGTCTCGCGGCGGCCGGTGACGGTGCCGGGCAGCCAGTGCCGGCCCTCCGGCACTTCGGTCATCAGCCCGGGGCGGTCCCACAGCGGCTCGTGCGAGCGCACGTCCGGGATGCTGCGCGTGGCGTAATCCTCGTTCGGTATCCACTCCAGGGTGGCGGCGTTCCACGGGTTGCCGGCATCGTTCTTGGGCAGACGCAGCGTGCGCACGGCATCGACGATGAACAGCAGTACACCGAGCGCCAGGATCAGCGCGCCGATCGACGACGCCAGGTTGTAGCCATCCCACCCCATCTCGGTGCCGTACGTGTACACGCGGCGCGGCATGCCGAGCAGGCCGGCGATATGCATCGGGAAGAATGCGAGATTCATCCCCACGAACATCATGCCGAACACCCAGCGCCCGACTTTTTCTGAAAGCTTGTTGCCGTTAATGAGCGGCATCCAGTAGTACATGGCCGCGAACATCGGGAACACCAGCCCACCGATCAGCACATAGTGCAGGTGGGCGACGATGAAATAGGTGTCGTGCGCCTGCCAATCGAACGGCAGCAGCGCCACCATCACGCCGGTCAAACCGCCAAGCACGAAGATGAACAGGAAGCCGAGCAGGAACAATGTGGGCGCGACCATGCGCATCTGGCCGCGCCACATGGTGGCCAGCCAAGCGAACACCTGCACCCCGGTCGGTATCGCCACGGCCATGCTGGCAGCCGATACCAGGCTGGTTTCCAGCACACCCAGGCCGGCCGTGAACATATGGTGCGCCCACAAGGCAAAGCTGAAGAAGCCCACGATCACCAGCGCGGCGACGATGGACCGGTGGCCGACCAGCGGCGTGCCGGCCAGCGCCGGGATCATGGTCGAGACCATGCCGGCCGCCGGCAGGAAGATGATGTACACCTCGGGGTGGCCGAAGAACCAGAACAGGTGCTGCCACAGCACCGGGTCGCCGCCGCGCGCGGGAATGAAGAACGGCCAGTCGAACGCGCGCTCCATTTCCAGCAAGGTGGTGCCCGCGATCACGGCCGGGAAGGCAAACACGATCATCACGCCCACCACCAGCATGGCCCAGGCATACACCGGCATACGCGCGAGCGTCATGCCCGGCGCGCGGGTAAACAGGATGCCAACGATCAGTTCGATGGCGCCGGCAATCGCGGAGATTTCGATAAAGCCGATCCCCAGCAGCCAGAAGTCGGCGTTGAGGCCCGGCGAATACTCCTTGCTGGTGAGCGGCGGGTACATGAACCAGCCGCCATCGGGCGCCAGGCCCACGAACAGGCTGGTGAAAAATCCGAGGCCGCCCACGGCATAGGCCCAGAAGGCATAGGCGGACAGGCGCGGAAACGGCAGGTCGCGCGCACCCAGCATGCCGGGCAGCAGGTACACGGCAATCGCCTCCACCACGGGGATCGCAAACAGGAACATCATCACCGTGCCGTGCATGGTGAATACCTGGTTGTAGGTGGCAGGCGTGAGCAGGCCGGCGTCGGGCACGGCCAGCTGGGCGCGGATCATCAGGCCCAGGATGCCGGCCAGCACAAAGAACAGCAGCGCCGTACCGATGTACAGCAGGCCGATATTGGTGTTGTTGACGGTGGTGAGGAAGGACAAGCCGCGCGGCGTGCGCCACACGCGTTCGAGCTTTTCCACCTCGTCGGGCGGTCGCGGCAGAGAGCTGGGCAGCTCGTTCATGGTATCGCTGGCTGCGGTCATTTCAAACTTTCCAGGTAAGTGGCCAGCGCGGTGAGCGTGGCGGAGTCCATATCGGTGCTGGCGGGCATGCGCACGCCGGGCTTGGCCACGTGCGGGTTGGCGATCCACGCGGCCAGGTTGGCGCGGTTGTTCGGCTGGGCGCCGGCGCCCAAGTACAGCCGGCTGCCAAAGTGCGTAAGGTCGGGCGCGTTGATCTGCGCTGCCTGCACCGTGGGTGCGGCCGCTGCCGGGTCATCGACACCGCGCACCGTGTGGCAGGCGCTGCATCTTTGCTCGACAAAGGCACGGCGGCCGCGTTCCACTTCGGCGCTGGCGTCTGTCGATGCCGGCCGCGCCTGCGCTGCCAGCCACGCCTGGAACTCTTCGGGCGGTTGCGCCACGATGTGCAGCGCCATGCGCGCATGCTGCTCACCGCAGTATTCGGCGCACTGGGCGCGATACACGCCGGCGCGGTCGGCCTGCAAGGTCATGCCGTGCACGCGGCCCGGGATCATATCGACCTTGCCGGCCAGCGACGGCGCCCAGAAGCTGTGGATCACGTCTGCGCTGGAGAGGCCCAGGTACACGGGCTGGCCCACCGGCAGGCGGATCTCGTTGGCCAGCACGATGTCCTCGCGGCCGTCGGGGTGGCTGTAGCGGATCTCCCACCACCACATGTGGCCGATGACGGCGATCTTGACCGCGTGCTGCGACGACGGCTGGCTCAGCTGCACCGTGCGCCAGGTGCCGAACACCAGCAGCGCCGACAAAAGCACCAGCGGCAGCAGTACGCCGCCACCGAGCAGCCAGTACATCGGGCGGATTTTCTCCCCGCGCCGCAGGCTCAGGGCACACAGCACCATCACGCCGACAAACAGCACGGTACCGCCGATGAACAGGATCCAGCTCAGTTGCGTGATGATGGCGGCATCGGGTCCGGCCGGGTGCAGCACCGACTGTTGCGCGATATTGCTCATCGCAGCTCCGTCAGGTAGGCGGCCATGTGGCGCGCATCGTCGGGCGAGACGCCCATGGCCGGCATGGTGGTGCCGGGTTTCATGGCGGCCGGATCGACGATCCAGCGCGCCAGCGCCTCGGGCGCGTTGGGGACGTGGCCAGCGATATAGCTGCGGCGCCCGTACCCGTCAAGCGCGGGGCCGATCACGCCGCGCGCTGCCGGCACCTCGGGAATCGCGTGGCACGAGCCACAGTGGTATTGCGCCAGCAGCAGTTTGCCGCGCGCTGGGTCACCGCTGGCCGGTGCGAGCGGCGCTTTGTCACCGTTGTCGCAGCCGGCCAGCAAGGCGGCGCACAACAGCGGCAGGGAATAAACAGGCATGCGCACGATAGCAATCCGGTGTTAGTCATTTGAATAGATATAATACAAGAAACATATTAATTTCATAACGGCAACAGAACGGGCACTTGCAAGCCGCTTGCCTGGCCTCCCACCTGGAAAAATCGATGATCAACACCCGCCGCCGCCTCGTTATCACCACTGTTGTCGCCACGTTGGCGGCAGTTGGCGTCGTGGGCGGGATCGTCGGCCTGGCGGTGCTGTATGGCGGTTTTTACAATATCGGCGCCACCAAGTCGCATTTCCCGCAGGTACACCGGATACTCGAACGCGGCTTGCTCGAGTCGGTCAGCTTCCATGCGCGCGACGTGCAGGTGCCGAAAGAGATCACGCTGGAAGCGGACACCCCACCCGGCGCGCCGTCGGCTGCCTACCGCGCCAAGCCCCAGGTGGTGCGCGGCGCCGGCCTGTATCGCGACAACTGCGTGGTATGCCATGGTGCGCCGGGCGTGGCGCAGGGCGATATCGGCAAGAGCATGCAGCCGGTACCCGGGCCGCTGTCGGACGCGGCGCGCCGCTGGCGCCCGAATGAGATGTACTGGATCACGCGCCACGGTATCAAGATGAGCGGCATGCCGGCCTGGCAGTACCACCTGGCGGAAGAAGATATCTGGGCGGTGGTGGGCTTCCTGGTCGCCCTGCCCTCGATGACGCCGCAGGACTACGCGGACATCACCGCGCAGTCAGGCCCGCAACCGCGCAAGCCAAGGCCGTCGTTCGCCCAGCCTGACGTGGAACGCGGCCGCCTGGCGCTCACCCAGTACGCGTGCCACGCCTGCCACATGGTGCCGGGCGTGACCGGCGCCGACACCTCGGTCGGCCCGGCGCTGTCCGATCTGAAATCGCGCAAGTTCATCGCCGACGATATACCGAACGATGCAGCCAACCTGGCGCGCTTCATCCGCGATCCGCAAGCCACCAACCCGCACAGCGCCATGCCGGCCATGGGCGTGACCGAATCGGACGCGCGTGACATGGCAGCCTATTTGCTGGCACAGTAAATCTACACGGCCAGGTGGCGCTTGACCTCCCGGTCGCCCATCTGCGCCTGCACGCCTGACGCCACCACCTCGCCGCGCGACAGCACCATGAACTGGTCGGCCAGCTCGTGGGCGAAGTCGAAGTACTGCTCGCACAGCAGGATCGCCATGTCGCCGCGCTCGCGCAGCAGCCGGATCACGTTGCCGATGTCCTTGATGATCGATGGCTGGATGCCCTCGGTCGGTTCGTCAAGGATGATCAGTTTTGGTTCGGCCAGCAAGGCGCGCGCGATCGCCAGTTGCTGCTGCTGGCCGCCCGACAAATCGCCGCCGCGCCGGTGCAGCATCGATTTGAGCACAGGGAACAGTTCGTACACTTCACCCTTGATGGTGCTGGCCTTTTTGCCGCTGTGGGTGGCAAGGCCCATCAGCAGGTTTTCTTGCACCGTCAGCCGCGCGAAAATTTCGCGCCCCTGCGGCACGTAGGCGATGCCGGCCCGCGCACGCTGGTGCGGCGCCAGGCGGGTGATGTCGCGCCCTTCCAGCCTGACCGTGCCGCTCGATGCGGGCAGCACGCCCATCAGGCATTTCAGTAACGTGGTCTTGCCCACGCCGTTGCGGCCCAGCAGCGCCATGCACTTGCCCCGCTCAAGTTCGAGCGACACGCCGCGCAACGTGTGCGCGGCACCGTAGTACTGGTTGATATTTTCCACTTGCAGCATGTTGGTTCCCTTCAGCGTCCGAGATAGACTTCGATCACACGTTCATCGGACTGCACTTGCGCCATCGTGCCTTGCGCCAGTACCGAGCCTTCGTGCAGCACCGTCACCACGCCCTGCTGGGCGATCTCGGTGACGAAACCCATGTCGTGTTCGACCACCATGATCGAGTGCTTGCCGCGCAATTCGTTCAGCAGTTCGGCCGTGCGCGCGGTTTCGGCGTCGGACATGCCGGCCACCGGTTCGTCGAGCAGGATCAGTTGCGGCTCCTGCATCAAGAGCATGCCGATTTCAAGCCACTGCTTCTGGCCGTGCGACAGCAGGCCGGCCATGCGCGTTTCGCTGCCGTTCAGGCGGATCAGGCGCAGGATCTCGTCGATCTTGCCCTTCTGCTCCGAGCTCAAGCGGGCGAACAGCGTGGGGCGCACGCGCTTGTCGGCCTTCATCGCCAGCTCCAGGTTTTCGAACACCGTGTGGTGCTCGAACACCGTGGGCCGCTGGAACTTGCGGCCGATGCCGGCGTGGGCGATCTGGTGTTCGGCCATTTTCGACAAGTCCATGGTCTGGCCGAAGAATGCAGTGCCGGTCGTCGGCCGGGTTTTGCCGGTGATGACGTCCATCATCGTGGTCTTGCCGGCGCCATTGGGGCCGATAATGCAGCGCAGTTCCCCCACCGAGATATCGAGCGACAGTTTATTCAGGGCGCGGAAGCCGTCGAACATCACCGTGATCTCTTCCAGGTACAGGATGGCGCCGTGGCTAGTGTCCACGCCGGTGCCGGCCACGCGGCCGTACGATGGGCCCTGCGCGCCGATCACGTCCGGGCCGTTGTTGATTGCGTTGGCTATCATGCTTGCTCCTTGCGCCAGCGCGCGGTCAGGCCCGCCAGTCCTTGCGGCAGGTAGATGGTCACCAGGATGAAGATCAGGCCCAGGGCGAACAGCCACAGGTCCGGGAAGGCGCCGGTGAACCAGCTTTTCAGGCCGTTGACCGAGAACGCGCCCACGATGGGGCCGAGCAGCGTGCCGCGTCCACCGACAGCGGCCCAGATCACCATTTCGATCGAATTGGCCGGCGACATTTCGGACGGGTTGATGATGCCCACCTGCGGCACGTACAGCGCGCCGGCAATCCCGCACAGCACTGCGGACAAGGTCCACACGAACAGCTTGAACCACAGCGGGTTGTAACCGATGAACATCAGGCGCGACTCCGAATCGCGCACGCCCTGCAGCACGCGGCCCAGGCGCGACTTGACGATGGCGCGGCACAGCAGCAAGGCGCCCAGCAGCGCTGCCAGCGTCACCAGGTACAGCACGGCCTTGGTGCCGGGCGCGCTGATCGAGTAGCCGAGAATGCGCTTGAAGTCCGTAAAACCGTTGTTACCGCCAAAGCCGGTGTTATTACGGAAGAACAGCAGCATGAAGGCATACGTCATGGCCTGCGTGATGATCGAGAAGTACACGCCCTTGATGCGCGAGCGGAAGGCGAAGTAGCCGAACACGAACGCCAGCACGCCGGGCACCAGCACCACCAGCGCCAGGCAATACCAGAAGCTGTCGGTACCGGCCCAGAACCACGGGTAGGTTTTCCAGTCGAGGAAGACCATGAAGTCCGGCAGGTCGCTGGCATAGCTGCCTTCGCGGCCGATGGCGCGCATCAGGTACATGCCGTGGGCATAGGCGCCCAGCGCGAAGAACACGCCGTGGCCCAGCGACAGGATGCCGGCGTAACCCCACACCATGTCCAGCGCCAGCGCGGCCAGCGCATAGCACATGAATTTGCCGATCAGGCTCACCATGTAGCTCGGCACGTGCAGCGCGTGGCCGTCTTCAAAGAAGAGATTCAACAGCGGCAGCGCCGCCAGCACCACGCAGCACACGACGATGCCGGTCCACGCCTGCCTGGAAAAAAGAGATCGGGATGTCATTCTACGCTCCTGCCTTTCAGGGCAAACAGGCCTTGTGGGCGTTTCTGGATAAAGACGATGATGAAGACCAGGATGCCGATCTTGGCCAGCACGGCGCCGGCAAACGGCTCGAGGAATTTATTGGCTTCACCGAGGCCGAAGGCGGCGATGATGGTGCCGGCCAGCTGGCCCACGCCGCCCAGCACCACCACCATGAACGAATCGACGATGTACGCCTGTCCCAGGTCGGGCCCCACGTTACCGAGCTGCGACAGCGCGACGCCACCCAGGCCGGCGATGCCGGAGCCGAGGCCGAAGGTCATCATGTCGATCTTGGCGGTCGATACGCCCACGCAGCCGGCCATGCGGCGGTTCTGCATCACGGCGCGCACGAACAGGCCGAGACGCGTCTTGTTCAGGATCAGCCACACGCCGGCGACGACCACCAGCGAAAACACGATGATGACGATGCGGTTATAGGCAAGCACCAGGTTGCCCAGCACCGTCACGCCGCCCGTCATCCAGGCGGGATTGGCCACTTCCACGTTCTGCGCGCCGAATATGGTGCGCACGGTCTGCATCAGGATCAGGCTGATGCCCCAGGTAGCCAGCAGGGTTTCCAGTGGACGGCCATACAGCCAGCGGATCACGGTGCGCTCCATCGCCACGCCCACGGCTGCCGTCACGAGGAAGGCGGCCGGCAGCGCGGCAAATAAATAGGCGTCCACCGCCGACGGGAAGTAGTGGCGGAACGCCATCTGGCACATATAGGTGGTGTAGGCGCCGATCATCAGCAACTCGCCGTGCGCCATGTTGATGATGCCCATCAGGCCGAACGTGATGGCCAGGCCGAGGGCGGCCAGCAGCAGCACGCTGCCCAGCGAAATGCCGTAAAAGACATTGCCGAGGAATTCGGTGCGCGCCAGCCGGCTGTCGATCGCGGCCAGGGTTTTGGCGGCGGCCACGCGCACGGCTTCGTCGGGTTCCACCGGGGTGCCGTCGTCGTTCTTGTCCTGCATCGCTTGCAGGGACGGGCGCAGGCTGGCGTTGCTGCTGCCGGCCAGCGCTTCCACCGCAGCCTTGCGGCGCGCGGCGTCCGGCGACTGCAGGTTGGCGGTTGCCGCGACCAGTTGCAGCTGTTCGCGAATCTGGGGGTCCTGTTCGGCTGCCAGCGCCTTGTCGATCAGCGGCGCCTGCGCAAAGGTCACGCTCTTTTGCAGCTCGCCCACGGCGGCTGCGCGTTCGGCGCGGTCCTTCGAGAACAGTTTAAGCGCCGACAGCGCCTCTTCGACGGCGCCGCGCAGGCGGTTGTTGAGCATCACGCCGTCCAGGCCTTCGGGCATGGGGCCGGTTTTGTCTGTGGCCGGGTCGTAGGCCTGGTCGTCGGTGACGATCAGCAGGCGGCCGTCCGGAGTTTTGTAGAGCGCATCGTTGTTCAATGCGGTGAGCAGGCGGGTGGCGTCGTCGTTGGCCAGGGCGCCAATTTTTGCGATGGCCTCGAGCCTGGCGTCGAAGTCGTCGCCGGCCAGGGGGGCCAGCAATGGCTGGGGGATGGCTGCGTGGGCGAGCGCTGTGCAGCACAGGCAGGCCATTAATAAGAGTTTTTTCATGTGGTAGTCCCGGTGGTGCTTGCTGAAACCCGCACTGCGGTGGGCATGGGGGCGGCCCCTTGCGGGTTCCGCCCCCGGTGCTCGGGGTGGCCTTGCGGCGCAATCAGTCTTTACAGTTTTTGCTTGGCCTCGTTACCCTTGATGTAAGGGCTCCACGGCTGCGCGCGCACCGAGCCCGGGGTTTTCCAGACCACGTTGAACTGGCCGTCACCGCGAATCTCGCCGATGAATACCGGCTTGTGCAGGTGGTGGTTGGTCGGGTCCATGGTCAGGGTCATGCCCGAAGGCGCCTTGAAGGTCTGGCCGGCCATCGCCGCGATCACCTTGTCGGTGTCGGTCGACTTGGCCTTCTCCACTGCCTGGGCCCACATGTGGATGCCCACGTAGGTTGCTTCCATCGGGTCGTTGGTGACTACGGTTTTCGCGTTAGGCAGCTTCTTGGCGACGGCGTAGGCTTTCCACTTCTTGATGAAGTCCGCGTTGACCGGGTTCTTGATCGACTCGAAGTAATTCCAGGCCGCCAGGTGACCGACCAGCGGCTTGGTATCGACGCCGCGCAGTTCTTCCTCGCCCACCGAGAACGCCACCACCGGCACGTCGGTTGCCTTGATGCCGGCGTTGCCCAGCTCCTTGTAGAACGGCACGTTGGAGTCGCCGTTGATGGTGGAGATCACCGCCGTCTTGCCGCCGGCCGAGAACTTCTTGATGTTGGCGACGATGGTTTGATAGTCGGAGTGGCCGAACGGGGTGTACACCTCGTCGATGTCGCTGTCTTTGACGCCCTTGGATTTCAGGTAGGCGCGCAGGATTTTATTGGTCGTGCGCGGATAGACGTAATCGGTGCCCAGCAACACGAAGCGCTTGGCGCTGCCGCCCTCTTTGCCCATCAGGTAGGCCACGGCGGGAATCGCCTGCTGGTTCGGCGCGGCGCCGGTGTAGAACACGTTCTTTTCCAGTTCCTCGCCCTCGTACTGCACCGGGTAGAACAGCAGGCTGTTGAGCTCCTTGAATACCGGCAGCACCGACTTGCGCGACACCGACGTCCAGCAGCCGAAGACGGCAGCGACCTTGTCCTGGGCGATCAGGCCGCGCGCCTTTTCGGCAAACAGCGGCCAGTTGGAGGACGGATCGACGACGACGGCTTCGAGCTTCTTGCCCATCACGCCGCCCTTGGCGTTGATCTCGTCGATGGTCATCAGTGCCACGTCCTTGAGCGACGTTTCCGAGATGGCCATGGTGCCGGACAGCGAGTGCAGGATGCCGATCTTGATGGTGTCCGCGGCCTGGGCCAGGCCTGGCAGCAGGCTGCCGGCGGCGACCAGCGAGGTGGCGGCGGCGATGCGGGTCATGGTGCCGATGAAGTCGCGGCGATTACGAATTGGGTTTTTCATGGTCGGGCTCCGGAGATGGTGGGATTAGTATTGGAGTTGCAGGGTTACGGCAAACTTGTCGGTGTCGCCGGCGCGGGTGATCCTGGTCTTCGAGTACACGGCGCTCACTTGCGCGTTGTAGCCGTCGATGATGTAGTTCACGCCCGCATCGACCTGCTTGGTATCGATGTTGGTGTCGGCGCTAAATTTCTGGTAGCGGGCGAACGGTTGCAGCTTGCCCCAGCCGGCCTTCTGCTCGAAGATGTACGAGGCGCCGGCCGAATAAGCCTTGCCCTGCTCCGCCAGCACGATGTTGTCGGTGTCGTAGTCGTAGTACGCAGCTTCGATGGCGACCGCGCCCGAGCCCTTGAAGCGTTTCTCCATCAGGAAGTCGACGTTGTACGAGCTGTATTTGCCGGTGCGCGCCACGGTCAGGATGCCGTCTTTCTGGTAGCGGCCTGCCACGCCGATCGACAGGATGTCCGCATTGCCCAGGTAGTTGCCGGTGCCGTAATAGCCCGGTTCCGCGTCCCAGAAATCATATTGCAGGCGGCCGGCATACATCAGCGCGTCGTCGGCTTTCACGCCGGCCGCATTGGCCTGCGACTGGGTGAGCGTGCCGATGCCCAGGGTGTGGCCTTCGAACGCGCCGAACGAGTAACCGAGCTTGCCGTCGGCCACATTGCCCCACACGACCACGCCGTCGTCGCGGCCACGGAAAATGCCGCCGTTGTAGCCGTAACGCGAGGCCACGCCGGCCCAGTAGCCGCCGCCCAGCGAGTAGTACGGACCGGCCATATTGGCGCGGTCGGACGGCGACAGCAGACGGCCGGCCCAGATATTGAATTCCGGTGAAATGGCGAACTGGCCGGCGGCATCGAGCACGCGGATCTTGTCGCCGTCCCACTCGGTGTTGAACATGCCCTTGATGTTCTTGTTGAGCGTAGCGCCGAAGTACAGGCGGCCGCTGTCCAGGTTGAAATCACTGGAGCGCTTGCCGCCGCCCGGTGCGCCATCCTCGGCACTGGTATAGCTTTCGCGCAGGCCGAAGCCCACGGAGACCGATTTTTCGTCGTCGATCTTGATGGTGGCGCCGGCGTGGGCATGGCCCACGGCGCAGGCGCCGGCCGCCAGCGCGGCGGCTGCCAAAAAACTTCTACCGCTGCTGCGGCTGTTCTTCGCTACACGACCCATTCCATTCCCCTTGTTTTGGCTGATCTTGAACTTGGTTAGTCAAAGGGTTTGCGCCTTTGACATGTTGCAAGATTAGCCAGCGGGGTCCGGTCGGGGAATACGTCAATTAACGTAGTGGTGGTGATACAACCTCGCCGCCGCGCCCCTCCGGGTGGCGCAATGCGGCGGCGGCGCGCTCCAGCGCCAGGTCGCGCCCTGCGCGCACGTCGGCAACCGTCTGCGGCGCCTCGACATCGGGCGCAATGCCCTGGCCGACGAAGGTGGAGCCGTCGGCATAGACGTCGCGCTTGACGCAAATGCGCGCCCAGCCGCCGCCGGGCAGGTAAAAGCCCAGCGGCTGGCCGGCGCTGCCGCCGGTGGTTTCGCCCACGACGATGCCGCGTTTCATGATCCTGAACATGGCGGTGAAATCCTCGGCGGCTGACAGCGTGCGCACGCTGGTGAGCACCGCCACGGGACCGTCGAACACCTGTTTTTGCGCATGCTTGTACTCGTAGCCGCTACGGCTCCAGTCGATGACCGGGCTGCCCTGTGCGCGCGCGAAGACGTTGTCGATGCGGTTCATGCTGTCCATGAACCTGATCGGCGCGCGGGTGAGGTGCGCAAGTACCTGCAAGCCGTAGCTGCCATCGCCGCCGCCATTGCGGCGCACATCGATGACCAGTCCTTTGGCCGCCAGGATCTGCGGCAGCGCCGCCTCGAACGCCTTGACCGCGCTGTCGTCGCCGAACTGGTCGAGCGCGATATAGGCGATGCCGCCGTCCAGCAGCGTAAACCCGGCGGCAGGCGGGGCGCTGCCGGGTCACGGTCGCGCTGGGTGTTGGCGCTGACCAAGGGGCCGATGCGCTCGCGCCCGTACTGGAGCACCGGCACGGCGTCGATGGACACGACTTCGTCGCCACGCCGGATGCGCGCCGCCAAAACCTCGTGCGCCAGTGCGCGCTCGATGGACGGCTTCCACGCCAGGTTGGCCAGCCGTTCCAGCGCTGCCAGCGATGCCTGCTTGTTACCCAGCTTTACATGGGCCAACGCCTGCGAATACTCGAGATTGACCTGTTCGGCGATAAGCGATTTGTCGCCAAATGCCGTTCCCTCGCCGCCGGGGTGGCCAGCTAATCAAGCGCCTGCTGGTACAGCGCCACCGCGCGCTGCACGTCGGCCGGCTGCGCCCCGGGGCCGGACAGCGGTTCCGCCTCTGCCCGCAGCGCTTGGGCGTACTGGAGACTGCTGCTGGCGTTGGCATCGGTTGGTGGGAAGGTGGCGGATGTTGCCATAAAAGCATAGCCGCCGCAATCAGGGAGGTGGCAGCTGCGGTCGTGGCGTGTCAAAATACCGCCTTCACTTTGAAGGAACCGCCATGACCGTATTTGCCGCCGCTGTTTTCGATGCCACCGTGATCTACGAAGGCAATGAACTGTTCAAGGGCCAGGGCGCCGCGCGCGGCTGGGCCGAAAAGCTGGCCAGGGAGCTCGAATGCGCGATCGACGTGGAAAGGATCGGCACCGGCTGGGCGCTGGTGGGTAACGTGGACGGCGAGCCGCGCAAGTGGGGTATTGTGGGTCAACGTTTAAAGAGTCTCGACTAAGGTCGGTGCGTTCGCGCACAACGCGTCGCGGGCGCCGGGAGTAGCATCGTTACGATACTGCTCAACGAAGGACAGCGATGAAGCGCGACGACTTACCTGAAGTACCGGGCGGCGTGGCCGATGCGCCGGCTGCCGCCAAATCGGCCGGCCTGCGCTACGTGCACGACGACCAGCCCGGCATCACCCGCAAGCAGCGCGGCAAAAAATTTCACTACGTCGATGCCGACGGCGCCGCCGTCAAGGACGAGGACACCCTCGCGCGCATCAAGTCGCTGGTGATTCCTCCCGCCTACCAGGACGTCTGGATCTGCAAGCACGCCAACGGCCACCTGCAGGCGACGGGGCGCGACGCGCGTGGGCGCAAGCAGTACCGCTACCACCCCAAGTGGCGCTCGGTGCGCGACGAATCGAAGTACGAGCGCATGCTCAGCTTTGGCAAGGCGCTGCCGAAGATCCGCCGCGCCGTCGATGAATCGCTCAAGCTGCCCGGCCTGCCGCGTGAAAAAGTCCTGGCCACCATCGTCTATTTGCTGGAGGCGACCATGATGCGGATCGGGAACGAGGAATACGCGCGCGAAAACAAGTCGTTCGGCCTCACCACGCTGCGCGAACGCCACGTGCGGCTCGACGGCAGCAAGGTGGAATTCCGCTTCCGTGGCAAGAGCGGCGTCAATCACGCGGTGCAGGTACAGGACCGGCGCCTGGCCAACATCATCCGCCGCACGCTCGACCTGCCGGGGCAGGACCTGTTCCAGTACGTCGATGACGACGGCAATGCGCACACGGTCGGCTCGGCCGATGTGAACGAGTACCTGCAAGGCATCGCCGGCGAGGATTACACCGCCAAGGATTTCCGCACCTGGTCCGGCACCGTGCTGGCGGCAGTGGCCCTGCTCGAGTACGAAAAATTCGACTCCGAGGTGCAAGCCAAGAAGAACGTGGTGGCCGCGATCGAATCGGTGGCGAAAAAACTCGGCAATACGCCGACCATCTGCCGCAAGTGCTATGTGCACCCGGCCGTGATCGAAACCTACCTGAGCGGCGCCATGAAAACCGCGCTGCGCAAACGCGCGCAGCAGCAGTTGCAGGACGACGTGCACGCGCTGCGGCCCGAAGAAGCGGCCGTGCTGGCGCTGTTGCAGCGGCGTTTGCAGCCCTAGCGCGTCTGATGCGTGATTGCGTCAGGCTGCGCGCGGAACGCCTAGCCCGCGAACGGGTGGCACACGAACCGGCCATCCGCGAATAGCCCAGCCCGCGAGCCGGCGGCCCGAGACCAGGCGGCCCGCGATCGGGCGGCCCGCGTTCGGGCGCGCTCGGGTTAGAATCGGCTTTTAACCACCTGTGCGCCGCCGACGACGATGTCACCCGCCCTGCCCTTCCCGATCCGCAAGGAATGCCCGCCCGGCGCATGCGAGTGCCGCCAGGGCGAGCTGCTGGACGCCTGGGAGCGCGACCCGGCCACCGACATCCGTATCCTGCGCCTGACGCGCGAAGAAGAAAAGGCGCTGGTCGCGCGTATCGAGGCCATCGACAGCTACGAAGCACTGGGCCGCATCGAGCAGCGCCTGTACGACCTGCTGGGCATCCGACTTACGATTACCCCCAGCGCCAACGGCGTGCGCACCGTGCGGGGCCTGACCATCAAGCTGGCTGACCAGCAGGGCCTGTGCCGCCGCACGCGCGAGATACTGCCCGCGGCGATACGACGCTGCCTGGCCGAGCACCCTGACATCGTATATGCGCTGCTCGATGCCCGCGATTTGCTTGGAAATATTCCAGATCAATCGTAGCTTGCCAAGCGTCAAGATGGAAACGCCTGCTTCTGGTGTGATGGTCAATGGGCATTCCCATCACCACCATCGGAAGGAAACTCATGACTGAACCCTCTGTTCCCCACGCACCAACCGCCGCCTTTATCGGCGCCTCGTGGCTGGCCCTGATTGCCGGCGCCGCCACCTACCTGATCGGCTTGTTCAACGCCGAGATGGCCTTGAACGAAAAAGGCTACTACCTGACGCTCCTGATGTATGGCCTGTTCGCGGCGGTCTCGCTGCAAAAGTCTGTCCGCGACCGCGCCGAAAGCATCCCCGTGAGCGGCTTGTACTTCGGGCTGTGCTGGCTGTCTCTGCTACTGGCCTTGCTGTTGCTGCTGATCGGCTTGTGGAACGCCAACCTGGCGCTCAGCGAAAAAGGCTTTTACGGCATGGCCTATCTGCTGAGCCTGTTTGCCTCGGTCGCGGTGCAGAAAAATGTGCGTGACGTGAGTCTGGTCCGGCAAGCGGCGCTGGCGAAATAGAACCAAAGGAGAAAGCCGGCGCAAAGGACCGCGCTGGCAGTCTTCGTGCCCGAAATAAATTCCTTTCGGAGTTATCTAAAGTATATGATGTCCTCAGTGCAATCCCCCACACAAGGACACATGAAGATTCTCTCGTTGATCAACCTGGCAACCGCCCTGGCCATCGCCACGGCCAGCGGGTCAGTTGCCGCCTCCTGTAATGTCCGGCCAGGTCTTGCATCGGACACTCCGCAAACTATCGTTGGACTGGCAGTGCACCACAGCAGTGCTGTGTTCACCGGCCAGGTCACCGCAATCGAGTACATTCCGGCCCAGGACCAGCAAGTCAAGGGCCGAAAGATGCAGGTGGTGAAGCTGGCAACCGGCGCATGGTGGAAAGGCACGCCAAGCAAGCAGATCACTCTGCACACCAATATACCCAGGGATGCCGACGGCACCGACTACATCGTCTCAACCGAGTACCAGTACGAAGTGGGACAGAGTTACCTGATTTACGCGACCAGCGCCGGCGGCCACCTGTACGCCGGCGGCTGCACCCGAACGCGGGAGCTCGGCGCGGCAACAAGCGATATCGCCGAGCTTGATGCGATGAAGGCCCAGGCCAACTAGCCAAGGACGCTCAGGTCTGCTGCGCCCACTTGGTACAGGTCTCGAAGGCGCGCTGCGGATTCACACCCCAGGAGCCCGCGATGAAGCCGTTACCGATTTCGCCCAGCAGGCGCTGCAAGGTCGGCCTGTCCTTGGCAATGCAGGCCACGTAGGCATAGTTGTTGCGCCGGGCGGCGCCGTCCGGGTAGCGTGCCAGCATGTCCTCGTAGCCCTGCTTCATCTTGTCCCAATCCGCGTAGCTCGACTCGAACAACGCCGCGCCGAACTGGTTGTCCATGGCGTCCGCATACAGGCGCGCATACATGCCGGTGCCGAATTTGGCGCTGGTGGCGGCGGTCACCTTGCGGATGTAGGTATCGAGCACCTTCGGGTTGCCGCCCCACTTGGGCACCAGCCCGAGAGCGACCATGAAATACAACTGGATATCGTCGGGATTGCGCGCGATGCCCGCCTCCGCGATCGCCTCCATCCGGGCCTGGTCCCAGGACAGGCCGCGGCCGATCTCGAGCAGCACCAGGTGGCCGGAACTGTCGGTCGATACCAGGTCCATGTGCTGCTTGACGTAGGCAAACGCCTGCTCCACGTAGCGCTGGTAATAGGCCCAGGCTTCGGGCGGCACGTCCTTGACATAGCTGGTGCCACGATAGGACTGGGCGTGCGCCAGCAGCGACCGCGCATGCAGGATGTGGGCGTAGGCCGATTGCGGATCGTCGCGGGCCCACTGCAAGGTCAGCGCATCGAGTTCGCTCAGGTAAGCTTCGCTGTTCTTGACCACGTAGGAGAACACGTTGGCGGTCCCGGTGCGGAAATAATCGAGCCGGTTGCGGGCATTGGTCTCCAGCGGACCCGGTTGCCGATAGGTCGCGTTCATTTTGTCGAGCGCAGCAAAGTCGCCGGTCCAGAAGGCTTCCGTGGCTGCCTGCTGGACCGCAGACACTGCCGGCTTGTCGTTGGCGGCGCCGGCGTGCCCGGCCCAGACCACCGCGATAGCCAGGACCAGTGCGCGCACCAGGCCCGCACGGGGTTGCATGTTCGATGTAATGCTCATTGACTTGCCTCCCCGGCAGCCTTGGCAGGTGTGCCCTCTGGTTCATACGTTTTGCCCCATACCAGCTTGACCTCCGGCGGCAGCGGAACCCCGGTTACCGCGCCCATCGCCGGATTGAGGCCGCCCTTGAGCGTCCCCTTGTCGAAAGTATCTTCGAAAGCAATCGGACGCATGCCGCGGATACCGGGCACGGTAATCTCGCGGACCGAGACGGTGGCGCGCACCGGTTTGCCGCTGGCGTCGAATGTGCGGCGCACCTTGGTCACTCCGCTGACGCCATACCGGCTGGCCAGCCCGGGAAAGGCCGGCCTGCCGTCGGCACGCTCTTCGGGCGCCTCGCCGGCCGGCGGGTCGAACCCCCTGCCGAAACGGACCGTGGCGGTGACCAGGGTGCCGTAGCGGAACGCGTTGATGGCCGTCGCCGGCGCCACGCCTTGCGCCAGGCTTTCCACCAGCCACCAGCGCTGCGCATGGCAGTTGACCTCCGGCGGCAGGTCGTCATAAGGGCGGCCTTCCGACAACAGCAGCCAGGCCAGCACCGGCGGCAATGGTGTCAACGGCCGCTTGCGGTCGGGGATACGCGCCACGGCATCGACAATCTGCTGCCGCGCTGGCGTTTCCGGCCACGGCAATGGTTCGGCATGCGGCTTGCCCCAGCGCTCCAGCAGGCGGGCTTCGGCTTCCAGCGCGGCTGCACGCTGCGCTGGCGGCATGGCCTGGATGCGCGCGATCCGGCGGGCAAAGTCGGCGGTGTACGGCAACTCGCCGATCTTGCACGCCGCAGGGGAAGTCTTGATCAGCTCGATCGTGGCGCGCTCGTAGGCCGCGTCGCCCGGTTCGATATGCCAGTACGCCAGTTCGTTGAGCACCCGTGCCGCTACCGCGGTGTAAGCCAGCCGCGCCTTTTGACTGGTCGTATCGTTGAGGGCGAGTTTTTCTTCCAGCAGCCAGCCTGGCAGCTGGTTCTCGATACGTTTTACCTGGTCTGCACCGATTTTTTCGGCAGCGGCGCGCAGTTCGGGATCGAGCTGCTGTACCTTGGGCATGGTAAAAGCACGCACCACTTCCCTTTTAAGACCGGCCAGCATTTCGGCCTGTTGCGGATATTCCTGCCCCTCCGCCGCAGTGGCCCATGCCATGACCGCCACCTGCAGCAATCCGATTCCGATTCGTTTCAATTCATGCCTCTCTTTTTATCTCACTTGCCCATACGCAATCCACCAGCGTGATTAGGCATGATCGATAGCAAATAGTCAATACCAATGATCGCTCACGGGGTTGAGCACGGGCTTATTGCCGAAAAGATATTTCTCGCTTACAGTCTGGTATAGAAATCAATCACAGGAATTCGCATGACCAAACAATTGCGCTTGTCCGCCCTGCTTGCCGGCCTGCTGCTGGCCATCTCGGCGGTGGCCGCCCCGGTTCTTACCGACCGCCTGCCGCTCGACCCCAACGTCAAGATCGGCAAACTCGACAACGGTCTCACCTACTACATCCAGAAGAACGCCAAGCCGGCCCAGCGCGTGGAATTGCGGCTGGTGGTCAATGCCGGTTCGGTACAGGAGGATGACGATCAGCGCGGCATGGCCCACCTGCTCGAGCACATGGCCTTCAACGGCAGCACGCATTTCAAGAAGCACGAACTGATCGCCTACCTGCGCTCGATCGGGGTGCGCGTCGGGCCCGACCTGAATGCGTCCACCGGCTTCGACATGACCATGTACATGCTGCCGATTCCGACCGACAAACCGGAAAATCTCGAGCAAGGCATGACGGTGCTGGAAGACTGGGCCCACGGCCTGACGCTGACCGACAAGGATATCGACGACGAGCGCCAGATCGTGCTCGAAGAAAAGCGCCTGCGCAGCGGCTATGCGCGCCGCAGCCTGGCCGCCATCCTGCCCAAGCTGGCCAACGGCTCGCGCTACCAGGACCGGCTGCCGATCGGCACCGAGGACTCGATCCTGCACGCCAAGGCCGATGCCGTGCGCCGCTTCTATGCCGACTGGTACCGTCCCGACCTGATGGCCGTGATCATGGTCGGCGATATCGACCCGGTCGAGGCTGAAAACATGGTCAAGCGCCATTTCAGCGGCCTCAAAATGCCGGCCAAGCCGCGCCCGCATATCGCTTACCAGTTGCCGCCGCTCGGTGCGCCCGACGCGCTGGCCTTCCTCGACCAGGAAGCGCCCGCCAATAACGTGCAGCTGGTCTATTCCACTTTCGGGCGCCAGCCGGGCCAGACCGTCGGCGACCTGCGCGACGCGCTGGTGCGACGCATGTTCAGCCAGTTGATGGCGATGCGCCTGGGACGCCTGACGCAGATTGCCGAGCCGCCGTTCGTTGCCGGTACCGCCGGCGAGAGCCCGATTCCGTTCGGCCTGCACCAATACAGTTTTTCGGCCAGCGCCACCGTGGGCAAGGCCGGCGTGAATGCCGCCATCGACACGCTGGTGCAGGAAAATGCGCGCGCGCGCCAGTTCGGCTTTTCGCCGTACGACCTCGACGTGGCCAAGCGCAATCTGCTGGGCAGCTACGATTTTGCCTTGAAGTCCCGCGCCACGCGCGACTCGGCCGCCATCCCGGGCGAATTCATTCGCCACTTCCGCACCGGCGGCGCGATGCCGGGCGTGGACGTCGAAGCCGGGTATGCCCGCGAACTGGTGCCCACCATCACGCTCGAAGAAATCAACGCCTACGCCAAGACCATCATCCCGGCCACGGCGCCCAAGCTGGTGCTGTACACGGCGCACACCAACAGCGTTGCCGCTGGCCAGGCTGCGCCCACCGGCGCCGACCTGCTGGCGCGCGTTGACACGGCCAGCAAGCTGCCAGTCGCCAAGCTTGAGGAAAAGGCGCTGCCGGCCAACCTGATGAGCTACAAGCCCGATCCGGGCAGCATCACCGCCCAGGTCGAAGACAAGGTCACGGGCGTGACCACGCTGACGCTGTCGAACGGCGTGAAGGTGCTGCTCAAGCCGACCGACTTCAGCAAGGACATGGTGCAGATGCTGGCGGTGCGCCCCGGTGGCCGCTACGCTTACAGCGATGCGGACAAGAGCGCCGTGCGCTTTGCCAGCGACGTGCAGAAAGCGATGGGCGTGGGCTCGTACAGCCCGTCCGACCTGCAGCGCGTGCTGGCCGGCAAAGGCCTTGCCTATAACGCCGCGCTGGGACCGTATAACGATACGTTGACCGGCAACAGCCGCAGCGGCGACCTCGAAGCCGTGCTGCAAATGAATTACCTGACCATCACCAACCCGCGCCGCGACGAGAACCTGTTCCGCTCGTTCGTCACGCGCGGCGCCGAAGCCGTGCGCAACCGCTCGGCCTCGCCGGAAGCGCGCTTTGCCGAAGCGCGCACCCGGACCGTGTACGGCGACCATCCGCTGCTCGAACTGCCGCCCAAGCCCGAAGACTTCGAGAAGATCAACCTCGACCGCAGCCAGAACCTGCTGCGCGCGCGCCTGTCCAGCGCCCGTGGCATGACCTTCATCTTTGTCGGCGACTTCGAGATCGAAGCGATCAAGCCGCTGCTGGCCACTTACGTGGCAACGCTGCCGGTCGGCGACGTGTCGCTCGCGTACAAGGACCCGGGCATCCGCCAGGTGCCGGGCGTGGTGCGGCGCGAAGTGAAGGCCGGTCTCGAACAGAAGAGTACCGTGATCGTCGATTTCGGCGGCGACATGACCTATTCCTACCCCGACTCCTGGTCGCTGGGCATGTTGAACGAAGTGCTGAACCTGCGCATCACCGACGAGCTGCGCGAACAGCAAAAACTGATCTACTCGGGCGGCTCCAGCGTCAGGTATGAAAAGATCCCGAGCGGCCGTTACGGCGCCACCATCGTGCTGCCGACCACGCCGGACAAGGTGACCAAGGTGGAAGCCGCGTTATGGGGCGAGATCGAAAAACTGCAAACCGACGGCCCGCAGGCGGACGACCTGAACAAGGTCAAGCAGGCCAGGCTGCAGACCTATCGCCGGGCGCTGCGTGAAAACGGCTACTGGATGAACTACCTGCGCCTCAATGTCCTCGAAGGCCTCGACCCGCACGAAATCCTCAACATCGACAAGCGCATCAACGGCGTCACCGCCGACGACGTCAAGGCAGCGGCGCGGCGCTACCTCGACCGCAAGAATCACGTGGAGATGGTGTTGCTGCCGGAGGATGGGGCGGTGGCAGCGGTGGGCAAGCCCGACTGATCAGTCGTCGTCGTTGGGGTCGAGGTCAGGGAACATCACCGAGGTGAAGCCGAACCTGGTGAAGTCCCTGATTCGCGCCGGGTACAAAATACCCAGCAAGTGATCGACCTCGTGCTGCACCACGCGCGCGTGGAAGCCGTCCACCTCGCGCCGGATCGGCTGCCGGTGCTGGTCCACGCCTTCGTAGCGCAGGCGCGTGTAGCGTGGCACGCTGCCGCGCAGGCCCGGTACCGACAGGCAGCCTTCGAAGCCCTCTTCCATCTGGTCCGACAAGGGCGTGAGCACGGGATTGATCAATACCGTTTCCGGCACCTGCGGCGCGTCCGGGTAGCGCAGGTTTTCCTTGAAGCCGAAGATCACCAGTTGCAGGTTGACGCCGATCTGCGGCGCGGCCAGGCCGGCGCCGTTGGCGTCTATCATGGTGTCGAACATGTCGGCGATCAGCGCGCGCATGGCCGGCGTGTCGAACTCGGTGACCGGTTCGGCCACGCGCAGCAGACGCGGGTCGCCCATCTTTAAAATTTCACGTACCGCCATCACGTTTCCCTTATTTTGCCGCCAGCAGCGCCAGCAGGCCTGCTTCGTCGAGGATGGTCACTTCCAGTTCCTGGGCCTTGGCCAGCTTGCTGCCGGCATCCGCACCGGCCACCAGGTAATGGGTCTTTTTCGAGACAGAACCCGATACCTTGCCGCCTTCGGCTTCGATCAGTTCCGCCGCCTGGTCGCGGCCCATGGTGGGCAAGGTGCCGGTCAGCACGAACGTCTTGCCGGTCAGGTGCCCTTCGCTGGCCACCGTGGCAGGCAGCTGCGCCAGCAGATCTTCGCGCAATGCCGCCAGCGCTTTGACCTGCTGGCGGTTGGCGGCAACGTCCATCCAGGCTTGCAGCGCATCGGACACCGTGGCCGGCAGGCCGAACACGTTGTAGATGGTGAGATGCGCCAGCACGTCGAGCGAGACTTCCTGTTCGACCAGCTGCTTGCTGCGCGGTTCCGTCAATTTCGGAATCGCCAGCGCGGCCATCAGCTTGACCGCATCGAGTTTTTCGCGCAGCTTGGCGCTCGGGGCGTGTTCGCCTTTGGGCGTGACGCCTGCCTTGAGCAAGGCGTCGATCGCTTCCTGGTTCTTCGGTTCGGCAAAGAACTCGGCGATCGAGATGGCGACAATGCCGCCGATGTCGGGCAGCACGCGCAGCAGCGCGGCCGGTACCCGGCGCACCAGGTCGAAGCGGCCGAGCCACTCGGCCAGCGTCTTGGCGGTCGATTCGCCCACGTGGCGAATGCCGAGCGCGAACAGCAGTCGCTCAAGCGGCGGGTTCTTGCTCGCTTCGATGGCTTCCAGCAGGTTTTCCGCCCACTTGGTGGCGACCTTGCCGTTGGCAACCGTCTCGGGAGTAGTACCGTCGCGCTCATCGGCCAGCCGCTTCATTTCCAGCAGGTCGTCGAGCGTGAGCGCGTACAGGTCGGCCACGCGTTTGACCTTGCCGTGTTCGACCAGGTTGTCGATGTAGCGGTCGCCCAGGCCTTCGATGTCCATCATGCGGCGGCCGGCAAAGTGGCGGATCGCCTCCTTGCGCTGGGCCGCGCACGTGAGACCGCCGGAACAGCGGGCAATCGCCTCGCCCTCTTCGCGCACCACGTGCGAGCCGCAGACCGGGCAGGTTTTCGGCAGCACGTACATGGGCGGCTCCGGCTGCGGGCGGCGCTCCAGCACCACCGCCAGCACCTCCGGTATCACGTCCCCGGCGCGGCGCACGATCACGGTGTCGCCCACGCGCACGTCCTTGCGGCGCACTTCGTCCTCGTTGTGCAGCGTGGCGTTGGTGACATTCACGCCACCGACGAACACCGAGGCCAGGCGCGCGACCGGCGTGATGGCGCCGGTGCGGCCCACCTGCACTTCGATGGCCTGCACCGTGGTCAGCGCCTCCTCGGCAGGGAATTTATGGGCCAGCGCAAAGCGCGGCGCGCGAGAAACGAAACCGAGCGTGCGCTGGTCTTCCAGCCGGTTGGCCTTATAGACCACGCCGTCGATCTCGTACGGCATGGCCGGACGGGCGGCGCCGATGGTCTGGTAGTACTCCATCAAGCCGTCGTAGCCGCGCACCACGGCCGCCTCTTTTGCCACCGGCAGGCCCATGGCCTGGTACCACTCGAGCAGCGCGCTGTGCGATGCCGGCATGTCGGCGCCTTCGAGCAGGCCGATGCCGTAGGCAAAGAAGCGCAGCTTGCGCTGGCGCGTGATGCGCGAATCGAGCTGGCGCAGGCTGCCGGCGGCCGCGTTGCGCGGGTTGACGAATTCTTTCTGGCCCGCTTCGCGCTGGCGCGCGTTCAATGCCGCGAAATCGCCCTTGAACATCAGCACTTCGCCGCGCACGTCCAGCACCGCTGGCGGACTGTCGGTGTCCAGGCGCAGCGGGATCACGCTGATGGTGCGGATGTTGGCGGTGACGTCTTCACCGGTGTAGCCGTCGCCGCGCGTGGCCGCCTGCTCCAACAGGCCATTCACGTAGCGCAGGTTGATGGCCAGACCGTCGTACTTGACCTCGGCCGCGTATTCGACGGCAGCCGATGTATCGAGGCCGTCGCGCACGCGGCGGTCGAAGTTCTCGATATCCTCGTCGGTGAAGCCGTTGTTCAGTGACAGCATCGGCACCGAGTGTGTCACCTGGTCGAACTGCGGCAGCGGGGCGGCGCCAACGCGCCGGGTGGGCGAATCGGGTTGCACCAATTCCGGGTGATCGAGTTCGAGCTGCTGGAGCTCGAGAAACAACCTGTCATACTCCGCGTCCGGAATGGTCGGCGCGTCCTGCACGTGGTAGGCGTGCAGGTGGCGGTTCAGTTCCGCGCTCAGCGCTGCGATGCGGGCTTGGTAATCTACTTCAGTCATTGCAGGTACTCGGTTCAGCTAAACAGGCGCATGGCGCGGGTGGAACCGGCCGGAATGTCGGCGTCGTTCATCTCTGTGTAGAAGTCCTGCACCTGCTTGGCGATTTCGGCCAGGGCGGCATCGGACAGCGGCTGGTTGTAGTCGTCCACGATGGTCGCATCGAGGCGGCCCATCAGCGACTTGGCGCAGGCGATCATGGCGCCGAAGCCGTCGCGTGCCGGCGCCACGCATGGCACGTCGAGCAGCAGGGTCAGGCGCGACGTGGTTTCCTCGGCCAGCGTGACATTGGTGGACAGCGAGAACAGGAAGCCGCCGTCGCCGTCGGGCATCACGTAGCGCCCGTCCGGGCGCAAATCGAAGCCCTGCTTTTCCAGCGCGCCGATCAGGGTGGAAATCGCCCACGGCGCGCCATTGCTGTGCAGGTTCACGCCCAGCTGGGCGTCGTGGCTGGCGACAAAACGGTGCAGGTTGCGCGCTTCGGCCATCACTTCGATCATGTCCGGCACTTCCGGCTCGGCGCCGATTTCGTCGGACATGGCGCGCAGGCGCGTGACCAGTTCCGAGTATTCGAGTTCGTTGAGCGCGGTGCTGCGGCTGGCCAGCTGGATGCCGCCCTGCAGCCTGGTGTACACGCCGCCGTAAGCGATCGGTTCCCAGTCACCGGAGACAGCCAGGCCGATATAGTGCAGCGGCTTGTTGCCGACCATGCGCAGCGTTTGCAGTACCGGCAGCAGCTTGTCGCCGCGCAGCGGGGCTTCCAGCGCCAGCGGCAGCAGGCAGTCAATCAGCGGATCGACCAGCGCGGTGGCCTGCTCGGCGGCAGCCGCCGCTGCGGCGTTGGCGCGGGCGGCCAGTTCGTCCACGTCCGGCTCGGGCGCGCCGGGCGCCACCGGGTCGGTGGTGAATTCGGGGATCGGTGGCAGTGCCGGACTGACCGGGCTCAATACCGCGCCCAGCGCTGCGGCGGACGCCGTGGCTTCGGCGCCGGCAACGCCCGGTGCAGCGGGCGCCGGTTCATCGAGCGAGAAGCTGGGTTCCTGGCGCACGGCGGGGCCGGCAACCGGGCTGCTGGCGGCGCGCACGATGGCCGGCGCCGGGGGGGCCGCCGGTACCGGGTTCTGGGCGTAGGACGGCGCGGCCGCAGTATCAGGAGCATTGGGGTGACCCTGCATCAGCACGTCGTCGTGGTCGGTGCCGAACGCGCGTTCCACGCTTTTCTTGGCCTTGTATTCCTGGATCTTGTTATAGGTGAAGACGCCGGCGACGAACACGCCCGCGAGCCCGATCAAACTCAGTTGGAGATCTGTCATGCTGCTTGTACCTCAGTTGCAAAGTTGGCGGCGGACTGCATGTCCACCGCCACGATGCGCGACACGCCCTGCTCCTGCATCGTCACACCGATTAGTTGATTGGCCATCTCCATCGCAATCTTGTTGTGCGAGATGAAGAGGAATTGGGTATGTTCCGACATGCGCTTGACCATGCGGCAGAAGCGCTCGGTATTGGCATCGTCCAGCGGCGCATCCACCTCGTCGAGCAGGCAGAATGGCGCCGGATTCAAGCGGAACATGGAGAACACCAGCGCGGTTGCCGTCAGCGCTTTTTCACCACCGGACAGCAAGTGGATGGTGGCGTTCTTTTTGCCCGGCGGCTGCGCCATGACCTGCACGCCGGAGTCGAGAATCTCGTCGCCGGTCATGATCAGTTTGGCCTGGCCGCCGCCGAACAGGATGGGGAACAACTCGGAAAAATGCCCGTTCACGCGGTCGAACGTGTCTTGCAGCAGGTCGCGGGTTTCCTTGTCGATCCGGGTGATCGCGTCTTCCAGCGTGGCGATCGCTTCCATCAGGTCGGCATTTTGCGCATCAAGAAAATTCTTGCGCTCCGACGCCGTGGCCAGCTCGTCGAGCGCAGCCAGGTTCACTGCGCCCAGCAGAGCAATGGCATTGGTCAGGCGCGTGACTTCGCCCTGCAGGTACGACGCCTTCATCTCGGGAAGGAGCTTTTCGGCCAGCGCCGCTTCATCCGCCTGCGCCTCGGCCAGCTGGGCGGCGAACTGCTCCTGGTTCAGGCGCGCGGCCTGTTCCTTCAGTTGCAGCTCGGTGATCTTGTCGCGCTGCGGTTGCAATGCGCGCTCGGTGGACATGCGCCCTTCTTCGAACGCGCGCATCTGCTGCGCCACCTGGTCGAGCTCATGGCGCGCGTCGGACAGCGCTTTTTCCTGGTCGGTGCGGCGATCGAGCAAGTCCTGCAAGCCGTCGTTGGCGGCGCCGGAATCGAGATTGGCCAGCTCCTGGTGGCCGGCCTCCATGCTGTCGGTCACCTGCACCACCTGGGCGCTGGCGGTGGCGATCGCGCGGCGCAGTTCCTCGATCTTGTTGCGATGGGTTTTCTCGGCAAAGACGATTTCCTGGGCGGCGCGTTCAAGGTCGCGGGCGGCGTCGCGGGCATCGGCCAGGCGCTGTTCCTGTTCCAGGAACACGGTCTGGCCATCCTCGTGTTCGCCTTGCAGATCGCCCAGTTCCATGTCGAGCTGCTCGAATTTTTCTTCCGATTCGAGCTTGATCTGGGTTTGCTCTTCCTCCTGCGCCACGATCTCGGCCAGGTCCGCTGCGATCTGCGTGCTGCGCTGGTTGAAGCGCGCTTCGATCTCGGACAGTTTGACAACGTCGATTTGCAGCTTGTGCACCGACTGCTGCAAGCTTTGCAGCTTGAGGCGGACGTCGCCCAGTGCGCGTGTGTGGCCGCTCAGCGCCGCTTCGGCGCGCACGGCGCGGGCGCGCGCTTCGTCGGCCAGCATTTGCTGGGCACGCAGCTGGCGCGTGAGGTTTTCGATGTCCTGCTGGCGGCCCAGCATGCCGTCCTGTTCGGAATCGGCCGCGTAAAACCGCACGCTGGCCGCATTGATCACGTGGCCCTGCGGCGTGACGAAACTGCCGCCGGCCGGCAGGCGCGCACGCTCGGCAAACGCGGTGGCCGCGTCCTGCGCCTGGTACACATTGTGCAGCCAGTCCTGCAGCAGGCCGCGCAGGCCGGGGTCATTGAGTTTCAGAAGGTCGATGAACGGCGCCAGGCCCGTGGTATCGCTAGGCGCCGGCGGTGCGCTGCTTGACGGCGCATACAGGGCAAGCTTGGCCGGCGGCGCATCGGCAAAAAACGCCTTGGCCCATTCGATGTTGGACAGTTGCAGCGCCGACGTACGTTCGCGCAGCACGGCTTCGAGCGCGGTTTCCCAGCCGGCTTCGATGTGCAGCTTTTGCCACAGGCGCGGCAAGGTGTCGAGTTCGTGCTTTTGCAGCCACGGCGTGACTTTACCTTCGGTTTGCACGCGCTCCTGCATTTGCCGCAGCGCGTTCAGGCGCGCCTCGAGCTGGGCGTTGGCGGCCGTCTCGGCGTTCACCTGCTGCTGGGCGTCGCGGCGCTCCTGCTCCAGCGCCGGCTGCTGCGCCGTCAGTTCTTCGAGCAATCCGGCCTGTTCCTCGAGCTGGTACTGCTGCTCTTCCTGCTGCTCGCGCAGGTTGGACAAATGCGCGCTGTCGGGCAGGCTCAGGCCGTGCTTTTCCTGTTGCAGGCGCTCGCGCCGCACGGCCAGGCTATTGAGAATATTGCTGGCATTGCGCTGGTGCGCCGATTCCAGTTCCAGCTGCTGCTGCGCCTGCATGATGCGGGCGCGCGACTCGGTGCTTTTCTCTTGCGCCGCGCGCCAGGCTTGTTCGAGCAGCGGCAGCGATTCGGCCTTCTGCTCGGCGCGCATCTGCGCTTCTTCCACTTTTGCGCCCAGTTCTTCGAGCGTGAATTCCGCTTCCTCGATCTGGCCGCCGTAATCAAGCGCTTGCTGCTGCCACTGGTCGCGCTGGGCGGTGAGCGTGGCCAGTTGCGATTGCAGGCGGCTGCGCGATTCGATCACGAACTTGATCTGCGCCTCTAGACTGCCGATTTCGGCATTGGTCTGGTACAGCGCGCCCTGTGCCGTGTGCAGGCGGTCGCCGGCGGCAAAGTGCGACTGGCGCAGGTGTTCCAGCGACAGCTCGACATTGCGCAGCTTGGCGGTTTGTTCCTCGAGGTCGTTCTGGGCCTGCTCCATCTCGCGGAACACGCGCTTTTGCTCGTTTTCCGCCTCGACCTTGCGCAGCAGCCAGAGCAGCTTCTGCTTCTCTTCCTGGTCCGCCTGCAACTGGTGGAAACGGGTGGCGACAGCGGCCTGGCCTTCGAGCTTTTCGAGATTGCTGTTCAATTCGCGCAGGATGTCTTCGACGCGCAGCAGGTTTTCGCGGGTGTCGTGCAGGCGGTTTTCGGTTTCGCGGCGGCGTTCCTTGTATTTCGATACGCCGGCCGCCTCTTCCAGGAACACCCGCAATTCTTCCGGGCGCGACTCGATGATGCGGCTGATCATGCCCTGGCCGATGATGGCGTAGGCGCGCGGGCCGAGGCCGGTGCCGAGGAAAATATCCTGGATATCGCGCCGGCGCACCGGCTGGCCGTTGATGTAATAGGTGGAGGTGCCGTCGCGCGTGAGGGTGCGCTTGACGGCGATTTCGGCGTACTGGCCCCACTGCCCTGCGGCCTTGCCGTCGGCATTGTCGAACACCAGTTCCACCGACGAGCGGCCGGCCGGCTTGCGGTGGGTGGAACCGTTGAAAATCACGTCCTGCATCGACTCGCCGCGCAGCTCGGACGCCTTCGATTCGCCCAGCACCCAGCGCACGGCGTCGATGATATTGGACTTGCCGCAGCCGTTGGGCCCCACCACGCCAACCAGTTGCCCCGGCACCTGGAAATTGGTGGGATCAACGAATGACTTAAATCCCGACAATTTGATGGAAGAGAGACGCACGTTGGTTTAACTGGGAGAGGCTGTAAAGGTTCGCAATAATACCATTTAGCTTATCTGCCAAGGCCAAAAACCATGTCCGCAAGTGTGCGGCAGCGGTAGCAGCTTAGTGCGCGACGTTGGAATTATTGTGGCGCCACATCTCGCGGGTATACGGATGATCGCGGCCCGAGAGCTTCAAAGCCACTTGGGTAATCCAGTCTTCGGCCGGAATCGGCTCCACGTTGGGCGCCACCAGCACGATCGGCAGGCACAGCACGGCCAGCATGCGGCTCAGGGCCCAGCGGTGTTCGCGGCTGGCAAAGTACATAAAGCCGCCGGCCACCACCAGGCCGAGTATGGCGCCTGTCACGACTTCGGACACCGAGTGGGCCAGCGTGGGCACGCGCGAGATGGAAATCAGCACAGCCAAGATGACGCCAACGGCAGCGCCGATATAGCGGGCATACGGGCCACTGGAGCGCAGGACAAGATAGCCGGCCACCGGGTACACGGCCGCCGCGCGCATGGCGTGACCGCTGAAACCGGCGAACTCGACGGACTCGACACCGAGCCCCCATCCCATGAATATCATCTTGGTGATGACCACCAGCGCCATGCCAATGCCGAACAGCATGGCCCAGGCCAGCGTCAGGCGCCATTGCTTGCCAGCTATCAGGTAAATGGCGATGGCGGCGCCGATGGGGCCGGTAACGGCGAGGCTGCCGATCATGCTCAGGAGGTGCCAGAAATACATCATCCGTAAAGCCTTTCATTTATTGCATTGCACCATACTATTTAAACACAGCAGCGGCATTGTAGCGAATTAATGCCGTGCGGGAAATTTTTGGTGCACTGCAGGGATGATGTTGACGGCTTTTCAGATATTGGTGACGCGCTGGCCGCGCGGGGGAATGAAATCCTTGACGTCGTTGATCATGCCGACGTCGCGGGCGTCGGAAGCGGTCAGGTGCAGGTCGGAGTAAGCATGGGTGCGCCAGTGTTCTTCGGACAGCTGCACGTGTTCGCGCAGGATCTGCTCGGTGCGGGCGTCGTCGGCCTGCAAGCCTTCGACGATAATGCGCAGCGCGTCCGGGCGGGCGCCGTGCGGCGCGCTGGCGTGCGACTTGTGCACCATGAAGCGCGAGGTGTCGCTGGCGTAGCGCTCTTCCCCGGCCAGGAACAGGATCACCGCGATCGACGCGACGGCGCCGGCGTTGTAGGTGATGATCTTGACCGGCAGCTTGCTCAGGTAGTTGTACAGGCAAATGCCGTCGCTGACATAGCCGCCGTTGGACTGGATCAGGATATGGGCAGTCGTGATGCGGTCTTCGGTCATGTCCGCAACCGCGTCGAACACGCGGCGCACCATGTCGCTGTTGACATCGCCAGACAGCGTGAACCACGCCTGGCCGGCGTAATCATCAATAGGTTGTGGGTCTTGGCTCATGGCTGGGCTCTCAAAATTGTGTAATTTATTCTAGCAAAAAGTTGTCTTTTGAGCTTTTTGCTTGCACGCCATTCGTGCGGCGGTCAGCAAGCTCGTCTGTACGCTGGCTCACTGCCCCTCAAGATTGACTTATGTGCCCTTCTGACTTATATTCCCGAGTCTTGATCGGGAGAGGGCAAACCAGCGTTGCCGCCGAAGGGGCACTACCCAAAAACTCTCAGGCAAAAGGACCGGTCAAGGGGCGTCGCATGGCAACATGCGCGGCTCAAACTCTGGAGAGCGATTGCCACAGCAATCCACCGAAGGGGCGCACGGGGTTACTCCCGTTATCTCTCAGGTACCAAGGACAGAGGGGTCTGCAACATTGCGGAATGGCTTGGCATTTAGCCCGGTCGCTCCTTGTATGCTCTGTTAACCCTCCTTGATCTGGACCGCCATGACGCTCAAAGCCACACCCCTCAATAACGCACACCGCGCAGCCGGCGCCCGCATGGTCGATTTCGGCGGCTGGGACATGCCTGTCAACTACGGTTCGCAGATCGAGGAACACCATGCCGTGCGCACCGACGTCGGCATGTTCGACGTGGCCCACATGTGCGTGGTCGACATCCGTGGCGACAACGCGCGCGCCTTCCTGCGCGGCCTGCTGGCCAACAACGTCGACAAGCTGCAAGTATCGGGCAAGGCGCTGTACTCGTGCATGCTCAATCCGCAAGGCTTCGTGATCGACGACCTGATCGTCTATTTCATCAGCGAGAGCTGGTTCCGCCTGGTGGTCAACGCCGGCACCGCCGAAAAAGACGTGGCGTGGATGCAGGCGCAGAACGACGCGACCAACAGCGGCCTGACTATCACCCAACGCCGCGATGGCGACAATGCGATGGCGCTGATCGCCGTGCAAGGCCCGAACGCCCGCGCCAAGGTATGGCAGGTGATCCCGGAAGCGCAGGCTGCCACCGCCGAGATGAAACCGTTCAACGTGGCCTTCGCCCAGAGCGCGCAGTTCGGCGAGGCGATGATCGCCCGCACCGGCTACACCGGCGAAGACGGTTTTGAAATCGGCGTGGCCGCCACCCAGGCCGAAGCGCTGTGGAACGCGCTGGTTGCCGCCGGCGTCAAACCGGCAGGCCTGGGCGCGCGCGACACGCTGCGCCTGGAGGCCGGCATGAACCTGTACGGCCAGGACATGGACGAAACCGTCAACCCGCTCGACGCCGGCCTGGCGTGGACCATCGACCTGGTGTCCGAGCGCGACTTTATCGGCAAGGCCGCATTGCAAACCATGGGCCAGAACAGCCAGTTCGTGGGCCTGATCCTGCGCGAAAAAGGCGGCGTGCTGCGCGCCCACCAGAAAGTGATCGTGGCCGGCAGCGATGCGGCGGGCGAAATCACCAGCGGCACCTTCAGCCCGACCATGCAGCAGGCCATCGCACTGGCGCGCGTACCCAACGGCGTGGCCGTGGGCGACACCGTGCACGTTGAAATCCGCGACAAGAAACTGGCCGCCTCGGTTGTCAAGCTGCCGTTCGTGCGCAACGGCAAGATCCTGGCCGTTTAAACTTTTTCGATTTTTCTCACCATACACCACCCCACCCCACTGGAGCTTTACATGAACATTCCTGCCGACCTGAAGTACACCGAATCCCACGAATGGGTACGCACTGAAGCCGACGGCACCGTCACCGTCGGTATCACCGAGTTCGCGCAAGATGCGCTCGGCGACATCGTCTTCGTCGAACTGCCAAAAGTGGGCACGACCTACGGCGCAGGCGACGACGCCGCCGTGGTGGAATCGGTCAAGGCAGCGAGCGACATCTACGCGCCAGTGGCCGGCGAAGTGGTGGCAGTGAACGACGACGTGGTCAACGCGCCAGAGTCGATCAACGCCGACGCTTACGCCAACTGGCTGTTCAAGATCAAGCCTAGCGACGCAGCCGCCGTTGACGGCCTGCTCGATGCTGCTGCTTACGGCAGCGCTACCCAGTCGTAATCTGCACCAGTCATATCGAAGCCGTTCCCGCCCACGCGGGAACGGCGGTTTCACCGCCCCGTCACACTCTTAAAGCTCCCCGCCCCCGATACCATGACCCGCACCAGCCTGACCCAACTCGAAGCCCGCGACGCCTTCATCGCGCGCCACATCGGCCCGGACGCCGCCGAACAGCAAGCCATGCTGGCGACGCTCGGCTATCCTACCCGCGCTGCCCTGATCGACGCCATCGTTCCGGCCAATATCCGCAACAAGGCCGCCCTGCCGCTGGGCGCCTACGCCGCGCCGCTGCCGGAAAGCGAAGCGCTGGCCAGGCTGAAAAAAATCGCCTCGAAAAACAAGGTGCTCAAGTCGCTGATCGGCCAGGGCTACTACAACACCACCACGCCGGGCGTCATCCTGCGTAACATCTTCGAGAACCCGGCCTGGTACACCGCGTACACGCCGTACCAGCCCGAGATTTCGCAAGGCCGTCTGGAAGCCATCCTGAACTTCCAGCAAACCATCACCGACCTCACCGGCATGGGCATCGCCAATGCATCGATGCTCGACGAAGGCACTGCCGCTGCCGAAGCGATGACGCTGATCCAGCGCGTGGGCAAGTCGAAGTCAAATACCTTCTACGTCGCTGACGACGTGCTGCCGCAAACCCGCGAAGTGATCGAAACCCGCGCCAAGCCGCTGGGCATCACCGTCAAATCGTTCCACCCGGCCGAGCTGTCGAGCGTCAGTGACGCCTTCGGCGTGCTGCTGCAATACCCTGGCGTCAACGGCGTGGTGCGCGATTACAAAGCTGGCGTGGAAGCCGTCAAGGCTACCGGCGCCATGGTGGTGGTGGCTGCCGACCTGCTGGCGCTGACCCTGCTGACGCCACCGGGCGAATGGGGCGCGGACGTGGTGGTCGGTAACAGCCAGCGCTTCGGCGTACCGCTGGGATTCGGCGGCCCGCACGCCGGCTACCTGTCCACCCGCGACGAATTCAAGCGCAGCATGTCGGGCCGCCTGGTCGGCGTGACCGTCGATGCGCAGGGCAACAAGGCCTACCGCCTGGCGCTGCAAACTCGCGAGCAGCACATCCGCCGTGAAAAAGCCACCTCCAACATCTGCACCGCACAGGTGCTGCTGGCGGTGATCGCCTCGATGTACGCCGTGTACCACGGCCCGAAAGGCCTGCAACAGATCGCCCAGCGCGTGCACCGCTACACCGGCATCGTTGCCGCCAACCTGAAAACCCTCGGCTACACCGTCACCAACGAGACTTACTTCGACACGCTGACGATCGCCACCGCCAACGCCGAACAGCTGCACGCCTCCGCTCACTCGCACGGCGTGAACCTGCGCGTGATCGATGCGTCGCACGTCGGTATTTCGCTCGATGAAACCACCACCCGCGAAGACATCGCCCTGCTGTGGACCGTGTTCGCCCATCCTGTCGGTGGCCCGGCCCACGGCCCGGACCTCGACACCGTCGAAGCACAAGTTGCCGAAGCCTTCCCGGCCACGCTGGCCCGTACCAGCGCGTACCTGTCGCACCCGGTATTCAACCGCTACCACTCCGAAACCGAAATGCTGCGCTACCTGCGCAGCCTGGCGGACAAGGACCTGGCGCTGGACCGCACCATGATCCCGCTCGGTTCGTGCACCATGAAGCTGAACGCGACGTCCGAAATGATCCCGGTCACCTGGCCCGAGTTCTCGAACATCCACCCGTTCGCACCGGACAGCCAGACCGTGGGCTACCGCGAAATGATCGCCCAGCTGGAAGAAATGCTGTGCGCCGTCACCGGCTACGCCGCCATCTCGCTGCAGCCGAACGCCGGTTCGCAGGGCGAATACGCCGGTTTGCTGGTCATCCAGGCTTACCACCAGTCGCGCAATGAAGGCCATCGCAACATCTGCCTGATTCCATCGTCGGCACACGGCACCAACCCGGCATCGGCCAGCATGGTCGGCATGCAGGTGGTGGTCACCGCCTGCGATGCCAACGGCAACGTCGACCTGGCCGATCTGAAAGCGAAAGCGGAACTGCACTCGAAAAACCTGGCCTGCGCCATGGTCACCTACCCGTCCACGCACGGCGTGTTCGAAGAAGGTATCCAGGAACTGTGCCAGATCGTGCACAGCCACGGCGGCCAGGTGTACATCGACGGCGCCAACATGAATGCACTGGTCGGCGTGGCCGCACCAGGCGCGTTCGGCGGCGACGTCTCGCACCTGAACCTGCACAAGACCTTCTGCATTCCGCACGGCGGCGGCGGTCCCGGCGTGGGTCCGATCGGCGTGGGCGCGCACCTGGCCAAGTTCCTGCCGAACCAGCGTTCGAACGGCTATATCCGCGACAACGCCGGCATCGGCGCAGTGAGCGCGGCGCCATACGGCTCGGCCAGCATTCTGCCGATTTCGTGGATGTACATCGCCATGATGGGCGCCGAAGGCCTGACCGCTGCGACCGAAAACGCCATCCTGGGCGCCAACTACATCGCCCGCCGCCTGTCGCCGCACTACCCCGTGCTGTACACGGGCCACGACGGCCTGGTCGCGCACGAGTGCATCATCGACCTGCGTCCGCTGCAGGATGCCACCGGCATCACCAACGAGGACGTGGCCAAGCGCCTGATGGACTTCGGCTTCCACGCGCCGACCATGAGCTTCCCGGTACCGGGCACCTTGATGATCGAGCCGACCGAAAGCGAATCGAAGGTCGAGATGGACCGCTTCATCGACGCCATGATCGCCATCCGCAACGAGATCGCCAAGGTGGAGAGCGGCGAGTTCGACAAGCTGGACAACCCGCTCAAGCACGCCCCGCACACGGCAGAAGTGCTGACCGCCGACAAGTGGGAGCGCAAGTACTCGCGCGAAGTGGCAGCTTATCCAGTGCCATCGCTGCGCAAGCAAAAGTACTGGCCACCGGTCGGCCGCGCCGACAACGTCTACGGTGACCGCAACCTGTTCTGCGGCTGCGCACCGATGAGCGACTACGAGTAAACGTTCTTCAGCGCGCGGGCCGGCGCTGAATCGCGAACGCAGGCACGCCTCAGGGTGGCCTGCGTTTTTTTACGCCGGTCCACAACCGGTTTTGCAAGTCGTGGGAGTCGCGCCGACGGGGGATTCCTACACGGCCACGGCCTTTAACCTGATGGTGGGGACGGGTTCGGCGACCTAAGATGGATTTACCCCGAACACGGGGGCAATGCCAGACCACTTATGGAGACCATCATGGCTAACCAGAACAATCAGCAAGGCAATCCGCTCAATCCAGGTCAACGCAATCCCGACCAGCGCAATCCGATGCAAGACCCTTCGCAAGACCGTACCCAGCGCCGCGACCAGGGCAACCAACAAAGCGACCGTCCGCTGAGCGAGGATGACGAGCTCGACAGCGACTACGGCAATTCCGAAAGCGGTTCGCGCAGCGGTAGCCAGGAACAGGGCCAGCAGCCAGGACGCCAAAACCAGCGGATCGACCGCTAGTCGCCGCTTAATCAGCCCAGTATTGCGGCCTTCGGGCCGCTTTTCCGTTTACCTGCAAGAGCCGCCGCTTGTGAAAAATGTTGAATAAAGGTAAATTGTCAATTTAAGAATATTGAATTGGCGAAATGACGCGCACATTGCTTGAACAGGTGGCGGCCCTGCGATTGGGGCCCGACCCAACCGATCAACAACTGGCCGAGGCCGGACGGCTGATGCTCGCCTGGCTCGCTTCGTCCGACGCCCTGCCCGCCGATGTGCTGAGCCTGCCCAAGGCTGCCGGCCAGCAGGAGCTGCTCTATCCGTTGCACGTCGCCCCCGGCGAGCCGGCGTTGTACCTGGTTTCCGACGGCCCCGGCGTCGCCAGCCCGCCGCACGAGCACGCCACGTGGGCGGTCATTGTCGGCCTGTCCGGCAACGAGCGCAACGTGCTTTACCAGCGCGACCTGGCCTCTGGCGCCCTGCGCCCGCTGCGTACGGTCGATATCAAAGCCCACGACATGATCCACCTGCGCGCCGACGCTATCCATGCCACCGTCGCTGCCGACGACCTCCCCACATTCCACCTGCACCTGTACGGCAAACCGCTGACCGCGCTGCCACCGTTCGCCTCCCGCTGCTACCCTGCCGAGATTGCCCCATGACTGCCCCCCTGCAAGAAGAAACCAACCGCCGCCCCATCGCCGCACGTTCCACCGGCTGGGCGCGCCGGTTCAGCGCTGCATTGGCGCGCTCGTCGGTCACGCCAAACCAGATTTCAATGCTCAGCATCGTGTTTGCCGCTGCCGGCGCTGCCGCCCTGCTGCTCATGCCGGGCTGGCCGGGCCTGGTGCTATGCGCGCTTGGCATCCAAGGCCGGCTGATCTGCAACCTGCTCGACGGCATGGTGGCGATGGAGGGCGGCAAGAAGTCGGCGCTGGGGGCCGTGTACAACGAGTTTCCCGACCGCGTGGCCGATTCCATTTTCATCGTGGCGCTCGGCTACGCCATCGGCCAGCCCTGGTTGGGCTGGGCCGGCGCGCTGGCCGCAGCCCTCACTGCTTACGTGCGGGTGTTCGGCGGCTCGCTGGGATTGCCGCAAGATTTTCGCGGGCCGATGGCCAAGCAGCACCGCATGGCCGTGCTGACCGTCGCCTGCCTGGGCGGTGCTGCCGAAGTGGCTTTGAATGGCACCCAGTGGCTGTTGCTGGCGGCAGCGTGGATCATCATGGTTGGTTCAAGCATCACCTGCGTCACGCGCACCAGCGCCATGGCGCGCTTGCTGCGGGAGCGCACATGAGCATTTACGGCCTGTTGTCGCGCCCCCTGCTGATCGGCCTGGTCCGGCTGCTGGTGGGCGCCATGAGCATGTGGAAGGGCTGCGCGCCGGTGCCGCGCCAGCGCATCTATTTTGCCAACCATACCAGCCACCTCGACACCGTCGCCTTGTGGTCGGCGCTGCCGTCCGAGCTGCGCGAGCAAACCCGTCCCGTGGCCGCGCGCGACTACTGGGATGCGACCGCGCTGCGCCGCTACATCGCACTGCGCGTGCTCAACGCCATCCTGATCGACCGCCAGCGCAGCGATCCCGCGCACGATCCGCTCGCGCCCCTGATCGACGGCCTGGAACAAGGCGACTCGATCCTGATCTTCCCCGAAGGCACGCGCGGCGAGCAGCGTTTGCCGGCGCCGTTCAAGAGCGGCCTGTATCGGCTGGCGAGCCGGTTCCCCGACGTCGAACTGGTGCCGGTGTACCTGGAGAACCTGCATCGCAGCATGCCCAAGGGCCGCTACCTGCCGGTGCCGATCACGTGCTCCGTCTGGTTCGGCAAACCAATCTCTTTGCAACCGGGTTAGACCAGGGAAGACTTCCTGGTCCGGGCCCGGGAATCGATCGTGGAGCTGGCATGAGCGCATCGCAAAAATTCTGGTACCTGATCGGCGGCCTGGCGCTGGTGCTCGTTATCGCAAGCACCATCGGCTTCATCCTGCGGCGCCGCATCACCACGCTGCGCGGCCAGCACATCGTGCGCAACATGATCGAGCGCACCAATGCCTGGTGGGGCATGGTGGCGATTCTGGCCGTGGCCTTTGGCATGGGACGGGTGAGCGCCATCCTGCTGTTCGTGCTGATCTCGTATTTCGCGCTGCGCGAATTCATCACGCTGACGCCTACCCCGCCGGGCGACCACAACGCGCTGTCGATCGCGTTTTTTGTCGCGATCCCGTTCCAGTACTACCTGATCTGGACCAACTGGTATTCGCTGTTCACGATACTGATTCCCGTGTACGGCTTCCTGCTGCTGCCGTCGATCAGCGTGCTGTCGCAGGACACCGGGAATTTCCTCGAACGCGCCGCCAAGATCCAGTGGGGCCTGATGATCACCGTGTACTGCATCAGCCACGCGCCGGCGCTCCTGATGCTCGACATCGCCGGCTACGAAGGCCAGAACGCCCTGCTGCTGCTCTACATGATGCTGGTGGCGCAAAGCAGCGACGTGTTCCAGTACGTGTTCGGCACCCTGTTCGGCAAGCGCAAGGTGGCGCCGCTGGTCAGTCCGAACAAAACCGTGGAAGGCCTGGTGGGCGGTGGACTGTGCGCGATTGCCACCGGCGCGGCCATGTGGTGGATCACGCCGTTCTCGCCATGGGAAAGCGCCGGCATGGCGTTTGCCATCGTGGCCATGGGTTTCCTCGGCGGGCTGGTGATGTCGGCCATCAAACGCAGCCTCGGCGCCAAGGACTGGGGCAGCATGATCAAGGGGCACGGCGGCATGCTGGACCGGCTCGATTCGATCTGCTTTGCCGCGCCGGTGTTCTTCCACCTGACGCGCTACTGCTATACCTAAGTAAGTCTAGTTCAGCGGGATGCTGACGATGCGGTCGTCGCCGGTGCGCGGCGTGCCGCGGCCGTCGGTGTTATTGGTCATCATCCACAGCTTGCCGTCCGGTGTGATCACCACGTCGCGCAGGCGGCCGTATTCGCCGCTGTACCGGTCCACGGCGGTTGATGGCGTGGCCAGCGGGATTTGCCGCAGCCGCTCGCCGCGCAGGTTGGCGATATAGATCGAATTGCCGCTGATCGCCATGCCGCTGGGGCTGGCCGTCGATGTGCTCCACTGCTGCAGCGGATTGGTGTAGCGGCTGTCGGTGCCAATGCCTTCCACCACCGGCCAGCCGTAATTGGCGCCGGCCGTGATGCGGTTCAGTTCATCCCAGGTGTTCTGGCCGAATTCGGACGCATACATGGTGCCGTCGGCAGCCCAGGCGATGCCTTGCGGATTGCGGTGGCCCAGGGTGTAGATGTAGGAACCGGCGAAGGGATTGTCGCGCGGGACCGCACCGTCCGGCGTCATGCGCAGTATCTTGCCGCCAAGTGAAGCCATGTCCTGGGCGCGCGCGGTGTTGGCGGCATCGCCGGCGGTGGCGTACAACATGCCATCGGGGCCGAACGCGATGCGGCCGCCGTTGTGGGTGCTGGCGGCCGGTATGCCGTTCAAAATCGACTGCACCGCGCCCAGGCGGATACTGGCGCCAGTGCCCGACAGCGGGTAACGCACGATACGGTTCTGGGTACCGGCGGTGAAATACACGTACAGATAATCGTCGCGCACGGCGATGCCGAGCAGGCCGCCCTCGCCGCCACCATTCACGCCGGCGATCACCGCCACCTCGCTCAAGCCGCCGTTGCTGCCGACGGCGACGATGCGGTCGGTGTCACGCTCGCTGACCAGCGCCGTGCCCTTGTAGAACGCGATCGACCACGGCGCCTGCAAGCCGCTGGCCACCACTGTCGGCGTGGTGGGCGCGGTCGGCGTACCGGGATTGACGGGCGGGTTGACGACAACCACGGTGTCGTCGCTGGAACCGCCGCAGGCGGCCAGCCCGAGGACGACGGCAAGCGTGCAACCGTGAGCGGCCAGCCGGGCCGGGCGTAACGCAGGGATGGTGCGGGTCATGGCGGTCTCCTGGGTCGTGGCGCGACCGGGGTCGCGGTGGAGATGCCAAGCTACATGTTTTTCGCAATGGCCGGCGCACTGCTCAGTTGCGCACCGAGGCCAGGCGCAGGCGCGCCACCCTTGGTGCTCCGGTCATGGGCGCCACAATGCCGTTGGTCGCGGTGTCGCCGCCGGCTTCGTCGTCGGCCTCCAGTTTAAAACGCGCCACCGCCGCCGACAGCAGCCCGGCCTGGCGTTGCAGGTTGCCAGCATCGAGCGCGGCCTGGCGTACCCGCGCCAGGCTTTGCTGTGTGACGCGATCGACTTCGACGATCGCAGCGCAGACATCACCGTAACCGTTCGTGCTGTCGTCCGCGCCCAGCGCCCGCACCATGCCACTGGCTTGTTGCAGCGTGGCGGCCTGGCGCTCGGCGCGGGCGCGCACCTCCGCGCTGCTGCGCGCCACCTGGCGCGCGGCAGCGTCCAGCGCTTGTGCCGAGGCCAGGATGGTCTTGAGCGTGGTATTGAGGTTGCGTACGCTGGTGTCGAGCGCGCGCGCGGTCGCGGCGATTTCGTCGCCGCCATATTCGCGGTTCTTCACTGCCAGGTTGCCTTCGGCCAGGTCCACGGCAGCGACGCCGATGGCGCGCACCTCCGTGAGCAGCGCCTTGCGCACGGCGATCGTCACCAGCAGCGCCAGGCCCACCGCCGCCACCACCAGCGCCGGCATCCAGAGCGACAGCGTCATAAAGTCCGCTTCGGCAGCACGGTAATCGCGCTCTCCCAGCGCATGTTCGAGCAGCGACAACTGCTCGAGCCGCTGCGCCACCACGTCGAACGCGCGCCCAGCTTTGGACATGGCATTGGCGGCAATCGCATGGTCGTCGATGGCAATGTCGAGCGCATCGGCCACCGCCTTCACATATTGCCCATAAGCGGCTTGCGCCTCCACCACGAAGCGGCGCTCGGCCGGATCGGTCTGGGTGATGCGTTCGAGCCGGGCGAACTGGCGCTCAAGCGAGGCATGGCGGGCGTGGGTTGCGCGCACCAGTTCATCGGTACGATTGAACGTGAAGCCGGCGTTGAGCCAGGTGAGCAACTGGTAAGCTTCGGTGTGGGCACGGTTGGTGCCGGCCACCAGGTCGCTGACTGCCTTCAGGCGTACGGCGCGTTCCTGCATGATGTTGTCGAGCGACTGGTTTTGCCGCGCCATGCCAAGATAGGCGCCCGCCGCCAGGATCAGCAGCAGCACCAGCACGATGCCGGGCGCGAGCAACAGCTTGGGGCCGATGCGCAGCTTGTTCAGCATCGGCGCACTCGGTCGGCAAACAGGACACGCATGGCAGTCTCCGGCAGGTAAGATCACCTACTGTAAGCTGCTGCCTCCACGCAAGTTTGCGTTGAATCAATAATAAATCCGCACGGCAAATTTACAACGGAATCGATGACGCATGAAAGCAAAAACCAAGGCAGTCCTGATCTCAGCGCTGCTGTTCCCCGGACTGGGCCACTTCGTACTCAAGCGCGCCATGCGCGCCTGCCTGTTCATCGTGCCCACCCTGCTGGCGATCGGCGTGCTGTTGCGTACCACGCTGGCCCTGGCCGACCAGCTGGTGGCGGAAATCCAGAGCGGCGCCCTGCCCCTCGATATTCCACTGATCATGGAGCGCATCAACGCCGCCGGTGGCGACGATACCAGCACCAACGTGGCTTCGCTGGTGATCGTGGTGTGCTGGCTGGGGTCGATTCTTGATGCGTGGTGGCTTGAGCGCGGCAAGTAGTCAGGGCGCGATCCGCGCCGCCGGGTACACCGGCAGCCCCGTCGTCAGCCGACCCCACTGCCAGCGCATTGCTGCGGCCAGCACGATGATCAGCGCCAGTGTCGGCCACCACCAGTTGAAGTCGCTGAGCCTGGCGTCGAGCCATGGTACCACGTAATACAGCAGCACCATCGACATCGGCGCCACGATGATGATCGATGAGCTGCCGCCCCTGGACTTCGGCGCAGCCGCATGGTTGCACAGCAGGGGCAAGGCGCTCAGCAACCATAAAGCCGCCTGCATGGCGCGCATGCCGTTGGCAGGCCAACCCTGCTCGGAAACCACGGCCAGCGCCACCAGGCATGCCACCGACACGGTCCATACCAGCAGGAAGCGGCGCAGCACGATGCCTGCCCACACCCGGTTCAACCGGCTTCGCTCCGGTGCGCGTGGCGCCAGCCGGTACAGTCCCTGCTCCACGCCGGTCGTACCCAGTGCAGCGAGCACGTAAGCCGCGTACAGGGCCGGCGCCATGAACAGGCACTGGATCATGAACGGCGCCGTCGCGATCTCCGCCATCAGGTCGTGATCCACCAGGCCGCTCGCCATCGTGCCCAGCATCAGCACCGTCGGCACCAGCGCCAGCAGCATGGCGGTACCCGCGTGCCGCCCTGCCCCCATGGAATGCAGCATCAACGCCGCCTGGTTGCCGCTGGCAATATCGCGGCGCAGCACCACGGCGTGCAGTGCCCTGGCGGCGCGGGCCAGGCGGCCGGCACCGTTAGCGAACCACGGCCCCCGCGGCCCGGCCACCACCGCGCTAGCTTGCCGGCGGCCTGCCATGTGGCGATCGCCTGCTCGCGGCAGCGCCAGGCGCGCCGCCCACGCCAGCGCGGCCAGTTCCAGCAGCACCGCGGCGCCGGTCCATGCCAGCTCCACCGTGGCGGAGATCTCGCGGCCGCCATCGATCACGCGGCGCAGGATCAACCAGCCGACGACCATCAGCGGCGCCAGCAGGACCAGCGCGGACCGCGCACTCAGCAACAACAACCCGCACATCAGCGCACCGGTGCCCAGAAGCAGCGCGGCAAAATGCCGGCCGCCGAAGCCCGCTGCAAGGACCACGGCGATCAGCACCGCGCCCAGTACGCCCGCCATGAAACAGTGGCGCAGCAACCGCTGCCGCAAACCCGGCGCCAGTACCGCAGTGGCCGACGCGTTCTGCTGACCGGCGCTCACGAACCATAGCGCGCACCAAGCGGCGATGAACAAGGCAATCAGCATGGCCGGCTGGCGGAACAGTGCCCCCATCGCGTACAGCAAGCCGGCGACCAACAACACCAGCATCAATACCCACGGCTGCAACATGCGGTACGGAGGCGGTGTCCAGCGCCACGCCGGCAGCAGGCCACGCAGTGCGCGCCGATCTGCGTCAGGGCGGCTCAGATGAGATGTCACCGGGTCACCTCGACGAACAGGTCTTCCAGGTTCAGGGTATCGACCTTGATGCCGGTGCGGGCGCGCAGTTGTTCGTCTTCCTCGGCGCTCAGGCGCGCCAGCACGGTGACGCTGCCATCGGCGTGCCGGTGGCGGCGCACTTCGCGTTGCAGGCGTAGAGCGTCGATGGCGCCGGCGTCGCCCGAGATGCGTGACGCGCTTTCCAGCAACTCGTCAAGCGCGCCCTGCAAGGCGATCTGGCCGTTCTGCAGGAAGGCGACATCGAGCGCCACCCGTTCCAGGTCGGACAGGATGTGGGTGGAAAAGATCACCGTGGTATCGCGCTCGATCACGTCGTTTACCAGCTCGTGCAGGAAGTCGCGCCGGCCCACGGGGTCGAGGCTGGCTACCGGTTCGTCGAGCACCAGCAACGCCGGATCGTGGGCCAGCGCGCGGATGATTGACAGGCGCTGCTTTTCGCCGCCAGACAATTTGCTGATCGGCTTACCGCAGGCCTGGGCATCGAAGCCCCATCGCGCCAGCAGCGAAGTGACCTTCTGCGCGTTCCAGCGCGGGTACAAGGCCTTGAAGTAGTCGAGCATCTGGATCGGCGTCATCCACTCGAACAGTTCCGACTTTTGCGGCACGTAGCCGATGTTGGCGCGGACGGTATCGCTGAGTGCGGCGACCGGTTCGCCCAGTAGCGTGCAAGCACCGCGATCGGCCTCGCGCAAGCCCAGCAGGCACTCGAGCAGCGTCGATTTGCCGGCGCCGTTGCGGCCAAGCAAGCCGACAATGGTGCCCGGTTCGATGGTCCAGTTGACGCCTTGCAGCACCGGCTGCTTGCCGAATGCCTTGTGCAGACCGGCGACGTGGACGATGGGTGTCTTCATTATTATTCCTTGTGTTGGTATCGAGGGTATCGTTGGTGTCAGTGAGGTAAGGTGGCGATGACTCGGGACTGGCGGCACGCCGGAAAAGCAGGCGCTGCGCGCACCATCGCTTGCCATTGCTGTCGCAACACCAGTGCGATCGCTGCTGTCAGAACCAGGGCAGGCAGCCACCAGTCCAGCGTCGGCAGCGCGCGGATGTAAGCAAATGAAAAGATGTATAAGCCTGTCACGAAGCCTATCGTCAGCAACGGCGCCAGATTGTTTTTAGCGGCAGGCATGGCCGCGTAGTCGCGCAGCAAGATGCCAGCAAAAGGCAGTGCCAGCAACGCCTGCAATACCAGCATCCCGGCAGTGCGCGCCAGGTCGCCTGCCACCCACGCCACCAGCCCCAGGCACAGCACCGACACCAGCCAGACTTGCATATAGCGGCTCAGCAATTCAGCGGCCAGCACCCGGTTGAACTGCCCCGCCGCAGGGGCGGCTGGCGCCAGGCGATACAACACCTGTTCGCCGCGCAAGCTGGACAGCGTGCCCCATACGCCCACGGCATACATCGGCGCTGCCGTCACGATTAGCGCCTGGAACATCTGGCTACCTTGCAGGGTACCGAAGCGGCTGAGGGCTTCGACGGTACCGACTACCGCCGGCAGCGTTGCGATCGCCATAATCGCCTGTACCGCCCCCATTACCATGGGCAACACCGGGTAGGACATGCTCAGGGCATGCATCATCATCTTGCCGGGGCCGGCGCTCCGGCGGCCGGCGCTCCGGCGGCTGTCGCGCGCCAGCACGCGGGCATATCCCAGCCCGGGGAGCGAGGTGCGAGAGCCCATCTCGGATGCTGCAAAATTACCTTGCCACATAGGTACAACTGCACGCAGCCGCTGATGCCAGGCTATGTGCCGATCACCAGCACGAGGCAACGCGAGCCACAAGCCTGCCGCCAGCAGCGCCAGGTCAAGCAACAGACCGACCGCAAACCACGACGGTTGGCCAAGTATGGCACCGAGTACGACCAGGTGGTGATCGAGGCTGGTCCATTTTGCGGTCACGACCGCCACCACCAGCAGCACCAGTGATACCTTCGGTTGCACGCGCCCGGCGATCAGCCACGCCCCCGGCGCCGCACCGGCAAGGATGGCTGCGCCAGCCATACGATCGACTCCCAGTACAATCGCCACGCCTGCCGCAATGGACAGCGTGGACAGTCCCCAAGCCAAGGCAGCCCTGCCCATCAGGCGCCGCCGCAAGCCCGGCACCAGCATGGCGTTGGCGGGACTGTTTTCCCGTACACAGCTGGCGTGGTAACCGATGCATAAAAGAGCGACAAGGCCGCAATAGCTCGCCAGCAGCAATTGCGCCAGCGGCCACATGGCCGTGGCATATGGCAAGCCTACATGACCCAAAGTCCAGGCCAGGGCCAGGATCAGTGCGCCCATCACGAAGGGAGTGGCAGGATGCGCCTTGGTCATGATTGTTCCTTGAGAAGTTTTTCCAGCATGGCCAGTACGGTGGCCGGATCGAGTTCGAGCTGGCGCGCCTCGGCGGCCAGGCGCTCCATGGTCGGGTGTATCAATGCCAGTCGCTCGGCTTCGCTTGGCGCGGCGGACCGGCGTTCGGCCACCAGCATGCCGATGCCACGGGCGCGCGACAGCAGCCCTTCAGCTTCCAGCATGCTGTAAGCCTTGGAGACGGTCATCGGGTTGACTGCAAGCGCCAGCGCCACCTCGCGCACCGACGGCAGCGCATCGCCGGGCGCCAGCATGCCGGCCGCGACCAGGCGGCGCACCTGCTCGATCAGCTGCCGGTAGATCGGCTCGGACGAGCCGGTCGCGATCGAAAACAGCGTGGCGGTATGAGAAGTCATCAGGCCTTGTATTGGTGTATTAATTGAGTGATACAGTAAACACCAAACAAGACTGCGTCAACCTGTTTTTATTTTTCAAGGGAATCGTCGGTATTCTTGAAAGCGCCGCGCAGATTGGTGACTACCAGGCACAGCTGCAGGATGATCAACGCCCAAGCCTGGTCATGCACGCCCCACGCCACCCACAGGGCATTACTCGCCAGGAAGCACCAGAAGCCGAGCTTGCGGCGCCCGTGATGCGCGGAACCGACCAGCCATGCGGCCAGCAGGGTGACGGCCATCGCGGGCCATTGCAGCAGATTGATCCAGTCGTCCATGCCCCAACCATAGCGGCTGGTCGGGCCGCGCACTGTTAGCGAACCCACCTTCACCTGAGAAAACGATGCTTATAATGCATGACATTGCGAGGAGATCCCCATGTTCGAGCTGGACTTGCCCTGGTGGGAACTGGTGCTGCGCGCCGGCCTCATCTACATCGCCCTGCTGGTCATGATGCGCTTTACCGGCAAGCGCACCGTGGGCCAGTTCACGCCGTTCGACTTGCTGGTCGTGATGCTGCTCTCCGAAGCGGTATCGAACGGGCTGTCGGCCGGCGAAGATTCGGTCGCCGGCGCGCTCATTTCGGCCGGCACGCTGATGGTGCTTAACGCGTCGATTGCCATCGCCACGTCGCGCAGCGAAAAATTCGCCAAACTGGTCGATGGCGAAGCCGTGCTGCTGGGCCGCGATGGCCAGGTGTTCAAGGATGCCATGAAGCGCCAGCACGTTGCCAAGGGCGACTTCGAACAGGCGCTGCGCGAAGCCGACTGCCCGCTTGATAAAATGAAATATGTCTTCCTCGAAGCGAACGGCCAGATCACCGTGCTGCGGGAAGAGTCATCATCCACATAAGGAACTCCATGCGCATCGCCACCTTCAACATCAACGGCATCGGCGCCCGCCTGCCGGCCCTGCTGCAATGGCTGCAAGAAACCCAGCCCGACGTGGTCTGCCTGCAAGAGCTGAAAGCGCCGCAGGAAAAATTTCCAGAAGCGGCCCTCCAGGAAATCGGCTACGAAGCCATCTGGCACGGCCAGAAAAGCTGGAACGGCGTGGCCATTTTGGCGCGTGGCGTCAAGCCGATCGAAGTCGGACGCGGCCTGCCCGGCGATCCCGAAGACGAACAGAGCCGCTATATCGAGGCCGTGGTCAACGGCGTGCTGATTTGCGGCCTGTACCTGCCCAACGGCAACCCGGCGCCCGGCCCCAAGTTCGATTACAAGCTCAAATGGTTCGAGCGCCTGATCACGCACGCGGCCGGCCTGATGGAAGCGGGCACACCGACGGTGATCGCCGGCGATTTCAATGTCATGCCCACCGACCTCGACGTGTACAAGCCCGAGCGCTGGGTCGATGACGCGCTGTTCCGCCCCGAAACGCGCGACGCCTTCCACCGCCTGGTGGCGCAAGGCTGGACCGACGCCCTGCGCACCATGCACCCGGGCGAAAAAATCTACACGTTCTGGGATTACTTCCGCAACGCCTACGGGCGCGATGCCGGCATCCGCATCGACCATTTGCTGCTGAGCCCGGGCCTGGCGCCGCACCTGAAGAAGGCCGAAGTGGACCGCGACGTCCGCAGCCGCGAAAAGCCCAGCGACCACGCACCGGTATGGATAGAACTTGACCTCGACGGAGACCATTGATGGGCATACTAACAGACCAGCCGGATGACGACGTCGCCGACCTCTTTACCGACACGCCAGTGCAGAAATGGCCACAGAAGATCTGGCTGGTGCGCCATGGACAGAGCGCCGGCAACGTCGCGCGCGATGCGGCCGAAGCGGCGCAGTTGCACCTGATCGACATCGCCGACCGCGACATGGACGTGCCGCTGTCCGAGCTGGGCGAGCGCCAGGCCGGGGCCATGAGCCACTGGTTCCGGGCACTGGGGCCGGACGGCCAGCCCACCGTGGTGCTGTACTCGCCTTACGTGCGCGCCCGCGCCACCGCCGCTGCGGTCATCGACAAGGTGGGCCGCGACAACCTGGTAGCGTCGGTGGTGGACGAGCGCTTGCGCGAAAAGGAGTTCGGCATCCTCGACCGGCTCACGCCGCTGGGCATCCACGACAAGTATCCGGAACTGGCCGAGCAGCGCCAGCACGTGGGCAAATTCTATTTCCGTCCGCCCGGCGGCGAGAGCTGGTGCGACGTGATCCTGCGCCTGCGCAGCGCGCTCGACACCATCATCCGCGAATACCGCGGCGAACGGGTGCTGATCGTGGGCCATCAGGTGATCGTCAATTGCTTCCGCTACCTGCTCGAACGCATGGATGAAGAAACCATCCTGGCGATCGACCGCGAGGCCGATGTGCCCAACTGCGGCATCACCGAATATCGCTACGATCCCGCCCTGGGCAAGCACGGCAAGCTGGTGCTGGTACAGGCCAATTTCGTCGCGCCGCTCGAAGACACCGGCACGCCTGTCACCGACCAGCCGGACATGCCGGCTGCGCCCAAGTCATGAACGTCCCGGCCGGGAATTCCGGCGCCGGTAGCCATGCCGACACGGATAGCAAAGAGGCGCCACGCCCCAGTTCCAACGCCGGTGAAGCGGCGCCAGGTCCCGATGCCGGCGCGGCCAGCAAAGCGGTGCGCGGCACCGATGCCCGCGCAGCTACCGGGGCCGTACACGACATCACCGCCAGCACGCTGCGTGATTGGCCGCTGCCCATGCCGGGCGCGCATGCCGACAAGGAAGTGCGCGGCCACGTGCTGATCGTGGCCGGTTCGCGCGAAATGCCGGGCGCCCTGCTGCTGGCCGCCACCGCCGCCCTGCGCGCAGGCGCCGGCAAGCTGACCATCGTCACCGCTGCCAGCGTGACGGCGGCGCTGGGCGTGGCGCTGCCGGAAGCGCAGGTGATCGGGCTGGAGGAAACACCGGAGGGCGGACTACGTGCACGATCTCCGACCGACGCAGCCGATGCCGATGCCGCCACAGTGATACCAGCGCTGCAGCAAGCGTGCGAACGCGCTAGCGCCATCCTGATCGGTCCCGGCATGCAGGACAAGCAGGCCTGCGCCGCGCTGGTGGCGGCGCTGCTGCCCTGCTGCGGCAAGGCTCCTGTGATTCTGGACGCCGGCGCCATGTGCGTAGCGGGCGGTGACAACTGCATGCGCTTCCACACGCCGGTGCTGCTCACGCCTCACGCGGGGGAGCTGGCCGGGCTGACCGGGGAAGACAAACAGCACATCGCCGCCGATCCGCAGACGGCATCGCGCGCAGCGGCGCAGCGGCTGAACGCGGTGGTAGCTCTCAAGGGCTCGACGACCATCATCACCGCACCCGATGGCGGCACGTGGTCGCACACGGGCGGCAACACCGGGCTGGCGATATCAGGATCGGGGGATGTACTGGCAGGATTGATCGCCGGCCTGGCCGCACGCGGCGCCACGCTGGAGCAAGCGGCCGCCTGGGGCGTGGCGCTACACGCAATGGCCGGCGAACAACTGTCGCTGCGCCACGGCCCGCTGGGCTACCTGGCCCGCGAGATCAGCGCCGAGGTGCCGGCGCTACTGCGGGCGTTGTCGGCGCATTAGACGATCAGGCGTTTTAATTGCGCGGCGCCTATCTAGCATGGCATTTGCATCGAATGTGTTGAAGGCCTAAGATGGACATATATTTGCGAGGAGATTCGCACCATGACCATCAATATCACCATCGATGAAAACTTGATTGCAGCAGCGCTGCACGCGACGGGTTTGAAGACCAAGCGCGAGGCAATCGAGCTCGGCCTGAAAACACTGATTCGATTGCACCAGCAGGCAAAAATCCGTCAGCTACGGGGCAAGCTCATGTGGGAAGGCGACCTTGACGACATGCGGACAGACAGATGATCCTCGTCGATTCAAGTGTCTGGATCGACTACTTTCGTGGCACGGGCACCAGGCAAACCGATACTCTGGATGATCTGCTCGCAAGCGAAGTCATCGCAACCGGCGACCTGATCTTGACCGAGGTACTCCAAGGGTTTCGTCATGCACACGACTTCAAGCGCGCTAAAAGCCTGATGACATCGTTGTTGATTGTCGACGTCGCGGGTTCGGACGTCGCAATCAAGGCGGCGGAAAATTTTCGCACGCTACGCGTCCTCGGCGTCACGGTTCGTAAAACCATCGACACCATCATCGCGACTCGCTGCATCGAGAACGGGTATTCCCTGCTCTACAGCGACAGAGACTTCAACCCTTTTGTGACACATCTCGGACTACGTGCTGCCTGAGGCAGGCAGCACGTCAAACTCGATTACACCAGCTTGGCTGAATGCTCACGCGTGGCGTGGAACTGCAACTTCGGCCAGCGCTCCTGAGTCAGGCGCAGGTTGACGCCAGACGTGGCCAGGTAGGCCAGGTTGCCGGCGGCGTCGTAGGCGACGTTGTGACCCAGGGCGTCTTCGAAGTCGGCCAGCGCCTTCTTGTCGTCGCTCGACACCCAGCGCGCGCTGCTGATGCTCGTGCCTTCGAACACGGCATCGACGCCGTATTCGTTGAGCAGACGACTTGCCACCACCTCGAACTGCAGCACGCCGACCGCGCCCAGTACCAGCTCGCCGCCCTGCACCGGCTTGAAGACCTGCACAGCGCCCTCCTCGCCCAGTTGCTGCAAGCCCTTGTGCAGCTGCTTGATCTTCAAAGGATTGCGGATGCGCACCGAGCGGAAGAAGTCCGGCGCGAAGTACGGGATGCCGGTAAAGGTCAGCATTTCGCCTTCCGAGAAGCTGTCGCCGATCTGCATATTGCCGTGGTTGGGCAGGCCGATGATGTCGCCGGCGTATGCCTCTTCCACCTGCTCGCGCGACGATGCCATGAAGGTCACCACCGACGATACCTTGATCTCGCGGCCCAGGCGCAGGTGCTTGACCTTCATGCCGCGCTCGAAACGTCCCGAGCACACGCGCAGGAAGGCGATGCGGTCGCGGTGGGCCGGGTCCATATTGGCCTGGATCTTGAACACGAAACCGGTGAACGGCTGTTCTTTAGGATCGACTTCGCGCACGGTGGCGTTGCGTTCGCGCGGGGCCGGGGCCCAGTCCACCAGCGCCGACAGGATCTCGCGCACGCCGAAGTTATTGATCGCGGAGCCGAAGAACACGGGCGTCTGCACGCCAGCCAGGAATTCTTCAAGGTCGAACGGGTGCGATGCGCCCTTCACCAGTTCCACTTCCATGCGCAGCTGGTCCATCTCGAGCGGGAACATCTCCTGCAGGCGCGGATTGTCGATGCCTTCGATCAGTTCGAACGCGCCGTCGGCTTTTTCTTCACCGGCCTTGAACAGCATGATGGTGTCGTTGAGCAGGTGGTACACGCCGCGGAAGTTCTTGCCCATGCCGATCGGCCAGGTCACCGGTGCGCACTGGATTTTCAGTACCGATTCGAGCTCGTCGAGCAGTTCGAGCGGATCGCGGGTTTCGCGGTCCATCTTGTTCATGAACGTGACGATCGGCGTATTGCGCATGCGGCACACGTCGAGCAGCTTGATGGTCTGCGCTTCCACGCCCTTGGCGGCATCGATCACCATCAGCGCCGAGTCCACGGCGGTCAGCACGCGATAGGTATCTTCCGAGAAGTCCTGGTGGCCGGGGGTGTCGAGCAGGTTGACCACGTGGTCGCGGAACTCGAACTGCATCACCGACGACGCGACCGAAATGCCGCGCTGCTTCTCGATTTCCATCCAGTCGGACGTGGCGTGGCGGCCCGATTTACGGGCTTTGACAGTACCGGCCATCTGGATCGCGCCCGAGAACAGCAGCAGCTTTTCGGTCAGCGTGGTCTTACCCGCATCCGGGTGGGAGATGATGCCGAAGGTGCGGCGGCGCAGCACTTCGCGCGCGATCAGCGCCGGCGTCTTGGCGCTGGCGGCGCTGGCAGACGGGGCGCCGTCGTCGTTAATCTCGCTGTTATTCTCGGGCATTACGTTTTCGATATCGTTGGACATGTGTTCGCGATCTGGGGCGGGTTCTGCAAAACCCTCGATTTTACCGATACTTCGCCACCCCGTGTGAACTTTCCAAATTCATCATTCGCCACGTACCCTCCTCCAGCCCACTCTATGCGCTTCTGCCGACACCTCCTCCACCCCGCGATCGGTCTTTTTGGTGCCATCGGCCAGGGTGGTGATGATTTTTTGCTGGCCATCAGGCAGCCGCACCACGATATACCCCACCGCCGCCGAGGCGCTCGACAGCGTGACACCCGCCGGGTAACTGCGCACCGAATGGCCGTTGCACACGTTGAGCTGGTACAGATTGCTCGAGCCGCCTACCGAGCATGAAGACGACGACGTCGGCATATTGGTCACTAGGTTGGCCACGCCGCTGATAATCTGCGGGTCGAGATTCATCCGTTCGCCGGCGTTGAGCGAAAAATCCAGGTACCAGCCGTCGCGCTGGGCCAGGTCCACCGCGTTGTCGGTGATCGCATAGGTCGCGGAATTGGTACCGTCGTTCGACAGGCTCAGAGACTGCCGCACCATGGTCGAGCCGCGCACGTTGACGGTGGCGCCACTGTCCTTGACCACGTACAGGCTCTGGAGATCGGTATTCGACGTATCGGGAATATCGAGCAGGCGCCCCGTGCCGAAGAGGACCATGCGCATACCCTGCAGCACGGTGCTGGTCACGCCGTTGCTGGTGCTGGTGGCCGGCACGCCGCACAGCGTGACGTCGGGCCGGGTGGTGATCGGCTTCAGCGCGCCCGCGTCGCCCATCTTGAGCACCGCCACCGCGCCGCTGGTGGCGGTAAAATCGAAGCGCCACATCTGGCCCAGCAGGTCGCCACCGTACACATAGGTCGCGCGCGGATCGGTGGTCGGGTCGTTCGAGATTGCCGTGATGCGCGCCAGCCCTGATGGCGTGGTGGTGTCGCCCGAACCGGTGGGGACTTTCTTCAGCAGCTCGCCCGTGTAAGCATCGAGCACGTACAGGTAGCCCTTACCGTCGCCGCCGGCCACGCCGTCGATGCCGGGCACGTTGTTGTAGCCGGACGTGAGGAACACCACCCAGCGGCCGTCGGCCAGCGTGCCGAACTGCGGATTACCGAAGGTGAGTCCGATGTCGGCATCGCTGCGCGCGCACACGCTGGCATCGGCGCAGAACTCCCACAGCTGCTTGGGCGCCGAATGCGTGTCGGTGATGTCGAGCGCATAGTAGCCGCGCCCACCGGCGTTGAGGCCCGCAACCAGGACCGTGCGCCACTGCTTGCCGGCGCCGATGGTCACCTTGATGTCCGCCACCTCGGGCGAGCCGTCGGTGGTGTACTGGTGGTTGGTGCCGTAGGTGCTGCTGGCCAGGCCGGGCAGCTTTTTCATGGTAATGCGCGGCACGTACGCCCACAGCTCGTTGCCGGTCGCGCCATCGAACGCGTGGACCATGCCGTCGTTGGCGGCGACGAACACCGCGCCGCGCCGGAACAGGGGGTTGCCGGGGTCCGTGCGGGCGTCCTTGAAGGCGTCGTAGCTGGTGTCCGGGTAATCGGCCAGCGGTGCGCGCACATAGGCCGGCTTCGACGAGGCGATATCACCGAGCACGATCGGCAGCGGGCCGGTGGCGCCAACCGGCGTGGTGGGCGTGATGCCATAGGCGCGGTAGCGGATGTCGTCGGCATACTGCTGTTGGCCGCGCAGCCAGTTGACCATATTGGTGCCGTCGTTGACGATGGCCTTGTCGGCGGTGGACAGCTGCGTGCATTGGGCCAGCACGCCGCACTTGTTGCTGAACCAGCCGGCCATGGCGCCGCTCATGTTGGCGAAGGTGAACGGCACCGTGTCGCTGCCGGCCGCGCCGCCGGCATTCATCATGACGATGGTGCGCGCGTCGGTGGCGGCGGCCACCTGCCGGCCCAGCGTACTGTGGCTGCTCCAGACCGGCGCGGTGTTGGCCGTGCCGTCGGTGATGTCGATCTTCTGGTCCAGCAGCTCGCCAAACCATTTGACGGTGGTGAAGGTGCTGGAAAAAATATCGTTGTCGGACTGGGTAACGTTGGGGGTGGACGTGGCGGCAGCGGCTGCCGCCCCGGTGCGGATCTGCATGTTCGACAGCGCTTCGCTCAAGCCATTGACCACGTCGCGCGGTTCCTGCGCGCTGAAGTATTTGCCATGGCCGTTGATGGCGGCGTGCCACAGGTCGTCCACGCGCTCCTGCACCGTGTTGGCCGACACGCCGGTTTGCGGATCGGGCCACACGTACGGGCCGTTGTTATTCCATGGGCAGCCGGTAGCGGCGGCCGTGATCAGGTTGTAAAAATCGCCGCCGGTGCGGGGGGCCTTGTCGTAATTGGGCTCGTACGTCATCACGCCGTCCACGCCCAGGCCGAGCGTGTAGGTGTTCATGTGCAGGTGGGTGTTTTCGCCGGCGCCGGCCGGCACCGAGCCGGGCTTGGTCATGTCTTCGAGTTCCGGCCGCAGCGACGTGGTGCCGGTGCTCGAGCCGCCGTTATACCAGTGCAGCGCCACGTCCGAGATCGACGGTTGCGCCTGCACCCGCGCATCGACGCAGCCGCGCGCCTGGGTGCAGAAGCGCGACGGGTTTTCCACGTTGTCGTTGTTGCGGACGTTGGCGGTGCTGCTGCCGTTCCAGTAGCCGTCGGTGGTAAGGATCAGGAAGTTTTGCTGGCACGGGTACTGCACCACCTCGGCCCCCTTGTCGTACGCATACGGCGACAGGTTGGCGAACATGCGGCCCACGTTGTCCATCGCGGTGCGGATCGGCGTGGCGCCGGACGACGTGGTGTTGTACAGCAGCGAATACCAGCTTTCGCGCGCGCTGCCGGTGAAGTCGGCCGGTTTCAGATCGATGGCGCCGCCCGCGCCTGCCGTCGATAATTTGACGTAGCCCACCTTGTAATTGCTGGTGATCGGCGAAAACGCGATGCCCAGCGACGTCTTCATCATTTGCAACCGGCTCTTGTAGTACACATACCAGTTGGCGAAGTTGGTCATCTCCTCGGCATAGGTGCAACTGGCGCCGGCACAGTCGATACGGTCGGCCGCCTTGGGATAGGTACGGCCGCTGACGATGTTGACCCGCACGAACGGATTCGGTGCGCCCAGGCCGCCCGAGATCGACGCGGTGCTGGTGGGTATGGCGTCGTTGACAGCCGGCGCGTAACCGCTGGTGGCGCCGCGCACCCAGCTCAAGCCGCCCTGGTTGTCGATGGTGAAATTGCTGATCGCCGCGTTGTTGGACGTAACGCCATAGTTGATCAGGCAGACATTGGTGTTGGACAGGCCCGGGCACAGCGCATTGCCGCCGATATAGGCGCGGATATTGCCGCTGGTGCCGATTTTGCCGGCAATGGCATTGGCGACGTAAGCGGGGCTGCGGTTGCGACCCAGGTCCAGGTAGCTCGGGTTGGTAAACAGGCTGTTGCCGATCAGCGTGGTGGAGCCGAGCGACAGATTGCGCACCACGGCGTTCTGGCTGTTCGAGGTATTCGAGCCGGAAAACGTGATTACCGAGCGCGCCGGCGTGGCGCTCGACACCTGCACCTGCGGCGAGTCCACTGTCAGCCCCCACCCCTGGCGACTGAGATCGTTGACCACCACGCAGTTGGTCAGACTCTTGGTGTTGCCGACGCAAATCATCGGCACCACCGCCACAATGTTCTCGGCGCCGATGGTGATGCCGAACAGGCTGCACGCGGGCACGGTGGACTGGCCGGTCGGCGTTTTCACGCATGCATACATCTGCCGCAACGAGTTGTTGGGGGTGGCGATGATGGCCGCCGCCAGCGCACTGGCCATGGTCTGCTGCTTGAACGCGGTGTTGGTGCCGGCGGGTGCGGTGACGGTGTTGGCGATCAGCTCGCTGGTGTTGCCCTGGGAGTCGGTCAGGGTTACATCACTGATGCCGAGCGACGTGGCCGTGGCCGACGCGCCGATCGAAATGGTGCCGTAGGCGGCCAGCGCCCCGGTCGGCTGCGAATAGGCCGGATAGATAAAATTGCCCACGCGCTTGCCCTGGCATTGCGTCAACTGGCGGTCGCTGCACCAGCGCACCTTGACCGGCACCGGGTAGCCGGGCGGCGCGTTGGCGCCGATGGCTGTCGAGACGCAGCTGCGCAAGGTGTCGTCCGCGCAGTACTGGCCCACTCCGATGGTGTAGTAATACGGGCCGGTGGTGGTGGCGTACGGCGTCTGGTACAGCAGGTCCGGGTAAGTGTAGCTGGAGGTGTTGGTCTGGCAGGTGAGCACGGAATTGATGATCACGCACCAGCGCAGGTCGGGAAAACCCGTTACCAGGTTGATATTGCTGTTGACGCTGTTGCCGGCCAGGTCGGCGCGACTGACGCCATAGCCGTCGCCGCTTACCGACGTCCAGTTGCTGGTGTTGGCGGCGTTTTGCACCGGATAGGCACTGCCATCGGCACGCACCGGCACGGCGTAGCGGATCTGCGGATTGTAGTACTGCTTGTTGAAATCCGGGCTCATGAACGGCGGATGGCCGACCGCGCAGGCCATCACGCCAAAGGCGAGACTGAAGCTGCTGCGGCAGATGTTGTCGTTGACATAGTCGGGCGTATAGGTCTGGTCCATCGAGCCGGAGTTGTCGAACAACAGCATCAGGTTGGGCTTGACGGTACCGGTGCCGGTGATATTGAGCAGCGGTACCTGGGCGATCTGGGTTTGCGCGGCCATCGCGGGCCAGGGCGCCAGCGCCAGCAGGAGCAAAAGTCGTAGCAGAAGTCGAAGCAAATGTCTCATGATCATGGTCCTTTCAGCACCACCGCCTGCGTTACCACGTTGCCGCCGCGCGGACCGTTGATGCGTGCCGTCACTACGTAGTGCAGCTGCGGCTGGGTGGCGTAGCGCGCGCTGCCCAGCGCCAGCGAACTGCCGAACGCTACCGGCGTCGGTGCGTCCGGCCGGGCCGACGTCTTGATGCAGTTGTTGCCGTTGTAGGGGCCGGGAAAGTCGCACATGCGGTGGATCACATATTCGACCCGGTCGCCGGCAGCGTTGGCGGCCATGGTGACCGAGCCGGTCCAGAACGCCGGCGTGCTCACGGTCCAGGTGGACGTGAGCGTGGCGACGTAGCCGTGCGCCGCCTGGTTGCTGTCGAGGTCGGCCTTGTTGGCAACCGTGCGCAGGTAGGCGAAGCCGGCGTGCAGGCCGGCGTCCGCTGCCTTGGCCAGCGCCGAATCGTAGGCCAGGTTGGCCGTGGTGAGCGCGCTCGACGTGCTGGACTTGATCAGATAGATGCCGCTCACCATCATCACGGTGAGCATGATCAGCATGATGGGCAGCGCAATCCCTTGTTGGCGCTTGTTCATCATGGCCGCCACTGGGCATTGCGGATCGGGACGATGGTCTCGAACACGCGGTAGCGGTAGCATTTCCAGTCCACCGGGTCGCCGGCCACGGCCACGTTGACCTGGATCGGCGCCGCCGCCACGCTGGCTGGCGCCGCCTGCGCGAACACGGTGGGCAGCACGGTGGTGGCGGTACACGCGCCGTTGGCGCCGGGACGCTCGGTGGTCTTGCTGCGCGCCACCACGGCCAGGCGTACCGCCCCCACCCGCTGGTAGTCGCCGGCGCCGCCGACCAGGCCGTCGCCGTCGGCGTCGATCATGGTGGCGCTCCAGGTGCCGATGCGCATGCCGGTGGCGGTGGTCTCCCCCCAGCTGCTGTTGCCGGGCGTATTCGGGTTGTAATTCGGTACGGTACGGTTGTCGAAGCCGTACTGTGCCTTGAGCGAGACGATATTGTCGCTCACCGACGCGCCATCGGCCTCCGAGCCCGGCATGTCGGTGGCGCGCAGCAGCAGTACGCCGGCGCGCACCGACCAGGTGTGGAAGTGCAGCCGGTCCGCGCTGCCGAGGTTGTACAAATAGGCCAGGTTGACCTCGTACGGCAAACCCAGTCCGGCCTGCGGATTGAAGCGGAACTGGCCGCCGGTGGCAATCGTCAACCGGTTGGAGGACGCGCCGCTGCCGGCGCCCGACATTTGCATCAGCGTGCAGCGGGCGCCGGCGGCAGCCAGCGGTGCAACCACCAGCACATCGCCGACATTGAAATCGTAGGGATTGCGGCTGTCCACCGCAATCGAGCTTTCGCCCGGCGCGTAGTTGGCGGCGAGCTTGACCGAGCCGATGCCGGTCTGCGACGTGCCGCTGTAAAACGTCACCAGGTCGGGGGCCGCCCCGCGCGATTCGATCACCACGGGTGCGAGCGGCGTGATGTCGAGGCCGCCGCGCTGCGCGACTGCCATCCGAAAGCCACGGCTGTCCGAGAACTCGGTATTGCAGCCGGCCAGCATGGGGTCGTTCAGGCCCCAGCCGGCGTCGGCCGCGTCGTTGCTGAGCGAATACAGCGCCAGCATGCCGTTCTGCATCGCATCCGATCCGCCGACCGCCGCATCCTTGGCCTTTTCGCCGCCGATCACCAGCCGCGTGGCAAAGGTAATCGCCAGCATGCCGATCACGATGCTGACCATGAGTTCGACGATGGAAAATCCGTGGCGGTGGCTGAGCATGGCGTCAGTTGGCAATGTATGCGGTGACGACATGGCGATTCTGCTCGCCGGCAGCCTTGCGCTGCCAGCTGATGCCGATATTCACCTGCGATTGCTGGGTTTGATCCACCACCCGCACCGACAGTTTGGCGCCAGGAATCGCGCGCCGGGTTTCCTGCGCCCACGGCGCCAGAAAGCTGTTGGGCGTGGCGCCTTCGGCCAGGTTATAGCTGGCCAGGTTGGCAATGTCGGTATTCATCGTACCCAGCAGCTTTTCAGCCGCCATGGTGGCTTCGGCACGCATGCTGGCGTCCGACAGCGCCGCGTAGGCGCGCGCCTGCAGGCCGATCATGCCGAGCAGGCCGATGCCGAGGATGACGATGGCGATCATCGCTTCCAGTAAAGCGATGCCCGATTGGCGCGCGGCCGGGTGCGATGACGACGGCAGCGCGCTGGCGTGCTTCGGCATGGCTTTTATCGATTTCCACGCGGCGCCTGGCTTCGCCTGCGAAGTGGTCAGCCCGGTAGCACGGCGACCTGGTGTTTTCATGGCGGACATCCCCGGCTATCCGTACTCGCCACGCTCGGGTTGCACTTCGTGGGCATCCCCGCCAGAGTGACCACGAGCGCCACTGGCGGCACGTCGGCGGCATAGGCGCTGGCCGGAGTCAAGCGCAGGCTCGACAGCCGGTTGCCCACCACCGGATCGACCCAGCCCAGCGCGGTGTAATACACCTGGCTGGCGCCATCGGGCCGGGTGCTGGGCACCAGCACTTCGTGCGGCGGCAGTGCGCTGGCCGCGCGGAACACCGACTTCCAGCCCCCCTGCCCCTGCGGATCGGCGGTCGATGCGGCAGCCGTGGTGGACCAGGCGCCTTCGGCGTCGGTGCAGCGCGCGTCGGGCGTCGGGAAACAGATATCGACCTGCCAGTCCATCTGGCCGGTGGTCACATTCGGCGTGAGCGAAATGCGGCTGTGGCTGTTGTGAGCGATGGCCTGCCGCCGCGCCAGGCTGAAGCCGTCGGCGTAAAATTCGCTGGCGGCACGGGCGCGGTTGGCCAGCAGCCAGTGGCTGGCGTTCGGGATGCCGACCGCCAGCATGATGCCGATAATCGACACCGTCACCAGCAGCTCGATCATGGTCAAGCCGTGCTGGCTGGCGCTGACAGCGCTCAGTTGGAACACGTGCCGCCCTTGTGATCGACCCAGCACGAAGTACTGGTGCCCCAGCCGGCCGGGCTGCCAGTCGTGGCACGGGTGCTGTTCTGGTCCACGGTATACACGAAGCCGGCGGTCTTGCCGACGCCGGTGGCGGTAAGCTTGTAGCCGGAAGCGCTGGCGTCGGTCAGGGTATAGGTGAAGTTGGCCGTATTGGCAGGAAAACCGGCGGCAGCGGCAAAGCCGTCATAGGTGCGGTTGTTGGACCAGAACTGTTCGGCGGCAGGCTGGGCGCCACCGAGCGCGGAGAACGCTTCGCTCAGGCGGCTGCGGGTGACGTAATCGGTATACAACGGAATCGCGACCGCCAGCAAAATGCCGATAATGGCAACGCTGACCATCAATTCGATCAAGGTGAAGCCGCGTGGCGAGCGTTGGTGCATGGCTGTCTCCGGGGAATGGTTCCTGGAAACAGTGTAATGCGGCAAGCTTGCATTTCCCTGAGGGAATCCTGACAAATTACTGACAGCCAAGATATAAGTGGATAGAGTTGCATTTAACGTGGTTCAAAATTTCTGGATGACGAAAATGGAGGCACTATTGCGCAAACTGGCTTCGTACCTGACATCAATTGGAGTGGCCAGCATGCTTGCCGCTACCCTGACTTACGTTTCCCTGGCAGTTCCAGGGCGCGTGAGCGCGGTCTGCGCCAACCTGGGCACGCCCATCTATTGTCCAGTGCTTGCCTACGGGTTTCCGCTGCCATTCCTGGCAGATAACCAGGGTATGTCGCCGGTTGGTTCAGTCGCCAGAGACCCGTTATCAGTATTGAGCGGTGAGGATGATATTTTGTGGGGGCGGTTAGCAATCACCGCTTTGTTCTGGATGCTGGTGTCGACAGCCGCTCGACGGTTGTGGCTGCGCCGACGGCGTAATCTTGCCCCACGGTTGAAGGAATGAACTCTCCGTTCCATGAGTCAACACCACAGTATTCGGCATGCGCCATGGGCACACCTGTAAAGCTTACGGCTTACGGCTTACGGCTTGCGGCTTGCGGCTCAGGAAAAATGCACCTCGAACACCGCTCCCCGCCCCGCAATCCCCTCGCCTACCGTCAACGCCGCCCCATGTACCCGGGCGATATCGCGCACGATCGCCAGCCCCAGGCCGCTGCCGTGCGATTTATCATCGAGCCGCACGTAGCGGCTGAAGATATCGGTCCGACGTGCGGCAGGAATGCCGGGACCGTTGTCCTCTACCGCGAGGAAAACACGCTCCTCTGCGATGCCGCAGCGCACCGTCACCGTCCCGCCCACCGGCGTGTAGCGCAGTGCATTGTCGATCAGGTTATCGATCAGGTCGCGCAGCAGGAAGCGGTCGCCCGTCACCGGTGCCGGCTGCAGTTCGAAACCGAGATCAATGCCCTTGCGTGCCGCTTGCTCGACGAACAGCTGGATCGCTTCGCCTACCAGGGCCTCCAATGCCAGCGGTTCGAGCCGGGCCCTTTCAAAGTGATGCGGTTCGGCGCGCGCCAGTGACAGCAACTGATTGGTCTGCCTGATCATGCGCTCGGTAGCAGCTTGCATCAGGCGCACCGATTGCGCCGTCTCCGGTTCGGCGTGGCGCGCGCCCAGCCATTCGAGCTGGGTTTTCAATCCGGCCAGCGGCGTGCGCAACTGGTGCGCCACGTTGGCCAGGAAATCCTGCCGTGCCCTGGCGCCCTCGCCCACTTTTGCCAGCAAGCCGTTCATGGCGGACACCACCGGTTCAAGCTCGTACGGCACCCGCGACGGGTCGAGCGGCGCCAGTTCGTCGGCTTCGCGCGCGCCCAGGTCGGCGCGCAGGCGGTTCAATGGCCGCAAGCCGTTGCTGACCGAAAACCAGATCAGGCCCATGCTGGCAACGGCAAACACGCCTTCCATCAACAGCAGCGCGCGCAGCACGGCCTGGCGCAACTGCTCCTGCTTGCGCACGGTGTCGACTGGAGCCTGGGTGGTGGCCGCTGTCGGCGCCGCCAGGGGCGCCGACAGCGAGGCCAGCTTGTAGGCCAACACGCCGCCGGCCAGGTTGATCAACAGGATCGGACCGATCAGCCACTTGAGCAACCGCAGCCGGATGCTGGTCATGGCGCGGTATCGGCGGCCGGAAGCGGGATCGGAACCGGTTCAAGCATGTAACCGAAGCCACGAATGGTGCGGATCGCCACACCAGCGTCGGCAATTTTCAGCCGCAGGCGCGACACATAGACTTCCACCGCGTTCAGCGTCAGGTCGTCGCCCCAGGGCAAGATCGCTTCAATGATCTGCTGCTTGGAGACCACCCGTGCGCCGTGCTGGAGCAGGTACTCGAGCACGGTCCATTCGCGCACCGACAGGTCCACCACGCGGTCGCGCACGCGGGCGCGGCGGGTGGCGCAGTCAAGCATAAGCTCGCCCATGGCCAGCACCGCCGGCGGCTCGCCGTGGCGCCGCGCCAGTGCCCGTACCCGCGCCACCAGCTCGGCGCTGGCAAACGGTTTGACCAGGTAATCGTCGGCGCCGGTTTCCAGACCGCGCACGCGGTCTTCGATGGCGTCACGCGCGGTGAGCAACAGCACCGGCACCCGGCCGCCGCGCGCGCGCAACCGTCGCACCACTTCGAAGCCGTCCATGCCGGGCAGGCCGATATCGAGCACTACCACCTCGGCGGCATCGGCGCGCTGCAACAGCTGGTCGGCAGCGTTGCCGTTATCGACCACCTGCACCGTCATCCCCTGCGCTGTCATCACGCGGCACAAGCCGTCGGCAATCACGCTGTCGTCCTCCACTACCAGTATCTGCATGGTGTGCGCCGTATTTGTTGGATATATGCATTATGCGCCCGCGCCGCTCAGAAACCTACAGTGCGACGTAGGACCAGGCCTACAAGGCTGTGTAGCCCATACCTACAGAGGGGCGCCCCCTCGTCTTATGTTCGGGAATTAACATTGCCCATACGATGTGACCTATACGTGAGGTAACTCACACAAAGCTTTCAAAGTAACGCCTGAAATATCGAATTAGTCAGACATCAGCGAGGAAAAATATGATCAACGTCCAAAACAACGCCACCATCGCACCGGTACCGCGCCGCCTTCCAGTCGGCGCCGACCACGTCAAGGCGTCGTCGCGGCCCGTGGTCACTTACAGCGGCACCCAGCAAAATGAATTGCTGGCGGCGCTCCCGCGCGACGTCCTCGAATCGCTGTTCGAACACCTGGAACTGGTGACCCTGCCCTTCGGCAAGGAACTGTTCGAATTCGGCGGCGCCATGGATTATGTGTATTTCCCCACCACCGCCATTGTCTCGTTGCTGTACGTCATGGAAGACGGCGCCACCACCGAGATTGCCGTGGTCGGCCACGAAGGCGTGATCGGCGTGTCGCTGTTCGATGGCGAGCGCGCCATGTGCAGCGCCGTGACGCAAGCCGCCGGTTACGGCTATCGCATGAAAACCCAGCACCTGCGCGCGGCGTTCAGCCAGGGCGGCGCCCTGCCTGCATTGCTGATGCGCTACAACACGGCGCTATTCGCGCAAATGGCGCAAAACGCCGTCGGTGGCCGCCACAGCTCGATCGAACAGAAACTGTGCCGCTGGCTGCTCGACCGTCTCGACCGCTCGCCAGGCAATGCGCTGAAGGTCACGCAGGAAATGATTTCCATCATGCTTGGCGTGCGCCGCGAGAGCATCACCGCCGCAGCCGGCAAGCTGCAGGACGAGGGTCTGATCACCTACCGCCGCGGCAATATCACCGTGCTCGACCGCTCGGCGCTGGAAGCGTATGCCGGTGAATGCTACAAGGTCGCCAAGACCGAATACGACCGCCTGCTGGTCGATGTCGGCCGCTGCTGATCGCAGGCCGTTATCGCCGCTGCGCCGTTGATCAACGTATCTCTTGCTTGCGCTACCACCGGCCGTAACGAGCCGCGCATCATTGTTTCAAGAACTCCCCGGCCAAGGTGGTGGCGCGCAAGCGGCGCCGCTTTCCTTACCGGGAAAGCGTTCTAAGCGGTAGGCGCAGCCCGGCGCTCTTCCATCATGAAAACGGGCGCGGCCCGTTTTTCTTCTTGCGGCGCCACATTGTCATGTACGGGTATCGCCACTTCGATGCAGGTGCCGCAGTCATTGCGGCCGCGCCGGATATTCAGGGTACCGCCCAGCAGCAAGGCGCGTTCGCGCATCCCCAGCAAGCCATGCGACATCGGCTTGGCGATATTGGCGGCGGAAATGCCGACGCCATCATCGATGATGCGCAGCATCAGTCCTTCCTGGTTACGATTGAGCATGACCGACACCCGGCTGGCCTTGGCGTATTTGCGGATATTGTTCAGCGACTCCTGGACAATGCGGAATAGCGCAATCGACAGGTCGCCGGCATCACGCGTCAGCAATTCGATCTCGTCATCCACGTCGCAGTCGCAGCGCACCGTCGCCATGCGGGAAAATTCCTGGCAGTAGCTTTCAATCGCCGCGCACAGGCCCAGGTTGTCCAGCAGGCTCGGGCGCAGGTTCTCGACAATGCGGCGCTTCATTTCCACCACTTCCACCAGCGAACCGCGCGCACGCTTGAGCTGGGCCGCCAGTTCGGGATCGGTCTTTTGCAACTTCATGGTGACCGCCGCAATATCCATGTTGATGGACGTCAAATGAGCGCCGATTTCATCGTGCAGTTCGCGTGACAGCCTGACCTTTTCCTCTTCGCTGATACTGATCAGGTGGCGCGACAATACCGACAGCTGCTCGGTACGCTGCTCGACCTGCGATTCCAGGTTTTCGTTGGCAATTTTCAGCGCGTGCTCGGCTTCGGCGCGGGTGGCGAAGCTGCGCCCCACCAGTTGATAAAACATGATCAGCACCACGATGGCAACGGCATTGATGCCCATGCCCAGTATCACGGCCTTCTGGTATTCCTCGTAGAACATGGCGCTGCGGGCCTTGAGCGTTTCGTTCTGCTCCTGCTCCATGATCACCACCTGCAGGCGGATCTCATCCATGCTGGCGCGGCCGTCGCTCACGCGCGCGATCTTGACGATTTCGCTGAGCCCGCCTTCGCGATAGACATCGAGCGACTGGGTCATGATGGTCAGGCGACGACGCACCAGGGTTTTTAATTGCGCCAGGTTTTTCAGCTGGTTGGGATTATCGGCCAGCAGCTTTTCCAGCTCGCGGAACTCTGCTTCGCTCTCGGCCAGCGCGGTGCGCGTCGGGCCCAGGTAGGCGTCATGGTCGGACAGGAAATAGCCGCGCATGCTGCTCTCGGCGTCGAGCACCAGCACGTTCAGGTATTGGAGACGGTCGGCGACGCGGGCGGTCTGGCCGATCAGGACCTGGGCGCCGCGCAGCGCCTGCAGGTTGTGGAACAGGCTGAACCCGTTAACGATCAACAATAAGGCACAGGTGACGCACAGGACAGTCTTGTACAGAGGCAAGCGACGATGCGGCGCTGAATCGACGGTGAAATACATCCTCTTCCTTCAATCAGTAAGGCGACAGCACGCCCAAGCCAATCAATTATAGACGGGAAGTAAGATGAGTGCGCACTGCAACAGTGCGCAAAGAAAAGATAGATGCCCGCCCGCACCACAGGAAATTTCCCCGTGGAATCAGGCATGGTTTGTTAGTCAAGCAGATTGTTTTTCATGGCGTAATAGGTCAAGTCGCTATTGGACTGCATGCCCATTTTTTCCATGATGCGGGTACGGTAAGTACTCACGGTTTTGATACTGAGCGACAGTGCCACACCGATATCGGACACAGTGGCGCCACGCGCAAGGCGCAGAAACACCTGAAACTCGCGGTCCGACAGCTCCGTGTGCAGCGCCGTGTTGGGGTCGCGGTCGAAGCTTTGCGCCAGCAGTTCGCCGACGGTGGAACTGACATAACGACGCCCCTGGTACACGGTACGGACGGCAGTCATCAGCTCGTCTGCTTCGCATTCCTTGTTCAGATAGCCGTTAGCGCCCATCTTGAACAGGTTGAGTGCGTACTGCTGCGCCGGGTAGCCGGACAGGATCAGCACCGGAAGGTCGGGCTGGCCTTGTCGGATGGTGCGCAGGGTATCGATGCCGCTTTGATCTGGCATGGCGATATCGAGCAACAGCACATCGCAGATTTCGCGGCGCGCAATGTCTAGCGCTTCGCGCCCGGTACCGGCTTCCGCCACCACGTCGAAATCGTCCGAAGACGAAAAAATCTGTTTGAAACCTGCTCTTACTATTTGATGGTCGTCACAAATGGCAACGCGTATCATTGTTTCCTCTCGTCGTGTCCGGCATACGCGCCCTAGGCGCGGGCCGGACTTCACGCCACCGTATTTCAGCAGTCGCTGACTTATTAAATAATATTGAAAGTATATCAGCAATCACACTTTTGACGTATCGTTCGCCAGCGGTGCGCACCACGCAGGTGTTATTGCCCTTGCCTGAGCAGACCGAGAATATCGAGCAGTTCGCTCCGTATCAACTCGCGGTCCAGCGGAGCAGGAACGTCCACCGGGGCAATGTCGTTGACAGACGCTTGTGCATCATACTCTTCCTGGATGCCGCCATAGGCACGGCTGTCGAGTTTATTGCGTGCACCGCTGATCGTGAACCCTTGTTCATACAGCAGTTCGCGGATACGGCGTATCAGCAACACTTCGTGGTGTTGATAATAGCGGCGGTTGCCGCGCCGTTTGACGGGCTTGAGCTGGGTGAACTCCTGCTCCCAATAACGCAGCACATGCGGCTTGACGCCACACAGCTCGCTCACTTCGCCAATGGTGAAGTAGCGTTTTGCGGGGATCGGTGGCAAAGCCACCAGCTCGGACTTGGCGGGGCGATCGTTTATCAAGAATCAGCTCCGGTCAGGCGGCGCGCGCCATCGGATTACTCTCTTCGACCATGCCCTTGAGTTTTTGGCTGGCATGGAAGGTCACGACGCGACGCGCCGTGATGGGGATTTCTTCCCCGGTCTTGGGATTACGGCCAGGACGCTGCGGCTTGTCGCGCAACTGGAAGTTGCCGAAGCCGGACAGCTTGACCGCTTCGCCGCGCTCGAGCGCGTTGCGGATTTCATCAAAGAAGGTTTCCACCATGTCTTTGGCCTCGCGCTTGTTCAGGCCCACTTGCTCGAACAGCAGTTCGGCAAGCTCCGCCTTGGTAAGCGTGGGCAAATCTTTTTCTGCATCCTGGCGTACCTTGGCCACTTGCATGGCCCGGTGCAAATCGGCAGCCAATGCTGACTGGAGTACGGCGGAATCAACGTCGTGATTATTAATTTTCCTGCCCTGCCTTTAAAAACGCATGAGCCCGCCCAAATGGCCGGACTCCCGGATGATAAAAAGAAACGTTTGTGCTGGCTCAGCTACAGCTTAGCCAAGCTTTTTGCCAGCCCGCTATGCTATCACGCCCGCAGGCGCGCACCATGTTTCTGCTGTGCGGCACTCGCCGCTGCGGTCATGATGGCCTCGACCACATCGTCCTGCAGAGTGTTTTGAGTATCTTGTAAGCTAAACCGGAAAGCAAGCGATTTCTCGTCCGCCTCCAGGCCCTTGCCGCGATATTCATCAAACAAAACAATGGCTTGCACCAACTTGGCTCGCGGACTTGCTTGCATTGCGGCATGGAAAGCATCGAGCACATCCTGCGCTGCCACGCCCTGCTTGACCACCACGGCCAGGTCGCGCGTGGCGCCCGGGAACTTGGAGATATCGACGTATTCTGGCACAGCACGTTGCTGCAAAGCAACTGCATCAACTTCGAACACGACCGGTGCATTCGGCAGCTCGTACTTTTGCATCCAGCGCGGGTGCAGCTCACCGATGAAACCGATCACCTGGCCGCCCAGCAGCACGTTGGCCGAGCGGCCCGGGTGCAGCGCCGGGTGCTCCGCTTTTTCGAAGCGCAGCGTTTGCGGTGCGAACAGGTGCTCGAGGTCGGCTTTCAGGTCGAAGAAATCGACCGCGCGGCTGTCCTGGCCCCACTGCTCGTCGGCCACGCTGCCGTACGCCATCGCAGCCACGCGCTTCGGTTGCCGGTAGCCAGCGACCGCCAGCGGGCCGTCGGCCACGCTGTCGTCGCGCTGGTAGATGGCGCCCACTTCGAACACGCGCACGCGGTTGGTTTTGCGGTTGAGGTTGTAACGGACGTTGGCCACCAGGCTGCCCACCAGGGTCGAGCGCATCACGCTCATCTGGCTGGCGATCGGGTTTTGCAGCTTGATCGGGTTGGCGTTGCCACCGAAGTCCTGCTCCCACGCCGCTTCCACAAAGCTCATGTTGACCACTTCCTGGAAGCCCAGGTCGGCCAGTTGGTGGCGCACGGCGAACAGCGAACGGGTGTTTTCCGGCGCGATCACCATGGTGTTGGCAGCGACCGGCGCCACGGCCGGGATGTTCTCGAAGCCGTACACGCGCGCCACTTCCTCGATCAGGTCTTCCTCGATCTCGATGTCGAAACGGTAGCTTGGTGCGGTCACCGAGAACACGCCGTCAGCCAGGGTGAACGGCAGCGCCAGGCGGGTGAAGATGTCAGCAATGACTTGATCGTCGAGCGGCACGCCGATGACTTTCTGGGCGCGCGCGGTACGCAGTTGCACCGGAGTGCGCTGCGGCAGGTTGACGATCTGGTCATCGACCGGGCCCACTTGCGTGGCAGCGGTGCCGCAGATCTCCACCAGCAGCGCGGTGATGCGTTCGATATGTTCGACCACGGTGGCGTAATCGACGCCGCGCTCGAAGCGGTGCGCCGCGTCGGTGGAGAAGTTGAACTTGCGGGCACGACCCTGGATGGCGCTCGGCCACCAGAACGCCGCTTCCAGGTAGATCGATTCGGTCTCGAGCGACACAGCGGTGGAATCGCCGCCCATGATGCCGGCCAGCGATTCGATTTCCTGTTCGTCGGCGATCACGCCCACCCATTCGTTGAGGGCAACGGTATTGCCGTTCAACAGCTTGAGGGTTTCGCCTTCCTTCGCCCAGCGCACGTCCAGGCTGCCGTGGATCTTGGCCAGATCGAACACGTGGCTCGGACGACCGAGTTCCAGCATCACGTAATTGGAGATATCGACCAGTGCCGACACCGAACGCTGGCCGCTGCGCTCGAGGCGCTGCTTCATCCAGTCCGGCGTGGCGGCTTTGGCGTTGAGGTTGCGGATGACGCGGCCGGCGAAACGGCCGCACAGGTCCGGCGCCGACACTTTTACCGGCAGCACTTCGTCGCTGTTGACGGCCACCGCAGCGAACGTCGGCGCATTGAGCGCCGTACCGGTCAGCGCCGACACTTCGCGCGCCACGCCCAGCACCGACAGGCAGTCCGCCTTGTTCGGCGTGAGCTTGATGGTGAACTTGAGGTCGTTGAGCGCGTAGTAGTCGCGGAAGTCCTGGCCGACCGGCGCATCGTCCGGCAGTTCCAGCAGGCCACTGCCCTCTTCCGACAATTTCAGTTCCTTCGCCGAGCACAACATGCCTTGCGACTCGACGCCGCGCAGTTGCCCCACCTTGATTTCAAACGGCTTGCCATCGGCGCCGGGCGGCAGCACGGCGCCAGCCATGGCGCACACCACGTGCAGGCCGGGACGCACATTTGGCGCGCCGCACACGATGGTGAGCAAGGTGCCGGTGCCGACGTCCACCTGGCAGACGTTGAGGCGGTCGGCATTCGGGTGCTTGGCCATGTCGCGCACCAAGCCGACGACCACGTTGGAGAACGGCGGCGCGACCGGTTCGACCTCTTCCACTTCCAGGCCGGACATCGTCAGCAGGTGTGCCAGTTCGTCCGAAGTCATCTTCGGATCGACCATGGTGCGGAGCCAGTTTTCGGAGAATTGCATAATCTAGCTTTCTAAGAATTGTTCCACGGGAGCGCCAGCACGGGCGGCGCTCGACCGTCGCTGAGGTGTTAGTTGAACTGCTTGAGGAAGCGCAGATCGCCTTCGTAGAACAGCCGCAGGTCGTTCACGCCGTAACGCAACATGGTCAGGCGCTCGAGGCCGGAGCCGAACGCGAAGCCGATGTATTTTTCCGGGTCGAGGCCGAAATTGCGCACCACGCTCGGGTGGACCTGGCCGGAACCGGAAATCTCGAGCCAGCGGCCCTTGAGCGGACCCGAGCCGAACGCGATGTCGATCTCGGCCGACGGTTCGGTAAACGGGAAATACGACGGACGGAAGCGCACTTGCAGATCGTCGGTCTCGAAGAAGGCCTTGACGAAGTTCAGGTACACGCCCTTCAAGTCGGCAAAGCTGATATTCTCGGCGATCCACAGGCCTTCAACCTGGTGGAACATCGGCGAGTGGGTGGCGTCGCTATCCACTCGGTAGGTACGGCCGGGCGCGATGACCTTGATCGGCGGCGTGTGGCTGCGCGCGTAGCGCACCTGCATCGGGCTGGTGTGTGTGCGCAGCAGCAGCGGCTTGCCTTCGCTGTCGTTGCCGTCGATATAGAAAGTGTCTTGCATCGAACGGGCCGGGTGATTTTCCGGGCTGTTCAGGGCAGTAAAATTGGTCCAGTCGTTTTCGATCTCGGGGCCGTCGGCCACGTCGAAACCGATCGAGCGGAAGATTTCTTCCACCCGTTCCCAGGTACGCATCACCGGGTGCAGTCCACCGCCGGCGCGTCCGCGGCCTGGCAGGGAGACGTCGATCGCCTCGGCGTTCAAACGGGCTTGCAGCTGGGCGTCGGCCAGCGCGTCGCGCCGGGCCGTCAGGGCCGCTTCGATCTGCTGCTTGGCAGCGTTGATCAGGGCGCCTTGCGCCTTGCGTGCTTCCGGGTCGAGCTTGCCCAGGCCCTTCATCAATTCGGTGATCTGGCCGGTCTTGCCCAGGTATTTGGCTTTGGCATTTTCCAGTGCGGCGGCGTCGTCTTGCGCGACCGTGAAATCCTGCACTGCTGAGGCAACGAGTTGTTCCAGGGAGTACATGCGTTTCTTATCCTCAATCAAAAACGGGGCACAGGTTCACACCTTTGCCCCGTCCTTTACGCTGCCCCGCGAAGGGCCGCATCATCAATCAATGCTTACGCAGCGATTTGTGCTTTGACTACGTTGACAATCGCAGCAAATGCTGGCTTGTCCATCACTGCCATATCGGCCAGGACTTTACGGTCCAGTTCGATTGCAGCTTTCTTCAGACCGTTCATGAATACGCTGTACGTCACGCCATGCTCACGGGAAGCGGCGTTGATACGGGCGATCCACAGGCGGCGGAAGACGCGCTTCTTGTTACGACGGTCGCGGTAGGCGTACTGGCCAGCGCGCATAACTGCTTGCTTGGCAACACGGTAAACCTTGCTACGACGACCACGGTAACCCTTGGCCAGGTTTAAGACTTTTTTATGACGGGCACGAGCTGTAACCCCACGTTTTACTCTAGGCATAGTAACTCCTTAAATTGAGTGTGAGATTAAGCCGATGGCATCATGCGCAGAACCGATTTCACGTCTGCCGCATCGACATTGGTGATACCGCGCAGCTGGCGCTTGGATTTGGTGGTTTTCTTGGTCAGAATGTGACGCTTGAAAGCGTGGCCACTCTTAACGGTACCACCTGGGCGTACGCGAAAACGCTTTTTCGCGGAGCTTTTGGTTTTCATTTTTGGCATAGATATTCTGTCGTTTTACGGACAGCTCCATATCGAAACAGGATTACAGGTGGTAACTACGTTACGCTTAGATGCCTGCTCTCACTTGTTTGTGCAGCGGATGCGAGTCCACTACATTTACTACAGCCGGAGATTATAGCCGACTTTCATTCAAGATGCAGCAAATAAAAAAGGCGCCCGCGCTGGACGCCCTTCTTTGCCACATTGTCACGGCAATTTACTTCTTTTTCTTAGGAGCAAGGACCATGATCATCTGGCGGCCTTCCATTTTCGGGAACTGCTCAACCTGGCCATGCGGCTCGAGGTCGGCTTTCAGACGTTCCAGCATACGGAAGCCAATATCCTGGTGCGCCATTTCACGGCCGCGGAAACGCAGCGTGATCTTGGTCTTATCGCCTTCTTCAAGGAACTTGATAAGGTTGCGCAGCTTGATATTGTAGTCGCCATCATCGGTGCCCGGACGGAATTTGACTTCCTTCACGGAGATGATTTTCTGCTTCAATTTCGCCTCGTGAGCCTTCTTCTGCTCCGAGTACTTGAATTTGCCGTAGTCCATCAATCGGCAAACCGGCGGGACCGCCGTAGGGGCGATCTCGACCAGGTCGACGTTTGCCTCTTCCGCCAGGCGGAAGGCTTCGGCCAAAGTCACGATACCGAGTGCTTCGTTATCGACCCCGCTCAAACGCATTTCGGGGGCAGTGATTTCGCCATTGATGCGATGCGACTTGTCAGTAGCTATGGTGATTCCTTTTAAAATTTGATAACTGGCGCGTGCGATCAGGCTTTGTTGGCGATGTCTTGCGACAGTCGCTCGATCAGGGCATCGATGGACATGACGCCCAAATCGACATTACCCCGGGCCCGCACGGCCACAGTGTTGGCATCCCGCTCCTTGTCGCCCACCACGAGGATGTACGGCAGTTTTTGGACGGAATGCTCACGTATTTTATAGTTTATTTTCTCATTACGCAAATCAAGCTGCACGCGGAACCCGCTGCGGCGCAGCTTTTCAGCCACTTGTTGCACATATTCGGCCTGCGCATCCGAGATATTGAGGACCGATACCTGCACCGGCGCCAGCCATGCCGGCAGCGCACCCGCATAGTTTTCGATCAGGATGCCGATGAAACGTTCCATCGAACCGACGATCGCCCGGTGCAGCATGACCGGCACCTGGCGCGTGTTATCCGCTGCCACGTATTCGGCGCCCAAACGCTCCGGCATGAAGAAGTCGACCTGCATGGTGCCCACTTGCCATGGACGGCCGAGCGAATCCTTCAGGTGGTACTCGATTTTTGGACCGTAGAACGCGCCCTCGCCCGGCAATTCGGTCCAGGTCACGCCGCAGGCGCGCAGGCCCGAGCGCAGCGCTTCTTCGGCCTCATCCCACACTTCGTCGGTACCGATGCGGTTGTCGGGACGCAGCGCCAGTTTCACTTCGATATTATGGAAGTGGAAATCGGCATACACTTCCATCGCCTGGGTGTGGAACGACACCACTTCCGGCTCGATCTGCTCGTGGGTGCAGAAAATGTGACCGTCATCTTGCGTAAAGCCGCGCACACGCATGATGCCGTGCAGCGCGCCCGACGGCTCGTTGCGGTGGCATTGGCCGAACTCGCCGTAGCGCAGCGGCAGGTCGCGGTACGAACGCATGTTGCTGTTGAAAATCTGCACGTGGCCCGGGCAGTTCATCGGTTTGAGCGCATACGAGCGGTTTTCCGACTCGGTGACGAACATGTTTTCGCGGTAGTTGTCCCAGTGGCCGGTCTTGCCCCACAGGCTGGCGTCGAGAATCTGCGGCGCCTTGACCTCTTGATAACCATTGACCTGGTACTTGTGGCGCATGTATTGCTCCACTTGCTGCCAGATGGTCCAGCCTTTCGGATGCCAGAACACCAGGCCCGGCGCCTCGTCCTGGAAGTGGAAGAAGTCGAGCTGCTTGCCCAGCTTGCGGTGGTCGCGTTTTTCCGCCTCTTCCAGCTGGAACAGGTACTGTTCCTGGTCTTCCTTCTTGGCCCAGGCCGTGCCGTACACGCGCTGCAGCATTTCGTTCTTGCTGTCGCCGCGCCAATAGGCGCCGGCAAGCTTCATCAGCTTGAACACTTTCAGTTTGCCGGTCGATGGCACGTGCGGGCCACGGCACAGGTCGGTGAAGCCGCCTTCGCTGTACAGCGACACGTCCTGGTCGGCCGGAATCGAGGCGATGATCTCCGCCTTGTACGCTTCGCCGATCGACTTGAAGTAGGCTACAGCTTCGTCGCGCGGCAATACCTTGCGCGTAACCGGCTCGTCTTTCTTGGCCAGTTCCGTCATTTTCTTTTCGATCGCCACCAGGTCGTCCGGCGTAAACGGACGCTTGTACGAGAAGTCGTAGTAAAAGCCGTTGTCAATCACCGGGCCGATGGTTACTTGCGCATCGGGAAAGAGCTCCTTGACGGCATAGGCCAGCAGGTGGGCGGTCGAGTGACGGATCACGTCCAGACCTTCAGGGTCCTTGTCGGTGATGATGGCCAGGTCGACGTTTTTCTCGATCAAGTGGGAAGTATCCACGACTTTGCCGTCGACCTTGCCGGCCAGCGCGGCTTTGCCGAGGCTGGTGGCAATGCTGGACGCCACTTGGGCTACGGTGACGGGACCCTCGAACTCGCGGGCGGAGCCATCTGGAAGGCGGACTGAAATCATGAATTTCTCCCTGTGGGCGCATGGCGCGCCTGTTGGTACATTGAATTAAAAAACGCGGACGAAAAAAAACGCGGACTAGCCGCGTTTTCTCTTTTTTTGAGCAAAAAGGTTCCCGTTCGACTAGCGTCACTCCCAAAGCTTGGTAGTAGTTCGCGGTGTCATAACCGGGATGCCTTTCTCGCTCTTACATGAATTCTGGTGGGCGGTGAGGAATTCGAATCCCCGACCCCTTGGATGTCGACCAAGTATTCTAACCAGCTGAACTAACCGCCCTTTTGCACTACATTTTACTGCCATTTACTACGATACTGCGAATTCTGGTGGGCGGTGAGGAATTCGAATCCCCGACCCCTTGGATGTCGACCAAGTATTCTAACCAGCTGAACTAACCGCCCGAAGACCAGCATTATAGAGAGCGAAAAGCAGAATGACAAGGGGCTTCATAGGAAAGATTTACGAATAGCACTATGACGATAGCGCACGCTGTCCCTGCTTCCAGTAAACTGCCTGTATCTATTCATACACAAGAACAGCCATGTCCTTAAATACCCGCGCCGCCTCCCCTTCCGCCCATCTGCACGAGCACCGCAGCGACGACGCCAAGTACAAGCACGTCAGCGTGCAGCGCAGCCAGAAGGTGCTGGCCTGGGCGCTGCTGCTCACGCTCAGCTTTGCCGTGGTGGAAGCGGTCACCGGTTTCATGGCCAACTCGCTGGCCCTGATCTCCGACGCCGGCCACATGGTGACCGACGCCGCCGCGCTGGGCCTGGCCCTGCTGGCGCAAATGATTTCCAAGCGACCGCCGTCGGCGCGCCACTCGTTCGGCTTCGGCCGCGCCGAGGCGCTGGCCGCTTTCGTCAACAGCCTGGTGCTGCTGGTCCTGGTGGCATGGATTGTGTATGAAGCGGCGCAGCGTTTTTCCACGCCCGAGGAAGTGCACGGTTCTACCGTGTTCGTGGTGGCCGGCATCGGCTTGCTGATCAACCTGCTGCTGGCGTGGATGCTCTCGCGCGGCGACAGCAATATGAATACGCGCGCGGCGCTGGTCAACGTCATGGGCGACCTGCTCGGTTCGGTGGCGGCGTTGGTCTCCGGCGCAGTCATCTATTACACGGGCTGGATGCAGGTCGATCCGCTGCTGTCGCTGTTCGTCGCGCTGCTGATACTGCGCTCGACCATCGGCGTGCTGCGCGAGTCGTACCACTTCCTGATGGGCGGCGTGCCCGAGCCGATCGACTACCTGGCCGTGGGCGCCGACCTCGAGCACATCGACGGCGTCTGCTCGGTGCACGACCTACACGTGTGGGACATGTCGCCAGGCGAACCGGCGCTGATCGGCCACGTGGAGATCGTGGAGTTGCAGCGCTGGCCGGAGATCCTGCAGGCGATCAAGGCGATGCTGCTCGATAAGCATGGGATCGACCATATTACTTTGCAGGCGGAGGTGGCGCAGCAGGCGCCACCTCCAGCGTCGCGCCGGCCATGAAGCGCCGGCCCCTTGGTCCGTGCATATTGCTGGCATTATTCCCCGCTACCGGAAACCAACCCGCCGAAACTGACGCCGAACTCGTTCACGATCATGACCGATCGGCACCAGGCACGCTTGACCGCCCGGTTGACGTGGGTTGCAACACCCAGTGACGGGCCGCGCCGACTGGCGCATTGCGCCCGTCGCCGGCTTCCAACCGGGCGAGCGTTACACGGCTGGCACAGGATACGCAGCACCTGATTAAAACAATGAAATTTCCTTCCCCCTCCAAGAAATAGCACCATGCACAACTTCGAAAAACGCCGCGACCGTTATGAACTGTTTGCGTCCTTTGAAAAACCGCTCGTCAACCTCAGCTTCGAACTGCCGATGCCGGACTTTCGGCCTTATTGCAAGGCCAACGGCCTGCCGCCGTTCCACTTCTTCCTGTATTGCGTGCTCAACGCTGTCAAGGGCATCGACAATTTCATGTACCGCGTGCTCGATGGCGAAGTGATCAAGCTTGACGACTTTGCCGCGTCGTACACGGTGATCAACCATAACAACGATCTCAATATCACCAAGTTCGAGATGACCGACGATTTACCGACGTTCATCGCGCGCAGCCTGGCGGCCAAGCAGGTCGCCGAGGCGCGCACCGAGCTGGCCAATATGGGGCCGTTGATGACGCCGCTCGAGCAGAAGCAGAATGTCCACATCACGTGCATGCCGTGGTTCAAGCTCACCTCGGTCGAGCATCCGATCTACCGCCATGCAGACTACGACATTCCGTCGCTGGCCTGGGGCCGCTTCGGCGACGCCCAGGTCGATGGCATGATGATGGTGCCGTTTTCGGTGCAGGCGCATCATGGTTTTGTCGATGGCTACCACGTGCATCTGCTGACGCAGTCGATTGCCGCGCGCGCACGAAACCTCATGGCGCAGCAGGAATCATCGGCGCGATGACTATTCGTCGGTGGCCATGCCATTCATTTATTCCCGGGAGTAAGATAGACATATCGACAACCGGGAGCGGCCATGCCACGACACGCCACAGCAGTCCAGTATGCAATGCGAATACTGATGGCGCTGTTGGCGCTCGGTGCGCTGCTGTGGAGTGAGGCGGCGCTGGCCTGCAGTTGTGTCAATCACCCGCGCTCTGGCTTCATCCATGCGGACCTGGAGCGCCTGCCGTCGAATGCGCTTGGCGCGTTGTTCCTGGTCCCGCGCCGACACCAGGGCACGGTGGCGCCCGATTCGTTCAGCATCACGTCCGATCGCGACGACGCACCGCTGCCGGCACAGGTGACCTGGCCCCGCTTCGACGACAACGACGCTGCATATCCGTCCCTGGCTCGGGTGGGACCGGCTGGCGGCTTCAAGCCCAGTGCGCGCTACACCATACGTTATACCGGTGAGCCCGCCATAGGCATGCGGACGTCCACGCAGTTCACCATCGACGCCACGCCGCTGGCGCCAGGCCCAATTGCCCTGGCGATGGACGGCGCCCCGGCGCGCACGATGCTGCCCATGCGGGCCGGCGCAAGCTGTTCCGACATCGAAGCAGTCGTGGTCGGCAATTTTCACTACGAACTGCCCGACAGTTACGCGCCGTACCGCAGCATCGTCATGTACCAGTCGCAGTCGCGCACGCCGGGCGCAGCGTATGAGGCGATCGAATATGCGTCGTCGTATTGCGAACGCCGCAAGCTGGGCGTGACCGCGCGCGGCGACGGTCGCGACCTGGTCCATGCTAGCTGCACAGCGCCACCGGCGCTGCTGCAAGTGCGCGGCCGCGCCGGCCTGCTCGAAGTGGAGGACGATTTGCAACCCACCGAACCGGTCACGCTTGACCTGGCCAACGCGGCCGGCGCTGCCTGCGATCCGGCAGGCATGTTGCGCGAAGCGCTGGCCAGCGACGATGCGGAACGCATCCACAGTGTCGTGTGTGGCTTTCCGACCCACTTGTGGGGGAGAAAACTGGCCACCGAAGCACTGACCACGCCATCGGCCTTGTTTGCACTGGTCAAGCGCGAACAGCCGCCGCCGCGCGCATGCATCGCCCGCAGCGTTGCGCGTATCGTGGCGCAAACCGGCGAATCACCGGACGACCTGGGCCGCTTCCTGGCAGAGGATTTTGCATCGGGTGACGAACAGCGCATCGGTGCAGCAGACCAGGTGGCATCCGGGATAGCGCGCGAGCTGAACCGGCGCGAGTTGCCGATCGCCGTGCGCCAGCAGCGCGTCGAAGCTTTCTGGCAGCCGATGTTGCCCGCCATTGCCGGCGTGGTCATCGATGGCAAGGACCGCAACGCCGATCAGCTGGCGCGGGTACTGGGACAGCATGCACAGCACAGCCAGGCATACGTGCCGGCGCTGATCGCCGCCGGCCGCCGGCCAGCGCTCTCGGCGCGCCCCGCCCTGATTGCTTTGACCCGCCTGATACCGCAGGACCAGCGCCTGCGCGTGCTGTTGCGCCACGCCGCCCGCCAACCGGTGCTGCTGGAAACCGCCGCTGTCCAGTTCGCCGAGGTGGCCACGCCGGCCGAGCGGCCCGAAGTCAACCGGCTGCTGGCAAAAGCCATCGATGCCGGCAGCCGCGATGCGCTGTTTGCCGTTGCGCGTGACAGCGAACCGTCGAACGCCGCCGTCCCGGCCCTGCTGCGGCGTCTGCAGCGCGAGCTGCCTGGCGGCCAAACCTACGGTGTTTTCAGCTCCCTGCTCCATGTATGGCAAGGCGAGCCGGAAATCGCGACCGCGCTATCGACGGTGTTGCTCTACGACGGCATGACTCACCTGCAATTCTACCTCGAGCTCGTCGCCAAGGCCGGTGCAACAGCCCGCCCGCTTGTGCCCACCCTGCGCCTACTGCTGACAAGACCCCTGCCAGACCTTGAGCGCCAGGCGGCCGAACAAGCCCTGAAGGTCATCATCAAGTAACGTTGTCGCTCCTTACACTTCGATACACGAATGCCGGAATTCAACGGTAAGATGAAACCACTTTCATGCTTGAGGAGGCATTGTGCGGAATCTGTCGATGATTTTAACGCTGGGCGCCATGTGCTTTGCTGGTGCTGCGCACGCAACAGGTGCCGGGGCGCTGCCGCCGCGCCTGGTTGCTGCCGAACGCAATGGCCAGCTGATCTTGCTGCTGCCTGAAACACATACGGGCATGCGCAGCCAGTACGACCGCTATTTCAAGACCGTGATCGCGCCAGCGTTCCTCGCCTCCAGCCTGTTGCTCAGCGAACGCTCGTCTCCAATCCAGGCCGAGTCCAGCCTGCGCTACCAGGCCTGCCCCGACGAACAGCCGGACGAAGCCCAGGTGGACCCCGCACTGAACGCGGCGTTGCCCGAAGTGCTGCCCACTTCGTACTGGGGCGTGTTTCCGCCATCGGCGCCAGTGACCGGCTTCAGCCGCTTCATGCGGTTCCAGCTGGTATTCGAAGACGCCTACTTCAACTCGACAGGACGAAACACGCCGCCGTGGCAGCCGCAGCCAGCACCGGAGTTGCCTGCCCGGCTAACCGCCAATTATGCAACCCGCCTGATGCTGGACGATCCGCGTCCGTTTGCGTCGGTCGATACACCGGCCAGCAGCTACCACGCGTATTGCTCGCTGGCGCCGGCACAACGCACTGCGCTGGCGCGGGCTGCATTGCAGATGCGACTGCGCCAGGCCGGCCATGCGCCGCCGCTCGATCAACTGGGCAAGCCTGAAGATGCTGCAGCGATCGAGCGCCGTGAACTGGAGGAAAAGGCTGCCAAGATGGATGCCAACTACTGGCTATGGGTGCAGCGCATCGCGTTGGCGGTGAAGTCGAGCAACGGCGCGGTCCGTGCAGCAGCTGCGGATGCGCCGACCATCGAACAGAACCGGCTCGACAGCGATCGCTACCTGCTGGCCGCCCGCAACCGCGAGTGGCTGGCGCGCCTGCCGCAGATGACCGCCGGCCAGCGCTTGCCGTTCATGGTGCTGGGCGCTGCCCACCTGCCGGACACGGCGGCAGGACCAGGTTTGCTGCGGCTGTTACGCGAAGCCGGCTACCGGTTGACGCTGGTGCGCGACCATGCGCAGCTGACCGCCATGTTGCACCGCCTGCCGCCGCCGCTGGCCAAGCCATCGCCAGCGGCCGACCAACCCTGGCAGCGCACCGTACTCGATGGTCAGTGCACGAACATACCGCATGGCGAACTATGCGGCTGGGCTGGGGGCGGTACGGTGGTGAACCTGGTCGACAACGGCACTGCACACAACCGGCTGACAGTCTGTGTAACCCACGACACCGCCTGGGGGCCGCGCAACAACTGCTCCACCACCGACGTCCCCCGCCACTAAACCTGGTGTGGCGTCGTGGTTAACTGCGCCGTGCCTCCTGCACGCCCGCCACTTCGGCAATGGCGTTCAGGGCTTTTTGCAGCTGGGCCGTGGCGCCGATTTCGGCGGTAAACGTCATGCGCGCAAAGCCCTTGGTACTTTGGGTGTTGACGCCGATGACGTTGATTTTCTCGCGCGAAAACACCTCCGAGATATCGCGCAGCAGGCCCTGGCGGTCGTTGGCCAGCACGAAAATATCGACCGGATAGACCGTGTCGGTGACCGCGCGGCCCCACTCGGTGACGATCACGCGCTCGGGCGCCTTGGCGCGCATTTCGGCAAAATTCTTGCAGGTGGCGCGGTGGATCGAGACGCCCTTGCCGCGCGTAACAAACCCGACGATGCCGTCCGGCGGCGCCGGCTTGCAGCACTTGGCCAGCTGCGTCATCAATCCTTCGGTGCCCACGACCAGCACGCCCGACTTGGCGCCCTGCTCCGTGCTCGATGCCCGGCTTTTACCGAGGAACACTTCATCGACCGGTTCGACCGGCTCGCCGCTGTCGTGCAACGCGTGTTCGATCTGGCGCAGGCTGAATTCGTCCTTGCCCACCGACAGGAACAGGTCATCGACCTTGGCAAAGCCCAGCTTGTTGGCCAGGGCCTCCAGGTTGACTGCGGTCTTGCCCTCGCGCTGCAAGGTTTTTTCCACCATCGAGCGGCCGTGCGACAGGGTTTCCTGCATGTCGATCGCGTGGAACCAGGCGCGGATTTTCGAGCGCGTACGGGTGGCAACCGTGTATTCGTCGCTGAGCCAGTCGCGCGACGGTCCAGCCGTGCCCGGTGCGCCCTTGGCGGTGATCACCTCGCAGGTCTGGCCGTTTTTCAGCTGCGTATTCAATGGCACCATGATGCCATCGACGCGCGCGCCCCGGCAGCGGTGGCCCACGTCACTGTGCAAATAGTAGGCGAAGTCGATCGGGGTGGCGCCCACCGGCAGTTCGATCACGCGCGCCTGCGGCGTCAGCACGAAAATGCGGTCGTCGAGCGCGGCCGACTTGAGTTTTTCCACCCATTCGCGCTGCTGGTCTTCCTCGCCGACCACCGATTCGGCCACGTCGGTTTTCCACGCCAGCAGCTGGCGCAGCCAGGCGATCTTTTCCTCGTACTTCTGGCCGACCGAGTTGGCGCCACCTTCCTTGTAGCGCCAGTGCGCGGCCACGCCGTACTCGGCAAAGCTGTGCATTTCCTGGGTGCGGATCTGCACTTCCAGCGGCCGGCCGTCTTCGGCCGTCACCACCGTGTGCAGCGACTGGTAGCCGTTCGGTTTGGGGCGGGAAATATAGTCGTCGAATTCTTTCGGAATCGGGGTCCAGATATTGTGGACCACGCCCAGCACCGTGTAGCAGGTCTTGACGTCGGCCACGATCACGCGGAACGCGCGCACATCGTAGAGGTCGGTAAAGTCGAGCTCCTTGCCCTTCATCTTGTTCCAGATCGAGTAGATGTGCTTGGGCCGGCCGAACACCTCGGCCTCGATGCCAGCCGATGCCATCTCCGACTGCAGGCGGGCAATCGCGTTGGTGACAAAACCTTCGCGCATCATGCGCTTTTCTTCGAGCATCTTGGCGATGCGCTTGTACGCATCGGGCTCGATGAAGCGGAACGACAGGTCTTCCAGCTCCCACTTCAGTTGCCAGATGCCGAGGCGGTTGGCCAGCGGCGCATACAGGTCCAGCGTCTCGCGCCCGTAAGCGCAGGTCATGTCGTTGAACAGCTTGATGTCGGCGAAATAGCGCAAGGTGGTCACGCACGACGCCAGCCGCACCAGCACCACGCGCATGTCGGACGCCATCGCCAACAGCATCTTGCGCAGCGTTTCCACTTGCGCCACGGCCTGCTGGGCCGCATTGCGGCCGCGCGCGGGACCACCAGTGGCAGACTGGGCCGGGGCCTGGCTTTGGGTCAGTTCGCGCAGGCGGATCAGTTGACGCACACCGGCAACCAGGTCGCCCACTTCGGACCCGAAACGCGGCTCGACCAGCGGCGCCTGGGCCGGGTCGAGCAGGGTCAGCTCGAACACCAGGCCGGCAATGCGGGTTTCGACGTCGCTGCGCATATAGGCCAGCGTGGCGGCCACGCCGGTGGCAAATTCAAGAGCGCCCTGGCCGCTGCTGGTGACGCGGCCGGCATAGGCCTCGCCGGCAAAATCGAGCGCGGACTGCATGCGGATGCTATCGTCTGGGGACAGGCCCGACAACAAGGGATCGGTGGTGGCGGACGTGGCGCCAGCCAGCGCGGTGGTTGAAACCATGATGCTCCTAGCGCTGGGCAGCGACGACAACGATTTCGATGCGCCAATCGGGATTGGCCAGTTTGGCTTGTACGGTGGCGCGCGGCGGCGAATGGGCGCCGGGCACCCAGGCGTCGTATTCCTGGTTCATGCCGTCGAAATCGGCCAGGTCGGCCAGGTAGATCTGGCAGCTGAGGATGCAGGTCTTGTCGCTGCCGCACTCGGCCAGCAGGCGGTCGATATGGGCCAGTACTTCGCGGGTTTGACCGACGATGTCGAGGCTGGTGTCGTCGGGCACCTGGCCGGCCAGGTAGACGGTGTTGTTGTGGATGGCCGCTTCGGACAGGCGGGGGCCGACGTGCAGTCGTGTAATTTCCATAGTGGTTTCCTAAAAATTATTATTATGTGGTTGCTTGCTTTGTATTTAATTAGTATTTTATTTCCCGAGCAAAAACTTGCGGGCAATCGCAATCTGGTAATCGTGGATGAAGGTGGGCGCGTGGCCCACGTCGGCGATTTCCACCAGCATGGCCTTGGGGCCGCGCTGCGTCATCAACTGCGCGGTATCGCGCGTGAGCAGGTCGGAGTTGGCGCCGCGCACCAGCAAGGTCGGGCACTGCACCGCGTCGTAGGCGGCCCACAGCATGGCCTCGTCGGCCTTGGCGGACTCCGGCGTGACCGAACGGAACGGCAGCGCCAGGCCCATATCGTAGTGGCGCACCCATTTGCCGTCGGCATCCTGGCGCAGCACATCGGTGGCCAGCTTGTGCCATTCCTGCTCGGTATGCGGGCCGAACGAGGCCGAGACATCGCGGATGAACTGCGCGCCTTCGTCAAAAGAGTTGAACCGCAAGTCCTGACCGATATAGTCGCCGATGCGCTGCAGCGCCACCGGCTCGAGCACCGGGCCGATATCGTTGAGCACCAGCTTGCGGATCGGGTTGCCCGGCAATGACGCCAGGCCCAGGCCGATCAAGCCGCCCATCGACGTGCCGAACCAGTCCACCGTTTGATCTTCTCTGCCATCGGTCACACGCGCGAGCAAGGTCACCATATCGCTGACATACTGGGGGATGCGGTAGAACTGCGGGTTCAGCAAGCGGCCGGAACGGCCACGGCCGACCACGTCGGGACAGATCACGCGGTAATCGCCGCACAAGGCGCGCGCCAGGTGGTCGAAGTCGTCGCCGACACGCGTGACGCCGTGGACGCAGATGAGTACACGCGGATTGTCACGGTCGCCCCACTCCTTGTACGCCATCCGGTGCAGGCCGGCAGGTGACACGCAGGTGACAAAGTTCGAGGTGGCGTCGGTCATGCGGTTTCCTTGATCATTTTTTAAGTTGGTTCTAATGACATTTTACCGGGCGATGTGCTTAAATCCTAACGCAGTGTAGCGCAGCACGCCTTCTATCTCCAACCCTCCAGAGGACACCATGACGAACAAAAGTTTAACCGGCAAAACCGCACTGGTAACAGGCTCAACATCGGGCATCGGCCTCGGCATCGCGCGCAGCTTCGCGGCCGAAGGCGCCAACGTTATACTGAACGGCTTTGGCGACGCCGCCGAGATCGATCGCCTGCAAGCGGACCTGGCCAAGGAGTTCGGTGTGCAGGTGCTGTATCACAACGCCGACATGTCCAAGCCGACCGACATCGCAGCGATGATCACCTTTGCCGACGACAAGCTGGGCGGCGTCGATATCCTGGTCAATAACGCCGGCATCCAGTTCGTCGCCAGTATCGAAGATTTCCCGATCGAGAAATGGGACGCCATCATCGCCATCAACCTGAGCTCGGCCTTCCACACGTCGCGCCTGGTGCTGCCCGGCATGCGCAAGAAAAACTGGGGCCGCATCATCAATCTCGCCTCCACCCACGGCCTGGTCGGTTCGGCCGGCAAGTCGGCGTACGTGGCAGCCAAGCACGGCCTGCTGGGCCTGACCAAGGTGGGCGCACTGGAAACCGCCAGCACCGGCGTCACCGTCAACGCGATCTGCCCCGGCTTCGTGCTGACCCCTCTGGTGCAGAAGCAGGTGGACGACCGCGCCGCCAAGGACGGCATCAGCAACGACGAAGCCAAAAAGGCACTGCTGTCGGGTAAACAACCATCGGGCGAATTCGTCACGCCGGAAGAACTCGGTGCGCTGGCGGTGTTCCTGGCCAGCGAAGCGGCCCGCCAGGTACGCGGCGCGGCGTGGAATATGGATGGCGGCTGGGTCGCGCAGTAATATCTACGCCCTTCTCATAAGCGGCGGCTTACCGCGTTATCACTAAAACGGATGGAACTGCAACACCTGCGGTTTTCCACAATAGTGATAACTGTTATTTTCACGGATGATGACCTCCTCAACTGAACGCGAGGAGACCCCGTGAAAAAACCATTCTATAAGGTACTGTACGTCCAGGTACTGTTCGCCATTGCGTGCGGCATCCTGCTCGGCATATTCCTGCCCAAAGATGCCGTCGCCATGAAACCGCTCGGCGACGGCTTCATCAAACTGATCAAGATGATCATCGCCCCCGTGATTTTCTGTACTGTCGTGTCCGGTATCGCCGGCATGCAGGACGTGAAAAAAATCGGTCGCGTCGGCGGCAAGGCGCTGCTGTATTTCGAAGTGGTCTCCACCTTCGCCCTGGCCATCGGCCTGGTCGTTGCCAACGTTCTGAAACCAGGCGCCGGCTTCAACGCCGATCCAGCCCACCTGGACGCCAAGTCGATCGAGCAATATACGCACGCCGAAGGCTTGACCACCACCGACTTCATCATGAACATCATCCCGAAGACTTTCGTGGATGCGTTCGCCAAGGGTGACATTCTGCAAGTGCTGCTGATCGCCATCCTGTTCGGCTTCTCGCTGTCGCTGCTGGGCGAGCGTGGCCGTCCGATCACCAAGCTGATCGACGAGCTGTCGCACGTGATCTTCGGTGTCGTCAACATCATCATGAAGGTCGCTCCAATCGGTGCCTTCGGCGCGATGGCCTTCACCATCGGTAAATACGGCCTGGCTTCGCTGATCCCGCTGGCTAAACTGATGGGTTCGTTCTACCTGACTTGCGGCCTGTTCGTGTTCGTCGTACTGGGCCTGATCGCCCGCTACACCGGCTTCTCGATCTTCAAATTCGTCCGCTACATCAAGGAAGAACTGCTGATCGTCCTCGGTACCAGCTCGTCGGAAAGCGCGCTGCCTTCGCTGATGACCAAGCTCGAACGCCTGGGCTGCTCCAAGCCAGTCGTGGGCCTGGTGGTACCAACCGGCTACTCGTTCAACCTGGACGGCACCAACATCTACATGACCATGGCCGCCCTGTTCGTTGCCCAGGCAACCAACACCGAGCTGACCCTGATGCAAGAGCTGACCATCCTCGGCGTTGCCATGCTGACCTCGAAAGGCGCTTCCGGCATCACCGGCGCCGGCTTCATCACCCTGGCCGCCACCCTGGCCGTGGTACCAACGATTCCGGTGGCCGGCATGGCGCTGATCCTCGGTATCGACCGCTTCATGAGCGAATGCCGTGCACTGACCAACTTTGTCGGCAACGGCGTGGCAGCGGTAGTTGTCTCGAAATGGGAAAAAGAGCTGAACATGGAAACCATGCATGCTGAGCTGAACAACCCTGGTTCGACCCTGGTCAAGAACGACCTGCCACCTGCGGTGGTACCTGTACCAGCACACTGATCACCGGTAGTGTCGCGAAAAAACCCCGCACAGCGATGTGCGGGGTTTTTTTTATCCGGAAATGAACAGCGCTGCTGTTCATTTCCGGACATCGGGGCCCGCCCGGCCCTTGACACCGCCATGGCATGGCTCTTGCGCTGCTCCCGTCATTCAAAGACCAAGGAGACAGCATGCCGGCCCTCACCCCCGTAACACTTCCTACCAGCAAAACCGACGCCAGCTTTGCCGTCGCCATCAACAGCAGCGGCCAGGTGGCCGGCACCATCGAGAATGAACACGGCGTGCGCCGCGCGGTACTGTATCGCAAGGAGATGGTCGAACTGGGCACGCTGGGCGGCAGCGACAGCTACGCGGGCGGCATCAACAACGCCGGCGATGTGGTCGGCACGGCGCAAAACGCCGACGGCTACTGGCGCGCTTTCGTCGCACCAGCAGCCCGCACCGGGAATGCACCCACGATGCGCGACCTCGGCACCTTGGGCGGACGCAGCAGCCACGGCGCGGCCATCAACGACGCCGGCCAGGTCGTGGGATTTGCCGATACGGCCGATGGCACTTTTCATGCCTTCCGCAGCGATGGCGTGCACGGCCCGGTCGATCTCGGCACCCTGGGCGGCCAGGTCAGTTACGCCACCGACATCAACAACCACGGCGTGGTGGTGGGCGCGGCCGCCCTGCCCACCGGCTACCGGCGCGCTTTCCTCTCCCGGCCGGGAGCGGCCATGCACGATATCGGCACGCTGGGTGGCCGTTCGAGCGCCGCCAGCGCGGTCAACGACCAGGGCGTGGTCGTCGGCACGGCGGAAACCGCCGGGCGCCGCTGGCACGCATTCATGTGGAAAGAGGGAAAGATGACCGATCTCGGCGCGCTGATAGGCTACGGCAACAGCTTTGCTACCGATATCAACAACGCCGGCCACGTGGTCGGCAGCATCCGCATTGGGGACGGACGCCGCGCCTTCGTGTACCGCGACGGCAAGATGACCGTGCATCCGGGCGGCTTCGGCCTGTACGTGGTCAATGCCATCAACGACGACGAGCTGGTGATCGGCGCCCAGTACACGGGCAAGCAATTCAGTGCGGCTTTCATGCACTCAGGCCAGCCGGCTGTGGTCACTCACGGCGGCCAGGATCTGCTGTCGATTATTGCAGCGGTGTTGACGGTTGCCGCTACGCTGGTGATATGCCGGCGCCGTTATCGTGGCATAGCCGGGCTGGGCGCCAACCGTGGTCACGCCTGAATTTGCCCGCCCAGTCGCAACAGCCGTTGCCATTCCGGCGATACGCCTGCGGTCGAAACCGGCTCCGGGCGCAGCGCGGCGGTTGGCCACAAAAAAAAAAGCCGCGAGGCCAGTGGCGTCGCGGCTTTTCGTGGGGGTGACGGTCGGCTTACAGTGCCGTCAGGTCCAGTTCCACGCCGGTGGCGGCAACGATCTGGTCCCTGGTCACGCCCGGCGCCAGTTCGATCACCTTGAGGCCGGTGTCGCCGACTTCCAGCACGCCGAGGTCGGTGACGATCAGGTCCACCACGCCCACGCCGGTCAGCGGCAGGTCGCATTTTTTCAGCAGCTTGTGCGACGTGGTGCCATCCTTGGCGGTGGCCACGTGCTCCATCAGCACCACTACCCGCTTGACGCCGGCCACCAGGTCCATGGCGCCGCCCATGCCCTTGACCATTTTGCCTGGAATCATCCAGTTGGCCAGGTCGCCGCGCTCGGACACTTGCATCGCGCCGAGGATGGCCAGGTTGATCTTGCCACCCCGGATCATGCCAAACGAGTCTGCCGAGCTGAAGTAAGCAGCGCCCGGCAGCGCGGTGACGGTCTGTTTGCCGGCGTTGATCAGGTCCGCATCGACGGCATCGTCGGTGGGGAACGGGCCGATGCCCAGCAAGCCATTTTCCGATTGCAGGAATACTTCCATGCCCTCCGGTACATAGTTGGCCACCAGCGTGGGCAAACCGATGCCGAGGTTGACGTAATATCCGTCTTGCAGTTCCTTGGCCGCGCGCGCGGCCATTTCATCACGAGTCCATGCCATGTTTTTCTCCGTTATTAGTTCGATGCCGGGTTGGCGCGGACCGTGCGCTGCTCGATGCGTTTTTCCGGCGTGGCGTTGACCACGATGCGGTGCACGAAGATGCTGGGCAGGTGCACGGCGTCCGGGTCGATTTCGCCGATTTCCACCAGTTGCTCGACTTCGACGATGGTGATCTTGCCGGCCATGGCGGCGTTCGGATTGAAATTGCGCGCGGTTTTGCGGAACACCAGGTTGCCGGCCTTGTCGGCCTTCCAGGCCTTGACCAGCGCCACATCGGCCACCAGGCTGCGTTCCATGACGTATTGTTCGCCGTCGAACTCGCGGATTTCCTTGCCGTCCGCGACGATGGTGCCCACGCCGGTCTTGGTGAAGAAGGCCGGGATGCCGGCGCCGCCGGCGCGCAGTTTTTCGGCCAGCGTGCCTTGCGGCGTGAATTCGAGCTCCAGTTCGCCGGCCAGGTACTGGCGTGCGAACTCCTTGTTTTCGCCCACGTAGGAGGCGATCATTTTCTTGATCTGGCGAGTTTCCAGCAACTGGCCGAGGCCGAAGCCGTCCACGCCGGCGTTGTTGGAAATGGCGGTCAGGCCCGTGACGCCGGAGTCGCGCAACGCGCCGATCAGGGCTTCGGGGATGCCGCACAGGCCGAAGCCGCCCACGGCAATGGTTTGACCGTCTTGCACGACACCGGCCAGCGCGCTGGCGGCATCGGGGTAGATTTTGTTCATATTGTCCCTTGTTATCTCAATTCGCTCAATCAAAACGACTCAATACTAAACTTTTTTTGTTGTACGGAGTCTGAGCATAGAATAGCCTAAATAAAAGCACAATACCGTAGAACTACCGCCAATTGATCGCAGTTAATCTGTCCGTCATTACGCCATGAATCCATCCACCGTTATCGACTACGAATCCATCTTCCTGCAAGCGCCGGTCGGCATGTGTATTTCGGAAAACCGCGTGATCCAGAATGCCAACGACACCCTGGCTGCCATGTTCGGCTACACGCGCGCGCAGTTGCAGGGCATGTCCTTCCTGGCGCTGTATCCGACCATGGACGAATTCCTGCGCACGGGCGACCGCATCATCCCCATCATGACGGCCAGGGGCCGTTATTCCGACGAGCGCATCATGCGCCGTGCCGACGGTGAGCTGTTCTGGTGCCACGTCACCGGCAATCCGATGCACGGCGAGGAACCGCTGGGCGCCGGCATCTGGACCTTCGAGGACGTCAGCGAAAAACGCCCGGTCACCGCCGACCTCACCCCGCGCGAACGCGAAATCGCCGCGCTGCTGGTGGAAGGCAAAACCAGCAAAACCATCGCCCGCCAGATCGACCTCAGCCCCCGCACCGTCGAAATGCACCGCGCCAAATTAATGCGCAAGTTTTCAGCGGCCACATCTTCCGAACTGGTCCACAAATTAGTTGGAATGCGCTTCTAACTACATGGCGGTCATTCCATCGTCTGCGGAGATAATAGCGCCGTTAATAAAATTGGCATCTTCTCCTGCCAACAGCAACAACAAGCCATCAAGATCCTCCGGCTTGCCCGGCCGTTTGCGTGGCAGTAAGTCGATCAGGCGCTGGCCCTGTTCGCTGGCGAAATATGCTTCGTTGATCTCGGTGGAAATGTAACCGGGACAAATGGCATTGGTATTGATGCCGTATTTGCCCCACTCCACCGCCATCGCCTTGGTCATCTGCACCACGCCGGCCTTGCTGGTGCAGTACACGCCGATCTGCGGCATCACGCGCAGGCCGGCTACCGAGGCGATGTTGATGATGCGGTGTTTCTTGGTGGGGTCGCCCTTGGCGCGCGCGATCATGCGCTTGGCAGTTTGCTGGGCTACAAAAAAGGCGCCGCGCAAATTGGTGTCCATCACGAAGTCGTAATCGTCCGGGGTCACATCCACCAGGCGCTGGGTGGTGGAAACGCCAGAATTGTTGACCAGGATATCGATCGGGCCGGCCTCGGTTTCAGCATGGGCGATGGCCGACTTGATGCTGGCGTAGTCGGTCACATCGAGGCTCACCACGTGGGCGGCACCACCGTCGGCTTCTATCTCGGCACGCAACTCTTTCAGGCGCTCGGTGCTGCGCGAAGCGAGTACCACCTGCGCGCCGGCCTGGGCCAACACCTTGGCAAACCTGGCGCCGAGGCCGCTCGAGGCGCCGGTCACCAACGCGATTTTTCCCTCAAAATTGACTTCTATGCCCACGGCAGCTCCTCTGTATGACGATCACGAAATCCACAGTGCTTTTCTGCTCGCACTGTCTGATCGCAATCATTACACAAAATGCCAGATTAGATTGCGATGTCTAATAATGTCCCTCAGAATAGCGCCACCATTGCAATCGGGCCGAAAAAGAAGCACACTCGTGCTAAAATTTTCCCCATCACTACAAGACACTATAAAAATATGACACAGCCCCAGAATCTCATCGAACAGTACGGTCCACGCGAGGCGATGGAGTACGACGTCGTTATCGTCGGCGGCGGTCCGGCAGGCTTGTCGGCGGCAATCAAGATCAAGCAACTCTCGCCCGACACCTCGGTGGTCGTGCTGGAAAAAGGCGGCGAACTCGGTGCGCACATCCTGTCGGGCGCCGTCATGGACCCGCGCGCGCTCACCGAGCTGATCCCCGACTGGAAAGAGAAAGGCGCACCGCTCAACACTGCCGTCACCGAAGACCGCGTGCTGTTCCTCACCGAAACCAAGTCCTACCAGACGCCCAACTTCGCCCTGCCCGCCTGCTTCGAGAACCACGGCAATTACGTGATCTCGCTCGGCAACGTGGTGCGCTGGCTGGGCGAGCAGGCAGAAAGCCTGGGTGTGGAAATCTTCCCCGGCTTCCCGGCTGCCGAAATCCTGTACAACGACGACGGTTCGGTCAAGGGCGTGGCCACCGGCAACATGGGCGTCAAGCGCGACGGCGAAGCCGGTCCCGACTTTCAGCTTGGCATGGAGCTGCACGGCAAGTACACGCTGTTCGCGGAAGGCTCGCGCGGCCACCTGGGCAAGCAGCTGATCGCCAAGTACGACCTGAGCAAGGGCAAGGATCCGCAGTCGTACGGCATCGGCATCAAGGAACTGTGGGAAATCGATCCGGCCAAGCACCAGCCAGGCCTGGTGATCCACACCACCGGCTGGCCGCTCGACAGCAAAACCTACGGCGGCTCGTTCCTGTACCACATGGAAAACAACCAGGTGATGGTCGGCTACGTGGTCGGCCTGAACTACGAAAACCCGTACCTGTCGCCGTACGAAGAATTCCAGCGCTACAAAACCCACCCGGAAATCCGCCAGTTCCTCGAGGGCGGCAAACGTGTTTCGTACGGCGCCCGCGCGATCACGGCCGGCGGCCTGCAGTCGCTGCCCAAGCTGGTGTTTGCCGGTGGCGCGCTGATCGGCTGCGACGCCGGCTTCCTCAACATGAGCCGCATCAAGGGCAGCCACGCCGCCATCAAGTCCGGCATGCTGGCCGCCGAAGCGGCAGTCGCTGCGCTGGGCGCCGGCCGCCAGCACGACGAACTGGTCACCTTCTCCACGGCCTTCGAGCAATCGTGGCTGCACGAAGAGCTGCACGTGGCGCGCAACGTCAAGCCATGGCTCAACAAGGGTTTATATATCGGCGCGCTGATGACCGGCATCGACCAGATCGTATTCCGTGGCAAGGCGCCGTGGACCCTGCACCACTCGCACGCCGACCACGAATGCCTGAAACCGGCGTCGCAGTTTGCCCCGATCGTGTATCCGAAGCCCGATGGCAAGCTGACGTTCGACCGCTTGTCGTCGGTGTTCATTTCCAATACCAACCACGCCGAAGACCAGCCGATCCACCTGACGCTGAAGAATCCGAGCGTACCGGTCGATGTGAACCTGGCCCAGTACGCAGGCCCGGAAGCGCGCTACTGTCCGGCTGGCGTGTACGAGTTCGTCAAAACCGACGCCGGCGCCGACCGCCTGCAGATCAATGCCCAGAACTGCGTGCACTGTAAAACCTGCGATATCAAGGATCCTACCCAGAACATCGTGTGGGTGACGCCGGAAGGCGGCGGCGGGCCGAATTATCCGAATATGTGATGCGATCGCCGCCCTGGCGGCGGGCAGTCCACAGGCACCGCTGGGACTGCCCGGCAAAATAAATCAAAAAAATTCTCAAAAGCATTTAATTGATCCTGCTGGACTGTCGCCTTGTAGTGTTGAGAGCATGAACAACCGATGCTCGTTACAGTAATCACCCAACCCAGGAGTAACAACATGCTGAGCCTTCACACTAACAACGCTGCCCTGTCGGCCCAAAACGCCATCGGTAAAACCCAAGCCAACCTCTCGACCGCGATGACGCGCCTGAGCACCGGCTACCGCATCAACACCGCGTCCGACGATGCAGCAGGCTTGCAGATCGCCACCCGCCTGAAGGCTCAAACCAGCGGCATGGCCATGGCCATGAAAAACACCCAGAACGCCACCTCGATGCTGCAAACCGCGTCGGGCGCCTTCAACGAAGTGACCAATATGTTGGTTCGCATGAAGGATCTGGCTACCCAAGCTGCCGATGCCTCGTCGAGCGAAGACGACAAAACCGCCATGCAAGCGGAATACGACGCACTGGGCCTGGAATTGTCCAACGTCATGAACAAAACCACGTACGGCGGCACCAAGTTGATCTCGGACAGCGCCGATGCAACGACCGCCACCCTAGGCAAGGAAATGATTTTCCAGATCGGCGCTTCGGATTCGGAGACCATGAAAATTAACGTTAGCGCAGCGCTGACTGAACTGACTACTGCCCTGGGCAACGCTACCTCAAATTACACTACCGAAGCTACAGGTGCTGAACTGACTGGTGACGGCACAGCAAGCACCGCGATCACCAACCTGACCGACGCCATTGACAAACTCGGCACGGTAAACTCGGCTCTGGGCGCCACAATTAACCGCCTGGATCACATCAACAGCAACCTGTCGAACATTTCGACCAACACGGAATCCGCTTCGGGCCGTATCATGGACACCGACTTCGCGACCGAATCGGCAAACATGACCTCGAACCAGATGTTGCTGCAAGCTGGTACCGCAATGCTGAAACAAAGCAACAGCATGTCGTCGCTGGTTATGTCCCTGCTGCAGTAATATTGCACTGATCCGGCGCCTGCGGGCGCTGGTCGCAGAGGAGCCAACCGGCATGTCGGTTGGCTTTTTTTTCACCTTTTATTGATGAGCAACCCCGATGGTAGACCGTATCGTCGCAGCCGCGCGCCCAGTCAGCACTCCCGATCGGCAGAATCCGCCAGGTCCGGTGCTGCGCGGCCCGCTCGACCCGGTCAGCCGTTATCCGGTCGGACCGCTACCGGTCGTGCTTCCGGTCGGCACGCCGGGCGACGCGCCCGATGCACCGCCGGCAACCAGTCCCGCGTTGCAGGCGCTGGCCGATGCGGCGCTCGATGTGGCCGATGTTGTCGAGTCGACCGCCATGCGTCCCAACCAGGTTTTCCTGTCGCGCCAGCTCACCTGGCATCCACCCGACGCTGCCATGATGGCCGCCTCCTGGCAAGTCATGGTGCGGACCTATGGTCAGCAGCGTGCCGCCTGGCTCGAACAATCAAAAGGCCAGCATGTGCCCTCGAGCCTGTTCATGGCCGACCATAATCCTTCGGCCATGCGCGAGGGGCGTCCGGGCTTGCCGCTGGTGACGGAAATGGAACCTTGGCGTTTTGCCGTGTTTGCGTGGGGTGCCGAACGGCTGGTACTCAAGGTGGTGGTGCGCGAGTCGGAGCACGAGGCGCCACGCTGCCGCCGGCCACGGGTGGCGCTGCGACTCGAGTTGATGCTGCCCGGCATGGGCCGGGTGGTGATCCAGGTCGAACCCACGTCCGCCAATGGCGTGCTGATGGAAGTGGGCGCCGCCCACACTTCCGCCATGCAATTCATGCGCGAAACGTTGCCGCAACTGGCGGCCCTGGTCAACCGCTTCGGCCTGACCGTGGTGCGCTGCCACCTGCGCCGCGTGATCCCGGCCGGCGGCCCCGAGCTCGATCCCACACCTGCTCACACCGCCATGCTGACGGCCCCGCTGTTCAAAGCGATGGCCGAAATGGCATTGCTGCTGTCACAGCCACATACCGCGAACGAAGCCGGCTAAACCCGTCACCCTGCTCGACAAGGCCGGGTCCCGGGGTTTTAGCCGACGGTGCCGATAATGCTCACTTCGCGGTTTTCCGGGATTTCGTTGTAAGACAATACGTGCAGCCCCGGCGCGAACAGGCGCGCATATCTTGCCAGCAGCGGGCGAATTTGCGGCAACACCAGCAGCAGCGGCGGCGTCGCCTGTTGCTTCATCTGTTCGCGCGCGACCGGCATGTTCACTTGCAGCTGGGCCAGCAGGTTGGGGTCGATCGGGTAGTTGTCGAGCACCACTTTACCGCCCTGGCGGGCCTGGTTCAGTGAACCGAGCAGCATGTTTTCCAGGTCGCCGCCCAGGTTGAACGCCTGCATCTCGGTGCGCTGGCCGAACAGTGCCGTGACGATCTGGCGCCGCAGCGCGCAGCGCACTTCCGCCGCCAGCAAAATCGGATCCTTGGTGGTCTCGGAACTGTCCACCAGGGTCGTGGCGATCGGCACGATGTCTTTGAGCGAGACGTTCTCCGCCAGCAGCACGCGGAACACGCGCAGCAGCTGGGTGTGCGTGAGCGACTTGTCGAGCGTGCCCGCCAGCTTGGGCGACAGTGCATTCAAGCGCTCGATCATGTGCGGCACGTCTTCGTGGCGGAACAGCTCGGGCATGTATTCCCGGATCAGCTTGGACAAATGGGTGGCGATCGCGCTCGACGTCTCCACTACCTGGTAGCCGAGCCCCAGCGCGTTGGCCTTCTCGCTGGTCTCGATCCACGTCACCGGCATGCCGTAGGCCGGTTCGATGCCCGGGATGCCGTCGATGCTGCCATAGACATTCGGCGACGGGATCGCCATCAGGCGGTCGGCAAACACTTCGCCCTGGGCCACCACGCTGCCCGACAGGATCACCGAATACTGTGACGGTTTCATGCCGAGGTCGTCGCGCACCGAGATCGGCGGCAACAGCAGGCCCATTGCCTCCGACAGGCTCTGGCGCACGCCGCGCACGCGCTTGACCAGCGGTTCGCCCTGCGACTTGTCGATCAGGGAGACCAGCTTGTAGCCGAGCGCCACCTGCAGCGGCTGCGTGACCGGCAGGCTTTGCCATTCGATTTCCGGCGCATCCTCGCGCAGCGCCTTTTCGATGGCGGCGATATGCGATGTATCTGGCGCCTTGACCTGCTGCCCCAGCTTCCACCCCACGTACGCCAGCACGATGGCAAACGGCATGAACATCTGCCATGGCATGCCCGGCACCAGCGCCAGGATGAACATCATGCCGGCGGCGCTGAACATCACCTGCGGCGACGTCAGGACCTGGTTGCCCACCTGTTGTTCGAAATCGCCGGTGTCGGAAATCCGCGTGACCAGGATGGCGGCGGCGGCCGACAGCAGCAGCGCCGGGATTTGCGCGACCAGGCCGTCACCGATGGTCAGCAGCGCATATTGCTTGAACGCGTCGCCGAACGACATGTCCTGCATGATGGCGCCGATGGCCACACCGCCCACCATGTTGATGATCAGGATCAGGATACTGGCCACGGCGTCGCCGCGCACGAATTTCGAGGCGCCGTCCATGGCGCCGTAGAAGTCGGCCTCGGCCGCCACGTCCTTGCGCCGTACCTGCGCCTGCTCCTGGTTGATCAGGCCGGCATTCAGGTCGGCGTCGATCGCCATCTGCTTGCCTGGCAACGCGTCCAGCGTGAAGCGCGCCGACACTTCGGAAATCCGTTCGGCGCCCTTGGTCACCACCATGAAGTTAATGATCATCAGGATCACGAACACCACGATACCGACCACATAGTTACCGCCGATAACGACATGGCCGAACGCTTCGATCACCTGGCCGGCGGCGTCAGTGCCCTGGTGGCCGTGCAGCAGCACCACCCGGGTGGATGCCACGTTCAGGGTCAGCCTGAGCATGGTGGTGGCCAGGATCACGGTCGGGAACACCGAGAAGTCCAGCGGCCTGCGGGCCGACACCGACACCATGATAACGATCAGGGCCAGCACGATGTTGAACGTAAACATCACGTCCAGCAGGAATGGCGGCAACGGCAGGATGATCATCGCCAGGATCGCCAGCAGGAAGGCCGGGGTGGCGAACTTGTGGCGGCGCGCCTCGACGATCAGCGCTTTGAAGAAATTCATGACTGCTTAACCTCGCTCATGGATGTGGGTACGACAACTTCGGTGGGTGGAACCGGCCGGGCATTGCGGCGCCCGCTGTGGAACGCGCGCAATTGCAGCACATAGTTCAGCACCTGCGATACCGCCTGGTACAGCTGCACCGGGATCTGCTGGTTGACCTGGCTGGTGTTGTAGATGGCGCGCGCCAGCGGCGGCAGCTCCATCACTTCGATCTCGAATTCTTTCGCCAGCTGGCGGATGTACAGCGCCATCTCGTCGATGCCCTTGGCCACCACGAATGGCGCCTCGGCGCGGTCGTGGTCGTATTTCAGTGCCACCGCGTAGTGCTCGGGATTGACGATGACGACGTCGGCCGTGGGCACCGTCTTGCGGGCGCTGCCGCGCGCCAGGGCCCGCTGCAACTGGCGGATCCGGCTTTTCACTTCGGGCCGGCCCTCGCTGGTCTTGTGTTCTTCCTTTTGATCCTGCTTGCTCATGCGCTGGTTCTTGGCGAAAAAATACGCCTGCGCCGGCACATCGACCAGCGCGAACAGCACGAAAATCACCACCATCGCCATCAGCCCGTCCATCATCAGCGACGCGCCCGCCACCATGGCCTGGCCCATCGGCATATGCTGCAACTCCATGTAGGCGCCGATGGTCGAGCGCGCCATGTGGATCAGGACGGAGATCAGCACGCCCGCCTTGGCGATCGAAATCAACAGCTCGGTGCCGTGCTTGGCGCCGAACAGGCGGCCCAGGTTGGCCATCGGGCTCATGCGCGAAAACTTGGGTGCCCAGTTCTTGGTGGACACCACCCAGCCACCGGGGATCATCGCTCCCATCATGATGCACATCGGCACGATGAACAAGGGCAGCACCATCTTGATGAACAACCACATCGAGGTGATGAACAGCGTGGACATGGTGTTCTCGATCGCGCCTTCGCTGTCGAACGGCGCGAAGCTGGTGTGGAAAATCGCATTGATGTCGACCATATAGCTGGGCAGCAGGTACACGAACAGTTTCAGGCTGACCAGGATGCCGATCGCGGTGGCGAGGTCGCGCGAGCGGACCACCTGCCCTTCGTCGCGCGACTTCTTGAGCTTCTGGGCTGACGCCTTTTCGGTCTTGTCGCCGGTGCTGCCCTGGTCAGCCATGGGCGGCCGCCTGCATCTGCTGGCGTATCATTTCCAGCACCTGGTTGGTCATGCGCACGTAATGCTCGGGAATGAACTTCACCAGCTCACCGAGCATCATCAAGCCAAAAATCGTGATCACGGCAAAGCCCAGCGAGAACAGGTTGAGGCTGGGCGCCACCCGGTTCAAAAAGCCGAAGCCCAGTTGCACCACGATGGTGGCAAACACCACCGGCAACGCCAGCAGCATCGCTGCCGAAAAAATCCACGCCACGTTGTAGGCCACGGCGTTGAGCAGCAGCGGCGAGTAGCCCTGCCCCAGCGGCCAGGCCTGGAAACTCTGGCCGAGGATGCCGACGATCACCAGATGGCCGTCGATGGCAAAGAACACGATGATCGCCAGCGTGGACAGCAGCGCGGACACGACGTCCGACGACTGGCCGTTGAGCGGATCGTTCATCACCGCCATCGACAAACCCATCTGCGAAGTGACCATGTAGCCGAGCACGCCCACCACCGACATTGCGAAGTGGAATGCCAGGCCCAGCACGAAACCGATCAGCCCCTGCTCGATGGTGGCGACCACGCCGTGCATGGAAAACGGATCGATCGGCGCGTGCTGCGCACCAATGCCTCCGGTCAGCGGCAGCATAACGATCGACAACACCAGCGCGAGCAGGATGCGCACCGTGACCGGCGTGACCGCCTCGCCCAGCACGGGCGCGCCGATGAACATGGCAAGGATGCGGCAAAACGGCCACCAGATCGCGGTAAGCATGGGCAGCAGGTTGGCCAGGACCGGTTCCATGCGCAGCAGCTAGCCGACCAGGGTGGCGGCGCGGGTAAAGATCGAGACGCAGTAATCCATCAGGTAGCCGGACATCCAGCGCCCCATCAGGATCACGGCCAGCAGGGTCACCAGCAGCTTCGGTAAAAAGCTCAGCGTTTGTTCGTTGATCTGGGTGGCGGCCTGGAACAGCGCCACCAGCAAGCCCACGATCAGGCCCGGCACCACCAGCATGATCACCAGCAGCATGACCATGTGCAGCGATTCGGCCACCAGGTCGACGGCGATTTCAGGAGTCAGCACGGAATATCCCCTTCGCCGTCAGTAGGCCTGGATACTGGTAACCAGCGTGTTGACCGTCAGCGTCCAGCCGTCGACCAGCACGAACAGCAGCAGCTTGAACGGCAGGGAAATCACCAGCGGCGAGAGCATCATCATCCCCATCGCCATCAGCACCGAGGCCACCACCAGGTCGATCACCAGGAATGGAATGAACAGCATGCAGCCGATCTGGAACGCGGTTTTCAGTTCCGACAGCACGAACGCGGCCAGCTTGACCGTGAACGCGTGCTTGGTCGGGTCGGTCACATGGTCTTCGCCGGCCAGGTGGGCGATCTGCCTGAGCGCGGCCTTGCTGGTTTGCGCCAGCATGAAGCGCGACACCGGCTGCTGGGCGATCTGCAGCGCGGTGTCCAGGCCGATCTTGTCCTGGTCGTAGGGCACGAACGCTTCGGTCCAGATCTGGTCGCCGATCGGGCGCATCACCAGCAAGGTCAGGATCAGCGCGACGCCGGTGATTACCCGGTTGGGCAGGCCCTGCTGCAAACCCAGGGCCTGGCGCAGCAAGGAGAGCACGATCACGAAGCGGGTAAAACTGGTCATCATCATGACCATCACCGGGAGCAAGCCCAGCAAGGTCATGATGATCAGGATCTGCATCTTGACCGTCAGTTCGGTCCTGGCGCCCGGCACCACGTTGGCCAGCAGGTCCACCGCGTGGGCGGCGCCCGGCAGCAAGGCCAGCGCCACGGCAAGCGCAGCACCGGCCAGCATGCCGATCTTCACCTTGTGCACCGTCAGCTTGCCGGTCGTCGGCTCGACCACGGTCATGGGGTCATCAGGTCCAGGTTCAGACCGTCGAGGTCCAGTACCTTGAGGCCGTAGTTCTCGCCGGCGACGACCACTTCGGCGCGGCCGATGGCGGTGCCGTTGACCTTGATCACCAGCGGTTCGCCGGCCAGCACGTCGAGTTCGACCACGCTGTCGGGGCCGATGGCCATCAGGTCTTGCAGCGAAATGCGCGCGGAGCCCACTTCGAGCGTCAGCGTGACCGGGATCTTGCGCATCATGGCGGGCAGGTCGCGGCGCGGCGCCTGGGCGGCCACCGAGGTTTCGGCCAGCTCACCGCCGACTTGCTCGATGATCATTTCGTCGGACAGGTCTTCCAGCAGGGCGTCGTTGGGGTTGGCTACATTCATGTTCATCGTTATTCAGCATCTTCAAAGGAGGTGAGGCAAAGCTTGCCCTTGTGCTCGGTCACGGCGGCCGTGAACAGGCGCGAGTCCTCGAGCAGGACGTCGGCCCGGTGCAAGCTGATCGGGATGATATCGCCGACTTGCAGGTCGTACAGGCTGCCCAGCATGACTTCCTTGCTGGCCAGGCGGCCCGTGATGCCCAGGTGCAGGCGCTGCGCCAGCGGACCGGCGGGCTTGCGCTTCTTGGCGCCGTCGCGGTCGCGCAGCAGGCCGCGCAGCACGCCGGCCATCAATTGCTTGTCGAGCGCGAACCAGAAGCGGCCCGCCGTCACGCCGCTGGTGGCGCCGGCAAGGGTGACCACGATCACCCACGCGCCTTTGGCGGGCTGGGCGCCGGTGGTCGGCTTGAAACCATAATCTTCGACCGGTTCTTCAGCGGTAGCCGCTTCGCCGTTCGGCAACCGTGCGCCCGGCGCCAGGTTGGTTTCGGGCAGATTGGCCTCGATGCGGCCGGCCAGGATGCCCGCTAACTGTTGCCCTAAAACCACAGCCAGGCGTTCCTCGGTGGCGGTCACGCGCACCGCTGCCTCGTCCACCTCGGCCACGCTGTCGCTCTTGGCGCCGCTACTATAGCGATAGTTGAGGACGCTGAGCAACACCTTGCGTTCGAGCGAAAAAGCAATCTGGCCAGCGGGTGCGGCAAAACTGAGCCAGCGGCTGCTGGGGGCCGTGGCGCTGTCGATGCGGCTGAACTGTACGTCTTCCACCTGGAAGCCGCCCCAGTAGCGCCGGTGCATATTCAGGCGCATGGACTGCGTGAGGTCGTCACGCAACTGCGCCGCAAAGATGGGCAGCAGGTGCACGGGACGCCCTAACAGCGAGGGGTCCAGGACTTGATGTTGCGCAGTTTGTTTCGTCATTGTCGTATCAGGGGATGGTCCGGCGTTGCAACAGCATAACTGAAAGTAGGATGCTTCCGGTAGCGACAGCATACCCGAAAATTCACATTATTGCCATTGAACAATATTCCCCTTGAAATGTGTCATCTGCCGTGTCGCATCATGTTTACGCAGGGCAAATAAACCTTTACAGGAGTATTGCTAGCCGGTAAGCTTATTCCAGCATTACTTGGTATTCGCTGCAACGCAACAAACCTTTCGCATCGTGCTTAGTGAATGATTTATAACGATATTTGCTCATAGAAAACATGATAAAAGGCCTTTGCAGAATGCGGCGCGTCGCCCCGCCAAGCGACAGTCAAACGTGAATTTTTTTCGGATTTCCCCCTACTTTTTCATTCAGCGCCATATTACCCGGCTGGCCCGCGCCTGCTTTGCCGTCCGGATTTGTCCGACAGATCACGTGGCAAATCCAGCAACACTGTGACATATACAACATGCAGTGTCGCACGAACGGAACACGCAAACGCGCGAGGCCACAGGCAGTCCTTGCTGCGTGGTGGCAATCTGGCTATGTTAGGGACATCAACGCTGTAGTAACCGGAGGTAGCAATGAGTAACGGAATCGCAGGCCTGATCCAGGCCGACCTGGCCGCGCTGACCAACGCCGCGCAAGCGCTGTCAAACGCTGCCGTGGCCCCCGCCAGCCAGTTCGGCGCCAGTACGCCGCACCAGGGCTTCTCGTTTTCCCAGGCCATGCAGGACACCATCGGCAAGGTCAACGACGGCGATGTCGCCGCCGGCCAGAAGATGGCCGACGTGGAGTCGGGCAAAAGCGACGACCTGATCGGCGCCATGCTGTCGAGCCAGGAAGCGAGCCTGTCCTTCTCCATGTTGATGCAAGTGCGTAACAAGGTGATGGGCGGCCTCGACGAACTCATCAAGTTGCCGTTGTAATGACCCGCCGAATTGACCTGCTGCCACTGCCCGCGAAAGTCCATCCGTGATTAACACCCTCAAGACCGCCTTCGGCCGCTGGCGCACCAGCCCGACCGCCATGTCCGTCTCCCCCAGCCTGCTCAAGAACCTCTACCCGCTGCTGCTGCTGGCAATCGGCGTGACGGCGCTGGTGCTGATGCTGCTGTGGAAAGACCAGTCCGATTACAAGCCGGTATTCGGCGCGCGCGAAAAAGTCTCGGCGTCCGACATGATGAATGTACTGGAAACCGAACGGGTGCCGTACCGGGTGCACCCGGAAAGCGGCCAGGTCCTGGTGCCGGCCGACATGCTGGGCAAGGTCCGCATGCTGCTGGCCGCCAAGGGCGTCACCGCGCAACTGCCCGCCGGCCTGGAACTGATGGACAAGAACGATCCGCTGGGCGTGTCGCAATTCGTCCAGGACGTGCGCTTCCGCCGTGGCCTCGAAGGCGAGCTGGCGCAATCGATCATGACCCTGGACGCGATTGCCCATGCGCGCGTGCACCTGTCGATCGCCAAGTCGAGCTCGTTTGTTTCGTCCGATGGCGACAAGTCGTCGGCCTCGGTGGTGGTCGCGCTCAAGCCGGGCGCCACCCTGCAACCGGAAGCGATTGCCGCCGTGATCAACATGGTGTCGGGCAGCGTGGCCAGCCTGGCGCCGGCACGCGTCAGCCTGGTGGACCAGGCCGGCAACCTGCTGTCGTCGCACGTGGACCTGTCCGAAGGCTTCGATGGCGCCGCCGGCGGCAACGATGCGGCCAAGCGCTACCAGGACGACGTCAAGCAAAACATCAAGGGCCTGCTGGGTCCGGTGATCGGCGACGACAACTTCCGCCTGTCGGTGGCCGCCACGGTGAGCAACGACCGGGTCGAGGAGACGGTCGAGAAATACGGCGCCGATCCGAAAGTGACCAGCGAAGCGATGCGCGAAGAGCAGGACCGCAACCGCATGGTGATGGGCGTACCGGGCACGCTGTCGAACCGCGCGCCGCCAGCCAACCCGAACCCGGCCGACGCCGCCAAACCGGCCACCGATCCGGCCAACGGCAACGACGGCACCGCGCGCAAGAACGCCACCAGCCGCCAATACGCATACGACCGCAGCATCACCCAGACCAAGCGCAGCCGTGGCAGCCTGGAAAAACTGAGCGTGGCCGTGGTGCTGGCGCAAGCCGCCGCGCCGACGCCTGCCTCCGGCTGGAGCGCGGCCGAGATCGCCAATATCGACAAGCTGCTGCGCAACGGTCTCGGCATCAACGCCGAGCGCGGCGACCAGCTGGTGGTGTCCGCCATGAACTTCCCGGCCAAGGCTGCCGTGGTGCCATGGTGGCAGGAACGCGACAACGTGGTCGATATCAGCTCGTACGTGATTTACGGCGTCGGCTTTCTGCTCGGCTACCTGCTGCTGCTGCGTCCATTGATGCGCCTGGTGACGATGCGCTTCGCCCCGGATCCAAAGGAGCAAGCCCGCACTGCCACCGAACGCCGCGCTGCGGAAGCGGCCGCCGTGGCCGCCGCCCGCGAAGCCAAAGACGCTAACGGCAACCCGGTTGCCGCGTTGCCTGGCACCCCTGCCGTGCCGGTGCTGGGCGCCGACGGCCTGCCGGCGCTGCCAAGCGCCACCGGCCCGACCACCATGGTGCCGCTGCTGGAAAACTACGATCTGCCGCCACCAGGCTCGGCGGTGGATGTCATGGTCGATCACCTGAAAGTACTGGCCGAGAAAGAGCCGGAGCGCGTCGCCGAAGTCGTCAAACAATGGATGCAGAAAAATGGCCGAACTCAATAATTACCAGGATAACGACGGCGAATTTGGCACTCAAGCCAAGCTGACGCCGGTCGAACAGGCCGCCATCGTGCTGCTGAGCATAGGCGAGGAACCGGCTGCCGCCGTGCTGCGCTGCCTGTCGCGCGAGGAGCTGATCGAAGTCACGCAAGTGATGTCGCGCATGAGCGGCATCAAGGTCGAATCGGTCAAGAACGCGATGCAGACTTTCTTCGACGACTACCGCCAGCAGTCGGGCGTGCATGGCGCGTCGCGCAGCTACCTCAAGCGTTCGCTGGACCTGGCGCTCGGCTCCGACCTGGCGAACACGGTGTTGAACAATATCTACGGTGACGAACTGCGGCCGAAAATGGCGCGCCTGCAATGGGCCTCGCCCAAGTGGCTGGCCGAATACATCTCCAACGAGCACGTGCAGATGCAAGCCGTGTTCCTGGCCTTCCTGCCGCCGGCGCTGGCCGGCCAGATCATCGACGCCCTGCCGCTCGAAGGCCGCGACCTGGTGCTGCTGAACCTGGCGCGCATGGACGAGATCGACCGCGAACTGCTGCAAGAGCTCGATGAGCTGGTGGTGCGCTGCCTGAGCTCGTTCGATTCGCAAAGCACCAGCGTCGAAGGCATCCGCCAGACCGCCGAGATTCTCAACCGCCTGCCGGGCAACCGCGCGCAGATGGTGGAACTGTTGCGCGCCCACGACCCGGAAGTGGTGTCGAAGATCGAACTGTCGATGTACGACTTCCTGATCCTGGCCAACCAGTCCGAAAATGCGCTGTCGCGCATCATCGAGGAAGTACCGCTGGAGCAATGGGCGATCGCGCTCAAGGGCGCCGAAGTGTCGATCCGCGACGCCATCCTCAAGACCATGCCGAAACGCCAGGCGCAAGCCTTCGAGGACATGATGCGCCGCGCCGGCCCGATGCCGATGTCGCGCATCGAGCAAACCCGCCAGGAAATCATGAACACCGTCAAGGCCCTGGCCGACAACGGCGAAGTCGAGATCCAGCTGTTTGCCGAACAGGTGGTTGAATGAAGCAATTCCGCGCCTACCGCTTTCCGCCGCTGGCCCAGTTCACCAGCATGGCGCAGCAGCGCGCGGCCGCCAACGGCAACGCCAGTGGCGGTGACGCCGGCGCCCAATGGGCCGCCTCGGTCACCGAAGGCTTCGAACAGGGCCAGCGCGACGGCTATGAAATCGGCCTGGCCCGTGGCCAGGAAGACGGCTACGAAGCCGGCCGCAACGCCGGCCAGCAGCAAGGCCGCGAAGAAGGCCGCCACGAAACCCTGGTGGCCTACGACCAGATGGCGCGCCCGGTCGATGCCATGCTCAAGAGTTTGAAGAAGCTGCGTTCCGACTACCGCGCCGCCCAGCGCAAGGAAGTGGTGGACCTGGTAGCCAAGGTGGCGCGCCAGGTGATCCGCGCCGAGCTGGCCTTGCAACCGGTGCAGCTGATGTCGCTGGTGGAGGAAACCCTGGCCTCGATGCCGCCCACCCGCGAGGAAATCGACGTCTATCTCAATCCCGAAGAACTCAAACGCATCACCGAGCTCGATCCCAAGCGTTCCAAGAAATGGCACCTGATCGGCGACGCCCGCCTGGAAGTTGGCGAATGCAGGATCAAGGCTGGCGATAATGAAGTCGATGCCGGCTGTCATCAGCGTCTTGCTGCTGTCATGGAACAGGTCGATAATCAGTTGCAGGCCGCCGACGGCGGTGATGATGACGATACGGAGAACGAACAGTGATCGCCGATGCCTTGCGCAATCTCGAACTGGGCAGCGTTCCCATGGCCACCCCCACGGGTCGGCTGGTGGGTGCGTCCGGTTTGCTGCTCGAGGCGGTCGGCTGTCCGTTGCATACCGGCCAGCGTTGCCAGATCGAGACAGTGAGCGGCGAATGGCTCGACGCCCAGGTCGTCGGTTTCCGCGACAAGGTGTCGTACCTGATGCCATTCAAAAAGGCGATCGGACTGACCACCGGCGCGCGGGTGTTGCCCTCGCCCGACAAGATCAACCTGCAAATCGGTTCCGGCTGGCTGGGCCGCATGGTCAACGGCCTCGGCGAGCCTATCGACGGCCTGGGCAAGCTGGGCGGCGACTTTCCGCTCGACTCGCAGCCGCCGCGCATCAATCCCCTCAAGAAGAAGCCGGTCACCGAGCCGCTCGACGTCGGCGTGCGCGCCATCAACTCCATGCTGACCCTTGGTCGTGGCCAGCGCGTGGGCCTGATGGCCGGCTCCGGGGTCGGCAAGTCGGTGCTGCTGGGTCTGATGACGCGGCAGACCGTGGCCGACGTGGTCGTAGTGGGCCTGATCGGCGAACGCTCGCGCGAGGTGCGCGAATTCGTCGATATGTCGCTGGGTAAAGAGGGTTTGCAAAAGGCGGTGCTGGTGATCGCCCCGGCCGACGAGAGTCCGCTGATGCGCATCATGGCGACCGAATTGTGCCACTCGATCGCGGCGCATTACCGCGACCAGGGCAAGAACGTGCTGCTGCTGGTCGATTCGCTGACCCGCTACGCGATGGCGCTGCGCGAAGTGGCGCTGGCGCTGGGCGAGCCGCCGGCCACCAAGGGCTATCCGCCATCGGTATTTTCCGCCCTGCCCCAACTGGTGGAATCGGCCGGCAACGGCGAAAACCAGGTAGGCAGCATGAGCGCCATCTACACCGTGCTGGCCGAAGGCGACGACCAGCAGGATCCGGTGGTCGATACCGCGCGGGCGATTCTCGACGGCCACATTGTGCTGACCCGCGAACTGGCCGAGCGCGGCCATTACCCGGCGATCGACATCGGCCAGTCGATCAGCCGCTGCATGAGCCAGGTGATCACGCCGGGGCACATGCTGGCGGCGCGCGCACTGAAAGCGAGCATGTCGCGTCACGACCGCGTGCGCGACCTGATACCGCTGGGCGCCTATGTGCCGGGCGCCGACCTGGTCACCGACAAGGCCGTGATGCTGCATCCGCGCGTGGAACAGTTCCTGTGCCAGGGCACCAAGGAAGAAGCGCCGTACGCGCCGTGCATCAACCAACTTGAAACGCTGATGAAGTGACACCTTGAAGTGAGACCGACACTATGAGCCAGCACAACATCCGCAACCTGACCACCCTGGTCGCCCTGCGCAACACCGAAGTGGAGCGCCTGCAGACCGAGATGGCCGAAAAGACAAACTTGCGCGACCGCTACCAGAAAAATCTCGACCGCCTGACCGGGCTGTACGTCAACATGGGCGCCAGCGGCAACCTGCACCCTGCCCTGGCCGGCAACTGCGGCGATTACAAGCAGGCCGTGATGGTGATGGCCGACAACCACCGGGTGGACCTGCATTTGCACGAGGCCGACATGGCCGTTTCGCAGCAGGCGCTCAACGCGGCCTGGGCCAGGCGCGAGGTGCTGGGCAAGGTGCTCGACAAGCAGCACAAGGTGGTTCAGAAAGAGCAACATTCCAAGGAACGCAAGCAGCATGATGAATTGGCAACGCAAGCGTGGTGGCGCGGGCAAAAGTAAGTGGGCTTGCGCGCAACACCGGAAAAATAGTTAAAAAACTTTTCATACGGAAACGATTAGGGTCGCCTTGTATCAGGGTACACTCACTCATTGTTTCCAGGAGCAACAATATGGCCATCATCACCAGTCCAACCTACGATCCGCAAACCACGGCCACCAACCTGGCCAACGCCTATGTCAAGGCGCCACAGGCCGTGCTCGATGCCCAGGTTGCCCGGAACAAATCCGACACGGCTGCGATGGCAACGCTGGGTTCGGCATTGTCCACGTTCCAGAGCGCGATCAATGCGCTGGCAGGCGGCGCCAGCAAGACCATCAGCGCACGCGGCGCGACCTTCAGCGACACCACGATTGCCACCGGCAGCGCCGGTGCACTTGCTGCCGCCGGCAGCTACTCGTTCTTCGTCGAGCAGGTGGCCACTGCCGGCCAGGTATCGTTCGGCATCAGCAACGGCCTGGCGCCCAATAACGGCAAACTGAACATCAAGATGGGCGACAACTCGATCATCGAGATCGACCTGGCCACGGCCAACACCGACAACAACGGTGAACTGACGCCAAAGGAAATCGCCGCCGCCATCAATGCATCGTCCAACAACGACGGCAAGCTGACCGCGTCGACCATCACCATCAACGGCGATACCCGCCTGGTGCTGACCTCGACCAAGACCGGCAAGGATGCCGGCGTGGAAGACATCACGCTGACCGGCGCCACCGACCCCATATTGTCCGCCGACCTGGCCAGTAAGACGGTATTGGCGGCCGCCAACAACGCGATTGTCTGGTCCGGCCCCAAAACCACTGGCACAAAGATCGAGCAGGCGACCAATACGTTCACCGTTATTGACGACGTGAGCTTCACCATCGCCAAGGCGCAGGGCGCCAGCGATGCGCCACTGACGCTCAAGGTGGGCGCCGACACCGCCGCCACCACGGCCAACGTGCAAGCATTTGTCACCGCTTACAATAATTTGTACACGGCTGTCAGAGCCCTCACCCAGGCCGGCAACGCCGCCAACAATGTCACGCCGGGTGCGCTGAGCAGCGACTCGGGCGTCAAGGCGCTGCGCGACCAGCTCGGTACCGCGTTGCGCGCTGCCACTGGCGGCCTGTCCCTGGTGAGCTTTGGCATCACCGGTAATCGCGACGGCACGCTGTCGCTCGATACCGCGCGGTTGACCAAGGCCGTGGCCGCCAACCCCGGCTCGCTGGACACGATGTTCGGCAGCTCGTCGTCCCTGGGCTTGAACGATAGTGGCGTACTGGGCAAAATGAACAAGCTGCTCCGCACCTGGACCGATACCGCGCAGGGTACGATTTCGGTACGCAAGCAGGCCAGCACCAAGCTGCAAAGCCAGCTGGCCGACCGCCAGACCGCCCTGGAAGTGCAGTTCAACAATGCCTATCGCCGCTACCTGACGCAATTTACGACCTTGCAGCAGTTGCAGTCGTCGATGACCAACACGTCGAACCTGTTCACGGAGCTGTTCTCCAGTAGCAGCAAAACTTAAGCATCAACCCCCGGGCGGCAACCGCCGCCTTTTACACAGTACGGTGAACACCATGTTGAATCACGAAGCTTATAGCAGTTACCACGCCACCAACCTCGACGCGCAGGTCGCCCGCGCCTCGCCGGTCGAGCTGGTGCTGGTCTTGACCGACGGCCTGCTCGAAGAGCTGGCGCGCGCGCGCGGCCATATCGCCGGCAAGCGCTACGAGCTCAAGGCGATCAGCCTGAACAAGTGCACCGACATCATCAACGGCCTGTCGAGCTCGCTCGACTACGACAACGGCGGCGAGGTCGTCAAGAATCTCGGCCGCCTTTACGAATACTGCGCCAGCCGCCTGTACACGGCGGGCATCAATCTCGACCCGCTGGTGATCGACGAGGTGATCGCCCTGCTGACCACCATCAAGAAAGGCTGGCTCGGCGTCCAGGCCAAGGCCAATGGTGGATAGGCAACGCACACTGCTGTCGCTGACGCAAAAAATGCATGCAGCTGTCGGCGCGGAAGACTGGTCGATGCTGGCGGCGCTCAACACGCTGCTATCCTCGACCCTGCCGCAGATGGCAGCGCAAGGTGCGTGGGACGCGGCCGAAAAGGCCGCCCTCTCGGCCTTGTACCAGGTACACCAGGAAGCCGCCCGCCGCTGCGACCTTGCCACCGCAGAAGCCGGCCGCAAGCTCAGCGAATTGCAGGCGAATAAAGAAGGCCTGCTCGCCTATGCGCTGGACAGCGAGCTGGCAGAAAACGGATACACAGCATGACCATGACCATCACCAGCCCGGCCACGCCGGGCACCGCCAGCACCGCCACTACCGGTATTGCACCGGCCGGGAAGCCGGGTGCGCGTGAAGATTTCCTGCTGACCGGCATCGTGGGCCGCCAGCCCGCGCCGGCCGGCGTCCCGGTCAACGCCCCTGCGCCGGGCATGCCGGCCGTAACGGCCGACCGCGCCGCGCAAGCGCCGCTGTTTGCGCACGTCATGGACACGACCACCGAAGGTGACGCGACCGTTGCTGCACCAGCAGCCGCTGCTGCCGTAAAAGAGCCGGCCGATACCGATACCGGCAATGCCGGCGTCGCCGCCGCAGTGACACCCGCCGTGATCGTCGCCCCCGTGTTCGCCAGCGTCATGGCCCCCGCCATCGCGCTGCCTGCCCTGGCCGGCAACCGATACATTGCGCCGGCGCCGGTGGCGGCGAACGCCACGGTGAGTACTGCGGTCAGCGCGGTGGCTGGCACAAGTGGCGTCGCCACGCTGTATCCGTCCGCTACCCCGTTCAACCTGCCTGCCGCGAATATCGCCGTGACCACGCCTTCGGGCACGGCACCGCAGGCCGGCTATACCGCGCTGCAGGATGCCAACCAGTTGGCGCTGGCACAGCAAGCCGCGCGTGTCACCGAGGACATCGGCGCCCCGTTATCGGCCACGTACGGTTATGCATCCGCAGTCACGCCAGCGAACCCGCAGCTGGTCGAGGCCACAACCGCCGCCGCAGCCACAATCACCGTGCCGCGCACTTCCGGCATCCCGGTAGCCGGCATGATCCCGGCTGTTACCAGTCACGGGGGCACCGTGGCCGACGCGGCCGCACCTGCGGCCTCCAACACCGCCATCACGGAAAATGCCGTGCCGGCCTCGATCGCGGGCCTGGTCAAGCCATTCAACCCGGCGCTGGCCACCAACGCCGCCGCCATGCCGGGCCACCAGGCAGGCGCGGCGCCAACCACGACGGCCCCTGCTGCAAGCACCATGGCGGCAACGGCCGACACGACGACCGCCACTACTGCCGCCACGGCAGCGCCGGCGGCAACGGCGCGGTTCGCCACGTCGGAGTATGCAGCCGCTCCCGCAGTGGCAACGATCGCGGCCGAGGCAAGCGGCCAACCTTTCAGCGGGCGCAAGGCCGCCGCCGTGACCAATGCGGCACTGCCACTCCCGGCCGCTGCCACAATGCCACACCGGGCCACCGCCGGTGCTGCCACCAGCACGACCATTGCCTACCCGGCCATTTCCGGCGCTGCCCAGCCCCGCGTGATGCCTGCCGTGGCCAGCGCAGGCGTGGACGTCGCCGTGCCCGCACCAGTGGCCGCCAGCAGCGACCATGGTTTCGGCATGACCAGCGACGACGGCCAGGCAACGGCGAAATTTACCAGCGCGCTGGCGGCCACTGCCAGCGCTGCACCGCCCGCCGTGGCGACCGCAGCGCCAACGCCTGCCGGCTTCGCCGCGCCGGTCAAGCTGGCGGGGGCGCCGGAACAATGGCAGCAGCCACTGCGCGAAGCGCTGGGCGACCGCCTGCAAGTGAATTTGCAACGTAACAACAACCAGGCCGTGATCCGCCTCGACCCGCCGAACATGGGCAGCATCGAGATTTCGATCCGCCAGAGCGCCGGCGCGCTGCAAGTGAACCTGTCCGCCAGTAACAGCGAAGTCGTGCGCCAGCTCAACGCCATCGGCGATTCGGTGCGCCAGGACCTGGCCACCCGCCAGTTCAGCGACGTGGCGGTGACGGTATCGACCGCCCGCACGTCGGCCCTGTCGCAAGCGACACCGCAGCAATCCTATTCGCAGGGGCAGCCAGATGGCGGCCGCCAGCAGCAACAGGAGCAGGAGCGCGGTCGCAACCCGGGCCGGGCCCTGTACCAGGATGACTCGAAACCAATTTTTGCCATGAATGACCAGGAGTAATCTGTAGATGAACAAGAAAATAATTGTCGCGATCGCGCTGGTCGTCGTAGTTGGCGCGGCCGTGGCCGGCGGTGCGTTCTGGTATATGTCCAAGGGCGCCCACGCGGAAGAGACTTCTGCCGATGGCAAGAAGGCCGCGAAGAAGGAAGAGAAAAAGAAGGAAGGCCCCCCCAAGTACATGACGGTGGACAAGGTCATCATCATGCTCAAACGTCAGCCCGGTGACACCAGTTCCCACTACATGTCGGCCGACCTGGTGATCACCACGGACGAGAAGACCGAGAAGCAGGCCAAGGAACATTTGCCGATGTTGCGCAGCGTTGCCGTGCGCACGCTGTCCGACCTGACCATGGCCACTGCCCAGACCATGACGATCGACCAGTTTGCGGCGGCATTGAACAAGGCTTTCGATGAAGCGTACGAGCACGAGGGCCTGGACAAGCCGTTTACCGATGTCATGATCGGCAAGCTCATCATTGAGTAAGCCACAGCCAGCATGGTTAACAGTGGAGCGGGCATGGCCTATGTAGAGCATCCTGGCAATGCGTATGCCGATGGTTACGGCGACGGCGGCGACGGCGCGGTGGCGATGCACAGCCCGGCCGACGAGCAGAAATACCTGCTGTCGTACGCGCCGCTAGTCAAGCGCATCGTGCGCCAGCTCAATTCGCAGGTGGCGGGGGCGATCGACCGCGACGACATGGAGCAGATCGGCCTGATCGGTTTGCTCGAAGCGCTGCGCCGCTATGGCACGCCCGACGAAACGTTCGGCAGCTATGCCAGCTTGCGCATCCGCGGCGCCATCCTCGACGAGTTGCGGCGCCAGGACTGGCGCCCGCGCGCGGTGCGCCAGCACAGCCACAAACTGCGGGACAGCGTGCGCGCGCTGACCCGCAAGCTGGGCCACGAACCGAGCGAACAGGAAATCATGACCGGGCTGTCCTTGACGTCCGAGCAATACCAGGCTTACCAGCTCGACGAGAACGCCGAGCTGATCGCCAGTTTCGATGAAGTACTGCAGGAATCCGTGGGCCAGGACAGCGCCCCGGGACCGGAAGAACAATTGATCGTGCGGCGCAGCCTGGAGCAGGCCTTGCGCAGCCTCGACGAGCGTGAGCAGCGGGTGGTGCAGATGTACTACGAATTCGAACTGAGCTACAAGGAAATCGCGGCCGTGCTGGACCTGACCGACGCCCGCGTCTGCCAGCTCAACAAGGCGGCCCTGAACAAAATGAAAGCCGTGCTGCAAGCCGCGTAGCGACTCGCACAACACGACCACCAGGAATCAAGAAAATGACGCGGAAAGGCGAATCATCATGCAGCAACTAGTT